>OHEC01000010.1_pt1 | contig 165199 bp, 132 predicted proteins | sample 1567141 | NCBI WGS metagenome assembly OHEC01 (sample SAMEA3879567, study PRJEB24766) | human gut metagenome | biome: human-associated habitat; feature: feces | place: USA | collected 1985/1987 | reverse complement strand
CGTATCAAAGGCCTCTTTGATATACATTTGTTCTTTGCCACTCATGTGAGCAAGGCAAAGATAAATTCGTTTATTCATTATTATTGTGATTTTAGAAAATACTTCGGATCAGCATAAAAGCCTCAGCTCTTTCTACGCTAATTGTAGCACCTCTATATTTCGCCAAAGCTTCCAAAGCCTCTAAAGAACGAGAACTAGGGAACCGCCTTAGTTGAGATTGATAACACTCCATCGCTCTCAATTTCATTTTCATTCCATCTTGACTACAAGGAATGAATACCGTGGGAATAAAAGCATCATCCGCATAAGGAGCAGCCCATTCCGTTTCAGATAACGTTTCATAGGTATAAACTCGCTTAACCGTATAATCTCCAACAGGACGACAAGCGACTAATACACTGTCAAAGACCATCCGATGATCTTTATGAATATCTCCTCTATGGGGAATAAACACAGTATCTATTTGATTTTCGGATATACATTTTGAAACTTCACGAGACATGATATAACCTGGATATTGATCTAATGCAGGAGCTGGAAAATCAAAGAAAAAGGTCTGTTTTACACCCAGTAAACGATGAGCCTCCAGTGCCTCTGTTCTAACACGCTGAATACCTTTTTCGGAAAAAATATTTGGATCAGATTTACTGGCATTTGTCATAATCAGCACATACACATTATGACCCTCTTGTATCATTTTATAAATAGTTGCCCCACAACCCAATATTTCATCATCCGCATGAGGTGCTACAACCAATATATTCTTAAGCACGACTACTTAGTTAAATATTTGTTAATAATATTATAAATATATTCAATCTCATTCTTCCCATAACGCTGATCAATCGGTATAGGGATCATATAAGAGGATAGATAATACTCAAAAGATGTAGAATCAGTTTCCTTAAGCAAATAATTCCACCAACGTCCGGTATAAATCTTCTCTTTACTTAAAAGATCCACCATATCAGATTTCTCTACAACTAATGGATAAACAAATGGAACACAATTATCGTCAAAATATATATGAGGATTGATTTTATTCATAGAAGAATATAAATCAGATGCTAAATTAAAATTCTCAAATCTTTTATTTTTAATATAATCATAAGGAGCATTTTTAAGTATAGCCCGAGAAAGAATAGACATTCTAGAAATGTTAGACATATCTAGACGCTTTTCATTTAATTGCCTATATTGATAAGCAGAATTGCAACCCACTTCTATTCTTTGTAATAAGAAACCTGCTGTCTCTGAAGATAAATCCTGATCATATTCATCACTAAACCTTATAGCATCTGGACCTACTACATAACAGCCATCAGGAACGCCTACAAACTTTCTAGGAGAATAGACATTATAGACTCCATTTATAGGTTTTGCGAATAGAGATTGGGCATTGTCGATGATAACATTTTTATACCCCTCAATCAATGATAACATGTGCTCTGTAGACATAAGGCCAAAATAATTCACAAACACTATTGCGGTATCATCACCTTGAGAAACATCAAGAGGCATAAAATCCTTATCTATATGATAATAATCAACTTTAAAACCTTTGCCAAGAAGAAAATCACGAACCGTAAAACACTCATAATAAGGCAAAAGGACTTTATTTACATTTAGAAGTCTACAACAATGATAAATACCAGCTCTATTAAGATTTAACCTACAAACTTCAGAGCCATCAAACAACTCACCAGTATCACGTAAGTCTAATTCCAAAAAACTACCTATTTCCATTTATAGCATCAACCTTATCAACTACATACTCAAAATTAAATCCACAATTAAAAATATAATCAAGAACAGACATATTCTCTATAAAATCACCCCATAACTGAGGATACTCAATAGGATAATAATCCATATATTCTAATTTTAATCCTCTTTCATTAAAATGGGATTCATCTTGATACACTCTAGCACCATTACCCGAAATATATGTAGCAGCTCCAACTTCCAATGACAAATCAATTACACGTTCCTCTCTTTTAGCATGAGAAAGCAATTCTGAAGATCTAAATATTTTAGGTTTAATACCAAATTGATTGGCGATAAATGTATTTAATGCTATATTCAAATCTGCCACATTGGAATAATCATTTAGATATACCTCTTTTAAAGATGGATAAATATCAGAAAAGAAAGGAGCTTTCTTATAATTCATCTCTATTGTCTTAAGATGCTTTTCCTTCCATTTCAATTCATCTTTCGGTCTCACATGATTAATAGGATCACCAAATTTCATTTCTACGGGAAACTTTACACGCAAGACACCTTGAGGGGTCTTGATCTTATTAAAATTGTGAGCCGCCTCATTCGAGAACTGAGCATCATCCAAGTATATAAACAAATCAGATTTATACATCTTGTAAAAAAAGCCCAAATATGGAATATAATCAGGCTGATGTATTGACACTTTCATAAGCATTATTTTTTTCTATTCTTTCTTCAGATAAAGACTTTCTTACATATTCGCCATAATTATCATTTTTCCTATGGATTAAAAGTCTAAACGTTCTAAACAAAATCTTTAAATCAATAAAGAAGGAGCAATTTTCACCATACTCCGCCTCCCACTGTAGTTGTTCATCCCAAGTTGGAATAGGATTATCCTTTAAAACTTCAGGAGGCAACAATCCTCCTCTTACGTTAAACCTTGATTTCTCTAGTTCTGTAAAAAAAACATTATATTTAGAAGGCATAGGCCTTGGTCCAATAATAGACATATCTCCTTTCAATATATTCAAAAGTTCAGGCAATTCATCCAAGCTAGTATTACGTAACCAACTTCCGAATGAAGTTTTTCTCAGTTCATCAGGCAATAGATTCCCATCTGAATCAGTTTTATTAGTCATTGTCCTAAATTTCAATAAACTAAAAGAATGTCCATTCAAAGTTGAACGCTCTTGTATAAAGAAAATTGGTGATCCTAATTTTATCCTTACTAAAATAATAAGGATAAGATATAATGGCAACAAAAATAATATTCCCAATAAAGACAAAGTAAGATCTATAAATCTCTTTATATATCTATACATAATTACAAAATAAAGATTATTACTTTTTCGACAACTCTCCTAAATTCACAATACGACCTTCTTTATTTATACTAATGCCTGTTCTAATTACACGAGCAGGATTACCAGCAACCATAGTATTATCAGGAACATCTTTTGTAACAACAGAACATGCTCCAACCACACTCATATCACCTATTCTAACACCAGGCATAATAAGAGATCTACTTCCTATTAATGAATTAACACCAATATAAGTATCCTTCTTTAAGCCTCTCCATGCATCGTGACACAAAATCTCAGCACCTGCAACAATATGAGCACGATCTCCAACATGCAAGCCTTTAGGATTAACACTCTTATCCAATATAGCCTTATGAGAAATCATCACATCTTTCCCTATATCCATTTTGTATATTATCCGTAAATAAGCTGGATATAAAGACTTTGTCAACAATTTCCAAATTAGAACTCTTATTTCTGTAATTATCATTATACTTATTATTTTTTACATCAAAATCTATACCTTTTTCATAATCACCATTTCTGATATAACCATCGGTTTCGTCTTCATCCACATCGTCCCCCAACTCAACCCCAGTCCAAACGAAGACATTAACAGTGTCGTTTCTTTCATCCTAAGTTGATCCGCGATTCTTGTTACCATCAATGACGGGATCGAAGCGCCTCCTAAGTTCCCAAACTCTTCCAAATTGCAAGGTACCTTCTCTTTGGGCAACTTCAATTTTTTCACGATACGATCCACAATCATCTTGTTTGCCTGATGAATCAAGAAATAATCTACATCCATCTCACGATTAATATTATAATCCGCTAAAAAAGTCTCGACTGATTTAGGAGGACGGGATATGGCAAAGGAGAAGACATTCATACCGTTTATCAACGTATGAATAGGCGCACGCACAATACCATTACCAAAATCCTCATATTCAAAAGACGCAGGAGTAGCCGGATGGCGAAAACCACCATGAGGGGTCATCAAGGCCTCATATCCTTTTCCGTATGTATGAAAATCTACTACAATATCGTTAGCGGTCTCATCATATTCCAATGCGATCGCTGTACCGCAATCTCCAAATAAAGGTACACGGCTTTTGTCTTTCATGGAACCCATTCGCAAGGCCGTATCCCCTATAAGTAGTAACGCACGCTTCACATTACCCGCTGTCAACAGATTACCAGCAACCGCTATGGCATACATACAACCACAGCATCCCATGGGTATATCCATACAGAAACAATTTTCCGACAAACCCAACCTATCCTGTAATACACAAGAGGTCGGGGGAGTGCGATAATCACCTGTGACAGATTCAAACAACAGTACATCAATACTATCTTTCTCCCATCCTAATTCCGTCAACAACTTTTCTGCGGCAGCCTGACACATATCCGATGCACACATGGTATCCGGAGCTATATGCCTGCGCTTTATACCGACCGTATTATCAAATACCTCCGCTTCCTCTTGAGAAAGAAGTCCTAATTCGGAAGTTGTTACCACATTCTTAGGAACAGCCATAGCCACTCCTTTCATGCCAACATTCTTAATTTCCCACCTTGCCATAAGTCCAACCGTTAAAGCTCAACATCGTACTTCTTCAAGATCTCACGTCCTTTACCGTATGAGGTAAATTCCATGATATCTTCCGGGTCAAACATAATATCCAATGACTCTTCCAATAAAGCGATTATATTCAATTGATGAACAGAATCCCACGCATCCACGCTGTCTTTTGAAAAGCCATCATCCAACACCGCAATCTCCACACCAAACACTTCTACAAAAGCATTATTATACTTCTCTATATTTGTCATAGCTATTTACTTTTATGAATTTAACTTACTATACAATATCTTTCCCGCCTCATTCTTGGGAATTTCATCAATCACTTTTATCTCAAATGCCGAGGCCACCAATTTGGTTTTTTCTACCAACACATCTTTTACCACCATCGCATATCGCTCATCAGTCAAGTAAACGGTCATCTTCTCGTCCGTACCCACACAAGCACATTCTATTGGATATTTACCTTTGATAATCTGCTCGCATTCATCTAATCCGATGCGCATACCGAACAGTTTCAAGAAACGTCCCATGCGCCCCACTATGTAATAACAGCCATCCTCATCCCGATAAGCCAAATCACCGGTACGCATAAAACCATTGCGTTCATCACCCAGCGACAGGTCTTCCCGACTACGGGCATATCCCATCGTCACATTTTTACCTCGATAACACATCTCACCTTCGGTATTGGCCCCCTCTATACGATTTCCCTCACTATCTATCAACGACAACTCCGCATTAGGTACAGCCCGGCCTATACTGCCGACTTTCTCAATAGCCCATTCCGCAGGCAAATAAGCCATACGAGCAGTTCCCTCCGATTGCCCATAAGTTGCGATCCAACGTTTTCCGTTATCACGACAATATTCAGCAAACTTCAAATTCAACTGATGCGGCATCTTACCACCACCTTGGGTAAGTAGAGTCAGATCCGGCAGATCCATCCGAAAAAAGCGCATTAAGTTCAATATCTCGAAACTATAAGGCACTCCCGTAAAACTAGTTGCCCGTTGTTCCTTCATAAAGTTCCAAAAAGCCTTGTCCGTCATACTCTGATTGGTTATCAAAACAGTGGCACCCACATACAAGTGACTGAACACGACAGACAATCCCATCGTATAATACAAGGGCAACACCAACAAGGGTCTGTCATCAGACGTAAGCCCAAAGAAAGTTGATATATTTAAAGCTGCCGCCTCTATATTCTCATACTTATGGCGCACCAACTTAGGACTTCCCGTAGAACCGGAAGTAGGCAACAGGTGAGACAAGTCGGCATGTAGCGCACAAGGTTCCATACCTGTATGTAACAATGTATAGCCATAGTACTCACACACGACCTCATATTGCGATGCAGATGCCATGCTTGTAGGCAAACACACATAAGAGGGACGATATATTTCAAACAAATTACTATAAAGCTCCTCCTCAATATGAGCGTTCAATATCAAAGGGACATTACCCGAATTAATACAACCCATACTCCACGCTATTCCCCCTACATTGTTTTCTGTCAACAAAAACAATAAGGAACGGGCAGGAAGCAAAGAACCGATTCTCCCTGAAAAGGATAACAACTCCCCATACCTCAAGATAGCCCCCGAAGCATCTATTGCAGCAACCGCATCCTGCGGTCGCTCATTCAAACCCAATATCATCTGATTATTTTATTCTAAATGGAAGCGCAACCATCCACGCCCAATATCTGACCGGAAATATAAGAAGCCCTGTCAGAGGCTAGAAAAGCACAAGCGTTTGCCACATCCTCCGGTGTGCCCAAACGTCCCAATGCTATTTTCCGAATACGTGTATCTATTTTCTCACCACTCTCTTCATATAATTCAGAGAATCGTTCCGTCTTCACAATACCCGGTGCTACAGCATTGACTCTAATACCAAGAGGAGCCAATTCCTTTGCGGCCGATTTGGTAAACGCCATAATAGCTCCTTTGGTAGCCGAGTAGGCGGACTGGCCGGGAGACCCCAATACAGCCGTAACAGACGCGATATTCACAATCGATCCACCCCCATTGCGAGCCATCAAACGAGATACCAACTGCACCATTTCTATGACCGCAATCACATTTACCCGGAACATCAGTTCTGTTTCCGGTCGAACAATCATACCGATTTTTTTATTAAACACCACACCGGCGTTATTAACCAGCACATCAATCCGACCTTCCCGTTTGAATATCGACATAAAAGCAGACTTGACAGCTGCAGCATCCGTCACATCAAAATACAACGGAATCACACGGGTATCTTGCGCTGCCGCACATTGTTCCACCCATACATCCATGCTCCCTTCTTGTCGGTCACAAGCATATACAATAGCACCATCACCTGCAAAACGTTCGGCTATCGATTTTCCGATACCCTGTGCAGCACCAGTAATGATACATACTTTATCTTCTAAAAATCTTTCCACCTCAATTATTTCAAATTACGTCCTCCATCAATCACTAAATTGGTACCTGTAACCCATGATGAAGCATCCGACAATAGATAGATGATAGCATGAGCCACCTCTTCCGGCTTTCCATAACGTTTTAATGGATACATGTCAATATCCTTGCTTACATCTTCCGCTGTCAAAAGTTTATTTTCAATCAATGGCGTCTGAATCCTTCCGGGATGCACGGCATTACAACGAATCCCCTTACCGGCCAATTCCAAAGCCGCATACTTCATGTAAGTGCTCAATGCGCTCTTTGAAGCCCCATAAATTCCATTGGCAGGAGCCACATTATTATAAGCGGAAATAGAAGCCGTAAAAACTACCGAAGATGGATTCCTCATCTTTTTCTTTCGTACCAATAATTTTATAAGAAGCATGGGCGCAAATACATTAACTCCAAACACTTCCTCCAACACATCAGATGAATAGAACTGTACAGGAAGCATCTTTCCTATACCAGCATTACAGACCAAGCCATCCAACATAGGCAAAGAAGCAACCAATTCACCACATTCGTCCTCGTTAGACAAATCAGCGACAATGAACCGATGTCCCTTTCCTCCTTCAAGATTTTGAAGCGTTTCATGCAAATTCTGCACGTTCCGGCCTGTCAGCATAAGAGTTGCTCCTAACTTAGCACACTCTATAGCTGTTGCCCTACCGATACCAGAAGAAGCCCCCGTTACAAGTATCGTCTTACCTTCTAAAGAAAAAGGATTATACATTACAGACGAGAAGAGACCAAATTATACAAATCGCCAATGGTTACCTGTTTCTTCATGTCGTCACCCGTAACCGTCACATTGTATTCTTCATCAATCATGGAGATAATCATCAAAGCCACCAACGAAGTATAATCATCCAACTCACGAAACTTGGTCTCAGCAGTCAATAAGCTGGCATCCATATCATCAAATTGCTCTGCCAATTTCTCGATAAAATCATTCTTTTCCATATTCTTAGATATCTAGTTTTCACATTAATTTCTTAGCAGGATTCCCTATTACAGTTGTACCTTCTTTTACACGCCTTATAACAAAGCTACATGCACCGACATGCGCCCTATCTTCTATTACAACTCCATGATTCAACACGGAAGAAGTATAAATATCCGCTTCATTCCCTATTACCGTTCCTCCCACACAAGTAACATGGGTATCAATCCGATTCCAGTCTCCCATCTGTACATCATGTCCTATTACCGTATAAGATTGTATCAAATTATAACTACCAATCTTAGCATCTGCCCCAATACTGGTATATGCGCCAACTATATTTCCTACACCAAATTGTACATTTGTTCCAATTCGTGCCGTGGGATGAATCAGATTAATAAATCGAGCACCTCTACTTATAAGCTCCTCCATACATTTTTTACGAACTGCCCCGCCTATAGAACATGCAAATACATCATTTTCCTGTGGAATATAAGTGCTTATCCTATCTAAAATTGGAGGATAATTCACAAAACCATCCAAAGCATGAAGGTTGTCATCGATAAATCCCTTAAAAACAAACTCGTTACCATATCCCATGTTCTCACGAGACATGTCATATAGGGTACGCCCCATACCTCCGGCGGCAATGATTATTAAATGTTTCATTATCTAATTATTTTTGCTAACCACGCTTTTCAATACAGTTGCAATCTGACGAGCAATTGATTCAGCAGAAAATTTCTGTTGAAAATCATTTGCTATTGCACGTCTATCATAAATATTTATGTTATCAACCATAAATTGCATAGCATTTGACAACTGCCCCACATTATCAACATCAACAATAACTCCATTTGAATCATTTACACAATCGCGAGCACCTCCACAATCTGTAACAATTGAGGGCAATCCCATGGAAAGGGCTTCTAATATAGCAACCGAAAAATTTTCATTTCTTGTTCCAAATACAAAAGCATCACTACACCTCATCATTTCGACAATTTGAGGTTTCTGCATCGTTCCCAACAATTTTATATTGTCTGTTAAACCATAATTATCAATTAACTTTTGTAAATTACTTCGCTCAGCACCCTCGCCAATGATATTTATAAAAATGTTTGATTTATCTTTTATTTGATTGAGAGCATTTATTACAATATCAAAACCCTTACGATATTCAAGGGTACCAACACTAACAAAACTGAAGAACTTATGTTTTTTAGGTTCCTTGTAAATAAAATCTCCTCCTACGAGATTATTTATGACAACACTTTCTACACCAAATTTTTGTTTTATGCCTTCTTGCAAATTTTTAGAAACAGTAATCAGTGCATCTACGTTTGAAAAAGCATAAGCACCATACCGTGTATTATGCAAGGACATCGGCAATATCGAACCTATTCCAAACCTTGCAGCATGCTCAATGCCAACAACAGGAATACTATACTTTTGCTTAAATCGTAAGCCCATTAACATATTGTTATACCACTGAGCATAAATAACATCAGGTTTACCATATTTTTTTAATATGCTTTTAAAAAGATGATGCGCACAGAGAAATCCATATTTATCTGAAAGTTTTCGGCTAATTCTTATCAATGGGGATTGAGGTATCAAAAACCAGTTATAAAACTCTACGCCATTAGTTTCAACATGAGTAGTACCTAATTTACGCCAATATTTACGAAAACGTCCATCAACAGATAAACATACAACTTTATGTCCCAATGCAGCCAAAGCCTCAGCTTGATCTTTTTCAAAACATCCCCACTGTGGATCTTGCGATTCTGGAATACCGCGAGTTAACAGAAGTATAAACATCGTGTTATTTGATTTGCTTTAAAATTTGTTTATACTGTTGCCAAAGACCTTTATTGTACATTTGTTGGAAATCGTGGTCGGCATTGTCATTTGCCTCAATTAGACAAAAAGTATTGTCTGATTTAATGACAAGATCCCATCCAACGTAACGGACAGCAGGAAGGCGTCGTGCTGATTTTTCAATAAAAGTCTTACAATCGTCCCAGTATGGAATATGAAATCCGATAATCTGTTTACCAGTTTCAGGATGAGTAAGATATGTTTTGTTATTTGAATCGTACCCCACAGTTTTTACTATACCAGTTTCGATATCGATACTTGCAGCAATACCTTCGAAATGAAAATTATCAACACTATTGCGCTTATTACCCATACGGATTAGTGCATTCATAAAATGAACTATATTGTTTGTGGTATCAAAAAGAGTTGTTATGCGAATAGTATTAACTGACCAAGGATGAAACTCTTTCAACTCTTCATTTTGATAGATTGGTTGCTCTATTATAAAGTAAGATTGTTTTTCATAAAGTAGCCCATTGTAAAATTTTTTCAAATCCACAATATCTTTCGATTCGTATCGCTTTATTCCAATTCCTCTATAACCTAATATATCTTTAACGAAAAAAGAATTATGCTTTTTTGTAAATAAAATAAATTCATCAACAGATGAGGTGTTTAAATCAATCCATTCACGACCGATATAATCAGAGAAATATTGGTTGAATTTTAGTTTACTGCGACAAATATCAATAACACTCTGACTGTTGCAAATATTCATAATTTTATGGTATCTGCGATAAGTTATATACTCATTACGACCAGAATGTCGCAATTTATAAAATCCGTATGCAAAATAATCGTTTATAGATGCTCCATAATATATCAAAGCGAATAAATAGTCAATATAATACCATATTTTAGTAAACCAACTAATATCCGAACCAATAAAAACAGCACGACGCTCTTCAAAACGCCTAAAAAACTTCTTTATTCTCATAGACTCATTTAATTATAGTAAACATTCATTTAAGGAATTTCCCTCTAAAAGGGCACTCTCCCGTGCCCTAAGTCCATTTGTGTTAAATATATTAGTTTCAAATTTAACATTAGTCTATAGCCTATAGATTTCACATGTAATCCTACTAACATAGTTTCTACAGCCGTTAAAAGGCATTTTCGAAAAACGTTCTAGATCTCCGTTGCTATAACTATTTATAAATTTTGTTCGCAACTAAAACAAATATCACTTCTTATAAGCCTAATTGATAGCTTCTATTTTAAAAGGAAACATACTTTATAAACAGCTTATAATCGTAACATTACATTTATAATTATATATTTTTATTGCGTAAAAGAAATGCATAAAATCTTATTACAATATATAAAAATACAGAGCTAGTTAAACCTAAAACAATCGAACCTCTTGGAGCAAAAAATATTGTTGATAAATAATTAAAAACCAAAACAAATAGAAACAAATTAAATCTTTTATGTCTATCACAAAAGATTGTATCTAATTTACGGAATAAAAATCCAAATAATAAAAACAACAATAGCGTAACAGGAAACCCCACATCACACAATAACTCTCCAACACATGAGGATCCTAAGCCTCGATCCGCATTATCATATTCTGTCACAATTTTTGCTAAATAATAAAAATTCAAATCAACACCAACCATTTGAGATAGTAAAGGGGTTAAAAATGGAATAGATCCAAGTAAAGAAAGTAATAAAAATAATCCTCCATAAATATGATCTATAGTCCACCAATAATAATAGATATTATAAGTATATATACTAAAAGCTAATTCATGTGTCGGAGAAAACAAAGTTATACTCTCACTATAAGACTGATACAAAGTATACCCATACGAAATAGCTTCGAAGACATCCACTCCTTCATAATGACTAAAAGACAATCCTCCTAAAATTTTAAAAAGACTAAAAAAAATCCCCCCTATTAAAACTAACATAAAAGCATATAATAATGGAATATCTTTTTTAGATAAGATTATATAACCACAGTATAAAAACAGAAACAAAGTTATGGAAACAGCTCTTCCACCGGCAGTAAACCATAACAGTATAATTGATAAATATAACAACATAAAAGGAAAAGGAAATAACCTTAAATAGCTTAATACACCTTTCACTTTTCCTTTACTGTTATAGACATTCCATACAACTATCACCACTACAGCTTTTAGAAAAAACTGCATATAATTAAAAAAGCGTGCAGCTTCTCCATCTCCAATAATGGAACCATCTCCTTCAGCCCCATATCCACCGATAAAAAATGAAAAGCCCATTCTTTGCACAAAAAGTAAAAAGCAAAGCCACGCCAAAATAACAAATGGCCATACGTAGGGGAAACGTATATGACTATCTGATTCTGATACCTTTTTAGGAACTGGCAACACTGAATAACCTAACAAAAACAAAGAAAGACACAAAGCCGAAAAATTCAACGCCCCGCAAAATATGCTATCCTTATAAAACCAATTCATCCTCACATCATACCCCAAAACATAATCCAGTGGCAACTGAAAATATACAATCACAAAAAACAGCACAAACATATTGCGAATAGAAACAACACGTCTATCATAACGAGTGATATAGCATGTATAATAATGTATAATTAACATTGCAAATACGCCTATTAAAACACTTATTATATACCCTTTATCTAATGTGTTAGGTGCAAGCCAATGAAGCAATAAAAAATAAAGGGGAAAACAAACTTGTATATATAGAGAAAAACAACGGATCATACTAACTATCAATTTGAGAAATCATCTAAAACACTTTTATATAATTCTTTTTATCCATTTTCCACTTTCAGTTTGCATATAGTAGCAAACAAAAAACGCAAACAAGATTGTGATTAACCATACCACTCCCCAAACTTCGTAGATATTCCACATAATCCAGCCTTTCTTCAAACATAAACCCATAAAAGCAATCACATACATATGAAAAAAGTACATTAAAATACTCATGGAACGTAATGTTTGACAGAAAGTTATATTATTTTCTAAAAATGCTACTGCAATATTACTTCCCAAAATGAAAAGTCCCATACTTAACAATAATAAAGAAAAGGGATAATCGTGAATAAACATCACTCCTCCAAGAACAACGAAGAAGAAAGCAAGTAGTTTATTTCTTAATTTCCATGTTGATATAACCATTCCTGCCGCAATATAAGCTAGCCCTTGACAAAATCCATTACGTGTATTTACAAAGACTAAATCATATGCCTTATATACAAAGGCAGAAAAACCATTCAACATACTTGGATTCGTATGTTCATATTTCCAACCTAAAAACATAAGTAGCAAACCAATCAGAAACCACCCCCCCGTTTTCAAACGAATTTTAATAAATAAATATATTAAACAAGCAGCAATTAGAGAAGCAAGCAAATACCACAACGGCTAAGAATAATTATGTTCACCTAAAAATAAAAAACCACGTACAAACAACAAACAATCCGCACGCCAAGATAAATGATTCTGATAATACCCGCAAATAGTCAAAGGCAAATATAAGATAGTCCAACACACATACAAAAATAAAATTTTCTTCATCCACCTATATAACCCTTGCAAAACTGATTGCTTGGTAGCATTTGACAATACAACATGTTCCGCAAACAAAAAACCAGAAGTTACAAAGAAAAACGGTACTGCTGTTTGCATCAAGCAAGATAAAAACATTGGGTATGATTCACCCGTTATGGATTTACTATGGATTCCTATAATCAATGACGCCATTATGAACTTCAAAACATCAATCAAGACATATTGCTTTCTTTGAATAGTTTTTTCCTCCATACCATCCAGCTATTCATGTTTACACAATTTCTCAAAAAGGACTTCCCACTGTTTTGCGATATTTTCCGCTTCAAAGCGCTTTATAGATTTTAAAGCATTGCATCCTAATTGAATACGAATCTCTTCATTGACTAACACCCTCTCCAATGAGAGTGATAACATTTCAATATCTCCATCGGGAACAACTAGTCCGTCTTTTCCATGAGAAATAATCTCATTAACGACTCCTTGAATGGCAAATGCTACACAAGTACACCCTTGCGACATAGCTTCTAACAATGACATTGGGAATCCTTCAATTCTTGAAGACAGTACAAATACTGCTGATTCTTGTAATAAATCCTGCACATTATTTACAAATCCCAAGAGACGTACAGAATCAAGAATTCCTCTATCCTCAATTTGCTTTTTCAATATATCCACAGATTCGTCAGAACCGGTTCCTGCAATCTGCAATATCCAATCCGGATGTTTTGACGCAATCATAGCCCATGCCTCAATCAACAGATCAAATCCTTTAACACGCCAAACATCAAGTCGCCCCATGGCTGTTACAACTTTTTTACGCTCACCAATCTGATGCAAGACATCAAATGTTAAAGGATTATACATTACAATTTTCTTAGGATATTTATTACCTAGTAACTGAAAATCCTTTTTTGTCAAAATAGTTAAAACATCGGCAAAACCATAGAGATGATGCCTTATAAAAGTAAAACGCATCAATTTATTAGGCAAAAATGAAGTATGATCGGAAGCAATCAAAGGAATGTCTATTCCCCAAGTAACAAGTCGTGCTAAAAGATAAAAGGGAGGCATAACACCAATTACAACATTTGGTTTTTCAGCCTTAACAATTCTTCTTGCATTCCGAATAACTGACAATTGACGTATACCTTTGGGCAAGTGCTTGTATTTTTCACTATAAAGTGATAATAGTCTTACACGCTCATTTATAGGATAACTCCCTTTACTCGGATTTGTAGCAACAGCCACATCATGCCCACGCTTAACAAATTCATTACACAAAAGTACAGTAACTCGTTCAGCACCTCCTCCTATTAAAGCCGGAATATAAAACAATATTTTCATTTCACCTTTTCAACTAAGAATCGATACAATTTCATTTTCTCATCGGTACTAAATCCGACCAACAAGATACTAATTGCCATTATTAATACTTGAAGTAATATTTGAAGTATAAAATTCAAATCGTCTAATATTACTCTAAGCAAATAGGCTTCACAAGCAACCAATAAAAAGACAGAAAAAACAATTCTTAAAACCTTAGAATAAGAAGAAGATACAAATTCTATTTTTTTCGATAATAAAAAGATACAAAAATAATTAATCAGTTCTACTACAAGCATAATTACAAAAACTGAAACAACTGAAAAACCTAATTTCAAGACAATATAAGATATAAACAAAACTGATATCAAAAGTATAGACTCACATAATTGATATAACTTCAATTCTCCAGAGGCTTTAAAAATCAAGTTTAGTGGAAAATGCAAAGCTCTAAAAAACAAATACAATAAAATCCATCTTAAAAAAACATCTGCATACATAGGTACTTGCCCCAACCAAAGCCCTATCACATCATTAGTATAAAAGAAAAGCGGAACAGCCATTAACAAATAAATAAAAACAACTATTCGGGTATATAAATTCAACAAATAAAAAAATTCTATTTTCTTCCCCTCTGAATATAACATTATTCCCTGAGGATCAACTGCGACAACTACATTTCGCAAAATGGTTGTCAACGCATTCTTCACTTGATAAACTATACCACGTGCAGCATTAACATTAGTTCCACCAAATGCATTTAAAAGGATATTTATCCCTTCATGAGAAATTGAATAAGACATATTTCCAAAAAAATTCCAAGCTGCAAACGTGGACATTTTTTTCACCAAAGAAAAATCTTTCAATCTAACAATCTCACATTCTGGAAATTTCTTTTTACAATATATCATATTAACTAACCTCATTATCAGAGAAACAACAAACACTAGCACAGCATACAATTTCAATTTGTCACAATCAAACCAAACCAAACAAAACACTATAATCAAACGCAATACACCATCCAACACAGATGAGTAAGCATAAAAATTCATCTTCTCATTTGCGATAATTAGGGCATCATAAGGAACTGTCATAATCATTATAATTGATGACAAAATCGATAAATGCAACACCCAATAAGCAGTAGAAATTCGATCTGGATCAGCAACAAGTTTATGAGATATAAACCATCCACCCACACACTCTACTAAAAAAAAGAAAAATATTGCTATGATTGCATGAATATAAAAACCAATTGTAAATATCTCTTGAATGCGGCTTAACTCCTCTCGTACTTTTTCATAATTAATAAAACGCTGTATTGCTGTAGAAAACAATGTCTTCAATGAAGAAAAAAGAAGTACAAAACCTCCTATCACATTATATAATCCATAATCATCTATACCAAGTTCTTTCAGTAACACTCTTGAAGTATAAAACATTACAATCAAGAGTATTAACATACGAACATACAAAAATAAAACATTTTTTGATAAGCGTTTAATATCCATGGATTAAAATGATATTATTCAAACAAGCGTTTGATTTTTCGCAATAATCTAGACCAAAAATAATAATTATAATTTTTAGCATCTGTCGCTACAATATATTTTCCTTTATAAAATGCCACATTGAACTGATGCCCCCCATAAAAATAAAATTTATCTTTACGATCAAATAGATTGTCTATAAAAATCTCTTCCACATATAAATCTTTTGCTAAAGATTTTATCTTATGCACAGAAACATTTTCTCCATAAGTTTTAGAGCAATCCTGAGAAATTCGGAACAGACAATCATCATACACTACTACCGAACCTGCATTTCGGCCATAATGATTATCTGAAAGTAATGGAGATATACTCGAATATACATATTCCCCAATCAAGTTATCAGCATAATACAACAGCAATGTATTTTTACCATTATGCATCACCGTAGTAAACAAATAATAGACACCTTCTATGGGAACTATGATTGAATCAACAAAACTCACTCCTCGAACAAAAAAAGGAGGCTTTTCCACAAGTACCTTGCAAAGAGAAAAAGATGTTAATCCGTCATTATCAGCCCTGTATAATCGAATAGAATCGGCTTCATTCGTTTCCGGCAACATATATATTTGTCCTTGATGTTCAAAAACATTTGGAAACGATAAATGAAAAGATTCCTGCAACACCAAAGTTTCATCACTCCAATGCAACAAATCATCTGTATAACGCATCATTATCACACCTGGTGAAAAAAGTCGTTTACTCTCATAGAATAAGAACAAACGGCCATGCCATGAAAACAAAAAAGGATCGGCCTCTATGACAATAGGATTAGTTTGAAATATTCCTTTTATATTTGATTCCCAACATTTTTTCGCACCTTTCAATTCAAAAATCGAATTTCCCTCAGGAATCTCTAATAACCGTATATTAAATTCCTCAATCATTTTTCAACAAACAAAATCATGTTATCTATCCCACTCCTTCTCTTTTTTTCAAGCACTTGGTTATTTTAGCAGGATTCCCTACAACTATTGTATAAGGAGGAACGTCCTTTGTAACAACAGATCCAACACCAACAATTGCACCTTCACCAATTGTTACACCTGGAAGAATTATTGCTCCCATACCAACACAACAACCCGCTTTCAACACTATACTTTTTTTTTGATAAGGTAATTTATTATAATCATCACCAATACAATAATCTGAAATAATACGTTTATGGCACAACAATAAACTACGACTTGCAATCCATACACCATTTTCAATAGTAATCAAATTAGCATTGCCAACATCAAAATAAACATCATACCCAATCTTAACCTTCCCTATAATATTAACTCCAGCTAATTTCCACAACTTAGGACGAATACTTGGATGAACCGCATTCCAAATACCATTTTTTGCCATTTTAAGCAACACCCATTTAAACCAATACGAACAACGATTTCGTATATAACAAAATTTCAGAAAATCCATCATCAACAAATTACAACAAACATTAAAATCAAAGTACTAAATCGTACCTTAAGTAAGCACTCTATTTAGGGCATACTCCTTTGAAAGGCAAACTGCCACTACAGCGTAACCTTGTTTTTCAATAAGTTACATTCATGGTAAAATGAAAAATTTTGTTTAATTTTAGATTTTGCCCTATCAGGCTACTTCATTTGTTTCCTCTTTCAGGCGAGGAACATAGTTATTTGGAAGGAAAAAAGTATCTACTTCCTCACCCTTCATCAGGCAGATAAGAATGTCCTCAACATACTCTCCAAAATTCACATCATTAAGTTTGCAGCTTTCAAGCAACGAGTACATGAAAGCTATGTTTTCAGCAGCAAAGTGACTACCAATATGCAACCAGTCACGTCTGCCCATAACTATATGTCGGAACATGAGTTCGATGGCAGTTGTGCACCTCGATTTGACCGTCCAAAAGGAACCTCAGAAAGGTTTCCTTATCGTCCTGTATGTAATTTACAGTCCTGTGGAACCAAGGTACCATATTCTTTTCCGAACAATAGGATGGATTCAAGTTTCCTCATGATCCGCCCCATCGGTTTCCAGCTGTATTTTAACCAAAACTTAAAACGTTGTTCCGGGATATACTTTCGTCTGGCAGATTCCCGCTCGACATAGAAAAGAGAGTTTATCACCAACAGCAATGGTTTCATCCGACCGTCAGCCATGTAAGCATCCACCAGGTAATGCCGGGCATGAATGTGCGTCCTTTTCAAATGACAAGTTTATGTTGAACTGCCGTGGGAAGAAGCAGTATCAAGGTTTCACGACTTATATGGTGCGAGGACTTGCTTTCCTCAAAGGAAGGTCTGAGGAAATGGCCGTCATCGAACCACTTTTCATTACATCACATAATCGTTCAGATCGTAATGCAGAATCTGCACTTTCCTGTAATCCTTGGAATAGAAGATGAAAGCCTCATCATAACACAACGGGTTACGTTTCATCACCTCACGAACAATTTGCGCCAAGCCCTCACGCCCTTTACGCATGTCCGTGGGACAGGAACTGATATTGAATATCCTTGTTAATAGCCTACTTTTAAGTACTTACTTTAAATACGTTTATATCTTTTATTAGAAATGTATTCTTTAGCCTGAGTAACAAGTTCTTGCAGAACTGTCAAAATATCTTCTTTAAACTTTTTCAGATCCGAAATCATGTAATTAGAACCACATTCAGAAAAAGAAATATTTCCATGGGCAAGGTTATTCCTCTTATTCTTTACAACAAGAAAACTGTTAGAATATTTGTCACGATTGATTTCTTCTAATCTACATCCATGTTTTGAAAACACATCTATAATTTTTCTCATATCTAAGCTCCCTGATATGTTAATAGCAAGACTTTCAAAACGAATAGTCATATCCATTAACTCCGTATCGCTTTTTTGGAAATTTGGATTGGATGTTCGTTTGAGATAGTTCTTCCACATTGCTCTCATTTCATCTGATAACTCTGCGAAAGTAAGCTCATCGTCAGCTATAGAATCGTAAAAAAAATTCAAACAATCACAAACTGTTGATTCAACAATATTGTAGAGAATCATCAAAAACTGAGCTTTGAAAGCACATTGCATTTCTTGTGAAACAAAAAGTTCTCTACCATCATCCGTATTTCTTATTGGTTGATTTCTATGAGGCTCAACATTGGCAATAAAATTGATTAAAAGATAAGTTTCTTCAATATCGCTAGCTCTTTTTGTATAATTCCTCCAAATAATCATACTTCATATTGCCCTTTTACATATTCAATTCTGTTCTTTATCTTAGCAGCAGTATGCGTTTTATAACGACCATCTATCAAACGATAAAAGTCGTTACGATTATTTTTATTTATTTCAAGAGAACATTTAAACTCAGCTTTTAAGTCGGGATTTTCTTTAAGAACCAAAGAAACACCAACAGCAATTGCCTCAAAATAAGGTTTAGAAATACCAATAGCTCCTTTCTTTTTGGCAAACCCTTGCCCTTGATAAGCCTTTTCCATAAAATCGATAAGAGAATAAAACATTTTCCTTAATACAGTTTTTTCTCCCTTGCTGAAAGATTTGTTCTTTTCAGCCAAATAGCTATTAAGATACCTTGCGACCCCCTTGCTCTCAACAATCGCATAATTAGGATAAAGCTCATAAAAGGCAAATAAACGAAGAATTAACTCTTCCTCTTCTCTCCTATTTTGCATATACTTTGCCATTGGACAAAGCCGCTTGAATCGCGGCTCATTTGCCAACTCTGCAATAAAATCAGTGAAGGATCCCTTATATATTCCACGTCTTGTTTCCATCGGCAAAAGAGGAACACTACTAGTATTAATACGATCAAACATTTCATTCCGAACTTCTTCTGTTGCTTTAGATGAAAGAACTACCATTCTAATCGCAATATTCTTGAATGTTCGTTGCAGGCCTACAGGGAGTTCCGAATACTTGCATCCATTCATCTCTGTCAGTTTTTCCAAATGAGAAAGAGTAAGTTCATCTTTCATAAAGGCTGCCAAAGTACGGATACGTTGTGAACCATCAACAATCTCTAAACGTCCCGATTCTTTAATTTCAGCAGAGAACATAAAAGGTACCGGAAGTCCTAAATATAAACTCTCGATAAAACGAGACTGGTGTTTCTCATCCCAAATAAATTCTCTTTGGTAATCTGGGACATATAACTCATTATCATCCTCATCTATTTTATCAAGATACTTATTTACATAAAGTTCTATCGTAAACTCTTTCATGTCATATGAAATAGCTTTTTGTTCAGACTCTATCTGTTCCTCAATTTTTTTCTTTTTTTCAGGTTTCATATTGTTTTTGTATAAAATAGTTACACAATTGACTTTGTTGGACTGTATAGTGATTAGAGAGGAAGACTCATTGACTTGTCATAATGTGACTTTATAGTATCTAACAACACCTGAAACTGACCACCAAAAAATTTATAATCTTTGGCTGTCACATACCATCCATATCATCTCCTTCCTTACCGAATATATAAAAAGCGATACATCCGTAACGTATTTTTTGTTGGGTCGGATAGTTCACAGACCCCAAAATGACATTTATCATAAAATCCTACAGCACTGTAATTAGAAGAACGATACGCCTCCACTGTCACGAATTCACAACCAGCTATTTTCTGTTCCATAGCCAATTGGATTATTGAATCTACTATAAATCGACCTATTCCCTTTCGTTGTTTATTATTATTCTTTGAGTTTCGAACAGCCAAAAATGTTATTTCCAAAGCAGGATGGTGTAACTTTGTCTTGAAATCTTCTATATACGCCTCATCCACATCCGGCACATCTCCTGTTGACACACCGGAGAAAAGATCGTCAATATCATCTTGGTCAAATTCCAAAGAATCAAAACTCAACGCAAAGAAAGCGACAATATCTTTTGTCTCGTCATAGACAAATAGGGTTGGCAATAATGATTATTCACGGAATTTTCCAAACGAAAATGAATAAAATAATCCATTTCGTCCACTCCACACGAAAAATCCGATAGCATAGAGCAATCTGCTAAAGGTTCAAATGTCAGAAATTCCACTTTGCCTCGTATTTTCCTATGGTCTTGGATTTTTCAACATCGTTCTTCTCCCGTAAATCCTCCTTGCTCAGATTTCCAGTCTGAACCCGAACCATTTTAGCGAGAATCGCTCTTGCGACCTCACCTTTTATCACCTTATGCTCCGACTTTAATCCTAACATAATACTCTTTTATTTAATATTTCCATAGTTACCCACGACAATCCACTTTTGCAACAAATATACGAAAAACAGCTTGCTTATCAAATTGATTATATGCCAATATACTCAATTCCTTTTTACCGCAAACATTTCTCCTAAAAATATTCCCTCCTCAATCCAACTCCTCAAACCTCGAGTTCTGGCTCTTGAACTCAGGGACGAAAGCCTTCATCTCCCTAACCATCGAGAGGATCTGGACACGGAGGGACAATTCAGTTAATGTATTAATATGTTCTACCACGTCCTTATAGTCATACTCACGAACCGCCGCCACTCGAATCTTCTCGTGAGGGGTCTCTTTCGTGTTCTCCTTGTTGTTCAGTAGCTCTTCATACAATTTCTCGCCGGGGCGAAGACCAGTATACTTGATCTCGATATCCTTGTCTACCTGCAACCCGGACAGTTCAATCATGCGCTTCGCCAAATCCGCTATCTTCACCGGCTCACCCATATCGAAGATAAAGATCTCACCGCCCTTACCCATTGTACCGGCTTCTAAGACCAGACGGCAAGCCTCAGGAATGGTCATGAAGTAACGAATGATATCGGGATGGGTGACCGTCACGGGACCTCCTTGAGCGATTTGTTCCCGGAAACGGGGGATAACCGAACCGTTGCTACCCAATACGTTTCCAAAGCGGGTCGTAATGAAACGCGTCTCGCCTTTCACCTCTCCTCGCTCGATCGCAAGGCTCAGACTCTGTACATAGATTTCAGCCAAACGCTTGCTACAGCCCATGATGTTCGTGGGGTTCACCGCCTTATCCGTACTGATCATCACAAACTTCTCCACACCATAGCTTACAGCGGCATCCGCCATCACACGGGTACCGAACACGTTTGTTCGAATCGCCTCGCAGGGGTTTTCCTCCATCAAGGGAACATGCTTGTAGGCCGCCGCGTGGAACAGCACTTGGGGACACCAGTTGCGAAACACATAATCCACACGCTCCGAACTGCGGACATCGCCGATCACCGGGACAAAGTTCAGTCCCTTGTATTTCTCTTCCAATTCCAGACGGAGATTATGCATCGGGGTCTCAGCGGAGTCGAAGCAAACCAACTTCTTAATCGGGAAATGAGCCAGCTGGCGACAGATCTCGCTACCGATACTGCCGGCGGCTCCCGTGACAAGAACGGTCTTCCCTTCCAACAGATTACCGATCTCGTCCAAGTTGATATGGATCTCCTCACGACCCAGCAAATCCTCGATACGGATCTCACGGACCGAACGCTTCGCCTCACCTCCACGTAGCTCCTCCATCTCCGGGACTACCAACGTCTTCAAAGAGGCCTGCTCGCAATAACGGATCAAACGGTCACGTTCCTGATGGGCAACCTTTATATTGGGGAAGAGAACGCCATCCAAGCTGTTGCGAGGGATCAAGCGATACAGATCCTCCACGTTCTCGATCTGGTAGACCGGTAACTCCGCGATCCGGATGCTTTTCTTGGAATTGCCAAAGGAAAGGAAGCCCATGATGCTATAATTCTGCATGAATACCTGACGGTTCGCCGATGTGGCGATCATCACGCTCTCCTCCTCCGTGCCAAAGACCAGTACCCGCTTGCGTTTCTTGCCGAGTTGCAGGAGGACGCTGTTATAGACATTGATCACGAAGACACGCAACGTGACCAACATCACGATCGTCAACGTACTGTCCATAATTCCACCCAGCCAATAGATAGAAGGGCTGAAACGGGCTTTCAACAGCCAAAGCAGCAGGAACATCAAGAGCGACTTGCCGATCGCAGCACCACCGATCCGCCACAAGCCACGCAGCGTGGAATGGCGAATAACCCCATGATATGCTTTGAACAGCAAGAACGAAACGATACTGGCCACAAATGAGGAGAGGCCCACTTTCAGCACATCAGACTCTCCAATACGTATATGCAGAATGGAGAACATTCCTAGTACGCCCAGCAACGATACGGAAAGCGAGACGAAAAGGTCCGCACTAAAAATGATCCAACGGTTGATATACCGCAAATTCACCAGACGGCCTAAGGCCAATCGCCATCTGCCCTTATGAAAATCCATCATTTGTATTTTGTTTGTTTTATATTCAATGCCCTAACTTTTCCCAACGGCGGCGCCTGTGACTCGTGACGTCCCGAAGTAGCGGGCGTAATACAGCTTTCCGTCCGCAAGATCGTACCATCACCCTGGTGGATGATTTGGATCGCATGGGTTGCATTGGGCAGGATCTGCACATTGCAACCGTAGATATGGAAGACGAAACGTGCTTGTTCCGCCCGCTCATGGTTTTCTGTCATATCGTAATTTTTTCAGTAAGGTTATCACTTTTCGTTTCCCTTGGAAAACGAGGTATATATGAATTGCCCTGTGAAGTATATATCAATTGCCTAACGCAGTATATATCCTCGGGCATATGCAGTATATCTTCTCAAAAACGGTCAGTTGAGCGGTGTCTGGGACGGCTGCTCCACGCATCGTTGATACGGGCACGGATGTTGCTGACGCTTTTGCCCTTCGTGATCCGGGGAGTGAGGGGTAGAAAGAGGCGGATGAAACGCTCTTTGACCATCTCCTCGGGGGTTATTTTCGGCTCGTTCTCTTGCATGACCAGAATGACTTGGGCCAACTCGGTAACCGTCCGACACTCTACGATCTGCGCAAGATAGCGTTCCAGATCCTCTTCCTTATTTATATAGGCACGAAAACGGATCGTTTCGGGCATGGGGCCGGATCTACCGTCCGCCTCTTCTTGGGAGGTCTCCCCGCGATATTCCCCCGCATAGAAGTTCTGGATAGCTTCCGTAGCGTTAGGGAGTATCTGGTTGTTGCCGCCGTGTATGGTAATCGTTATATCAGACATAAGGTATATATGAATCGTTTGTCAATGAAAAGTAAACAGTTTGTCAACGGTTATCAACGGATTTGATTTCGCTATTCCGGGGTTGTACTTTCGCATTGTCAACAAGAAGTTTAATCTTTTAAAAAAAAGAAGTATGATTAATTATTCAACTTACATGTGGAAAAGTCCACTGGACGAAAAGGCTCAAGAGCAAGCGTATGCCAAGAACCAAGTAACCAAAGTGATGAGTTTCGACGAGTTTGTGAAGCACATCTCAGATCACAACGGTGTTTTCACACGCGGCACGGTAAAAGGTGTGGTAAGCGACACCTGCTCATGTCTAGTGGAACAATTGCTGAATGGCTACAAGGTACAATTCGGCGAACTGGGAATCTTTAGCATCTCTATCACCTGTGAGCCGGCCGCTACACTCAAGGACTTCTCCAGCGATAATATCAAGGCGGTGAACATTCTATTCAACCCGGGTATGGACTTCGAGAACCTACGTTCTAAGGCAGAGTTCAACCTCGTAACCAGCCGTGCTGTCCAAGCCGCCTCGCTGAAGGCGGTAAAGGAGAATAAAGACACGGTGGACTTGGCGGCGTTGAAGAAAGGAGACTCAGAATCTCCCGATGAGATCTAAATCCTGCCATTGAGAAATACGGCTCTTAAACCATGAAGCTTATTTTATTCATTTATTTAAAGACTACAAGTATGAAAAAAACAAATTGGAAGAGCGTCTTGCTCTACATCATCCGTATTGTCGAACTGGTCATCACCGGTGCCGCCGGTGGAGCCGCTAGCGGTTGGATCGGATGAGAACCATCACGCTGATTATCGTGCATTGCTCTGCCAATAGGCAGGGCAGCACTTTACGGATGATGGACATCGACCGTCTGCATCGCTCTCTCGGCTGGAATGGCTGCGGATATCACTTTGTCATCCCTACCGATGGTACGATCGAGACTGGCAGACCTCTTGAACAAGTGGGCGCTCACTGCAAGAACCACAATCGGCACAGTATCGGGGTTTGCTATATAGGAGGACTCGCCAACGATGGAAAGACTCCCATGGATACCCGAACGGAAGCCCAGCGAGAAGCCCTACAGGGTTTGCTTCGTGAATTGCATCAGCGATTCCCCAAAGCACTGATCGTGGGACATCGGGACTTGAACCCGTTGAAATCCTGTCCCTGTTTTAATGTAGTGAGCGAGTTTTCCGATTAGTTTAACGCAGGGAGTCCCTTCACCTCCCTCGAATGCCATGCTTGGTAGGCGGGAGCGGAGAGTTCAGGTACAGTTAATAACTTGTAATCCGCCCCGTTCTGCTTAGCTATATGTTTTCGTTCATACAAACGAAGGGAACGATCCGTTACGGAAACCATGACAACCGGAAAAGGATAAGTGTACAGGCGCATCGGCGTGATCTCACTATCCGGAAAGGCACGACGCAATTGATAAGCGGAACGTTCGAACGCAACCCAATAAGATCCGGTACAATACAAATGGATCGAGGCCTGATTCGCACGCTCACGATCCATGATCTCTCTCAAATGCTCACGTAATAAATTCATGAGCCGGATGCCGGAAGGAAGGGAAGACATGTTTTGAATTATAAATTTTCAATTCTCAATTTTCAATTTCCACGTGTTTTAGCCACATATCGTAATCGTGTAAACGCTGTATCAGCAGGGTCTTGCTTCTCTTAGGCGAAGGGTCATCCCGCCAGGGATCTACCAGCTCATGCGCCATACGGTAATACAGGTTGCTATTCGTACAGCCGTAAAGCGTGACGAGCAGCAAGGCACGAGAATTCACCGCCTTAATCAATGGAAGCATATTGCGTAGGGTGGAATGCAAACGTTCGAACTCCTCTTCCTGAGCCAACAGCTTATAGGCCGGAAGGAGCAATGAGTAGACCTTGCAACGCATCACGTCGGTCTCCACACGAAGGGAGGCGTAGCCCTTCAGTACCTCGTGAGCCAAAAGCTCGTCTTCCTTTTCCAATTTGCCCGAGAGGTAATAACGTCCCAACGCCTTGTGCATACCTTCCGATAAACGCTCGTTATCCAAATGGGTATAAACATGCTTGCCTTTCGTATTCAACTCGATCAGCTCATACTCGCCTTGCCTTACCTCAAATAGAGGAACCCACATACAGTCAAGGATACGTACCATGACATCCTTATGACCTCCACCCGGTTGCACCACCACCTCAGCCTCCATCCCCATGAAAGAACCCGAGGTGATACGTACACGGTCACCTTTCAGCAAGCGACCGCTATCCGGTACGTACACCGGAAGCTCATTGGAGTAAGATTCTGCCATCCAGCGTAAGGTCTCCATCTCATGATCTGACAGGTAAGGGAAATAAGAGTGTTCTCCCACGGATACCCGAGGAAGAAGATTATATAAGGGCATGATACGTTTCAAACGGAAAATCTCATTCTCCGAAGCATGGATAAACACATAGTTGTATAAAAGAGGCTTCCTCGTATTGACCATCTTGCCTCCCACCTTGCGAGCCTCGACATACGAGGGGGCAAAGTACTCGAACAAGGGTTCCCCACAACGTTTACGACGGGAAAGCTCGGCATCTAATCCTTTTGACGAATAGATATTATCACGTCCCCCAACAGCGGTAGGAAGTGTCAATACGTACCAGCGTACAGCCTCCTGACTACGGCGATTGCGTATATGCATCATAGCTCTATCGGAGCTATTACTTGTCACGATATTCATTGAGGAAGATAATTCAGAGCCTTATCAAGATATCCCTATAATATCCTGATAAATAAATACTTATATAAAAACAAAAAGGAATTACTGAAAATTTGCATCCCTTCAATACTCATGCTACTTGGCGAGTAGCCAAACTGACTGCTACTTGGCGAGTAGCGTTAACAAGAGGAGTAAAAGATATCCCTTAGTTGTAGAGACGGAGCGTGCTCCGTCTCATCCCGTCAAAATGGTATTTCAAGTTACTACCAGGCGGTGAGAGACGGAGCACGCTCCGTCTCTACATGATGTATGTAAAATTTACTTCGGATAACGTGATGATTTCGGAAATACGAGGCCATTTCGTTTCTATTGCCATGTCTATACATCAGAAATAAAAACGAAGATTTAAAGAGAGCCAAGGTTAAACACACAAATAAAGCCTAATGTTTGCTGGTGCTATGTTATTTTTTACTACATTTGCGGCATAAAACAAACGCTACTCGCCAAGTAGCGTACTTTTCTTCACCCTACTTTCGGCGCATAATTATACACACTTTCGAAACAAAGCTTGTTTACAGCCGAGAGTTTTTCTAAAGAGAAACTCTTCAAGTATATTTGCGTAGTCTTGATAGATTTATGCCCTAACAGTTCACTGATCATCTCAATCGGTACGTTTTGCTCCTTCAAGGTCGTGGCGAAAGAGTGACGAATCGTGTATGAGGTAACCCGAGTACGAATACCGATGGATTCCGACAGTGTTTTCAATCTGCGGTTAAAACCTCCTAATACGGTATTATATTCCTTGTAGGCATCCTCACCGGTCTTCATTCCCTCTAAAAATGGAAACAGATAGGGCGAATCCTCGGTTGTATCGGCTGCCAACTCATTCAGCAGCCCTTGTGCCTCCGCTGGGATCTCCACCTGTATAAGGGATCCGCTTTTCTGCCGATAATAAGACAAGATCCCTTCCTTGATATCCTCCTTTCGCAAATGCGCCAAATCCACGAAAGCCATCCCGCAAAACAAAAACATCAGGCAAAAGGCTGATTGGGTCCTCTTCTGTTGCGGATCTGTCACCGGGCTTGTCATCAGCAAGCGCAAGCTTTCCGAAGGCAACGCCTTTTTACGTTTACTCTCAACCCCCGTAAACACATTCTTAAACAAATGAGGAATATAGGCAGCCTCACCCACCTCTACCGCTAAATTATAGATGTGACGAATCCGGCGCATATAAGTAGATACCGTGTTACGAGCACATCCCTTGGCCAACAGCCAAGATTGATAACGCAAAAGTGTATCCCGATTAATATACGCATAAGGAATCTCTTCCCTACCACAAAAACATTTAAACGATCTCAACGCATCTTGATAACTTTTCGCCGTGGAATAACGCTTTTTCTCACGCAGGCTGGTGATATACGTAAGTATACCCACCACAAAATCATTCTCATTCATATTTATCTCCTTAAGAATTAATACATAAAAAATCCTCTATCTCTCCGTTGACACGGGAAAGATAGAGGATCTTCATTAAATCCTTAAAGGAATATATTATTTTCCAGCTTTTTCAGCAGCAGCTTTCTTATTGATCTTCTTCTTCTGCAACTCGTAAGCAATCGGAGTAGCGACGAACAAAGTAGAGTATGTACCGATAATGATACCTAATAAGATAGCGAACGTAAAGCTTCGGATCGTGCTACCGCCCAAGATGAAGATACACAATACAACCACCAACGTAGTCAATGATGTATTAAATGTACGACACAAGGTAGAGTTCAACGCATCATTGATCACTTGATAACGATCACGCTTCGGATACAAAGCGATCGTCTCGCGGATACGGTCGAATACAACCACGGTATCATTGATAGAGTAACCGATAATCGTCAAGATAGCTGCGATAAACGTCTGGTCTACCTCCATTGAGAACGGAAGAACCTTCCATAACAAGGTATAGAAAGAAATGATACACAATGTAGTCGTAGCAACAGAGGCGAACGCACCCACAGAGAATGACACATCACGGAAACGAAGCAGGATATAAGCGGCCATACAGATCATGGCGAAGATTACCGCTAAGATAGCGCTATTCTTGATATCGTCTGCCATGCTAGGACCCACCTTCTGCGAACTCTGTATGAAAGTAGTCGTGAACTCATCTAATGTAGTTCCTTCCGGAAGTAAGGATTTCACGCCCTCAAACAATTTATTCTCGATCTCTTGATCTACCGTAGGATCGTTATCATCGATCTTATAGTTGGTAGACACACGTACTTGATCCGCTGTACCGATCTGGATAACACTAACAGAACCGTCTAACTGAGCGTCCAGCATATTACGAACATCGTCAGTCTTCACCTCTTGATTGAAACGGATCACGTAATTACGTCCACCCGTGAAATCGATACCATTATTCAAGCCGATCGTCATAAAAGAGATAGCACCTAAAACGATGATTGCCGCCGGAATTAAATAACCGACTTTGCGAGCACCCAAGAAATTGATCTTCGGGTTTGTCAACAAGTCTTTCGTAATAGAAGTCGTGAATGTCACGTTCTTCAATTTATCTTTCGCTAACAATGCCTCATAAACGATACGAGTCAAGAACACGGCTGTAAGGAATGAAGCGAACAAACCGATGATCATCGTCGTAGCGAAACCACGAATAGGACCCGTACCGAAATAGAACAATACGATACCGGTAATGATAGATGTCAAGTTTGAGTCGAAGATAGCGGAGAACGCATTGCTGTAACCGTCGGCGATAGCCTTTCCTAAAGACTTACCGGCACGAAGTTCCTCTTTCGTACGCTCATATATCAATACGTTAGCATCGACTGCCATACCTAGCGTCAACACCATACCGGCAATACCCGGCAAGGTAAGAACGGCTTGGAAAGAAGCAAGGATACCCATCGTGAAGAAAATGTTCAATACCAAAGCACCATCGGCGATCAATCCCGGTACCAATCCATAGAATGCGCACATATAGATCATCAACAGCACCAATGCCAACACGAAAGAGATCACACCGGCATTGATAGCCTCTTGTCCTAATGATGGACCAACAACATCTTCTTGAACGATATGTACGGAAGCAGCCATCTTACCCGATTTCAATACGTTCGCTAAATCCTTCGCCTCTTCCGGTGTAAAGTGACCGGTGATTTGTGAACGACCTCCCGTGATCTCATCGTTTACGTTCGGAGCGGAATAAACCATCTCATCCAAAACGATAGCGATCTGACGACCGATATTCTCTTTCGTCAAACGCGCCCAAGCCTTAGAGCCTTCGGCATTCATAACCATGTTAACCATTTGCTCTGAACGACCGGCTTGTTGCATAAAGTCAGCGTTAGCATCCGTTACTACGTCACCACCTAAAGCGGGACTTCCGTCACGGTTCGTTACCTTCAAGGCATATAACTCATAGAACTGCTCCTTATCATCGATCGCCTTTACACCCCATTTTAAAGCCAAGTTACGAGGCAATACCTCTTTCACTTGTTTCATGTTCAGGTATTCGCTGATCTTCTCCATATCTTTTGCTTGAGCGATACCTACCGTAGAACCCGGAGACAACTGACCGTTGTACTGGCTAATCTGCAATAAAGCAAATAATGGATGTTGCTTAGCGAACTCTTCCATGCTTTGATTAGCTTCCGTATCTTTTTTATCTTGACCAAGCTCAGCCAATAAAGAATCGGCCTCACTTACATTCGCATCAGCGGCATCAGCGATTTTCTCAACATTATCGGTAGCTACAGAATCAGCGGAAGCCTCCTTACTTAGGATAGTAGCCAATACATTATCAGCGGCAACCAATTGTTGATAGATTTCTGGTAATTTATACGTTTCCCAGAATTCCAAGTTAGCGCTACCTTGAAGCAACTTACGAACACGTTCCGGTTCTTTCACACCCGGCAACTCAACCAAGATACGACCCGCTGTCTCCAAACGTTGGATGTTCGGAGAAACCACACCGAAACGGTCGATACGAGTACGCAATACGTTGAATGAGTTATCAATCGCACTCTGCAACTCTTGTTTCAAAACAGAAACAACCTGAGCGTCTGAGCTCTGGGGCGTGATTTTATCTTTTAACTCGAATGTACTGAAAATAGCGGAAAGACGTGCGCCGCTATCCAACTTCTTATACTCCTCAGCGAAAAGGTCGATGAAATCTTTTTGGCTAGTCGCTTGATGTGCGTAAGCTAAATCCAACGCCTTGTTGAAATTCTCGTCTTGGTTGTTGTTAGACAACGAACGGATTACATCCGCCACGTTCAACTCAAGGACAACGTTCATACCGCCCTTTAAGTCAAGACCTAAACTAATTTCCATTTCACGGCATTGCTTAAGCGTATAGCCTAACCATACCTTCTGAGTAGATAGTGAGTCTAAATAAGCACTCTCTTTCGCAGGATCTCCACCCGCATACTCAGCGGCTTTACTGTTGTAATGTTGCGTCACGAACGAGAACGACAAATAGAACAAACAGACAAGCGTAAGTAACACCGCGAAGACCTTTACAAATCCTTTGTTTTGCATCTGAATCTTAGGTTTATGTTATTACATTATTTATATTCGTTTTTTCACAGGGTGCAAATATAGACTTTTTTTCTTTGATAAAGAGCAATTAGTATAATTATTTGTCACGCTCATAGTTTATTTCAAACGCAAATGTATATCTTTGGGGCTAAAATAATAAGGAAAATATACCATGAAACAGTTATTATTCGCTCTGTTATTTATCCCCGCCCTGCTATTCGCGCAAGAGGATCAACACTATCTGGCAGGGGCAGTTCCGGTTGCAGACGGTAAAGTCGTTTTTACCCGAGAGATTAATGCCCCCTCTTTAAGCAAGGCACAAATCTACCAGCAACTATTAAAATGGGGACAAGAAAATTTTAACACAAAGGAAAGTAGAGTCGCTTATCAAAATGAGGCAAAAGGCGAGATCGCCATTATCGGGGAAGAATATATAGTATTCTCCAGCACAGCCTTATCCCTCGATCGGGCGATGATGAAATACCGTATTATCATTGAATGTAAGGAACAGGCTTGTACCCTGCAACTTGCGGGCATCCGATATGAATATAACGTGTCTTACCAGAACGAGCCGGAGAAATACCTAGCCGAGGAATGGATCACGGACGAGTATGCCTTGAATAAGAGCAAAACGAAATTGAACCGTATCAGCGGTAAGTTCCGTAGGGCCACGATTGACTTCGCGGATAAGACGTTCGATAGCGCAGCCAACACATTAGGCGCACAGTTGCTGACAACCGCACCGGTAGAACCCGTATCCGCTCCGCAACGGGAAACACGACCTGTGGCACCGATGGAAGGTTTCGTAGCGTTCCAAGCTGACAAAATACCTAGCACGATCCTCCAAATGTTACCGGACAACGCTTTACAGATCAAAGCCGTAAAAGGAAATACGACCGACCCGAACGTTGAATGGAAAGGCATAGGCAATATGTTCGGTCAAACGATCAGTACAATCTCCATATCCAAAGATAGTCCTGCTTATAAAGCGATTGGCAATAACGGCGTATATCGATTATCCTTCTCCAAGCCCGGCACTTCTGCCGATGCGCCATGGATTATTATCGAGTGCCGTAAACAAGGCGAGACCTCCGAAGGACAGCAAACGATGTTAATCGGCGAGATTACGAATGTATGGATCAAATAACGAAAAAGAGAGTTGCATTTATGAAAAAGATTCTATTATTAATATATATGATGTTCCCTGTGCTAGTCATGGCGCAGGGGCATAAAGGCGAGGTAGACGAATGCGCCCCCATGAAAAACGGAAAGGTTTGCTATAGCGATGATGTAGAGATCGAGAATACCTCTAAACTAGAAATATTCAACGCTATTAACGCATGGGCTAAGAAATCTTATGGAAAAGATGTCTTCTTATCCAACGTAAACTCGAACAAGAACAAAGGGACTATCTTCGTAAGCTCTAAGGTTGAATTATTGTTGAATGATACAGACAAGACTATTATTAAATATAAAATGCGTATCACCTGCTTCGACAACCGGTACACGATCGAGGCGAGCGATATCGTATATCAATACGATCCGCTAAACGATAAAAAGTACAAGACCTATAAAGCGGAAGATGTGATCGCCAATAATGGGGATAGCAATACGATAGCGCTGATCAAAGATCCTAAGCTATTCTGTAACGCTACCTTCTTCTTTGTCGAGAACTTGTTCGCCGACGTATTTGACGCTGCGCAGAACGCAGAATCCGAGTGATGAAACCTTTTATTCAAGTTTCAGATAACACCATAACGGGTAGTGGTCTGAATAAGCGACCTTATCCACGGAACAATTCATAGAGGTCATGTTCGGGGAATGCAGGATATTATCGATACGGAACCAAAAGAAATTTTGATTATAGGTAATACCCATTCCCCGGCCAGACTCGGCAAAGGCATCCGTCAAATCCCCTTGGATCGTACGGTGCGCATAAGAGATAGGCGTATCATTAAAGTCACCACAGACTAAGACATACTCTCCTTTCGCGTTCTTAATCTCTTCTGATACCGCTTCCGCTTGCTTAGCCCGAATCCGGAAAGCAGGTCCTAGCTTTTGCTCGAACGCTCCTTTCAAATCGTCCAACCCATCCGAGCTAAAGCTCTTTATAAGGGATGAATAACGGGTCCGATCCTCCATCGTCAGTTTAAACGATTCCAAATGGTTATTAATCAAGGTCAACTTCTTTCCCTTGATGTTCACTTCATGTACGGAAGAGCCGTTATAATCCGAATCGTATTTCACCATCCGGGAATTCGACAGCGGATATTTGGAGAACACAGCGATGCCGAAACTCTGGAATTTCGTGGAGCTTTGATAAAATACGGAACGATAAGGATACATGCTCAACGCATCATAGATCTTAGAGGCAGTAAGGCTCTTCTCTGACTTAGCCGCAGCATATTCCTGCAAACAGACAATATCCGCGTCCGAGTTAGCGATATATTGGATAATCTTGTTCGGAGCGATCTTCGTATGATTCTTGTATCCAAAAGCCATCACATTATAAGTCAGCACCTTCAGCACCTCTTCCCGAGGAACATCCTTATGCGAGTGAAACGGGAAATAGCGTTTCACGGGGCCCCAACATAACAAGAAGGAGAATATGCCGATCAATAAGAACTTCCATTCCCATAAGAACAGCCAATAGACAATAAAGCAAAGATTGACTACACATAAGACAGGAAAGGCTAATCCCAGATAAGATAACGTCATACTCGTCTCAGGAGACACTCGATCCGAATAAGCCGAGACTATCAACAATACGACAGCCACCACATTCGCTACGACGAATAAGAATTGAAGAAAAATCCGTAGAGTTTTCATAAGTATCTGTTATTTCTTACTGGCGTCGAAAAGTCGCTTTTTCTCTTCAGCGGAAAGGCTCTCATAACCGGAACGTTTCAATTTATCCAGTATAGTATCTAGATCCACCGACTCCTGATGTTTACGTGCGTTATACTCATAATCCGTCTCGTTACGTTTATAAGTCACACGCATCTTCGGTTTCCGTTTGCCCCAATTCACGAACCAGTCGATCAACCGATTCATTGGAGCGGTCAAGTCCTTTCCATTACGAATACGGGAAGCGAACCAGATACCAAACAAAGCCCCGCCGATATGGGCGATATGTCCTCCCGCATTATCAGAAGTCATCGCCAACAAATCGATCACCAGCGTAAAGATAGCCAAATAAATTAATTTGATCCTTCCGATCAAGAATAAATTAATCTCCAAATCCTTCCGGTAAAACGACACGGCGAAAACGATCGCCATAACAGATGCCGAAGCCCCCATCAAATAGCTAAAAGAAGCCACGTTCTGGAAATAAGGGAAAATATTATAAGCAAGGACAAACAATATCGCACCCGCAAGACCTCCCAATATATACAAGCCTCCCAACTGCCGCTCATTGAAGAAATTCAAGAACAATCCCCCGAACCAATACAACCAAAGCATATTGAACAAGATATGCAAGAAGTCAAAATGAGTGAACATATAAGTAAACAACGTCCACGGACGGAAGAGCAAAAGTTCCGGAGAAGCCGGTAACTGCAAATACTGCAAGAAAGGCACCCCTTGCACATTAAAGAGCATAAACAATACGCTGGCCAAACGTATCAAGATAAACAAGCCTACATTTATATATATCAGTTTCGACAGGATATTACCCGACTGAAACATACGCTTCAAATTAGTAAAAATATCGTCCATTGTCTGCATCTTTCTTTTTCCAATAACGAATTAGGAAATAACCGAATAACATACCCCCCAAATGAGCGAAATGCGCTACCGTATCGCCACCAAAACTAGCCACACCCATAAATAGTTCGGCAAGACCATAAAATATTACGAAATATTTGGCTTTAATCGGGATCGGTATGAACATCAAGTACAAAGGAACATTCGGGAAGATCATCGCAAATGCCAACAAGATTCCGAATACGGCACCCGAAGCGCCAATGGTCACGAAATAATTCAAGAACTCGCTTTTGCTGATAATCTGGGCTCCATTCAAGTTTATCATGTCTTGGCTAGCGAAGATCACATCCCGCAAATTAAAGAACCATACCACCTCTTGTACCAAACCGGCGCCTATACCCGTCACGAAGTAAAAAATCAAGAAACGTTTTGGGCCCCATACGTTCTCCAATACCCTGCCGAACATATAAACGGCGAACATATTAAAAAACACATGCGCGAACGAATGGGTATCGTGCATGAACATATAAGAAACGATCTGATAAGCCTTGAAGTCGGTAGCACCCGGGAAGTGAAGCCCTAATAAATCCACTAAATCGACACCGACTTTCGGAAGTACGAGGCTGGCTACCCAAAATAGCAAGTTTATAATGATAAGATTTTTCGTTACCGGCGGGATACTATTCAAGAACCCCGAATTTGTCTGATTCATCATATACTACGTTAATTTAGCGGCAAAGGTAAATATATTTTAGCCGTTTTTGCCCATAATAATACTAAAACATATGTAAATCGGTAAAAAAAGTAGGTTTTTCTTTTGTGATATTTCAAAATAAAACTACATTTGGAGCCGTCTATCGGTTATCATAGTTTTGTTTAATATATTAACAGTCAAACCATCATGAACAAATCAGAATTTATTAGTGCAGTCGCTGAAAAATCAGGTCTCAGCAAAGTGGATGCTAAAAAGGCAGTAGAAGCTTTTGTTGACACAGTTTCTAACGAATTAAAAGAAGGCGGTAAAGTCGCTCTACTTGGCTTCGGTTCATTCTCTGTGTCAGAGAAGGCCGCTCGTAAAGGTGTTAACCCGAAAACTAAAGAAACCATTGAAATCGCAGCTCGCAAGGCCGTGAAGTTCAAGGCTGGTGCTGAATTGAACGAGCTAATCAAATAAGAAACACCATTATTCTCTATAGAAGAAGGATACGATGCAAATTGTATCCTTTTTTTGTGTACCTTCGCGTGCAAATAAAATCCGAATTATAGTTAGACGAATATGGTTATCGAACAACAGATTACCGGGGCTATCATAGCCGGCATCAAAGAGCTGTACGGAGCGGATGTCACCGCTAGCCAAGTGCAGTTACAAAAAACAAAAAAAGAATTCAAGGGGCACTTGACCCTAGTCGTATTCCCATTCCTTCGCATGTCGAAGAAATCTCCGGAGCAGACCGCTCAGGAAATCGGTGAGTACTTGTTGAGAAACGAGCCAGCGGTAGCTGAATTCAATGTAATCAAAGGATTCCTTAACCTGACGGTCGCTTGCTCTTGCTGGATCGATTTACTGAACTCGATCCATGAGCAGCCCGCTTACGGTATCATTCCGGTTACCGAGCAGTCGCCTTTGGTTATGATCGAATATTCTTCTCCCAATACAAATAAACCGCTTCACTTGGGCCATGTCCGCAATAACTTATTAGGATACAGCTTATCGAAGATCATGAAAGCGAACGGTAACCAGATCGTAAAGACGAATATCGTAAACGATCGTGGTATCCATATCTGTAAATCCATGTTGGCTTGGCAGAAATGGGGAAATGGAGCTACCCCAGAGTCTACCGGAAAAAAGGGCGACCATCTGATCGGTGACTTTTACGTATTATTCAGCAACAAATTAAAAGAGGAGACCCATGCGTTAGAAGCGAAAGGCCTTACCAAGGAAGAAGCCGAGGCTCAATCCACCTTGATGGCGGAAGCCCGTGAGATGCTTCGTAAATGGGAAGCCGGAGACAAAGAGGTGCGTGCGCTTTGGGAAATGATGAATAATTGGGTATACGCCGGGTTCAACGAGACTTATAAGATGATGGGCGTAGATTTCGATAAGATTTATTACGAGTCTCAAACGTATCTGGAAGGAAAAGGCAAGGTGATGGAAGGCCTAGAGAAAGGGATTTTCTATCGCCGTGAAGACGGCTCCGTATGGGCTGATTTGACGAAAGACGGGCTGGATGAGAAATTATTGCTTCGTGCGGATGGAACTTCCGTCTATATGACGCAGGATATCGGTACCGCCAAGCTGCGCTTCGATGATTACCCGATCAATAAGATGATCTATGTGGTAGGGAACGAGCAGAATTATCACTTCCAAGTATTATCGATCTTATTGGATAAGTTAGGCTTCGAGTTCGGCAAAGGATTGGTCCACTTCTCCTACGGAATGGTAGAGCTACCGGAAGGTAAGATGAAGAGCCGTGAGGGAACGGTCGTAGATGCCGATGATTTGATGGCCGAGATGATCAGTACCGCACGTGAGATTTCCCAAGAATTAGGGAAATTGGACGAGATGACTCCGGAAGAGGCTGAGAATATCGCCCGAATCGTAGGTCTTGGCTCCTTGAAATATTTCATATTAAAGGTAGACCCTCGCAAGAATATGACGTTCAACCCGAAAGAGTCTATCGACTTCAATGGGAATACGGGACCATTCATCCAATATACCTACGCCCGTATCCGTTCCGTATTGCGCAAAGCGGCGGAACAGGGCATCGTATTACCAGAGCAGTTACCGCTTACTTTCGCCATTTCCGAGAAAGAAGAGAACCTGATCCAAATGATCGCCGATTATGCGGAGATCGTGAAAGAGGCAGGTAAGCTATACAGCCCGGCCTGTGTCGCCAACTATATTTATGATCTGGTAAAGGAATACAATCAATTCTATCACGATTTCTCCATCCTTCGCGAAGAGAATCCGGAATTGAAGAACTTCCGTTTAGTCTTATCCGCCAATGTAGCTAAGATCGTGAAATCCGGTATGGATTTATTAGGCATCGAGGTTCCGGAAAGAATGTAATGATAGAAGATGAACATAAACGAGAAAACAAGAAAGGCTCTCCTTCGATTTCAACAAAATGAAATCACGGAGAGCCTTCTCTATACGCAACTCGCCGCTATCGAGAAAGATCCAAGCAACAAGGAAATATTACTACAGATAGCGAATGACGAGCAAGGACATTATACGATCCTGAAAAAGTATACGGGGCAAGAGATCTCCCCGAATAAATTACGTGTCACCAAATACTACTGGTTGGCACGTATCTTGGGGATTACTTTCGCCATTAAGCTAATGGAAGATAGCGAGGAAAGCGCCAAGAATGATTACGCCTCTTATGATGAGTATCCGGATTTGCAACAAATCGCACGTGACGAGGATGAGCATGAGCAGAGGTTGATCGCCTTGATCAATGAGGAACGGTTGGAATATATGGGTTCTGTCGTACTGGGGCTAAATGACGCTTTGGTAGAATTTACAGGTGCTTTAGCTGGCTTTACCCTTGCCTTGAGCGACTCTAAATTAATAGCGTTGACCGGAAGCATCACTGGAATAGCCGCCGCATTATCCATGGCTTCCTCCGAATATCTATCTACCAAGTCCGAGAATGGAAATGAAAACGGGAAACATCCCGTCAAGGCATCGATCTATACGGGAATAGCTTATATCTTTACGGTAGTCGCCTTGGTCGCTCCATTTATCTTTATATCAAACGTATTAATGGCTTTAGGGCTTATGCTCATCATAGCGTTGAGTATCATCGCCCTTTTCAACTATTATTATTCCATAGCGAGAAGCGAGAGTTTCCGGAAGCGTTTTACCGAGATGGCAGTACTTAGTTTTAGCGTGGCCGCATTAAGCTTCTTGATCGGATATGCGTTAAAAGAATTTACGGGCATCGATGTCTAAAAAATCATAGTTATGTTTTGAAAAATTCATAGTTATGAGTTTAGTAAATCATAACTATGAATTTTTAGAGCTATAATCAAGCCTTTTTCCGTGTCGTACGTTTCTTCGTCGCAGCAGGTTTTTCTCCCGCCTCGGCGATTATCTTCTGGCATTCCTCCAAGGTCAAGTTCTCTGGTTTCTCTATCGTCTTAGGGATTCTGTAATTCTTTTTCTTATAAGAGATATAAGGGCCGAAGCGACCATTCAAGATCTCCATTTCCGGATCCTCATCGAACTTCTTGATAAATCGTTGCTCATCTTTTTGTTTTTTTGCCTCGATCAACTCGATAGCTTCCTCGGCTGTTATCGACAAAGGATTCAAGCCCTTCGGTATGGATACGAACTTTCCGTCATGACGGATAAACGGGCCAAAACGTCCGACAGCGGCAACCATGACCTTACCTTCATATTCACCAATCGTACGGGGTAGATCAAACAATTTCAAGGCTTCTTCCAAAGTAATCGTCTCGATAGATTGCCCCTTCATCAAGGTTGCGAACTGAGGTTTAGGAGCCTCTTTATCCTCTGGGTGCGCCTGCCCGATCTGTACGACTGGGCCATAACGACCGATCTTCACGAAAACAGGTTTGCCGCTCTTCGGATCGATACCCAATTCACGCTCACCCACTTTATGCTCCGTACGGACAGAGGCTGCCTCTTCCACGATCGGATGGAATAGTTTATAGAATTTATCGATCGCGTCCGTCCATACCATCTCGCCTTCCGCTACGGCATCGAATTCCTTCTCCACACTCGCCGTGAAGTTATAATCCATAACGCCCGGGAAATACTCCATCAAGAAATCATTCACGACCGTACCGATATCGGTTGGCATCAACTTATTCCGGTCCGCTCCTACGATCTCCGTCTTTTGGACTTCCTTGATCGTATGCTGAGCCAAGGTTATGATATTATAAGTACGCTCCGTTCCTTCCTTATCCCCTTTCACGACATACTCTCGATTCTGAATCGTCTGGATCGTAGGCGCATAGGTAGAAGGACGACCGATTCCCAATTCCTCCAAACGGCGGACCAAACTTGCTTCCGTATAGCGGGGAGGACGTTGCGTGAAACGTTCGGTAGCGACGATATCCTTCATACTCAATACCTCGTTCAAGGTAACCGGAGGAAGAAGGCCGTTTTCCTGTTCCTTCTCATTCTCGTCATCAAAACTCTCGCGGTACACCTGAAGGAAACCGTCGAAAGTAATGACCTCACCGGTAGCCACGAACTTCTCTTTCTTGCCGCCGATGCCTACGGAGATCGTCGTACGCTCCAACTCGGCGTCCGCCATCTGGCAAGCGATCGTACGTTTGCGGATCAATTCGTATAATCTCTTTTCCTGAGCGGTCCCGCTTATCTCATCATTGCTGATATAGGTCGGACGAATCGCCTCGTGCGCTTCTTGCGCTCCCTTGCTCTTGGTATGATATTGACGGAATTTATAATATTTCTCACCGTAGGTATCCAAGATAGCTTCTTTTGCCGTCCCCAAAGCCAAATCACTTAAGTTCACGGAGTCAGTACGCATATACGTGATCAATCCGGACTCATACAGGCGTTGGGCGATCATCATGGTCTGCGAGACCGAATAACCCAACTTACGGGCGGCCTCCTGCTGCAAGGTAGATGTCGTAAAAGGAGGGGCTGGTGTTTTACGCACCGGCTTTTTCGAGATATCATCGATCGTGAAAGAAGCGTCCTTGCAAGATTCAAGGAATGCCTCCACCTCTTCCTTATCTTTCAAACGACGGTTCAGCTCCGCCTTGAGGATTGTCGTACCATCCGGCAAGATAAAGCTAGCGATCACACGGTAGGCGGCCTCCGAGACAAACTCGTTTATCTCTCGCTCCCGCTCTACGATCAGACGTACGGCAACCGATTGCACGCGCCCCGCAGATAAAGCCGGTTTCACCTTACGCCAAAGAATGGGGGATAGCTCGAAACCCACGATACGGTCTAAGACACGACGGGCTTGCTGCGCGTTCACCAAATCGATATTGATATCTCTCGGTGTCTCGATCGCATGTAATATAGCGTTCTTGGTAATTTCATGAAAAACGATACGTTTCGTATTCTCAGGTTTCAATCCTAATACCTCATATAAATGCCAAGAGATGGCCTCTCCCTCCCGGTCCTCATCGGAAGCCAACCAAACCTGCTCGGCTTTCTTGGCTTCGTTCTTCAATTCGGTCACGAGTTTCTTCTTATCAGAGGGAATCACGTATTCCGGGGCATAATTGTGTTCGAGGTCTATACTGAAATCTTTCGTCTTCAAGTCGCGGATATGACCATAGCTAGACATAACCTTATAGTCCTTTCCGAGGAACTTCTCGATGGTTTTTGCCTTGGCAGGTGACTCCACTATTACCAAATTCTTTTGCATATCTATTTTTTGCTGGTTAGAAATCGGGTGCAAACTTACACAAATAATTAACGTACGCGGTATATCGATCACTAAAAAAGCGTTTTTTCCTATACATTATATATATAGTCACTCGTTTCTATTTACCTTCGCGAGACAAAATCAAAAGGTTATTCAAAAATATGGAAGAGATAAAGCGACTTATTTCAGAGAATAAACTAGAAGAAGCGATCCGGCTCTTGGACGCTTACCTCACGGAGCAACCGAGATCCGACGAGGCTTGGTTTCTCCTCGGAAAAGCTCATTATAAACTAGGCAACGTACGCCTAGCCCTCAACAGCTACCTGCAAGCGATAGAGATCAATCCGGAAAGCCCGGCACAAGCGGCCTACGATATGGCGATCAAGGTGCTGGATTTTTATAATAAGGATATGTACAACCATTAAGAAGACAGAGCACCCGCACCCAAATAAATTCCAGAAGTACAAGTAACTCGACTTTATGCATTTATGAAGTTAGTTGTTATTGATATAGCGTTTATTTGTATAATGCTCATTTACAACCTATAACGTAAGCTCGTCATAATAGGCATCGTTAAAGGCTTACAATGGGCATTCTTAGCACCTAACATTGCCCATCGTAATTTGTAGAGACGGGGCGTGCCCCGTCTCTACAAGATATACAATGAATTTATATTTCTTTAGATTTCAATCTTCCATGGGAGTAATCGTATAGTCATGCAGACAGAAGAAATGATAAAAATACAGAAAATGCTTTTTTCATATAAGTAAACTTTAAGAAATTACCTTTATCCAAATGATTATCCTTTATAAGTCAGCGCCAACATCGTAATATCATCGCTCTGCGTAGCGCCGTTCACGAATGATTGGACGGATTCGGATATACCTTCGATCATGGATTTGGGGGATTGGTTCTTTACGGAGCTACAAGCCTCTACCAAACGGATATCTCCATATTGCTCATTCCGCAGGTTCATCGCCTCACTGATTCCATCCGTATAGAGGAACAAGCTGTCTCCCGCTTCCAGTTTCAAGGATTGTTCTTTATAAGCTAATCCCGGCACGACTCCCAAGGCCATCCCACCAGTCATCGGCAAAAGAGATACCTTATCGTTCTTACGAATCCAAACCGGACGATTATGCCCCCCATTGCAATAAACCACGTCGCCCGTATGGATATTCAAGATCGCGTAAAAAGTAGTGACAAACATCCCATTGACACTCTCACGGCACAATAGATCATTCGATTCCTTCATGCAGACCGCCGGGGAAAGCTGCCTAAGCGCCGTAGCACGGATCACCGTACGGCTGATCGCCATGAAAATAGCGGCGGGAATCCCCTTATCCGACACGTCAGCGATCGTAAAACCCAGATGATTATCGTCCACCAAGAAGAAATCATAGAAATCACCCCCCACGGCCTTCGCCGCGCTCATGGACGCGTAGAGATCGAATTGCTTATATTGCGGGAACGGAGGGAACTGCTTCGGCAAGATCGATTGCTGTATCTCACGTGCCACGTTCAAATCGTATTGTATCTCCTCTAGCTGATGATGTTCCTTTTGGGCCTCCTTGATAAAAGAAATCTGCTCGACCGCCTTCTCGATCGTACGTTCCAGATCCTCCATATCGATCGGCTTGGTAGCGAAGTCGAAAGCACCATGGTTCATGGCGGTACGAATATTCTCCATATCCCCATAAGCCGATACGATGATACATTTCAAGGCCGGGTTACGCATCTCGTTAATCTTCGTCAGCAATGTCAAGCCATCCATCTCCGGCATATTGATATCGCTCAATATGATATCAAAGTCCGGATGGTCCAACATCATCCTCAACGCCTCCAAACCATTATGGGCAAAGGAGAACTCATACTCTCCCTTACGGATCTTCCGACGGAAATATTGGGTTAGCAACGCTTCCAGATCCTGTTCGTCGTCTACGCTTAATATCTTGATCGCCATAATTCTTCTGTTTATTTCGTTAATGGAATAAGGAATATGAAACGGGTAAACTCACCTTCTTTCGATTCCACCTCTATCTTCCCGTCATGCTTCTCCTCTATAATGGATCGAGTGATAGATAGCCCCAAGCCAGTTCCCTCTCCCACCGGTTTCGTGGTAAAAAACGCGGAGAATATCTGCTCCCGGATATTCTCCGGCATACCGATACCATTATCCTCGATACTTAATCTTAAAGAATCTCCCTCCTTCCGTAGATCCACGGATATAACCGGCTCATACCCGATCGGCGAGAGCTTGGATTTACTATAGACCGCATAGCAAGCGTTATTCATGACATTCAATACCGCACGGCTCAAATCCTGCGGGATCACTTTCAGCATCGGAAGCCCCTCCTCGTAATGCTCCCGGATCGCGATATTGAAACCTTTATAGTTCGCTCGCATCGAATGATAAGCCAACCAAACATATTCCTTCACCAGATTCTTGATATCCGTAGGGATGTACTCGTCATCCTTCCCTCTGGAATAAAGCAAGATACCCCGGATGATACTTGTCGCCCGGTTTCCATGTTCCTCGATCTTCTTCAAGTTACCATGCAAATCGTTAACGATCTCGCTAAACTCCTCATGCAAGGCGGTCAGTTTCTCCCAAGATTCCGGAGGCAAGGCATCTCTCTCTTCTTCTAATATTTCTTCCAAGTCGTCCACTAACTTAGAGGACAGCTTACTGAAATTGATGACAAAGTTGAGCGGATTCTGGATCTCATGCGCGATCCCGGCACTCAACATACCTAAAGAAGATAATTTCTCTAAGTTCTTCACTTGCAAACGTAGCCGTTCTATTTCCTTACTCTGGTCTTCCATATCTATTCCTCCTCTTTAGGCGGTGTAATTGTTTTCGGTTGATATACAGGGATCGTAATTAGAAACTGGGTATATTCTCCTTTCTTACTCTCCACCTCGATGGTTCCCCGATGGTTTTGCACGATCTCACGGCATAGGTAAAGCCCTACGCCGGCCGCTTCCCCCGTTGTCTTTGTCGTGAAGAAAGGAGCGAATATCTTATCTTTTATATTCTCGTCGATACCAGACCCGTTATCCCGGATCGTTATTTCCAGCATATCCTTATTGACTTTCAACCCAAGGAATATCTCCGGACTAAAAGTCACGGTCTCCGATTTCTTCAACAGGGCGTACATGGAATTCTTCAATATCCCGGCCAGAACCTTACTGAACTGCTCCACGTTTACCTCCATCATCAAAGACAGCGTCAAATTATCGAAAACAATCCGGATATTCTTCTCTTGAATATCCTGCTCATACGTTTTCTTCAATTTATCCAAGGCGATCCGGCATAATCCGTTTATGTTGGTAAGCGTAAGATTACCTCTTCGGTCTTTCAGCAATTCCTCCATCGCCTTAACGATACGGACCGTATTGAAGCCATGCTCGGAGATCTTCTCCAAATTACTGGTCATCATATTCAGCAAATCTACCGAGTCATCATACACATCCGGTTTCAAATGCTCTTTCTGGCTATCCAGATTTTCCCGGAGATCCTTGGCCAGACCCGATGTCAGATTCGCGAAGTTATTGATATAATTCAGAGGGTTCAAAATACGGTCCACCAAACCTTGAGTCAATTGTCCTACGGTAGCCATCCGTTCCTTACGGACCAGCTCGTCCTGCGCCTCACCCAAGGCTTTCAAAGCGGCCGCCAGTTTCTCGGATTCCTCTTGGATCGCATCTTTCTCCGAACGGATCTCCTGCGTACGCTCCTCTACCTCTTTTACCAAATACTCTTTTTGTTTGAGTTTCCGCTTGAAAACCAACTTAGAGATCTGGCAAAACAGAATCAAGAAAAGCAATCCGATCCATTCTTGATGACCGAACTTCACAGATACACAAATACCGACCAAGCTACCCAGCGTAACCCGCTCGCAAAGTTTAATCCGCCTTTTTAACCGATCGATCTCGGTATGTAAATCCTGTATCATGATGAACCTCCTTTCCTAACTATAAATAGGCAACGTAATCGTAACTTCCGTATATTTATCTTTCTCCGACTCGATAGCGATCGTACCCTTATGGTTCAACACGACCTCCCGACTCAAGTAAAGACCTGTTCCTGCCGCTTCCGCAGTCGGTTTGGTGGTAAAGAACGGAGAAAAGACTTTCGTCTTTATCGTTTCTTCTATACCGACGCCATTATCACGGATAACCACTTGCAACTTATCCGCTTGAATACGCAATACCAACGAGACAGAAGGCTGATATCCCGGTTCCCCGAGCTTTTTCAAGACCGCATATATACTATTATCCAATATCTGCGACAAGGCTTTTCCCATCTGATCGATATTCACCTCGATTGTCAACGGTACGGAAAGCCCGGAGAATGATAGATCTACTTGATTCTTCTCGATCTCCTTCGCGTAATTCTTTCGCAAGATATCCAGATTGACCTTACACAAATCATTAATATCCACGCAGGTTCGATTCGCCGAATGATCCTTCAGCAATTCTTCCATCGCTTTTACGATCCGCACCGTGTTATCGCCATGCTTGGCGATCTTATCCAAATTGCCGGTCAAAAGAACCAGCAGCTCTTGCGTATCATTATAATTATCGTGCTTACCGGTCTCCTCATCCTCATCGATATTCTGCTTGATATCTTTCGCCAATATGACAGACAAATGAGCGAAGTTATTGATATAATTCAAGGGATTCAAGATACGGTCTACCAGACCTTTCGTTAATTGGCCGATCGATGCCAGACGTTCCTTACGAACCAACTCGTCCTGAGCGTCCGCCAAGGCAGAAAGGGCCCGGGATAGTTTCTCCGACTCCGCTTGCATCGCATCCCGCTGGAAACGCAATTCCATCGTCCGCTGCTCCACGAGATTAGAGACGAACTGCCTTTTTCGCAGACGGAATTGCGTATAATACTTTAACAGGAATAGAAGGACCACGGCTCCCACCAAATAATAAACCAGTTCTTCCTTCTTCTGGTAAACCGCCAAGGCGATCCAAGCCGTCCCGATCACGGTCAGCGTCTCGATCACCCGCATCCGCCAGCGAAGGCTTTCCAGTTGTTTGATATTTATGTCGCCCATCCTTCTTATTTCAGGTGTTAGAAATTGATATTCACGCCAATCATCGCGCTAAAGCTTTGCAAAGGATATCCGTAATATACCTCATATTTCTGGCAAAGAATATTATTCAATTTTGCGTAAACACCAAAGGTATCGTTGAAGGTATAGGTACCTGTTAGGTTTAGCTCGTTGATGTTGTTCATCTTGTATTCGCCAGCTCCCGCAGACACGCTACTGTGATTTTCAGCTTCCCAGTAATTCTTTACAAAAGCATAACGTCCGGTGGCCAAATAATAATCCAAGGCAACAGATAACTTATCGATCGGACGCACGGTTACATTTGCGTTAACCTCCATTTCTGGCTTTCCATAAGCATGGCTTAGTTCAACACTCTCATCCCCTTGATTTGCCTTCCAATTATTATACACCCCTTTTAAAGAGATATCCAGCAATTGCTGATAGCTATATTTCAAGTTAGCCCCTACAAAAAGCTGCTTAGTATCGACATCCGGTATCGCTTCACTGAAATTGGAAAAAAAGTCAGGTTTAGATGTGGCCACTTGACTGAAAAGCACATCGCTACTAGTTATCTTATAACCAGCGAACACGTCGAACCAAAATCCCGGTGCCACGCCACTCCGGATACCCAAGATAGCATTCAACCAGTTACGAGAAGGAGCCAACTCTTTCATTGGATACAGATAACGGTTGATCTGTGACATATCGTACATGCTGTTGGAGTAAAGCTTTCCGTCAGCCTTTACATATAGCTCCGTTTTATCAGCAACCTCCACATCAGCGGCAATATTTGGCGAGGCCATGAACTCCGCATCATCACCTGTAGCCAACATCACATTCGCACCTAATTTGATTTTCCAATTATCACCCTCAACTTTATAATATGGTGATAACATCACCTCGGCATGATTCTTAAACTCATAAACATACGAATTAGAAGCTGCCTCCGGAAAGTTGTAGTTGAAATACTCCACCAATCCACCCAAGCCAATCCGCATATTCCCATTAAAACCTGCGTTCAAATCAAACTTCGCCTCTAAAGTATGCTCCGTCGGTCCATCTATATTCTTGTTCAACCCATATTTATGGGAGAAATTTATATAACCTAAATCCAGCAAATATCCGAACGGGGCATCTTCCTTCGACTCAAATCCGATATTAGCAGCTATCGTCTGGTTTACTTGGTTTGTTTCCCGATCCACTCTATCCAAACTACCCTCTGCCATCATAGACCAAGCATCCGCAATAGGCAGTCCATAATAATTAAACGCCGAATATCCGTACTTCGCACCAATACTAAATATCGTCTTATCAAAAACATGCTTGAAATTGATGCCTCCCAGATTATCGTTGATCTTCGCCTTCACCTTCTCATCGTCCATCTGAATATATTTCACCTTTCCATTCGTAGAACGATGTGAATACCAAATATTCAACTTATCCTTCTCGGTACTCAAGATATGATATCCCAAATCACCGTTTATATTCAGATATGTGCCTACACCGAAGTTAAAATATCCCCGGCGCTTGTTGTAGTCCATCTGCGTCATGATATTTCCGGAAGGCAACAAACTAATCTCTTTCTGCGGATCGGCGGCGATCGTATAATTCGAGTAATCGATCGGGATCTTACGAACCTCCGGCTCTTTCACCACGGGAAGCGTATTTACCTTGCTGGCGTCCTGCACGGAAGGATCATATTCCCGTTCAAGCGTCATCTCTCGGTTCAGGTTCTTTTCTTTCGTAACATCCTCTTGCGCACTCGCAGCAGCAGCCGAACCCAGCAAAGCTACCACACACAACGCCTTTACATTATATATAGTCTTCATCGCTTTCTTTTATTTCTTTAGTTTACCCAATCTGTCTTCGATCATCTCGGCGATCTCATCATCGCCCTTGTAGTTGTTTTGCAAACTGGTCAGATATTGACGAGCTTGAAAATCATCACCTTGGCGGATATAAATATCAGCCAACAAGATAAAGCCCCGTGCCAACCAATATTGGTGAGGCGTACCGTTCTCGATGAAGTTCATCAAGACAGTCTCGGCATTCTTATCATCCTTATTATCATAATACAATTGAGCCAATAGATATTTAGCCTCCGCCCCGTGTATCGTACGGGTATCCTTGCTGATCTCTTTCAAGTCGGCCAACGCCTTGTTCTCCTGCTTCAAATCGATATAAGCCTTCGCACGGACATAACGGGCCTCGGACATAATCTCGGGAGATAGCTTCGGTTCCTTCAGCAAATCGTTGGCGGCCAGCAAAGCCTCTTGCGGCTGACCAGTCAACTCGGCGCAACGCATCAAGCCCAATTTAGCGGCCTCCTTATTCTCCGGATTCTCCGCTACCACCTGTAGATGTTTGAAACTTTCCATAGCGGCGACGTAATCCTTATCCAGATACTCAATCTCAGCTTTACGAGCCCAAGACTCTTCCCTGAATTTCGTATCACCGCTCTCCAATACTAACGAGAACAAACGTTTCGCCTCCTCCTGTTCTTTCTTGGCAAAAGCGATACTTGCCAAATAGAAATTAGCGTTCGAGCTAAACGCTCCCTGCGGGAAGGTTTGCAAATAATTCGTCAAGCTACGACGAGCGCCCTCATTATCGCCTCGCATAAATAACTTCTCGGCTGCCAAATAGGTCAAGGAGTCTTGCTCACTCACCTCGAAACGAACATTTCCACCTAACGAATTCGCATAGGCGGCAAACGAATTGATATCGTTCAGCTCGATATATACGGACTTCAAGTCTTGCAAGGCCACTTTCGCCTCCTCGCTACCCGGATAATTGCTAATCACGCTCTTATAAGCCTCGGCCGCTTTCTCCGGCTGATTGTCGTTGAAGTAAATCAAACCAAGCTGTACGCCGGCCTTACGAGCCAGACTGCTTTGCGGGAAATCACGCATCAATTGCTCAAAGCTTGCCGCAGCCGCTTGATTATTATCCAATAACACGTAAGAACGTCCTTTCTCGAACAAGGCATCATCCACATATTGTGATTCCGGGAACTCACGGATCAAACGATCCATCACGCTGATCTTTCCCTTATAATCTTTCTGCAATCCCAGCAAGAAGCCCTTCTGATACACCGAATAATCTCCGGCGGACGGTTGCAATTGCGCCGCACGGGTATAATTCTCTTCCGCCATAGCGAACTGACGGCTGTGGAATAAACAATCGCCGATACGATTATAAGCGTCCGCATAAGCCGGAGTCTGCTGATTGCTTTCCAGATTCACGTATTGACGGAAACGGTTCAACGCCTCGCCATACTCTTTCAATTTGAAGTAGCTGTAACCTAAGTTATAATGTGCCAAGGCATACATATCCGTATTACGTTGGCGGGTATTATTCAAATAGGTACGATAATCGGAAATCGCCTTATTATACTCACCTTGGCGATAATAAGATTCCCCACGCCAGAAATAAGCGTCGTTACGAGATTCCAGATTATAAGCGCCCAGTGAGATCGCACGGCTGAAAAGATCGACCGCCTTATCCAATTCCATATTCGTGAACGCCTGCGTTCCCAACTGGAATAAGATATCTTGCTTCGCCTCCAAGATCTTCGTGCTCGGATGCTTGATCTTATCGATAGAGTTCAGAGCCGCTTGATAGTTCTTGGTAGTCAAATAAACCTCCACCAGATAATCGTTTACCTTATCGGCATATTTGGAATTCGGGAAATCATTCAAGAAATCCTCGAAGATTATCACCGACTCGCCAAAGCCCGTGAAAGCGGTCTCGTGGATCAATAAAGCGTAATTATACATAGCCGCCTCTTTCACTTGCTTATCGAAAGAAGAAGTCGCGGCAGCCTCGAAGGCCATACGGGCGTTATTCTTATCTTTTAATTTCAGATAACTTTGCCCCAGATACAGATAAGCGTTCTGCGAAAGGGCGTCGTTCTCACGAACGGTCCGTCCCAAAGCGTTCACGGCGCTACTGTAATTACCCTTATTGTAATAACATACGCCCAAGATATATAAATCGCCCCTCAACGGGCTATCCGTCGAGGATACATATTTACTCAGCATATTAATCGCCTGATCCTCATTCCCCAGGTGATAGTAGGCGTTACCCATGATACGGTAAACCTCGCTATTGTTCTCGCTATCCGGATAAGAGGCTAGCAATTCCTTACCTTCGCTGATCACTTTCTCGTATTTATTCTGGATAAAATAAATTTGCGTGATATAGTACAAAGATCGCTCCTTATAATCAGGCAAGTCCTTCAAGCGGGTAAATTCCACCAAGGCATTGTTGTATTTACCGGTCGCATAATCGATATAAGCGACATAATAGGTAGATGCTTCCCGGTACTTCGTTCCGATCTGCTCGATCCGTGCGAAATAACCACGGGCCTTCTCCATATCCCCGGTTTGCAACAAGGAATAAGCCAAACGGAAACAATAAGCCTCCTGTTGTTCCGGACTTAGCATATCAATGTTCGATTCGTTAAACCAAAAGATAGCTTTCTGATACTCTCCCTGTCCGAAATGGGCGGAACCGATCAAGAAGTTCACCTCGTCCGCATGACGGGAAGCCGGGTACACATCCAGATAATCTTTCAATAACTCAACGGCATTGGGACGGCCTTGCTCATAAGCGGAATAAACCAACATATAATCGGCCTCTTGAATCAAGTCGACATCCGTGGAATGCTGTTTATACGCCTCCAGCTTATCGATACAACCTGAATAATTCTTCAAACTAAACAACTCCTTGCCTTCGACAAACAAACGGTTCGGCGCATCAAATTGATACGATCTCTGCCCGCTTGCCATGTGGCTGCCTACTACCAGACACAGCGGAATAAGTATTCTTTTCATCACTCATTTGCTTTTTAATACAAGCACTTACTTCAGTGCCTATTCGTTCTAATTCGCAAATATAAGTAATATGCGCCAAACAGAAGGCAAGTTCTATCAATATTTACCAAGATAGATCGGTACCGCCTTTCGGATAGAGTCTAAACCGAAGTCTTCCGGATTCACATCCTCCGGGTGAAGGATCACGATCTCGGCGGCATCATCTTCCGCATGCACGTTATTGAAATCATCTACCAAACACTCATAAAACATATCCAGCGTATGCACCTCAAAGCCGGAATACATATATAAATTAGGCAAGGAAAACAAATAACGGCAATTCTGAATATGCAACCCCGTCTCCTCCCTTACTTCCCGGCGAGCGGCCTCCTCCCCCGACTCAAACATATCGACGAAGCCACCGGGCAAATCCAATGTACCTTTAGCTGGCTCTTTTCCTCGGCGAACCAGCAATAACTCCCCCTTAGCGTTCTTTATGAAACAAGCGACAGCCGATGACGGGTTGAAATAATAAACAAAACCGCACGCCATACATTTTTTCGCTTTCTCGTTATGTTCCACGAAAGCTTTTGCCCCGCAAACCGGGCAAAACTGAAATTGATACAACGGATGTCTCATACTTTATGATTTATAATTCAATTAAAAACAACAAGCCGCACCTAAATATAGATGCGGCTTGCCTTATTTCGCAAATGTCTTTTCGTTATACGCAAAACCGGATTTAGACTTCCAAACCAGCGCTTTGGTCTCTTACTTCCCAACCCAAAGCACTTGCTCCTAATACGGCAGCATCGCTCTCTTTCAATTGAGAGAATAATAATTTAGTCTTACCAGCGAATACTTTTAACATATTCTTCTCCATCGCACGCTTGATCGGGTTCATAATCAAATCGCCCGCTTTCGTAAGGCCACCGAACAAGATGATAGCTTCCGGGCTAGAAAACGCCACGAAATCAGCAAAAGCCTCACCTAACATCGTACCTGTAGCCTCGAAGATCTCAAGAGCGATCTTATCATTCTTCATAGCTGCGTCGTACACGTCTTTTGAAGTGATTTCATCCGGATCCAAGTCGCGAAGAACACTCTCGTCCTTACGGATTTCCAGATATTCACGAGCCGTACGAGCCACACCGGTAGCTGAAGCATAAGCCTCCAGACATCCTTGGCGACCGCAACCGCACTGACGACCATTGTTACGACGCATGATAACGTGGCCCAACTCGCCGGCAAAACCGTCATGTCCGTATACCAAGTTACCACCGATTACGATACCGCTACCCACGCCAGTACCCAAAGTGATCACGATAAAATCTTTCATACCGCGAGCGGCTCCATAAGTCATCTCACCGATAGCGGCAGCGTTGGCGTCGTTTGTTAAAGCAACAGGAATACCATCGATCTGTTCGCTGATCAATTGAGCCAAAGGAATCTTACCTTTCCAAGGCAAGTTCGGAGCGAATTCGATACATCCGTTGAAAAAGTTTCCGTTCGGAGCACCTACACCCACACCTTTAATCTTATCCGGACCACCAGCCTGATCAATAACAGACTTCAGACCTTTAGCTAATTCCGCTACATAGTCATTAACGTCTGCATATTTACCAGTCTTAATTGATCCACTATACAAGATTGTTCCTCTTGCGTCAACTACACCAAAAACAGTGTTGGTACCACCTATATCGATACCTACTACATAAGGCTTCTCCATGATTTTATATTTAGGATTAATAATGATTTTCCTCTTTCTGGGTAGCAAATATAAGAGGTTTAACACAAGTTGCAATACGATTTGAAGAAAATTTTACAGATTCCTATCATTTTATCTCCTTTTTTCGAAAACTTATGTTAAGCAACATTGTTATACAATAATGGAGAATTATCGCAACGGTAATATCTCGATCCAATAGTCATCCGGATCATTAATAAAATACAATCCCATCTTGGTATTCTCGAAGCAAACCGCTCCCATTTCCTTGTGGTATTTACGTACCTCCTCATAATCGCCGGCTACCCGGAAACAAAGATGGCTCTCATTGTCGCCTAGCTCATAAGGTTCTTTCCGGTCACGCAGCCAAGTCAGCTCCATCAAGAAACCGGTTTGCTCATCCGTTAAATAAACCAAGATAAACGAACCGTCTTCCGCTACCTTACGATGGTGCTCTTTCAACCCCAACGCTTTATTATAAAAAGCGATACTCTTATCCAAATCCAATACATTAATATTGAAATGGTCAAATCTACCTTTAACTTCCATACCTAATAAATTTATGCGTTTAAAATAACCTATACATTAATAATATATTATATATCCGTCCCTTCTCCCGGAACAGACAATACGATATAACGACATCCTTTCGATTCGGCGTAAGGGCCGAAAGCCATAACCTCCGCCGGACGTTCCCAAAAGTGCATCGGGACAAATACGCTTGTTTTTATACGATCGATAAATTGCTGGGCGCCCCTCATGAAATCGGTACCCAAACGAGGATCGACCGGGAACATGACGAGATCCATCACAGAGGTTTCTTTCGCTATTATATCCAGTTCCTTCAAGTAATTACCCTCAGCCTCGGCTACCTCTTGCGGGGTGGACTCGTCTTTCCAATGCCAATTATTCAAGTCGCCGGCATGGAAGATCCGTCTGCCTTCTGTCTCTATCAGGAAAGAGATCCCCACATCCGTGGAACCAAATGCCTTGATGGTCAGAAGTTCATCCTGATAGGCATCCCCCTTCTTCAAATAAATAGCATCATCAGCCTTGGCCCTCCGACGCTTCAATATATCCTTGGAAAAGATATATTTGATATCCGGCTTCTGCTCTTTCCATTTCAATACTTCCGGATTAAAATGATCCGGATGAAAATGCGACGCTAATATATATAATGTGCCCGCACGCTTCAAGAGTTCACTACGCACGTATCCCTTGGCCGGGTCCGGATCGCTATCCTTGAAATAATCGATCAAGATCGAAAAGCCATCCGCTTCCAAAGCGAATCCGCTATGATAAATATACACCAATCTCATAATGATCCTCATTTATTGTTTATCTTAAGAACACCGAACCTCACCGGGTTGTTGAATTCACGGTACAAATATACAAAAGGCCGGACATATCACATGCCCGGCCCACAATGATTATCAACCTACAATTTATTTCCAGTTCTCATTCTGGACTAATACGCCTTCCATGGTGACAATTTCATCGTTAGGGATCGGAAGTGTCACTAATCTATCCGGATACGTAGCCGATTGGTACTTCAGCAAATATCTCTTTTCATAAGCCAAGAAACCCGAACCTTTATTACCCAGCTCCTCAGAAGCCGCATTCCAGCGCACAAGATCATACCAATGATGCCCCTCCATCGCCAACTCGATCCTACGCTCGAAACGCAAGGCTTTTATCGCCTTATCCACTGTCCAGCCACTCGCGGGATACAAGCCGATGCGATAATTAGCCGCCGTATTAGCAATGGTATTTCCGCTCACCTTATCCTCCAATACATATGGAGAAGAAGTTAAAGCCATATTGTTATTCGCGTCGGCAGCCATGATACAACTTTGTGCGGCACGTGCGCGAACTTTGTTGATATATTCTCTGGCAGTATTGATATCACCCGTTTCTATACAAGCCTCAGCATAAAGCAGGTAAAGCTCAGCTACACGCATCAAGTGGAAGTTCTTGGCAGTTGAGCCACCGGTTGTAGTCAAGCTCAAGCCTCCCTTATCCGCCTTTTTCGGCAGGTTCTTCTTATTCAAGAACGGGCCGCCATTCGCCAAATCACGAATCCAGCCATCGATAGTAACCGGTATATCCCAATCCATATAGGGGACATTGAAACGACCCGCAGATACGTCAACCCGAGGATCCGTATAAACCGTCAAATCCGTATGAGGTACATTATCGCCATCAATTGTCGTAACCGAGGTTTTGCTTTGATACGACTTATCGAGATAAGGCAATCCATTCTCATCCACCATATGCGCATTCACCAAGTCATAAGAAGGCTGGTAGAATCCCCAGCCGGAACCAATCTTGCCAGACAATGAGATATGAGAGTTACCATTGATCGCGTTGGTATAATACTGCGTACCGGAGATTGCCATCTGGACGTCAAACACAGACTCGCCCGTCCAGTCGCTCTCGCCCGCCGTGTAAAGCGTCTCATAACTCGGGGTCAAGGTATATTTCGTGCCTTTGCTATCCGTACCATTAGCGATAACCGTTTCTAAAATCGACTTAGCCTCCGTCCATTTGTTGGAGGTTCCATTCGTTCCATTATAGGGAGAAGACTGGAATATTCTCAGTTTCGCCAAAAACGCTCCAGCCGCCCATTTGTTGGCACGACCGGGCTCTTCCGGCCATGCGCCGGGAAGATTATCATAAGCATACTGCAAATCTTCAGCCACCTGTTCCCAAATATAAATATAGTTACCGCTCTCATCCACATTCGATATCAGTGGGTTCACGGATGACTCATAATCCTCCAAAGATACATAAGGAATAGCCGCCCCAAAATTCTTGATACCCTCAAACAAATAAAAACCACGCATGAAACGAGCTTGGGCTATGGCCTCGGTATAAAAATCTTTCTCCTGTCCCGGTATAGCGGAAAGCTCATCTTTAATCAAACCGGCCAAATGCATGACATTATTGGCACGAGCCACCGCATCGTATACTGCCACCCATTTACGCTTGATATAGGAATTATCGGTCGTAAAGCTAAAAGTCTCCAACAACGTGAAGTCCGATTGGTCCGCAGCCGTTGACCCCTTATTAGCGTCACCGCCCATCACATCACCATACGTATAGTTTGTCAAGCTTGCCCCAAAATAAGAGTTAGTCGTAGCCGCCGGAATATTTAACGCTGAATACATGCCGGTAAGAAGATAATTAATACCTTCCTGATCCGTTAAATTGGTTTCATTAACCGCACCTACAGGTTCGATCTCCAAGAAATCGGAACAAGATGTGCTGCCTAACGCGAGAACCACCGCCATCGCAAAATATATAAGAACTTTTTTCATAATGAATTCAAATTAATCGTTTATAAAGCACATACGTTAGAATGTCACATTCACACCCATCAAGAACTGACGAGGCATACCATAAGATCCATAATCGATACCTTTATTCATATCGCTTGATACATATTCGTTCTCGAACGAAGTATGCGAACGAACCTCCGGATCCAATCCATCATAACCGGTTATCGTAAACACGTTACTGATCTGGCCGTATACACGTATCTTCTCGAAACCGATCTTCTTCAGCAACTTCTTAGGCAATGAATACCCCAAAGTCAACGTCTGCATCCGAAGATAAGAACCATCTTGCACATAATTGGAGTTCGATTCGTTACCAGCCTCGGGGCCCTCGGTCGAGGTCGTTGTCCACAAAGGATAAATACCGTTCGGATTATTCACCGGATCCCAAGATTTCGCCAAACGATCTTTCGAATAATTAGACTGCAAGTTTCCAAACATCGTATAGTACTCGTAGTGTTTGTACAAATCATTTCCAATCGAGTAATACATGTAAGTACTTAGATCAAAATCTCTCCAAGTCAAAGAGATATTGAGACCTCCGGTCAAATCAGGATGAGGATTACCGATAATCGTACGGTCATCCGCGTCGATCTTACCATCGTTGTTCACGTCTTTCATCTTATATCGGCCTACCCATGCGGAAGCGACCAAATCGTTTTCCGTAGCCACACCATAAGGCAGAACGCCCGAGGAAATAACATCTTGCTCATTTTGATAAATACCCTCAATCTGATACCCGTAGAACATTCCGACAGGTTGGCCCACCGTAGTAATATTCACCTTGCTCAAACGAGTATCGTTGAACAAATCAGAAGATCCCAACCGGGTAACCTCATTCTTGTATCTTGAGATGTTAGCCGTGATGTTATAACCGAACTCGCCAACTTTGTCCCTCCATCCAATGGACAAATCAATACCTCTGTTCTTCATATCACCGATATTGATACTTGGCTTTGATGCGTTACCAACCAGCGCAGACCAGTTAGCAGGCACAAGCAAGTCTGAGGTATTCTTTACATAAAAGTCAAATCCGGCGGTCAATCGGTTACTCAAAGCCGTAAGGTCGAAACCTATATTAAACATTTTTGTGGTTTCCCATTTAGCGTCCGAGTCACCCAAGTTCGAGAGCACATAACCGGGAGAAGTCTCTGAATCCGATCCCGTGATAGGATACATATAATAATTTCCCGTACCATACTGGAACGCATAGTTGTAAGAACCAATATTCGAATTACCGGTCGTACCATAACCGGCACGCAGCTTAAAGTCATCCAACCATTTCCGGGTAGGCTCCATAAATTTCTCGTCAGACATACGCCATCCCAAGGAGGCGGAAGGGAAGTTACCCCAACGGTTCTTGGAACCAAACTTGGAAGAAGCGTCGCGGCGAATCGTGAATGTCGCCAAATATTTACCCTTATAAGAATAGTCCGCACGTCCGAAAAGGCCGAACATAGTCACTTTTCTTTGATAACGGCTAGAGTTACCTATATTAGAAGAAGAACCATTATCCAGTGTCCAAGTATTCGGATCGCTCTCGAAGATGTAATCGATACGGGTTCCTTGCATATAACGGCCGACACCTTGTTTGATAGCCTCCGTACCCAAAACAACGGTAATATTATGATCTTCATGAATCTTCTTGGTATAAGTAGCCGTATTTGTCCACTGCCAGTTCAAACGCCAGTTGCCCGTCTCAGTCAATGTATTGTTGGCAGAAGCCTCTTTGTTCGCCATATTTTGACGTTCGGTCATCTCCAAACTCCACATACCATTCAAGCGAGCGCTAAACTGAGAACGGAGTTTCAGACCTTCGATCCAAGGATTGGAAAGCTCGGCAAAAACCGCAGTCTGTCCATGAAACATGCGTGTCCAATCATTCTCATTCATAGCTACCTGATGCACGGCGGAAATATCACGGCCCGCATTAGGTGCCACGGATCCCGTATAATCACCTCCTACATTATATATAGGTACCCACGAATTCATGGTATAAGTCTTAGCGAACGTGTTCGCATCTCCTTGACGACCAGACTCTCCTCCCGTTTCCATAGCGGCAAGGTTCGTATTTTGGCCCATCGTGAAATACTTATTAGGATTATAGGTCGTATTCGTACGTAAAGAGTAACGTTTGAAATAAGAATTCTGGATCGTACCCTCTCGATTTGTATAACCCAAAGAGACAGAATAAGTAGCTTTCTCGCCACCACCTACCAAAGAGATCTGGTGATCTTGGATCTTTCCGGTCTGTACAATCTCATCGTACCAATTGGTACCCTTACGAGCCTCCGCATCGGAATAACCGTCGGCCAACATCTGATAATACGCGGATCGGGCCCAAGAGCTGCTTCCATCGTCTACATACGACTTTTCCCAAGCCTCTACGCTCCCATACATATCAATAATCTGCTGTTCGCTATAACCGGCCGGCTTAATCGCATAAGGCATCGAAATACCTTTACCACCCGTAGCGGCGATTTGCCCGAATTGAGGATGAGAGGTTGCCAAACCACGATAGTTATACAGATTCTGCTGTCCTAATTCCTCGAATTCCATCGATTCCCAACCGTTCAACAAATCATAACCGCTGTTAGCCATCTTAGCGACACCAAAATATCCATTATAAGAGACACGAACACGATCAGCACGCGTACCCTGCTTCGTCGTAATGATAATTACGCCATTCGCACCTTGTGCACCATAAATAGCGGTAGCTGAAGCATCCTTCAACACTTGCATAGATTCAATATCATTCGGGTTTACGGAACTGATATCCACCCCGGATACACCATCCACAACAATCAACGGGTCTGAACTATTAAGAGAACCCACACCACGAATACGGATCGTAGTCTCACCGCTGGGACCTCCGGAATTAGAGATATACACACCGGATGCTTTTCCTTGCAAAGCCTCGGCGAAAGTTGCCACCGGAGTCTCGTGGATAGCGTCTGTAGAAACAACAGCGACAGAACCGGTAATGTCCTTCTTCGATTGCGTACCATATCCAACTACTACCACTTCATCCAAAGCTTGAGTATCTTCCACCAATTGAATCCTCACATTCGTCTGACTACTTTTTAAAGGAATTTCTTGACTGACATAGCCAATGTAAGACACAACTAAAATCGCATTACTAGGAACACCTTCTAAAATAACACGTCCGTCCATATCGGAGATATTTCCGATAGTGGTTCCTTTAACAAGGACATTTGCCCCTACAATTGGTCCGGCTTTGTCTGAAATAGTACAAATGACTCTACGTCCATCTTGTTGTAGGCTACGAGTTCCTACGTTTGGTGTTAAATCGCCAACTTCCGCAGCGATGATGGGATATCCGCCGCAAAGGAATAAAGAGGCTCCCAGAAACACCTGTCTCCAAAATACTACATTACTCATAAAATTAGAATTTAAGGTATAAATCAAAAAAACACAATCTACTTAACAATTTGATTTTTTCATATAGACACAACATCACAGCTTGTAGCTATTACTCATCAATACTTATGGTCTAAATGTTTTTTCATAAAACGACTAATGAAAACGATCGTTTCAATTAGTCGTTTGTAAAGGTCTGTCTTTTTTTTGACACATGCAACTTTTTGTTGATTTTTTTTTATTTTATCTTATTGCTAATGGGAAAGATAACCTTTTCTTCCCACAAAAAAGCTCTTCTTTTTCAAATCCTCTTTCCCCCTTCTCGAAAACGCAAGATCTAAACGATCGTTTCAACTAGTCGTTTATTTAATATCATGAAAGAAAACAAGAAGTGATTTTTACAATTAAAATCATGAAAATGAAGAGGCTACACAAAAGAAGTTGAAAAGAAGAGAGTGATGTTTACCTATTTTAAGATGTAAACAGATGTAATATACCTTAGAGGTATGAGAGAGTAGTGAATTCATTTTGTTATTAGTTTGTGTTTTTTATTTTATTATACCTTAAATTCTAATTTTGTATGAGTAATGTTGTATCATGGAAGCCTATTCTTTTAGGAGCTTCATTTCTTCTGTACGGGGCCAGTGCTGCCTTTGCTACAGAAAAGGATCATTTGTATCCTACACCTAGTACAGGATTTATGAGTGTACAGCAAGATGGACGGCAGGTTAATTGTCACATCGTGGACAAATCCGGGCCTATCGTTGGAGCCAACGTAGTCGTAAAAGGGACTACTATCGGAAATATTTCCGATATGGACGGACGGGCTATTATCGAGAATGTGCCCGCAAACGCAGTTCTAGTAGTATCTTATATCGGATACGTTACCCAAGAAGTCATCTTGAAAGGCAATCAAACGAACATCAAGATCACGTTGGTTGAAGACTCACAGGCATTGGACGAAGTCGTTGTTACGGGTTATAGCACACAGGCCAAGAAGGATATTACCGGATCTGTGGCTGTTGTCGCTACGGATGAGTTGAAAGAGACTCCGGTTTCAAACTTCGCTGAGGCTTTGCAAGGCAAAGCGGCCGGTGTATTCGTACAGGCTGGTGGTGGTCCGTTGGGCGAGACAACGATTCGTATCCGTGGTGTAGGCTCCGTGAACGGTTCCGACCCATTGATCATCGTAGATGGTGTGCAAGGAGTGGATATTGATGCAGTGAACGCAAATGATATCGAATCCATGCAGATCTTGAAAGATGCCGCCGCCTCCGCCATTTATGGTGCGAAAGGTGCGAATGGCGTTATCGTGATCACGACCAAGCAAGGTAAAAAGAATGACCGTGTACAAGTATCTTATAACGGTTACTTCGGTGTGGCTAAAATGGCGAACGATGGTTATGGTCTGTTGAACGCTTGGGAAGCAATGGAATTCCAAGAGGAAGGACAGCGCAACTTGTTCAACTACCGGGGAGGACAGACGGTAAATCACGCTCAATTCGGTTCTATCGGCAAAGATGGTCTAGGCCATTTGACAATGCCTTACGCCATCAAACCTTCAGGCTTGAGTAAAGATCAGATCATTTCCCAATACGGCAGCATCGCTGCTTGGGAGGCTTCTTACAAAGATAATGGAGAAAACACTTGGTCTCGTTCCGCTTACTACCAAATGCTTGAGGACGGTTACTCAGAGGAAGAGGCTCGTGCGGGAACAAACTGGTACGATGAAGTAGTTCAGACCGGAAAAGTACAAGATCACCAGATCTCTATCACCGGTGGTGGTGAAAAAGCAACTTATTCGGTAGGTCTAGGCTATATGAACCGTGAGGGTACGATCAAGGAATCTTGGTTCCGTCGTTATTCTTTGCGTGCGAATACCAACTTCTTCGTGAACAAGTGGTTCAATATCGGACAAAACACGAACATCGCCGTGATCGAAAACTCGGGTGAGCGTGGTCGTCAAGGTGACGATAACACATTCGGTAAGACATTCTCGATCCAACCGTGGGTACCTATCTACACAGTCGGAGGCGACTATTCCGGTTCTCAGAACGCCGAGGGTGGACGTGCGGAGAGCGCACCTATGGCCGTAGATTACGGCAAGGACAACCGTCGTCGTTTCTTACGTGCCCAGTCCGCTATCTATGCGGAGATCATGCCTTTGGAAAGCATTGGTGAGAACTTGAAGATCCGTACTCAGTTCAGCGCACGCTTGGGTGGCGCATGGGACTTCTGGATGAACAAACGTACCATCATGACCAATAAAGAGGGACGTAACAATAACGAGTTCTACGAGCAAGCGAACTATTGGCTAGACTATCAATGGACGAACACAGCCACTTATAGCAAGACAATCAACGACGATCATGCGATTAACGCCGTGATCGGTACCGAGGCGCTTCGTGAAGGTTTAGGCCGTTGGATCCAAGCCGGTCGTATAAATTACCCGTTCCAAGATGATCCTAACACATGGGTTATCAACAATGGTGCCAGCTCCGACTTAAGAAATAGCGGTAACCAGAACTCCGTATCCACCATGTTCGGTATGTTTGCCCGTGCCGACTATGCTTACCAAGGTAAGTATTTGGCTACGGTTACGGTACGTCGCGACGCATCTTCTCGTTTCTCCCAAAAGAATCGTTGGGGTACATTCCCATCAATCTCTCTCGGTTGGCGTATGTCCGATGAGAAATTCATGGAAAAGACACGTACATGGCTGGATGACTTAAAGATCCGAGCCGGTTACGGTACGACGGGTAACTCTAATATAGACTCTTATAACTGGGCTTTCCAATACGGTACAGGCAACAACTATCTATATAGTATTAATGGTTCCGATACGGATGTGTACCAAGGTTTCGGTGTAACCAACCTAGGTGATATAGAGGCAAAGTGGGAGACCTCAAAGATGCTCAACGCAGGTTTTGACATTACGGCTTTAAACCAACGTTTGGCGGTTAATTTCGATTATTACATCAAGAAGACCTCCGACATGTTGATCGACGCAAACTGGTCATCTTTGGCAGGTGGAGCAGATAAGCCGAAAATCAATATTGGTGACATGACAAACAAGGGTGTCGACGTGAACATTTCTTGGAATGACAAGATCGGTGATGTAGGTTACTCTGTTGGTGTAAACTTGTCGCATTACAAGAATAAGCTGGACGAGATTGGTACCGAAGCCGGAATCTTTACCGGAACCCGTATCTCCAACATGAACGTATTGATGAAAGGACATGCGGTTGGTGAATTCCACGGTTATCAATTGGATGGTATCTACAAGAGCGAGGAAGAAGTTCGCAACTACAAGAATGACGCCGGCGGCGCGGTATTGCCGTATGGTACATCCGACGCTTCTACGCTGAACGCAGCTAATTATGTAGGCCAATTTAAGGTGAAAGACGTGAACAACGATGGGAAGATCGACGCTAGCGACCGTACATTCATCGGAAATCCACATCCGGATTTAACAGGAGGTATCAACCTTAGCGTTAACTGGAAAGGCTTCGACCTAAGTACATATATGTATTTCTCCGTAGGCAACGACCTGTTCGCTATGTATAAATATTATACACACTATGGCTCTTTACAGTCCGCTTACTCAACAGATCGCCGCGACAACTCTTGGCATCCGGTGACCAATCCGGACGGTATCTATCCGATGTGGGCTACCGCTACCGGCGAGAGCACGATCGCAGCCAACGAGTCTAACTCCGGTTATATCGAAGATGGTTCATTCTTACGTATGCAGACGTTGACCTTAGGTTATACGCTTCCGAAGAGCATCTTAAACAAGATCAAATTTGAGAAGATCCGTATTTACGGCCAGATTGCGAACGTATTCACGTTGACAGGTTACTCCGGTTTGGACCCTCAAGTCCGTACAGATACTGATGGCCGTTCCAATGACCGTACAATGGGTACCGACTACGGTTCTTACGGTATGCCGCGTCAGTTCATCATGGGTGTAAACCTAACATTCTAATAAAAACTTGCTAACTAAAAATTGAAACAAGATGAAGAAGCTATTTATATATGCGGCAGTCGTTGCCGCCGCAATAGGAAGCATGACTTCCTGCTCCGATTTCTTGGACGTGAAACCGGTAACCAATAAGCAAGAACCGGATTTCATCTCACAAGAAGGTGTTACCCAGTTATTAACGGGTATGTATGCGAAATTGAACTCCACGGATGCAAACAACGGTTACTTTGCATCTACGCTGACCAACTACGCTTATGGTGACGTAATGGGTGGTGATGCCAACAAAGGCTCTACGTTTCAAGACCAACCGGATTTCACAAGCTTAGAGACTTATACGTTTACGACAGATAACGGCTATCTACAATCAAAATGGATGAATACTTACAATGGCGTATTCTTCGCAAACAACGTAATCAAGGTAGCCGATCTAGCCAAGGAGGAACTTTCCGCGGCAGCAGGCGAAAGCAAGGACTTCTATACGGAAACAATCGCTCAAGCTCGTTTCATTCGCGGCTTTTTCCATTTCGAGATCGTGAAATTGTTTGGAGCAGCCGTACCTTACGTGGATGACGTAGCCATGAAAGAGAACGTGAACCCACAAGTTTCCAACGTGGATGAGAGTGGAAATTACATCTACATTTGGGATAAGATCGTAGATGACTTGCAATTCGCTTACGATAACCTACCCGACACTTGGGCAGAGGCTGGCCGCGTAAACAAATGGGCTGCCGCCGCAATGTTGGCCAAAGTAAAGATGTACCAATCCTCTCCGTACGATGGAAAGAACGGAACTTCCAACCATTGGGCTGAAGTGAAGACGATCTTGGAAGACGTAATGGCCAACGGCAAGGATAACAAAGGAACCAAATTCCGCTTGGCAGATACATACGAGGAACTTTACACAGCCGGCATAAGCGACTGGACAGGCGAGTCCGTATTCGATGTTCAAGCCGCTGTTTCCGGAACCGTAGAGCAAACAGCTACTATCAACGGAGCATGGCATATCGGTTTCAACGGAGCGCTAGGTACCGGAGGTTGGGGATTCTATCAGCCCTCTTATGATATGGTCAACGCACATATCGTTGACGCGAACGGATTACCGAAAATGGATAATTCTTATCGTAATGATCCCGTGTTATCTACTTTAGACAAGGACAATTTGCCTCACACGGACTTGACAGTCTACACTGATCCTCGTCTGGATGTTTCTACCGGTCGCTTCGAGACTCCGTTCTTGGATTGGACCATTCCTAACAAGCTGGACGGTTGGGTTCGCGACTTTTCCAATGGAGGTCCGTACTTGAACAAGAAAAACATCCCGAGAAAAGCGGATAAAGGTAGTTTATCTAACACTACACAAACACTTTCTACCGCTAAGAACTTCCATTTGATCCGTTATGCGGATGTATTGTTATGGTACGCTGAAGCGTTGATCGAATTAGGACAACCTCAACAAGCCGAAAAGTACATCAACCAAGTACGAGCCCGTGCCGCAAATAGCTATGTAAAGGCCGTAGATCCGGAAACAATGCTAGAGGCTAGTTCCACTTACGTACTGGATGACAAGATTAATGGAAAACAAGATGCAAATGCCGCCGCCAACTATCGTATAGGTTTATATCCGGCTTCTCAATTCGCGACCAAGGAGAAAGCGCTTGAGGCATTGCGTTGGGAGCGCCGTATTGAATTGGCAATGGAGGGGCATCGTTGGTACGACTTGGCTCGTTGGGGAATCGCCTCTGAGGTATTGAACGACTTCCTGAAATATGAATCGAACCATTTGGTAAAATATGCCAATAGCAACTACAACGCAAAATGGACAGTAATGCCTATCCCTCATAACGAAATACAAAAGATGGATGGTTTATTAGTCCAAAACGAAAACTGGAAATAAACAAGTGGGTTAACAGTTTCAAAAAGAGCAGCCGGGCATGTGATATGTCCGGCCTGTTTTTTAGCAAAAAAAAGTAAGTTAACTTCAATGGCCCACGAAGCTAACAAAAATGCCCAATGAAGTTAACTTCATATGCCTATTAAGTTAACTTCGTTTTGTGTAGATTGGTATTTCCAATAAAAATCGTATCTTTGTTTGACTTTAAATCATAAAGAAACGAGTACTCTGACCATGAGATATAAACAAATACTCCTCGGTTTGATCCTGTTTGTCTTATTAGGGGGATTCTTGCAAATAACCAGCAAGTTTCATTTCTTTTATATCGAGCAGCTTCAACTATTCCAGTTTTCCGGAGATTATCTTGCGGATAAGATCAGCAATCCGGGAGGCTTATGTTTGATTATCGGGGAATTCTTGACACAATTTTTTATTACCCCTTATGCAGGGCCTTTCATTATCGCAGCTATACTTACATCTATCGGATTGACAATGAGAGCGATCATCCGGCAAATCAATCCGGATAAAGAACTCTTCCTGCTTTACTTACTTCCGGTTCTATCTTTATTATTGATTCAATACGACTTCAATTATTTAGTACAAGGCACTATCGCATTCCTATTTTGTTTGATTAGCCTGAACGCATGGATGCGTATAAAAGATCTCCGCTACCGGCTATCCGCCGCATTGGTAATCACTCCACTACTTTTTTGGATAGGAGGACCGATTGCCGGGCTATTCTCATTAAGTGTGGTTCTCAAGGAAGCGATAAGCCGTTCCAAACAGGGGTTCTATTTTTTAGCGGTTTTAATTGAATACCTATTTATCGGGATCGGAAGTGTCTGGTCAACTACCATCACCAGTTATCGCTTCGCGTTCTTACCGGATGCTTTTTATCACCCGATTCTAGCGGCTCCTAATCTCATCTATTTCGCATGGGTCAGTTTACCGCTTAGCTTGATCGGGGCATTCGTATATCCTAAAGGCAAAAACCAATCAAAGAAAAAAACAGGGATAGAGCTTGCCGTTCAATTCATCCTAATCCTATTCCTTTGCTGGATAACGATTCCACGGTATAACGACCAGAAAGCCTATCCGCTAAAGGTTTTGGATTATTATGCCCGTACCGGACAATGGGACGAGATCATCCGGCATTGTCACGGGCCGATCAAAAACTATTTATATTTAACTTATTTAAATAGGGCACTTGCGGAAAAAGGAGAGTTGGCAGACCGGATGTTCGCTTTTGATCAACACGGCCCTCAAGGACTACTCGCCTCTTGGAACAAGACCTTTACGGTCTCCACCCTGTTAAGCGACGCCTATTTTACGCTAGGGGAAATCGCATTATCGCAGGAGATGGCTTTTGAAGGGTATGTTACCGTAATTGGTGCCGGTAATCCCCGGAACCTGCAACGGCTTGTTCAAACAAACTTGATTTACGGAACGTATCCTATCGCCGAGAAATATATCCGTATCTTAGAAAAAACATATGCCTATCATGATTGGGCCAAACGGCATAGAGGCTTCTTATATAACGACAAAGCGATTGAAGCTGATCCGGTATTAGGGCCTAAACGAAAAGCTCTTCCGAAGGAAAGTAACTTATCCGGTATCAACGGACTGGAACATGATTTACTTATCCGTGCGGAACAAGATCCGGAAAATCAGCTCCCGATCCAATTCACCGGGGCTATCTATCTGCTGTCTAAAGACATGAAAGCTTTCCAAACGCTGATAGAAAAGTATTATGGAACACCGGTACTCCCCTCTCTTCCCGTGAGTTTTCAAGAGGCTGTTATCCTATTGGCAGAGAAGGATGTGGATTACTGGAAGCGTTTTAACGTATCCGGAAATGTGATCCGCAAATTCGCCGGTTATCGGAATTTAGTCATGCAGAACCGGAACAACCCACAACTTCCACAACTTATAAAGAACTCGTTCGGAGACACTTATTGGTCTTATTATACTCTAAAATGATCAACAGCCATGAAAAGAAGTATTCTATATATCATCGGTTTATGTCTTATTCTACTAGGAATATCCTGCTCGGATACGATCCCGGTAAGCAAAGAAACCTCGGAGAAACCTGTATTATTTCCCGATTATGCGGATGTAACGATCCCTTATAATATCGCTCCCTTAAATTTCAAGATAGAAAATCCACATGCGGAAGCCTTCGCCGTACTCAAATTCGGAGAAGAAAAGATACAAGTCAAGGAAAAAGGGGGACAATTCTATCTTCCCGCATCCGATTGGAGAAAATTGCTGAAAAGGGCGACAGGAAAAGCGATACAAGTAAAGCTCTACGCAAAAGACAAAGAATGGCTCGCCTATCCGGAATTCTCGCTATTCGTCGCTCCGGAACCCATGGATTCCTATCTGGCTTATCGATTGATCGAGCCCGGATACGAGCTTTGGAATCAAATGGGCATTTATCAACGGAATTTGGAAGATTATAAGCAAAGTCCTATTATGGAAAACAAATACAGCGGTCAAAACTGTATGAATTGCCATTCTTTTTGTATGCAAAACCCAGATAAAATGCTGTTCCATATGAGGGATAAGTATTCGGGCACTTACCTGATCGACGGAGACAAGATCGAGAAATTAAACACGAAGACCGATCAGACGCTTTCACCTTTGGTCTATCCCTCTTGGCATCCATCGGGGAAATACGTAGCCTTCTCTGTCAATCAGACCAGCCAAAGCTTTCATGCCAACGACAAAAACCGGGTGGAGGTCTTCGACAGCCAATCCGACGTAGTTGTATACGATACGGAAAAGCATGAGATTATCAGTACGCCTTCCATTCGGACAGCAAAAGCGTTTGAGACTTTCCCGACATTCTCTCCCGATGGCAAGACTCTTTACTTCTGCTCGGCAGAGGCACGTTCCATGCCGCATGAATATTCAGAAGTAAAATATAACCTTTGCTCCATAGCGTTCGATCCCGTAACCCGGAGTTTCGGCTCCCGTATAGATACCTTATACAATGCCGGAAAAGATGGGAAGAGCGCCTCTTTTCCCCGTGTTTCCCCAGACGGGAAATTCTTGTTATATACGCTGTCCGGCTACGGTAACTTCTCGATCTGGCATAAAGACGCAGATCTGTATCTACTGGATATAGCGAGCGGAATTTCTCATTCCTTGCAAAACGCCAATAGCACGGATACGGAGAGCTATCACTCATGGAGTAGCAACAGCCGCTGGATCGTCTTCAGCAGTCGAAGGATAGACGGGTTATACACACGTCCTTATTTTACTTATATAGATGAAGAAGGAAATGCGTCTAAGCCCTTCCTTTTGCCTCAGAAAGACACAGACTACTATCACCGTTTCATGAAATCTTATAATATACCCGAGTTTATTACCGGAAAAGTATCTTCCAAGATCCGGGCGCTTAGCACGCTAGCCAAAGAGGATAAAGGAATTGACGTAACTTATCGTAAATAGAATAAATCACATGAGTACTTTATATAAGAAGATATTACCACCGCTTCCATTCATTCTATTGACCGGCGTCTTATGGTTTCATTTGCAGACCATGCAAGAGCCTCTCTTTTTTTATCGGGAACAGCAGCAGATTTTCCTATTCGATTCCACCTATATATTCAGCATACTTAAGCAGATAGGGGGGCTAGCGACTTTTATCTCTCAATTCTTGGTACAGTTTTTCAGAATCCCGCTTATCGGATCGCTAACTACGGCATTGATCGGTGGAATCTCCGGTTGGTTATTCTGGCTGACCTTACGAAAGATACATCCGGCATTATATCTTATGCCCTTGGCCTTTCTCCCCATCCTATTCCAATATCTTTACCTAATGAAAGATAGCTATCATTATGAAGGACTGATAGCCATGTTGTTTTGGTCATTGGCGCTTAACGTATATAGTTACAGCGCACGAAGATTTAATTGGACGTACCGTACCTTAATCGGTTGCTTGCTGGCGACCGGATTGTTTTACACGATGGGATCTGTAGCTATATTATTCGTCCTTAGCAGCTTACTATTTGATGTATTACAAAAAAGTGAACGTTGGTACACAAGCTTCATCCCATTGCTCCTGCTACTTATCGTAGGCTCCCTATGTATCCTAGGAGGCAGTAAACCCGATTATGATTATGTATTTTGGATGAAAGATTACGTAGAGTATTTCATTGAGCTAGAACCATTCTACGGCTTCTCTTGGCAAGTAGCGCTACTCGTTATGCTTCTATTCTTCCTATCACGTTACTTAGATCACATAAAAACCTATTTAAAAGCTTTAGTAGCCGTAGCATTACTTGCCTTATCCGGTATGTATTATACGCAAACGGCTCTTCAACAGAGGAATAAAGATTTCTACACGTTGATGCAAATGTTTCATTACATAGATACCGAGCAATGGGACGCCATAATCTCGTCCGCCGATCTAAACTATAATAACTACTTACACCTAAATTGCTTAAACCTTGCCTTATCGCATAAGGGGATCATGCAGACTGATTTATTCAAATACCCGCAAAGCGGAATACAATCTTTGGTCTCAAAGTACCAAGCGCATATAGAGGAAAGTTTCCTATTCAGTCAGATATACTACCATGTAGGAATCACATCCTTGGCATACAATTTCGCTTTTGGTACCTCGGTAGGAATTACATACGGCAGTCCCGTCATGACTAAATTATTAATAAAATCCCATTTGATATACGGACAGTATCCCGCTGCCGAGAAGTTTATATCCTTATTGGAAAAGACATGGGCCTATCACGAATGGGCCTCCTCGCAACGAAAGTTCTTATATAATGACCAAGCGGTGGAGAGCGACCCGGAATTAGGTACAAAAAGAAAAAGCCTATCCAGCGACAAAGACCTTTTCGCCAATATAATCGGATTGTTTGATAACCTGATGATTATATTAGAAGAGAATCCCCTGAATAAAGCCGCATTGGATTATACGATCGGTACGTTATTATTATCGAAAGACTTGCCCGCTATAAAAACGTTTGTTGAAAGATTCAGTGGGACGGAAGTACTCCCCGCATTACCCGAACCCTTGCAACAAGCCGTGATCTCTTACGCGGAGCATGATCCGGAATATTGCCGCAAGTATGGGGTAACCAATAAAATCCTGTCCGAGTTCTCGATATTCAAGCAACGTGTGTTGGGATTAAGGCATGCCCGACAAGATGTAGCGACTGGAATAGCCGACTATCGACCTACTTTTTGGTACTATTTGATACTCTCTAAATAAAACACGTATGGAAAGACAGACTTACACGAATACAAACCGATATCTTTTCCTTTTTCTCATCACCTTGATGGTTTCATGCTCCAAAGGCGACATACAGATCGCCAAGAGCCTAAACGAGGAAATAACCATTTATCCGGATTACAAGGATGTGACTATCCCTGTGAACATCGCCCCGCTCAATTTCTCTATCGCCGATAGCAGTGAGCACTGCCTTATCATTAAAGGGGAAAAGACTCAACTCCAAGTCTATAGCGATGAGGGGCTCTTTGAGATCCCACAAAAGAGATGGAAAGCCTTATTGAAAGAGAATGCCGGAAACCAAATAGAATTGACCATCGCTAAACGCATACAGGGCGAATGGAACGCCTATACGCCTTTTCATATGGACATCGTAAATGATTCCATTGATAAATATATAGCCTATCGGTTATTAGCCTTGAGCAATGATATGTGGAACAGGATGGGTATCTATCAACGAAACTTGGAGAATTATGACCAAAGCGTGATTTATGAGAATAGCCTAACCGACTATAACTGCGTAAACTGCCACACGTTTTCCTCCGGGAACCCGGATAAAATGATTTTCCATATGCGAGGCAAACACGCTGGTTCCGTACTGATTGATGGAAAGAAAATCACCAAGCTAAATACCAAGACTCCCGAGACCGTCTCAAACTTTGTCTACATGTATTGGCATCCGAATGGTAACTATCTGGCGGCCACCGTATGCGATACCTACCAAAACTTCTTTATCAATAATCCCAATACGCTGGAAGTATTGGATCATAACTCCGATATCGTGATCTACGACGTGAAGAAGAACGAGGTATTCTCTTGCGAAGCGTTAAATTCCAAAGACGCATGGCAAATATTCCCCGCGTTCTCTCCCGACGGGAAGAGCCTCTATTTCAGCTCAACCGCCGCCGTAGATTCTATTTCCAAGAATTTCAGGCAAATGACCTATAGCCTATGTCGTATAGACTTTGACCCGGAAACCCGCACCCTAGGTCAGCAAGTAGATACTTTATACAATGGTCGGGCCAACCACAAAAGCGTATCCTTCCCTCGGATCTCGCCGGATGGTAAATATCTGGCTTTCACCTTACAGGAATATGGCGGCTTCGGGGTTTGGCATAAAGACGCTGAATTATATATGATCCGCCTATCCGACGGAAAGACGTACCCGCTGAGCGAGGCGAACAGCACCGAAGGAGAAAGCTATCATTCTTGGAGCCGCAACAACCATTGGCTGGTATTCAGCAGTCGCAGATTAGATGGATTATATACGCGCCCGTTCTTTACCTATATCGATGATAACGGTACGGCCCATAAACCATTCCTCCTGCCACAAAGAAATCCCGTAAAATATTATAAAGACCTGTTGTGGACTTACAACCTCCCGGAGTTTATACAAGAAAAGGTCCAAGTAGACACTCATGCCGTGATGGAAACAATGAGAAATACAAAAGGGATCCATGTAAAATAAGAACAATAGCTAGGGTGGGTGAAAGGAGATAAGGATGTCTGTTTGGTTAAATCTACCCACCCTTAGCTATTGATCTGTTTGCTCACTCTTTTATCGTCACCGACAATGAAAATAGAGCGTTTCAAATCAACGCCCCTATTTCCATTCGTTGTATTCATAAAATAATTACAACTATCGACAATCAGATTTCACTCTTTAGTGAAACAAACATATGTAATCTGCGTTTATAGATTATCAAATGCCTCTTAAAAAACATGAGACAAAAATAAACTATTCTGATAGAAAAATAGGTCTGTAAATATTCACATTTTATTCACAATACACATCAAAACGTTCATTTATCCTAAGATGCATCACAATTTAACATTTAAACGCTCCATCATTACTCCGGTCTTCTCCCTCGCCTCCGTCACGTCCAAACCACGAGCCAACAAGACAGCCATACGGCGATGCCCGTGCACTTCCGGTTTACCGAAGAAACGCATCTGCGTATCGGGTTGCTCCAAGACCTTATCCAGATTTCCCAAAGCCAACCGGTCACTATCTCCTTCCACTACGACGGCACGGGAAGCGCCCGCTCCGTGAAATGCGATATTAGGGATCGGCAAGCCAAGCACCGCACGGGCGTGCAAAGCGAATTGAGACAAATCCTGCGTAATCATCGTCACCATTCCGGTATCATGCGGACGGGGGGAAACCTCGCTGAATATAACATCGTCTCCCTTGATGAATAATTCCACGCCGAAAATACCACGTCCGCCTAAAGCCTCGGTGATCTTACCGGCGATCTCACGGGCTTTCTCTTTAGCGGCAAGGCTCATGGCTTGCGGTTGCCAAGACTCCCGGTAATCACCGTCCACCTGAACATGTCCTACGGGTTCCAAGAAAGACGTTCCTCCGATATGGCGAACCGTCAGTTGGGTAATCTCATAGTCGAAATCCACGAAACCTTCCACGATCACCTTACCCGCTCCCGCACGTCCGCCTTCTTGAGCGTACTGCCAAGCGTGATCGATATCCTTTTCCTCGCGAACCACGCTCTGTCCGTGTCCGCTCGAGCTCATGATCGGCTTCACCACGCAAGGCATACCGATTGCCTTCACCGCTTCCTTGAATTCCTCCTCGGTCTCGGCGAAACGATACGGCGAGGTAGGCAAGCCCAGCTCCTCGGCTGCCAAGCGGCGGATTCCCTCACGATTCATCGTCAGCCAAGTGGCACGGGCGGTAGGAATCACATGGTATCCCTCTTCCTCCAGTTCCATCAAGGTACGGGTAGCGATCGCCTCCACCTCCGGCACGATATAATCCGGTTTCTCTTTCTCGATGATCTCCCGCAAGGCATCGCCATCCAGCATGGAGACCACATAGGAACGATGCGCCACCTGCATGGCCGGAGCGTCCGGATACTTATCCAAGGCGATTACCTCCACACCATAACGCTGCAACTCTATTACAAACTCTTTCCCCAATTCGCCCGAGCCACAAAGCACGACTTTAGTTGCCGTAGCCGATTTGGGCGTACCAATTGTTACCATAAATCTTTCTGCTATTTGAATTTCGCCGCAAAGGTAAGGGTTTAGATAAAGATAGCCTAGGGCTTTTTTCTTTATCTATTAAGTGGAAGAAGCAAAGGGATTCATTATCTATCAGTTGTTGGACGATCATGCACCAACTGTTGGATGATCGTCTACCAATTGGTGCATGATCGTCCAACGGATGGTAGAAGATGTATACATATAGTACCGGCACGTAAAGCTACTGCACGTACAAGTTAATAGATATAGATGGTAGAGCTAAACCTTTTCGATCAAAACCTTTTGTTAATATTACATAATTATAAGTACCTTGCGATACAAGGTATCTTAGTAAAACATATATTTGTGACCAGATGATAAAAGTGTTCACCAACAGTGTAACTTATTTAGCAAACTGTACGTCTAATATATAAAGTAACTACATAATATGATGATTCAACTGAGAGGAATAAACAAAACGTACTTTAATGGAGCCCCACTGCACGTTTTGAAAGGTATCGACCTAGATATAGAGAAGGGAGAGATGGTATCTATCATGGGAGCGTCTGGTTCCGGCAAGTCAACCTTATTGAATATCTTAGGGATATTAGATACGTACGACACGGGCACCTATCAATTAAACGGACAGTTGATTCAGAATCTCAGCGAAAGTCGTGCCGCCGAGCTCCGGAACCGGATGATCGGCTTCATATTCCAATCTTTTAACTTAATCTCATTCAAGAACGCCATGGAGAACGTCGCCCTCCCACTCTATTATCAAGGGGTCAGCAGGAAAAAGAGGAATGCCATGGCGCTGGAATACTTGGACATGGTGGGATTGAAAGATTGGGCGGAACATATGCCGAATGAGATGTCCGGCGGGCAGAAGCAGCGTGTGGCGATCGCCCGGGCCTTGATCGCGAAACCCCAAGTCATATTGGCCGACGAGCCGACCGGAGCGTTGGATAGCAAGACGACCGTAGAGGTAATGGAACTACTACGCAAGGTAAACCTTGAAGGTATGACCATGGTAATCGTTACCCACGAACCCTCCGTAGCGGAGGCTACAGACCGGATTATCCGGGTAAAGGACGGGTTGATTGAACGTATCGAAAAAGAAGAGAATCATGTTTGACTTTGATAATTTCAGGGAAATATGGAGCACCATCAAAAAGAATAAGCTCCGTACCTTCTTGACCGGCTTCTCGGTCTCATGGGGTATTTTCATGTTGATCGTGTTACTGGGGGCGGGAAACGGGTTACGCAACGGTATCATGTACAACTTCAGGAATATGTCTACCAACCGGGTCGAGGTATGGACACGCTATACCACCAAACCTTGGAAAGGCATGCAATCCAACCGCAGCATCAGTTTCAAGGAAGAGGATTTAGGCGCCTTGAAGAGAGACTTCAAGGAGGTGGATCTTTGCTCGGCTACTATCTCCCACAATGACACGATCACTTACAACGAGGAATATGTGACGGGACAGACCAATGGCGTATATCCGGATCATGCCCCGATCAATTACGTGAATGTAGAGACGCATAACGGTCGCTTCATCAACGAGCAAGACATGAGGGACCGAAGAAAGGTGATCGTGATCAGTCCCCGTATGGCCGAGGTCTTGTTTCGTGACGAGAAGCCGCTGGGTAAATACGTGAAATGCGGGAATATGATGTATCAAGTAGTCGGCGTGTATAACGATGATGACAAAAGTAACAACGCTCCCGCCTACATCCCATTCTCCGTAGCCCAATTACTATATAATAAAGGATACGGCTTCGGATCGCTGACGTTTACCTTGAAAGGGGTGACTACCGAAGAGGAGAATGAGGCTTTCGAGGAAAGTTTCCGGGAATGGATGGCACGCCGCCACCAATTCGACCCGACAGACAAGAACGCTATCGGTATGTGGAACATGGCGAATGAGTTCTTGATGTGGAATAATATAATGAACGGGATCACCTTGTTTATCTGGATTATCGGTATCGGAACGTTGATGGCGGGAATCGTGGGAGTTAGCAACATCATGCTGATCACCGTACGGGAACGGACCCGTGAGTTCGGCATACGCAAGGCATTGGGAGCGAAACCCGGCTCGATCTTGGCATTAGTAATCGCCGAGTCCATCCTCGTAACAGCCGTCTTCGGCTATGTCGGGATGATCATGGGGATCGGACTCACGGAGCTAATCAATCACGCGATGGAAATGGCCCAAGCCGGAGCCCAGTCCGGAGGGAATATCGGAGAGGACACGACGGTCTTCCGTAACCCGACCGTCAATCTGGCGATAGCTAGCTCCGCTACGGTATTGATCATCGCGGCCGGTGTATTGGCGGGTTATTTCCCGGCACGTAAGGCAGTAAAAGTCACGGCTATCGAAGCCATGAGAACGGAATAATCATAAAAAAGAAAAGAACCATGTTTGACATAGACAGATGGGTAGAGATATGGGTGACGATCACCCGAAACAAGACACGCAGCTTGTTGACCTGCTTCGGCGTATTCTGGGGCATCCTGATGTTGGTGATTCTATTGGGAGCCGGAAACGGGATGAAGAACGCTATGTTCTCGAATATCAACGGATTCGCCACGAACTCCGCCTTCTTTTTCTCCGACCGGACCAGCGAGTCGTACAAAGGCTTTAACAAGGGGCGCCAATGGAACATGCGAAACCGGGACGTGGAGAGCATCCGGAAACAGGTGAAGGATATCGAGGCCGTCTCTCCCATCATCTGGGGAAATCGCTCGGACAAGAATATCGTTTTCGGCCAATTAAGCGGTACTTATAACGTAAAAGGCGTACAGCCCGATTATTTCAAGATCGAGACCCAACAGCTTTATTACGGACGGTTACTGAACGAGATCGACGAGATCGAGAAACGTAAGGTTTGCTTGATCGGCGCCAAGGTGAACGAGGTATTGTTCAAGGGAAATGATCCCTGCGGGAAATATGTCCGGGTAAACGGGATTTACTATCAAGTGGTAGGCGTCACGAAGCAACGAGCCTCTAGCGTCAATATCGGCGGACGGGCCGAGGAAAGCGTATTCCTCCCTTTCAGCACCATGCAACAGACGCTGAACCAAGGGGATATCATTCACTTCTTGTGCGTGAGCGCCAAACCCGGCTATAAGATCGATCCGGTGATCACGCAAATCAAGGATATCGTAAAGAGCCAGAACCAGATCTCTCCTACCGACCCGCAGGCCGTGACGGTGATCAACTTGGCGGCTCAGTTCGAGACTTTCAATATGCTATTTATCGGTATCGATATCTTGATCTGGCTTGTGGGTATGGGTACGTTATTGGCGGGCATCATCGGTGTAAGTAATATCATGATGGTAACGGTCAAGGAGCGTACCCGGGAGATCGGCGTACGCAGGGCTATCGGAGCGAAACCTTGGAACATCATCTCGCAGATCATGAGCGAGAGTCTGCTGCTAACAGCCTTAGCGGGTTTGATGGGGTTAAGCGCCGGGGTATTCCTGCTCGATCTGGTAGATAAGATCATGAGCGCCCAGCCGGCTTCCAACGGAACCATGATGGAGCACCCGGAGGTAAGCATCCAGATCGCGGTAGCGGCTACGGTGATCTTATTGTTCAGCGGTCTGCTGGCCGGGCTGATCCCCGCATGGAGAGCCATGCAGATCAAGGCGATAGATGCCATACGAGAAGAATAAATAACAATTGTCAATTAATAAAACTATATAATCATGAAGAATCGCATTGTAAAAAAGATCCTGCGTATCATCTTATTAGTACTTGTGGGAGCAGCGGTAATCGGTACATTCTATTTCTTATGGAAGAAAGCGCAACCGGTCATCACCGTTTATGAGATCGTAACCCCAGAAAAAGGGGATGTGGAAACCAAGACGGTCGCTACCGGAAACGTAGAGCCTCGTTTCGAGGTGGAGATCAAGCCACAGATATCCGGTATCATCTCCGAGCTGAAGAAAGAAGCGGGGCAGATGGTCCAAGCGGGAGAGATTATCGCCATTATCAAGGTAATCCCCGAGATGGTACAGCTCAACAGCGCCGAATCGCGCGTGAATCTCGCCAATATCTCTTTAAAGCAAGTGGAAGAGACTTATAAGCGGGATACGCAATTATTTAAGCAAGGCGTTATCGCCCAAGAAGATTTCGACCTTTCCAAAGCGAACTACCTGAAAGCCGTGGAGGAAAAGGATAACGCGCAAAGTGCCTTGGAGATTATCCGCGACGGTATAGCCAAAAACTCCAGCGTGGCCAGTACGACCCAAATCCGTAGTACCATTACCGGTATGATCTTGGACATCCCCGTTAAGGTAGGTAATTCGGTTATTCAAGCGAATAATTTCAATGATGGCACGACGATCGCTACCGTAGCCAATATGAACGACATGATCTTCAAAGGAAACGTAGACGAGACCGAGATCGGACGCATCCACGAGGGAATGCCGATCAAATTGACTGTCGGCGCCATGGAGAGCCGTTCATTCGACGCTTTGCTGGAATATGTATCGCCTAAGGGAGTAGACAAGAATGGAGCCATTCAATTTGAGATCAAGGCGGCCGTGACGATCCCCGAAGACGCTTTCATCCGTGCGGGATATAGCGCCAATGCCGAGATCGTGCTAAAACGTGCGGAAGACGTGCTTACGATCCCGGAAAGCACGGTTGAGTTCCAAGGGGATTCCGCGTTCGTTCAGTTAGTCAAGCAAGAGCAACCGGAGCAGGTCTTCGAGAAGCATCCTGTAAAGGTAGGTCTATCCGACGGTATCAAGATCGAGATTCAAGAAGGACTGGCCGCGACCGATAAAGTCCGGGGCGCAGCTATTGACCCGAATAAGAAATAAAAGAAAGATTATATGATGAGAAGAAACTTATATATACTGGCAATCGCTTCCCTCCTGTCCGGAAACTATGTTTTCGCTCAGGATGCGGTGAAGCAATGGAGTCTGGAGGAGTGCATCCAATATGCCATCGAGCATAATATCGACTTAAAGCAAAAGGAGCAGGAACAGGAAAGCCGAAAGGTAGACTTACATACCAGCAAATACAGTTGGCTCCCGGCCCTAAACGGCAGTCTTGGACAGAGCTTCCAGTTCGGACGCTCCACGTCTAAATCCGGGGTGATCGTGGACCAGAACGCCGCCAACTCCACATTGGGGATCAATCTGGACATGCCTTTATTTGACGGGTTAAAAATACCGAACGATATCGCCGCCCGCAAACTTGATCTAAAAGCGTCTATCGAGAACTTGAATAAGGCGAGAGAAGACCTATCCATCAATATAGCTTCCTACTACCTGCAAGTACTTTATAATAAAGAGCTACTGAAAATAGCGCAACTACAAGTGGAACTGGACAAGGAGCAGGTGAATAAAACGGAGGCCATGGTGAACGCCGGAAAGGTGCCTCTTTCCCAACTGTATGATATCAAGGCACAATTAGCGAAAGATGAGGTCACGCTTACCGAGTCGCAAAACAATGTGAACCTCGCTTTACTGGATCTGGCGCAAAGTCTGGAACTAGAGCGAAGCGACCGGAATTTCGATATACAGACTCCTGTAATTGAAGATGCGGTGGCTGATAATATGAGCAGCATCCTACCTCCGGAAAACATTTACGATCATGCGGTTACGTTCAAGCCTCAGATCAAGGAACAACAGTATTTGCTAGAGAGCCAAAAGAAAATGTTGCGTGTCGCGCAAGCGGGCTATTACCCCAAGTTAAATTTCGGGGCTAGTTACAGCAATGGATATTATCATTCTACTTCCGGAGGTGAATTTGCCGATACTCGTTCCTTTAGCGAGCAGTTTAAGCAGAATGGGCAAAAGATCGTCGGATTCTCATTGAATATTCCACTTTTCAACCGCTTCCAAGTACGCAATAGCGTTCGTACCGCAAGGATTAACATTATCAACCGGGAATTGCTGATGGAAAATACAAAGAAAACATTATACAAGGAAATCCAGCAAGCGTACTACAACGCAACGGCTTCCCAAGAGAAATATACGGCTTCCGACAAATCCGTCACGGCGAGCAAGGAAGCGTTCAATTATGCCCAAGAGCGTTACAACGCAGGTAAAAGCACTGTCTTTGAATTTAATGAGGCAAAGACAAAATACGCGCAAAGTCTAGCGGAACAGGCACAGGCCAAATATGATTTTATCTTCCGTACGAAGATTCTAGACTTCTATAATGGTAACCCAATCCGTTTATAAACATTAATTAACACATCACATTTTTTCATTATACACACAAAGTTTAAGGGAAGATGGTCTTTATAGACATCTTCCCTTTCAGCATTCATTAATGCATTTAGTCTGCACAGAACTATGCTTAAAAACATAATTAACAGACAGATAACTATGATCAAAAATTCCCCTGCCAGCTATCATAATGCAAGAACTCACCCTGTAGAACCAAATTGGATTTGGCAATATCAATCAATATTATATTAGTTTTAGAATGTTTTATAACAGTTTGCTTTTTTATAATAAAAATTAGTATATTTGCGGCTGTGAATTTCTAGAGTCTTGGTATGTACATTTTTTTGATAAGTATTTTAACTGTAGTTCTGTGCAGACTATGGTCTCTCGAAAAAATAATGTGTGTCTAATTAACAAACAAATTCATTCTATGAAGCACAAATTAACGCTTGTATTACTCTCATTTTTTCTGGGAATACAATGCATGGTCGCCCAACAAATGAAGGTGACGGGTGTAGTGATCAATGAAGACGATGGAGAACCTGTTATCGGCGCATCTGTCGTAGTAAAGGGAACCACTGTTGGTACCATCACAAACTTGGACGGTAAATTCGAGTTGGAAACTCAGAAGAATGCACGGTTGATCATTTCTTATGTTGGTTTAAAAACACAAGAAACTACGGCACAACCTAACATGAAAATCTCATTATCATCAGATGCTCAAGAGCTAGATGATGTGATAGTAGTTGCTTACGGTACAGCGAAGAAGTCTTCTTTCACAGGCTCCGCTTCTTCGGTAGGAGCTAAAGATCTAGACATCCGCCCTGTAAATAACGCTATACAAGCGTTGGAAGGAGCAGCACCAGGTCTTCAAGTGACATCATCCAATGGGCAACCCGGAGAATCTCCAAAGATCAGTATCCGCGGTTTCGGTACAGTAAATGCCTCTTCTGATCCCCTTTATGTGGTAGATGGTAGCATCTATAACGGATCGATCGCAGACATCAACCCTGCTGATATTGAAAATATGACAATCTTAAAGGATGCAGCCTCTACCTCTTTGTATGGTTCAAGTGCCGGTAATGGTGTTATCTTAATCACTACCAAGCAAGGAAAAACAGGCAAACCAACAATCTCCTTGAATGTCAGCCAAGGTTTTAGCGGACGTTCAATCAAAGAATATGACCGGGTAGATGTATGGGATTATTATCCTTTGATGTGGGAACAAAAATATAACCAATATTTAACAGCAGGTAAAACAGCGGATTACGCTGGGCCAAAGGCTGCGAAAGACGCTTACAGCTTGGTTAAATATAATCCGTTCAAGGGTGTGAATGGTAATGAGATCGTTGGTGCGGATGGTAAATTAAACCCTGCGGCAACTGAGTTATTATGGGGAGATGATATGGACTGGGAAGATGCCATGACTCGTACAGGTTACCGAGGAGAATATAATCTATCCTATAGCACAAGTACTGAGAAAAGTGATAGCTATGTATCCTTAGGTTACCTAAAAGATAACGGCTACATCATTAAGTCTGACTTCGAACGTTTCTCCGGACGTGCCAATGTAAATATGAAGCCTACAAAATGGTTAAAGACAGGGTTCAACCTAGCAGCGACTCGTTCTACCTCTTCCACAGCGAACACGGTAGATAACTCCAGCGGATATGTAAATCCATTCTACTTCACACGTAATATCGGTCCGGTTTATCCAATTCATGAGCATGATATGGAAACAGGTGCTTATATTTTAGATTCTCAAGGAAATAAAGTATATGATTATATGGGTACTCGTGGCTCTGGTGCTTCCTCTGGTCGACATATCGTTGCCGAGACTGAATTCAATGATAGAAAATTAACTCGTGACGCAATAAACGGCCGTACTTATGCGGAATTCTATTTGTTCGATGGTTTCAAGGCTACGATTAATGCCTCTTTGGAAAACATGAATGAGAAATTCACAAGATATGACAATCAGCTGGTAGGCGATGGACAAGGATCCGGACGTCTTAGTAAACGTGATATAAGAAAATCAACTGTTACATTCAATCAATTGTTATCTTACGTGAAATCTTTTGGTGAGCATAATATTGATGTCTTATTGGGACACGAGAATTATTCTTATCAATATGAATATAGCTATGGCATGCGTCAAGGACAAGCGATTGAGGGCTTACTTGAATATGACAACTTTAAAACCGTAAACGACCTAAGTTCTTATACAGACAAATATCGCAAAGAAGGTTATTTCGTTCGTGCGAATTATAACTACGCAGACAAATATTATGCTTCGGTCTCCTATCGTAGAGACGGTTCCTCTCGCTTTGCAGAAGAAAACCGTTGGGGTAATTTCTGGTCAGCTGGTTTATCTTGGAGAATCGATCAAGAAGACTTTATGAAAGATTTTACATGGATCAATAGCTTAAAACTTCGCGGCTCTTTTGGACAAACTGGTAACGACGCTATTTTAGATGAAGATAAAAACCCAGACTTCTATCCATATTATACATTATATAAATTGGGATATGCCAATGGTAATGAATCGGGTGTATTATTCTACAAATTCGGTAACCCAGATTTGACATGGGAAACTCAGGTTAGCTCGGATGTTGCTATTGAGTTTGGTCTATTCGATAGATTAACTGGTAGTGTTGAGTATTTCAACAAACAATCCGATAAGTTATTATTTGAAGTTCCAGCTCCTCTTACATCAGGAGTGGAGAACATCTGGAAAAATATCGGTAAGGTAGCAAACTCAGGTGTTGAAATTGATTTAAATGTCGTAGCGCTCAAGAACCAAGACTGGACTTGGAATATCGGGGCAAATGCTACATTTGTGAAAAATAAAATCAAGAGTTTACCTAGCGGGGAGATTATAGATGGCACAAAAAAGTTATCTGTAGGACACTCGATCTATGAGTTCTGGTTAAAAGAGTATAGAGGAGTAGATCCTCAAACGGGTTCCGCTTTATATACTTTCAACGATGCTGATAAAAGTATTAAGTGGAATGACAAGACTTGCTTCGAAAGAGATGGTGAAAGATTTACAACAGATCAGGCGTTAGCACAATATCACTACGCAGGAAGTGCTATTCCTAAAGTATATGGTGGTATCAATACGAATCTTCGATTCAAGAATTTCGAGTTTGGAGCGGTATTTACCTACCAACTAGGCGGAAAGACTTATAACTCTAGTTATTTGAGCTTGATGAGTGTCAACAGTTTTGGTCAAGCATTACATACAGATATCTTGAATCGCTGGCAAAAACCTGGTGACATTACCGATGTCCCTCGTTTAGACGCTGGTCAATCAACAAACTTCAACGCACAATCTGACCGTTGGTTATTCAGTTCTAATTGCTTCAATATAAAATCATTAAGCTTGGGCTATAACCTTCCGAAGTCTTTTGTAAGTAAGTTTACACTCCAAAACGCACGCTTATCATTTAGCGGTGAGAACATTTATTCCTTCACAGCATTAAAAGGAATGAACCCTCAACAGCAATTTAATGGTTTAAGCAATAATGCTTATTTACCATCTAGGACATTTACGTTCTCTTTAAATGTTACATTGTAATAATAATTTTAAGTATTCAGAATATATGAAACAATTTAAATATACAGCTATAGCAGCACTTATCGCAATGGCATCTTTGACTTCTTGCGGTAGTGACTATATGGATACAGCACCCACCAATAAAACACCTCAAGATGAGGTATTAGCAACAACTGACAATCTATACTCCGCATTGAATGGAACGCATCGTGCCATGTATATCCAATATGGTCGCCAAAGCCAAGGTGGTGAGGCTTCCATGAACATCGAAAGAGATATGCTTGGAGAGGATTTGATAAACCCATCTACAGGAAATGGATGGTTCGTTGGGGAATCTCGCTGGATTGACCACCGGAATACGAAATCTTACTTCAGTAAATATCCTTTTACGTTCTATTATAAGTTGATATCCAATGCAAACCTAATCCTTGAATCCATTGATAATGCAACAGGTGAAGACGAGGTTTTGCGGGCTGGTATCAAAGGACAAGCATTATGCTACCGGGCATGGGCTCACTTCCAACTTGTTCAATTATATGGAAAACGTTATGATGGAGATAAAACGAATAATCAATTAGGTGTTCCCTATAATGAAACATCCGGTATCAAGGATATTGCCCGGAATACGGTAGAGGAAGTATACGAGAAAGCAAACGCAGATATAGATCAAGCGATTGAATTACTAAAAGAATATAAAGCTGAGAATGTAAATCATTTCTCTTTGGAGGTTGCCTATGGAGTCAAGGCCAGAATGGCATTGGTTCAACAGAATTGGAAAGTTGCCGCAGAATATGCTGCCCTTGCTATTCAGACAGCACAAGCAAATGGACGCAAGTTGCAATCGGGAGAAGAATTATTGAAAGGTTTCGTAGATCATAAGGAAAATAGTGAGTGGATGTGGGCCTCTATCATGTATGATGACCAAACAATCTATTTCTATTCATTTTTTGCGTTTATGTCATGGAATTTTAATTCGTCTCACATCCGTCAAAGCCCTAAATGTATTTTAGATCGTCTATACGCTAAAATATCACCAACAGATATTCGTAGAAAATGGTGGGATCCGACAGGTGAAGAGGCCGGTCCGAACGATAGTTTCGCAACCTATAAATATCAGAACAGAAAGTTCACCGCAAAGTCGTCCGATACCCCTGTTGGAGATGTAGTATATATGCGACTTGCTGAGATGTATTTGATCAAAGCGGAAGCTGAGGCACGTTCGAAGAAGGAAGCTGAGGCTAAGCAAACTTTATTTGAATTTGCGACAACACGTGATCCAGAGTACAAGATTTCTATTAATACAGGCGATGCACTAGTGGAAGAAATCCTTACACAACGCCGTATAGAGTTATGGGGTGAAGGTTTCCGCTTTACAGATTTAAAACGCTTGAATATGGACTTAGATCGTAGAGATTCTAACCATGACGAGGCTGTCAGTCAAACCATGTATGTTCCTGCCGGCGATAAAAAGTGGGAGATAGTCATTTCTCAAACAGAAATGGATGCAAACCCATTAATGGAACAGAATGAATTATAACACGGTATTCAAACGCAAAGAAAAAACAATCCTTCTCGCTGATTACATTTAATCTATACAAAGGGCTAAGTTCTGACTCCTATGAACTTAGCCCTTTTGATTTAAAATAGTTCTATATTAATATTTTTGTGCTTTATGAAAAAAAACTATCTATTCTCCGCTCTATTATCCTTGGCTCTAGCCAGCCCGGGAATGGCACAAGAGACCAATTACCAAAGGCCTCCAGCCGTAATAGAAGAAGTGGCCTTGGCCAAGCTTTCTCCTATCATCCGGATCAGTGATAACAATCAGTGGGCACTCCAGTTAGAGCGTTCCCCGTATCGTTCCATCGCCAAGCTTGCGCAACCGGAGCTTAAATTAGCGGGAATGCGTATCAGTCCCGAAACATTCAATACGAGCCGGCAAGCCGAATATACGGGTGCCAGTTTAATGAACATCGCTACTCAAGAAGAAATCAAGATAGAAGGAATTCATGACAACGCGGTAATCACGGAAGCCTCATTCTCTCCTTCATCCAAGAAGGTCGCTCTATTCGTGGAAGAAGGGGATGGCGTATACCTTTATACCTGTACACCGGAACAGCCCGCAGCCCGGAAAGTAAGTCCCCGCAAAATCAACGCGACAAGTGGAGCAGAGATCTTATGGATAAACGACAATGAGTTTATCACGCTTATGGTTCCGGAAAACAGGGGTGAGGCACCCGTGAAACCGACTGTCCCATCCGGTCCCATCATTCAAGAAAGTACCGGAAAAGTGATGCCCGCCCGTACCTATCAAGACTTGCTGAAAAATCCGTACGACGAGCAATTATTCGACTATTACTTCACCGCTCAATTGGTACGCGTCAAAGAGGGTGTCGTGTACGAGATCGGGAAACCGGCCATCTACGGCAGTACGCTCTCATTATCCCCAGATAAGTCTTTGCTACTTATCGCGACAGTTCATCGTCCGTATTCCTATCAAGTGCCGGTATATAACTTTCCACAAAAGTTCGAGGTTATCGATTTACAAGGTAATTCCATTTATACGTTAGCGGATAACCCAGTCATCAATATTCCGATGGGGTATGACACGACCTCGCCTTATCCCCGTCAATTCGGATGGAGATCGGATCAACCGGCTACCGTTTACTGGGCGGAAGCGCAAGATAAAGGAGATCCTAAGCAAAACAAGACCGATTTCATGGATATTATCTACCAAATAAGCTATCCGTTCAACAGCGAGAAACAAGAAGTCGTAAAGACCGAGAAACGTTTCCGCAACATCCTGTGGAATGACGATGCTTTCGCTTTACTGATCGAGACCTCCCGGGAGACTCGCAAAAACAAGACCTTTACTTTTAAGCCTTGCTCCTCAGAATCTCCGGTTCTATTATTCGATGTATCCACCGACGATAATTACAACAACCCGGGAAATCCACTTACGGTTAAAAATGCGTATGGTAAATATATCGTTTATACCAATAAAACCCACAATGAGTTATTGATGCTTGCCCAAGGTGCCTCTCCGAAAGGGGATATGCCCTACCTTAGCCGTTACAATTTGAAAACCAAAAAGAACACGGAACTTTGGCGCTGCGAGGACGGATACTATGAGACCATCCTAAAGGTAGCGAATCCGGAAAAGCTTCAATTGATCACTTCACGTCAATCCATTACAGAGCCGGCGAATCTCTGCTCTCGTGACTTGAAAAAGAAAAAATTCGCTCAATTGACTCATTTCGCCAATCCATACCCGGCCATGGCAAACGTCAGCAAGCAAAAGATCAAGTATAAACGTGCGGATGGCTTGGATCTAACAGCGACCGTATACCTCCCAGCCGGATATGATAAAGCGAAAGACGGCCCGTTACCCGTCTTAATGTGGGCCTATCCGAGAGAATATAAAAGCAAGGCCGAGGCTTCGCAGGTACGAGGTTCTCAATACATGTTTACGAATATCAACTATGGCTCTCCCGTCTATTGGGTTTTACGTGGGTTCTGCGTAATGGAAAACGTAGAGATGCCGATCGTTAGTACCAGCGAGGGAGCGGAACCAAACGATGACTTCATCGAGCAATTGACAATGAACGCCGAGGCGGCCGTAAAAGTTATCTCCGAGATGGGTGTAGGCGATCCGAATCGTGTAGCCGTAGGAGGACATTCCTATGGGGCTTTCATGACTGCGAATTTATTAACACATACCAAACTTTTCAAAGCCGGCATCGCACGTAGCGGAGCTTACAACCGTACGCTTACCCCGTTCGGCTTCCAAACAGAGACCCGAACTTATTGGGAAGTACCGGAAATATACAACACGATGTCTCCATTCATGTACGCGGATAAACTGCATGGTGCCTTGTTGATCATACACGGCGAGATGGATAATAACTCCGGGACATTCCCGATCCAATCCGAACGTTTGTTCAGCGCTTTGAAAGGTCACGGAGCGACCGCACGCTACATCGTATTGCCTTACGAAAGTCATGGCTACGCCGCCAAGGAAAACATCCTTCATCTATTGTATGAATGTGACCAATGGCTGGATCGTTACGTCAAGAACGCAAAAAAGTAAGTAGTACTGACTTTGTCAATGAAGTATATATCTTCTGACAGGAGAAGTATATATCCTCTAACCAGTGAAGTATATCTTCTATGAGGAAGTCAGCCGGCAGCCACCAAAAACAACGATGCCCATCGTAAGGTTATAAGAATGCCCATCGTAAACTCCTTACAATGGGCATTCTTAACTCCTTACGATGGGCATTCAAAGAAAGCCCTATCTGGGATTCATTTATTTCAGCAATGAACAAGGACAAAGATGATCCTTCTCGATATCCTTGAAATAGTTATAAGTACCTACCTTAAGATCCGCGCAAGCCGCCTCATCGCAAACGATGATTCCCTTCGGATGCAACTGCAAGGCGGTAATTGTCCACATTTGGTTCACGGCACCCTCAACGGCTTGTTGCAACGCACGAGCCTTGTTATGACCATTTACCATGATCAATACTTCCTTTGCGTCAAGAACCGTACCTACACCAACCGTTACTGAAGTCTTTGGAACTTTATTCACGTCATTATCAAAGAAACGGGAGTTAGCGATAATCGTATCCGTAGTTAACGTCTTGACACGTGTACGAGAACTCAAGGATGAACCCGGCTCGTTGAACGCGATATGGCCATCAGGACCGATACCACCCAAGAACAGGTCTACTCCACCGACCGCTTTCATGCGAGCCTCATACGATGCGCACTCTGCTTCCAAATCCTCGGCGTTACCATTCAAGATATTAACGTTCTCCGGTTTGATATCGATATGACTGAAGAAATTATTCCACATGAAAGAATGATAGCTTTCCGGATGATCTTTCGGAAGGCCGACATACTCATCCATATTGAAAGTGATCACATGCTGGAATGATACAACCCCCTGCTTGTTCAATTCAATCAGGTTCTTGTACATACCCAGCGGAGAAGATCCGGTAGGCAAGCCCAGTACGAATGGTTTTTCAGCGGTTGGATTCGCGGCTTTGATCTTCGCTGCTACATAATTGGCAGCCCATTTTGAGAGTTGCTCGTAATTAGGTTCGATAATTAATCTCATAACGTTACTTTTTAATTGAAAGTTGAAAATTGAAAATTGAAAATGAAAGGATTTCCAATCTACGCTTCTCGCTTTTCTTGTTTATAAATTAGATCTATTGTTAATAACTTTCGTCTTTATCTATCTCTTGACTACGGAGTCTTGAGAATTTTCAATTTTCAATTCTCCATTTTCAATTTCCCAGCCATTTCCTTGCCCAAAGCTAAACACTCCTCGTATTTAGTAGCGCTTAAACCTTGCTTCTGCTCAACCGGCGCACCGACCGTCTCCCACTTCATCTTCTCGCCAAAAGCCGCCAAACGTTTCACGGCGGCTCCAGCCCATGTGAAAGACCCGAAATAGCCGAAAACACGATTTTTCACCTCACGCAACTCGATCTTACTCAACACGGCTTCCACCTCCGGGAACAATTGATTGCTATAAGTCGGGCTACCTACGATCACTCCTTTATATTTGAACACATCTTTCAAGATATAAGAAGAAGGGCTTTTGCTAACATTATGCATCACGATATTCTTAATGCCATTATCAGCTAAAGAAGCGGCGATCGCCTCTGCCATCTGCTCCGTGTTACCATACATGCTGCCATAAATGATAACCACGCCTTCCTCACCTTCATAGCGGCTCATACGGTCATATATATCGATCGCTTTCGACGCGTATTCACGCCAAACAGGTCCATGGGTAGAGCAAATCGTCTGGATATCCAATCCCGAAAGCTTCTGTAATGCCCTTTGTACGGGACTTCCATATTTTCCGACAATGTTGGAGTAATAGCGAATCATCTCTTCCCAATAATGTTCCACGTTCATCTCCGTATCGATCACCCCACCATCCAAGGTACCATACGTACCGAACGCATCCGCGGAGAATAAGATTTTATCCGTAATGTCATAAGTAACCATCACTTCCGGCCAATGCACCATCGGAGCCATATAAAAGACAAGCTCATGACGGCCCGTATGCAAGGTATCCCCCTCTTTCACCTCATATAAGCCCTCCTTGATGCCATGATATCCATCCAGCATTCCGAAAGTCTTATTGTTTCCGACAATCTGTACGTCCGGATATTGCTGACGTAACAAACGGATACTACCCGCATGATCCGGCTCCATATGATTTACCACGAGATAATCCAAAGGTCGTCCGTCTAAGGCATCCGCTACTTTTTTCAAGAAAATATCTGAGTAACAAACATCTACCGTATCAATCAACACGGTTTTCTCGTCTACGATCAAGTACGAGTTATAGGAAACGCCGTATGGCAACGGCCACATATTCTCGAAGAGGGCCTTTTGACGGTCATTAACTCCTACATAATAAACTTTATCTGCAATCTCTTTTAACTTGTACATCTTTTTTAATTGATAATTGATAATTGAAAATTGATAATCACGAAGCGTGTGCTCTCTAATCTTCAATTTTCAATCTTTAATTTTCCATTTCTTAGCGCTCTCCAGACAAACCAGCACCCTGCCAAAACAAACGGGATACTTAGCCATTGCCCCATATTCAACATCATTCCAGCCTCGAAAGGCTCTTGGTCATTTTTCACGAATTCGATGAAGAAACGAGACCCGAATACGCATATCATAAATACGCCGAAGATAAGTCCTTGCTTTTTCCATGCCTCTTTCTTGAAATATAGCCACATACAGATAGCGAACGTCACCAGATAGCAAGCGGCCTCATACAATTGCGTCGGATGGCTCGGAGCGGTAAAAATAGGCTCCGCCCCCATTCTCCATGCGTGTAAATTATCGATAAAACGAAATCCCCAAGGCAAATCAGTGGAATGACCGTAAATCTCATGATTCATCAGGTTTCCCAGACGAATCATCGCGGCTACCAATCCTGTCGGAACCACCAACTTATCGAAAGCCCATAACATACTTTTATGGCTTACTCGCTTCGAGTAGAAATAAATGGCGATAATTATACCTAACGTACCACCATGGCTAGCCAATCCTCCCTCCCAGATCTTGAGAATCTCAATCGGGTTGGCTAAATAATATTCCGGCGCATAAAACAAACAATGCCCCAAACGGGCACCAATCACCGTACCGAGCATCGTATAAATCAAAAGGGAATCGATCCATGCGGGCGGCAGTCCCTCTTTTTTCCACATCCGCTCTACAATCATATAGCCAATAGCGAAACCGATTGCGAAAGCCAATCCATACCAGCGAATCTCTCGGGACCCGATAGTAAAGATAGCGGGATCGGCAGTCCATGTAATAAAATCAAGCATAATCCTTTTTAATTGAAAATTGAAAATTGAGAATTGAAAATTAGACTATGGATGAATCTCTTCCTCCAATTTTCCATTTTCAATTCTCAATTTTCAATTATTTAAACGAGTCTTCTAATTAAGTTCTCTCTCTCGCCGTACAGCATATCGATTATCGGCAATTCGATCATCGTATACGCACCCGGTTGTTGCTTCAAGCTCGCACGGGCGACAGAAACTAAGATCTGAGCAGTCAAGGCAGGGTTATTGATCTTCATATCGAATTCGATCAACTGGTTCTGAGTCTTACCCGACACACCTTTACGAACCAAGTTCACGCCATGTCCCATATCCAACAGGTTATCGACACATTCAACCTGCATTACATGAGTCTCATCATGAGCGAAATAATCGTCCGCCTTGATAGCGGCCGACACTTGCTTGAAATCGTATCCATCTTCCACCTCGATATAAACCATACGACGGTGTACACCTGTTCCCAAAGGAATCGTCATACTTAAAGCCGCCTTCACACCTTCGATAGCCTTCACGGCAACCGTATGCCCCATACTCATACCCGGACCGAAATTCGTATAAGTAATACCTTTCGGCACCATCGCTTCCAACAAAGCACGTACCACAGAGTCGCTTCCCGGATCCCAACCGGCAGAAATTACAGCTACCGTATTATGAGCCTTCGCGACAGCGTCCAAAGAACGGCGTAGATCCACGATACCCCCGTGGATATCGAAACTATCGACCGTATTGATGCCTAAAGCCAGAATCTCTTTCGCATGCTCTTCCACGCTGCGTGTAGGAGTAGCCAAAACCGCTACGTCAACCTTATCTAACTTGGTGATGCTATCAGTAACCGTGTATGCCTTCAACTCGTCCGGAATATCATTCGGATTACGACGAATAATACCTGCTACCTCAAAATCCGGGGCAGCTTCAAGGGCCTCTAACACATATTTCCCGATGTTGCCATAACCTACGATGGCGGCTCTAATTTTCTTCATACTCTAGTTTTTACTTTTCAACCAACCGCAAAGTTAGATATAATTTAGAGCTTTAACAATAAGGAATACAGTTTTTATATCATTTTCAGAATGATATAGATCCTCACTCTTTCACGAACGAATCCGGATAGGTAGTAAGCTGCTCTACACCGGCTTTCGTACGAATCCAAGTCTTGAAGGTACGGGCTCCCTCGTTCAATTCGATCACACGTGCTCCATTTGGTATATGGATGTATTCCGTCGGACCACCCGTAAAACGACCGTAAGCCAATAATACGTCATACCAGCAAACCGCATAATCATCGTCATGATCATGGCCGACAAATACGCCCATCACGTCCCCGTTTTCCTTAATCGCCGTAAATAAGCCGGAATTCAAGGCCGGAGCGCATGCCTTTTCCCTACGTATGCCATAGAGTTGGGCATTCTCATCGGAAGCCGCTTGATTAAACTCCGGTAACGCAATATGGAAAAAAGCCAAAGAAGGAACCGGCTCTCCCCCGTTATTTCGGGTAAACTCAGCGCTTTTCTTACAATACCAATCGATCTGGTCACGCTTAATATAATCGTATCCTTTCACCCCTTTGATCGTTGAATAGGTATTCGAGTCGATGCAATACAAAACGCAAGCCTCCTTCTTTCCGTCAGAGGAACATACGGTTAAGGTGTAATTACCTACACCAGAGATTTCGGGGACCTCATCCGCCGTCAAGCTGTACGGCAGGCTTTCGGCTACTTTCAACAATTCCTCTTTTGTCGCTCCCTGTTCATTATCATGATTTCCGAAAACAATAGAGAACGGTATTTTACGGTCGGAGACTGTCTTCAATACATTCCGCATATTTTCCAGCGCAGGCTTGCTATAGATAATATCTCCCGTAAAAATCACTAAGTCCGGTTTCTCGTCATCCAATACTTGGTTCATACGCTCAAAAGCGATGTCCGAGCGGGGATCTTGCCATTTCACATGCAAGTCCGTAAACTGTACGATCTTAAACTTCTTATCCGGATTAAACTTCAACCCCGGTTTCTGGGCAAATCCCAAAGAACTCAAGCCGGCGGCCAATAACAAGGCCCCGGCAAACATCCACTTTCTCATACTCATCGAATCTCGTGTTTTTTGTAATTAATAATTATTTATTCCTTTCCGAAGCAAGCGTCGAACGCATGCGCGGAAGGTTGAAAATCCACTCTCTTCACCAATTCGCAAGATTCCCGTGCCCCATGTTCCCGATCCATAGCGCTATCTTCCCATTCCACGGAAAGCGGACCTTGATAACCTATTGAATTCAACGCACGGATAATCTCCTCGAAATTAATCTTCCCTCGTCCCAAGCTACGGAAATTCCAATATCGGCGTGGATCGCCGAAAGTAACATGGCCACCGAATATACCCACCTGCTTGGGGGTATCACTCCAATATACGTCCTTCATATGCACATGGAAGATACGCTCCGGAAACTGATAGATGAAATCCACATAGTCCACCCCTTGATATCCTAGATGACTCGGATCATAGTTAAAACCGAAAGCAGGATGGTTATTTACCGCCTCCAAGGCCCTGCGTGCGGAAAAAGTATCGAACGCGATCTCTGTAGGATGTACCTCCAACGCAAAACGTACACCCAGTTTCTGAAACTCATCCAAGATGGGCGTAAAGCGACAGGCGAAATCATCATACCCCTTTTGTATCATCGCGTCCGTTACCGGAGGGAAAGAATACAAATAATGCCAAATAGAACTACCCGTAAAACCTACAATCGTATCGACTCCCAGCATCTTTGCCGCATGGGCGGTCCGGATCATCTCCTCGGTAGCCCGTTGGTGAACCCCTTCCGGATCACCATCTCCCCAAATATAATCCGGCAAGATCGCCTTATGGCGCTCATCGATATTATCGCAAACAGCCTGTCCTACCAAATGGGTAGAGATCGCATAAAGCCGTAAGTCATATCTCTTTAACAGATCCTTGATTCCTTGATAATAAGCCGTATCCGTACGTCGGACATCCACATGATCGGGAAGTCCCAATTCCACACCGTCGTATCCGAATTCTTTCGCTTTTTGACAAACTGTTTCCAGTGATAAATCTCCCCACTGGAGGGTATACAATGTTACAGGACGTGCCATATATAGTATTATTTTTAGTCGATTATTTTTATCCATTTATTCTCTGTCGATCCGGTAGCTACAATCGTCTCGATAAACCGCATGCCACGGACACCGTCTTCGGCGGAAGGGAAATCCAAGGTCTCAGGAGCCGGTTCCTCACCAGCCAGAATCGATTGCAAAGCCAAGGCGAAATTCCGATACAAATTAGCGAATGCCTCTATATAGCCTTCCGGATGTCCGCCCGGTGTACGGGAATTATGAGCGGCGATACCCGACATATATCCATTGGAAGTACGGACGATCTCCGCCGGACGATCCGGCCAACGCATAACCATCGTATTCGGTTCTTCTTGACGCCATTCCAACCCACCTTTCTCTCCATACACACGAATATTCAAGCCATTCTCTACACCTACGGCGATCTGGCTAGCGGTCAGCACCCCTTTCGCGCCTCCCTCATAACGGATCAATGCCGCTCCATCGTCATCCAAAAGACGATCCGGCACGAAGGTATTCAATTCACCGCATAATTCCACGGCCTTCAGCCCTGTTATATATTCCGCCAGATTAAACGCATGAGTCCCGATATCCCCCATGCAACCAGCCTTGCCCGACCGACCGGGATCCACCCGCCAAGCCGCCTGCTTATTAACATCAGCGCAATCATTATATAGCCAACCTTGAGGATATTCCACATAAATACGGCGTATCTTACCTAAATCACCCTTACGCACCCTTTCCCGAGCTTCCTTCACCATCGGGTAAGCGGTATAAGTATGAGTCAGCATAAACAATTTTCCGGTTTCCTTCACTTTGTCACGTAACTGTTTCGCCTCATCCAAGGTATATGTCATCGGTTTATCCAGTACGACATGGAAACCATGTTCCAACGCCATCATGGCCGGACCGAAATGCACATGATTCGGGGTAACGATAGACACAAAATCCATCCGTTCGCCTTCAGGCAGGGCGGCCTCTTTCTCTATCATCTCCTGATAAGATGCGTAAATACGATTATCCGGTAAAAATAAAGATTGTCCGGTAGCCAATGAATTCTCCGGGCGAGAACTGAAGCATCCACAGACCAACTCGATCTGTCCGTCTAAATTAGCGGCGATACGATGAACGGCCCCGATAAACGAGCCTTGTCCTCCACCGACCATTCCCATTCTGATTTTTCGTTTCATGGTATTATTCCGTTTTATTAAACTAAGGTAATTACATTGTTGATTCACAAAGCTATGAAAAATAACCCTGCGTACGCCAATTTAACAGCTTAATATTTTTTAATTCACAAAATATATCGTTCCTTTGCGTCAAACATTTACCAAAAATATCAACTATGAAGAAAAATGAATTAGTGGCTATCGCCTGTCTGCTTTGTTTTTGTTGTTGTAATGGAACGGAAAAGGAAGTACCTAACCCCGACCTACAAGAGGAATTATCACCCATACAGTTTACGATCGATTTACAAAAGGAAGTATTACCCTTCCCCGTAACCAAGAGTATTCCCGAGCTGAATATCCCTGAGCCTATTCCCCAAAATCCCGATGCCGAGGAAGATCCTTCTACACCAGATATCGATCCGGATAATTTATACAACCGGATCGATTATATCGTATACCAAAGCGGAAAACCGGACATTCTGGTAAAACATAAGCAATTCACGCCTCAAGATCCGGATTTCACGATCATTTATGATTCACTGCCCTCCGGCAACTATCATATTTGTTTCCTAGCCCACTCAGACAAGAATATCTCCGTGTCCGGACAAACCGCACTATTCAGTAAAGTCTCAGATACGTTTCATCTTTTTCTCACCCAAGAAGTACAAACGGGAGAAAGAATCATTAAAGATATCACCTTACAAAGAATCGTCGGCAAAATAGAGTTCATATCCGCCGATGCCGTACCTAAAGCCCTAAAAAGCTTCACGATAAATGTCTCCAATTATCAAAACAAGATTGACTTAACCACTGGGAATGGCATTTCTCAAAACACGCCTTATACACAAACCGACACTTTTAACGACTCTGATATCGGGAAAACAAATTTCTCCCATTCCTTCTTCACGTTTATCCCGGCTCCGGAATTCATGCTCAAAGCACACCTCTCGGCCAAAAATCAGATAAATGAAGTAACCCGGGAAAGAGAGGTTAATGACATCCTGCCTCTCATAAATCACATTATTCGTTATACTGGAATTCTCTACACCCCGAAGGAATCAGACGATACCTTCACCCTTGATATATTAAACGGTGGCAAATGGGATAGCCCCATCGACAAAGATCTAAAAGATTAATACAAAGCCGGTGTGCCAAATTTGACACACCGGCTACCTTTTTCCTAACCTTCACACTTATTTTGCGTCTTCTATCTTGAAGAGAGCGTTAAATCCCGTCAAACTAAAGGTCTCACGAACCACATTCCGCATACCGATCAAACGTAAAGACCCTTTCTTGGCAGTCGTCATTTTTTGTAATATTAAAAACAATCGGAGGCCCGCACTACTCACATATTCCAAATCAGAACAATCGACACACACTTTTACTCCCGGATTCTTCCATGCCGGCAAAACCTCTTTCTCGCATTCGCGAGCCGTATTCGTATCCAATCTTCCTTTGATCTTAATTACAGTCTCTTCACCTTTTTGGTCAATAACTACTTCCATATCTTTATATTTTATTCGGTTATTTTTTTCTTCATGATAAAGACATTCCGCTCATCTACTCTCTGATAAGAGACCTCATCCATAATCTTCTTGATCAAGAAAATACCCAACCCTCCGATTGGACGGTCTTCGGCAGATAAAGTAATATCAGGGTCTTTTCTTAAAGTCGGATCGAAAGCAATCCCATGATCTATCAAAGTCACGATCAATTCCCCACCTTCCCTGACCAACGAAATGTCTACGGCATCCTCAACATCTCCCTTATACGCATAAAAAATTATATTTGAGACAGCTTCTTCCATCACCAGATTCAGGCTCATCATGAAAGCGGTGCTTAATCCCAATTCTTCTCCAGCTTCTTCCAAGAACTCATTCATCATGGAAAGCTCATGAATATCGTTCTTAATGCGTAATGTTTTTTGCATATATCTGAAAATTTTGCGCTAAAGATATAAAAAAAAGAAATATCCTTTCCTTAAATTTGTATCTTTACCTCCGAATCGTATTTATAAGGTATAGAGTTATGGCTAAAAGATATTTAATAAACATATTCTTATTGATCGCCGTCTTATGCGGGTTCAGTAGTTGCGAGGAGGATCCGTATTATGATCCGTATGAGGAAATCACCTATGATTTATGTAATTATGTATGGACAGATTGGTTTGTCGTAGACGGTTTAGATTGTGAGCAGCAACTTACATTTAATCCGGATGGGAAAGGATGGGATACAAGAATTTATCATTACCCAAGCGGACGCATAGATCGAGAGGAAATTCCATTCTACTGGGACTGGGACAATTACTATACCGATATACTTTATATGGACTATGAAGACGGACAGACAACGTTAGAGAACGTATGGATTAGTGGCCGGACTTTTAAATGTCTATATAATGGCGAATGGGTAACGTTCAAGGCCTATCAAATAGGTCTCTAAAGGATGTCTTTACGTACTTCCCCGGCAAAATCATACAATCCATCAAAAAGACAGGGATCTTTCCTCAATTGTTCGAACAGTCATACAAGTAGTCTCGCCGGGAATCGAACCCGGATCTAAAGTTTAGGAAACTTCTATTCTATCCGTTGAACTACAAGACCAACTCTTTTGAGATTGCAAAAGTATAATCTTTTCCTCAAATAGGCAACCGTTATCGGATGTTTTTCCCGCCTATCCGGAAGCTTCCCATTATTTCCGAAAAAACATGTACGTGTTTCCGGAAAAACATGTACGTCTTTTTCCAAAAACACGTACGTGTTTTCAAGAGCTAATATAACATCAAATAGATCAATCAAATAAGCTTTGCATCACCGATAACGATTTGATTTCCGGAAAATCCGGGAGATGTAGACGGTAATACTCAAGAATACGATGAATAATACGGACCCGCTCTTGACGGGAAAAACCATAAAGCGACATATTCTCAAAACTGATACGCAGCAAACGGGAAAAGAAAGCGCTCTCCACCTTATTTAAATAATGCCGATGCATCGGGATATGATCCGTAAACACCCCATTCAACATATCGAAATAATACCCCACCCTATGCGATTCCATATTCGGGAAAATACCGAGATGATGGAGAAGACCTAACAAGAAAACCAAATGAAAATTAGCGATACCTTTATCCGCATACTCCAATAGATGTATGGACTCGTATAAATAATCAAATAAACGGGGATCCGGCTCCGTATCTTTCACGACTCTAAAAAGAACCTCCGACAGGAAAAGCGCCAATACATTCTTAACCGGATCACAACAAACATCATTCAGCGGAAAACAAATGCGGGTCTCCTTAATCCGGTGCAAGTCCCGCTTATTCAAGTGCTCCACCTCCATTTCCAGAACGGACAAAGGTATAAACAAAGCCTTCGATACCGTGCTTTTCTTCCCACGGCTACGACTAACCAGATACGAGGCCCGGCCAAACGCCTCCGTATACATATATATAATAGAATATTTATCATTGTAAGAGATCGTATGCAAGACAATCCCCCTCGTTTTACACAACATAATTCGTATCTTTGCGACGATGATTAAGAACAAAGATACTCAAATTAACGTTATACATATAATTAAAGTATAGAATTATGTTGGACTTAACGACCCCTTCTTTATTATTTTCCGCCATATCATTGATATTGCTAGCCTATACGAATCGCTTCCTTTCATACGCCAGCGTAGTGCGTGCCTTGAAAGAGAAGCATCAGCAAACCCATGACCCCAAGGATATCGCCCAGATAGCGAACCTGCGGAAAAGGCTCTATCTGACCCGTTCCATGCAAATATTAGGAATACTCAGTTTGCTGCTCTGCGTGATCGCTATGTTCTTCATTTATGTATCGTGGCAGGTTTTCGCCGCATGGATATTTGGCATAGCCTTATTGCTATTAGCGGCGTCGTTATGTGTATGTATCTGGGAAATAAATATTTCCGTTAAAGCCTTGGAAATTCATCTGGAAGACATAAGTTCTAAAGAGAAGTTAAAACAGTGAGTAGTATTAAATTTTCCTTCGAAATGTTTTGCCAGTTCAGAGAGATCGTCTATCTTTGCACTCGCAATCGGGAAATCACTTTCTTAGAACGCTATAAGTGAGAGCTTTGACATTTTGGCCCATTCGTCTATCGGCTAGGACGCAAGATTTTCATTCTTGAAAGAGGGGTTCGATTCCCCTATGGGCTACCAATCAAAAGGAGAGAGATAAGTTTATGGCTTATCTCTCTCCTTTTTTATTATACCCGTCCTTTTTTCGCTATTTTCACATCCCCCACTTCGCTATCTCGATAAAAATCACTACATTTGTTAGATTTTTTTGAGGACATAGATAATTACAGATTTTAAAGAAAGATAAACTCATGAGTGAAGAAATTAAGAATACTTCTACAGAGTACTCCGCAGATAGTATTCAAGTACTTGAAGGGTTAGAGGCAGTACGAAAAAGGCCATCCATGTATATTGGCGATACCAGCGAGAAAGGTCTCCATCACTTAGTGTATGAGGTCGTAGATAACTCCATAGACGAAGCGCTAGCCGGATATTGTACATACATCGACGTGGTAATCAATGAGGACAACTCGATCACGGTTACCGACGACGGCCGCGGTATCCCCGTAGATATTCATGAGAAAGAAGGTAAATCAGCCTTGGAGGTAGTACTGACAGTGCTGCACGCCGGCGGTAAGTTCGACAAGGGAACCTATAAAGTATCCGGTGGTTTGCACGGTGTGGGTGTATCTTGTGTGAACGCACTCTCTACCTATCTGAAAGCGGAAGTTCGCAGGAACGGCAAAGTACATATGCAAGAGTTCTCTTGCGGAAAGCCGTTGCACGACGTACAAGTTATCGATAATACGGATAAAACAGGTACTACGATCTCTTTCAAGCCGGACGGTTCTATCTTTACGGTCACGGAATACAAGTATGATATATTGGCTACCCGTTTGCGCGAATTAGCGTTCTTGAACGCTGGTATTACGCTACGTCTGACAGATAAGCGAGTTCAAAAAGAAGACGGTTCTTTCAAGTCCGAGGTATTCCATTCGGATGAGGGATTGAAAGAATTTGTCCGCTATATCGACCGTTCTAAAGAGAAACTGATTCCAGACGTAATCCATATCGTAACCGAGAAACAAGGTATCCCTGTCGAGGTGGCGTTAACTTACAATACTTCTTACAACGAGAGCGTATTCTCTTACGTAAATGACATTAACACGATAGAAGGTGGTACACACTTGGCCGGTTTCCGCCGGGGTCTGACCCGTACATTGAAAAAGTACGCTGAGGATTCCAAATTATTGGAGAAAGCCAAGGTGGAGATTCAAGGGGATGACTTCCGTGAAGGTTTGACCGCCGTTATCTCTATCAAGGTAGCCGAGCCTCAGTTCGAGGGACAGACAAAGACGAAGCTGGGTAATAGCGAGGTTACCGGTGCCGTGGATATGGCGATCGGAGAGGCGTTAGGCTATTATTTGGAAGAACATCCGAAAGAGGCGAAAATAATCGTCGACAAGGTGATCTTGGCCGCTCAAGCCCGCCATGCCGCTCGTAAGGCTCGCGAATTGGTACAACGCAAATCTCCGCTGACAGGAGGCGGGCTTCCCGGTAAATTGGCGGATTGTTCCTCTAAAGACGCAGCGATCTGTGAATTGTTCCTTGTCGAGGGAGACTCCGCGGGTGGTACGGCTAAGCAAGGACGCGACCGTAACTTCCAAGCGATCCTACCGTTGCGCGGTAAGATCTTGAACGTGGAGAAAGCGATGGATCATAAGATCTTCGAAAGCGAGGAAATCCAGAACATCTATCGTGCGATGGGCGTGACCGTCGGTACGGAGGATGACCCGAAGGCGTTGAACATGGAGAAGCTGCGTTACCACAAGGTGATTATCATGACCGATGCCGATGTGGACGGTAGTCACATCGCCACATTGATCTTGACCTTCTTCTTCCGCCGGATGCGTTCCTTGATCGAGAACGGATATGTGTATCTGGCGACTCCTCCCCTCTATTTGTGTAAGAAAGGTAAGGTTGAGGAATATTGCTGGACCGAGCAACAACGTCAGCAGTTCATCTTAAAATATGGAGGAGGCAACGAGAACTCGATCCATACACAACGATACAAAGGTTTGGGAGAAATGAACGACCATCAATTGTGGGATACGACCATGAACCCGGAAAACCGTACGTTAAAGCAGATCACGATCGACAACGCAGCCGAGGCTGACCAAATCTTCGCCATGTTGATGGGTGAAGACGTAGGCCCTCGCCGCGAGTTTATCGAGGAAAACGCTACATATGCTAACATAGATGCTTAAAATCATGAAAGTCCGTCGTCCGAATCTAGAGGCCCTATACAAAGAAGTTGATAATTATATACCGGCTAAAGAAAGCCTTCAACCTCCCCGAATAGGAATATCCGCTAACCGGAGAGACGGACTTTCCTGTATAGCGGAGACCTATGTGCAAGCCGTGCTGGAGGCGGGGGGAGCCCCGGTACTTATCCCGGTGATCACGGATCTGAAAGCATTGACCGTACTAGTCTCCGAACTAGACGGATTGGTTATGAGCGGGGGTGGAGACATCAATCCGCTCTATTTGCATGAGGAGCCTATCCCGCAATTGCAAGACGTAGATACGCTACGTGACGAATACGATTTGATATTGCTTCGCTTGGCCGCTAACCGACAAATTCCGATCATGGGTATTTGCCGGGGGCATCAGATCATGAATGTAGCGTTCGGGGGAAGTGTCTATCAAGATATCCATTCACAAGCCGATCACCCGCTATTGAAACATAGCCAGACGTTGGCACGGGAATATCCGTCGCATACGGTAACTCTCGAACCGGGAACGAACCGGCTACAGACTATTTTCAATGGAGAAGAACAAATCCTTGTCAACTCTTTCCACCACCAAGCGGTAAAAGAAATCGCACCCGGATTTAGAGCGACCGCGACCGCTCCGGATGGAATCAATGAGGCAATGGAACATACGGAGAAAACGATATTCGGCGTACAATGGCATCCGGAGGCCATGGCTCCGCAAGGGGATGAGGCCATGAAAGCCCTATTCGCTTACCATATCGAGAATGCCCGCCGTTTCGCGAAAGCCAAAGCGATCCATCAACGAATCGTGACGATCGATTCCCATACAGATACCCCGATGATCTTTCCCGGCGCGTTTAATATCGGGGAAAAAGAAGGAGGGAAAGTGAATCTTCCTTTTATGGAAGAAGGACGTATCGACGCGACCTTTATGGTCGCCTATATCCCGCAAGGTAAACGGGATGAGGCATCCTTGCAGGCGGCGACAGCGTATGCGATCGAACGGCTGAATCAAGTGAAACGCCAACAAACCTTACATCCGGACCGGATGGCCATAGCCACTACGCCCCAAGAAATCCGAACAACCAAGGCGCAAGGGAAAAAAGCGATCTGCCTCGGCATCGAGAACGGGTACGCTTTAGGGAAGCGGATCGAGAATCTACGAATGTTTAAGGAGATGGGAGTCTCTTATATCACCTTATGCCATAATGGGGATAACGATATTTGTGATTCCGCTAGAGGAAAACAGGAATGGAAAGGACTAAGTCCTTTCGGAAAGGAAATGGTTAAAGAGATGAACCAGCTAGGGATCATGGTTGATATCTCGCATGCGGCGGAAAGCACCTTTTATCAGGTACTGGAAGTTAGCCAGACACCGATCATAGCCTCCCATTCTTCCGCACGTGCGCTTTGCGATCATCCCCGTAACTTAACGGATGATCAACTGAAAGCGCTGGCCGCTCAAGGGGGTGTCGCCCAAATTTGCCTATACAAAGGATTCATCAATAAGGAAGAGGACAAAGCTTCTTTAAGCGACGCTATCCGCCACATCAATCATATCGTGGATCTAGTCGGTATCGATCATGTAGGAATCGGCTCGGATTTTGACGGAGACGGGGAATTGATCGGTTGCTCGGCGACCAATGAGTTGATTAACATTACCGTCCGACTTTTAGAAGAAGGATATACGGAAGAGGATATACGAAAAATATGGGGTGGAAACTTATTAAGAGTTATGGCCGCCATACAAGAATTTCCGAACAAATAACAAACGCAAACGACTACATATTATGAAAAAGTTCTTATACACAGCAATATGCGCCTGTAGCATCTTATATGGAGCACAGGCACAGACACCCGGGTCGGAGGTACCTAACTTAAAAAAACTATATGAGTTGACAGACTCTTGCGATGTAAACGTGCGGGCACGATTCTCCCCATTGATCGGAATATCCGCCAGTATCTCAAATGGAGCCTCCCGGGTAGGAGCCACCTATATCCAATCGATCGTAAAGGCAGGGGGAACTCCGGTTATCATCCCGGCTGTTACTAACGGTAAGGTACTCAGGAATATCGTATCAAATTTAGACGGACTTGTTCTTATAGGAGGAGCGGATGTAAACCCTCTATGGTATGAGGAAGAGCCTCGGGAAAAGCTGGAGGAAGTGGATCCGGTACGCGATTTGTATGAGTTGAAACTGATCAAGATGGCTACCGACCAAAATATTCCGGTCTTAGGTATATGCCGGGGATTGCAACTGTTGAATGTAGCCTTTGGCGGCACGCTCTACCAAGACATCCCCTCACAACGCGGCGATCACTCAGTCAAGCATAGGCAAGATTTACCCAGTTCGTATGGCTCACACCGTGTTTTCGTTGACGCTCACTCACAGCTAGCCTCTATTTTAGGGAAAGACACCTTGGCCGTAAACTCTCTTCATCATCAAGCGATCAAGGATTTAGCGCCTATCTTCCAGGCTACCGCTTATGCGCCCGACAGTATTATCGAGGCTATCGACGCTTATCCGAACCGATCCATCCTAGGAGTTCAATGGCATCCGGAAGCGTTGACTTACGGAGGCGACACTACGATGTTAAGGATATTCCGTCACCTGATCGGAAAGGCCGAGACTTTCCACCAAGCGAAAGAAATGCACAAGCATTTCCTTTCCGTAGATACACATACCGATACTCCTTTCTGGTTCAAACGTACCGGATTCAGCATTGCCGACCGGGAACGTAACCGGGTAAACATCCCTAAGATGCAAGAAGGGAAACTAGACGGGGTATTCCTAGCGGCCTTTATCGGACAAGGAAAACGTGATGAGGCCTCCTTACAAGAAGCCGTACAAAAAGTAACAGGCTTGATCGAGGGTATTCGCCAGCAAGCTGAATTGAATAAGGATTTATGTGGTATCGCCGTTACGAACCAAGACTTCATCCGCTTGAAGAATGAAGGGAAAAAAGCGTTCTTTATCGGTATAGAGAATGGATACGGTATTGGTAAGGACTTGGCGAATATCGCTAAGTTCAAGGCGATGGGTGTCAATTATATTACACTCTGCCACTCCTACGATAACGACATTTGCGACTCATCCACCCATACCAAGAAAGAGTGGGACGGTTTAAGTCCGTTTGGTGAAGAGGTTGTGAAAGAGATGAATCGCCAAGGTATCATGGTGGATATGTCTCATGCCTCTGAGAAGTCATTTTGGGATGTTATCAAATTGTCCAAGGCCCCGATCATCTGCTCGCATTCCTCATCCATGGCGATGTGCAAGCACGACCGTAACCTGACCGACGAGCAACTAAAGGCCCTTGCCCAAAATGGAGGCGTAGCGCAGGTTTGCTTGCTCGACCGTTATATCAACGAGGATTATAAAAACGCGAGCCTTACCGACGCCATCGAACATATCGATCATATGGTGAAAGTCGCCGGTATCGATCATGTAGGTATCGGCTCTGATTTTGATGGTGGTGGCGGGATAATCGGTTGCGAGAGTGACAACGACTTCATACAGATCACTGTTAAATTAATAGAGAAAGGATATACAGAGGAAGATATCGCCAAGATATGGGGTGGAAACTTGATGCGTGTATTGGACGAGGTTCAAGCGGCTGCCTCCGTAAAAACATTATAAACAAAACAGATTTATGATCAGATTATTTTTTGCGTTATTGAGTTTTGCTCTTTTTTCATGTGGAGCCAAAGGAACCAAAGAGACAGGTAATATGCCGGAGATCAAAAAACAACCGATCGCCTCAGCTGTCCCCGATTTCAACGCGGACAGCGCTTACGCCTATGTAGCGAACCAAGTCGCTTTTGGCCCCCGTGTACCTAACACGGCGGCTCATAAAGCTTGCGGAGATTATTTAGCGTCCGAGTTGAATCGCTTTGGCGCCAAAGTCTATCAGCAGGAAGCGATACTGACCGCCTACGACGGAACGAAGCTGGAAGCGAGAAACATCATAGGCTCGTTTGATCCGGCGAATAGTAAACGGGTCTTACTATTCGCGCATTGGGACAGCCGTCCCTATTCGGATCACGATCCCGATCCTTCCAAGCACCGGACTCCATTAGACGGGGCGGACGATGGCGGTAGCGGCGTAGGTGCCTTATTGGAGATCGCCCGTCAAATCGGGCAAAAGGCCCCGGGTATCGGTATCGATATTATTTTCTTCGACGCCGAGGATTATGGTACGCCGGAATTTGTAACCGCTTATACACCGGATAGCTGGTGCCTAGGTACCCAGTTCTGGGCAAAAAATCCGCATGTCCCCAATTATACGGCGGAATATGGTATCTTATTGGATATGGTGGGCGGCAAGAACGCCACGTTTTTCAAGGAACAACAATCCTTGCGTGCGGCAGCCCCGATCGTCGAGATGGTATGGAGCGCGGCCCGTGATCTGGGATATGGCAAATATTTCATTAACGCCACCGGTGGAGCCATCACAGACGATCACCAATATGTGATTAGCGGACGTAATATCCCGAGTATCGACATCATTAACTACGACCCGGAGTCTAAAACTGGTTTCGCCAGTTATTGGCATACGCAAAAAGATAATATGGAGAATATAGACCGTGAGACTCTAAAAGCTGCCGGTCAAACCGTACTGGAAGTAATATACAATCGATAAAATACTGATAAAATGACAATCAATGAACTTCAAGACAATGTAATCGAGGAATTCTCTGTCTTCGATGATTGGATGGACAAATATGCGTTATTAATAGATCTGGGAAACTCACTTCCCCCGCTCGATGAGAAATATAAAACGGAAAGTAACTTGATCGAGGGCTGTCAAAGCCGGGTTTGGTTCCAAGCGGATTATGTAGATGGTAAGATTATTTTCCAAGGAGAAAGCGATGCCGTGATCGTAAAAGGTATCGTATCCTTGCTGATCCAGATCTTATCGGGCCATACCCCTCAAGAAATCTTGGACGCGGATCTTTACTTTATAGACAAGGTAGGATTAAAAGAGCATCTGTCCCCTACCCGTTCCAACGGATTGGTAGCGATGGTAAAGCAAATGCGTCTATACGCGATGGCTTACCGGGCAAAGGAACAACAATAAAAACAGGCATTTTCACACGTATATAGGCACGAGCCGATACGTATATACGTGTAAGCCTACACTGATATAGGCATAGCCCCATACGTATATACGCGTTGGGTTATGCCTATATACGTATTAAAAACCGAGCGTAAGTTGCTTCGGTAAAAGCGTGAATGTCTTGCGATGATAGGGCGTGATCCCACAAGTACGAATCGCTTCCCGATGGGTCTTGGTAGGATAGCCTTTATTATCCAGCCAATGATAAGCGGGGTATTCCAATGCCAATTCGTTCATATAATCATCCCGATACGTTTTAGCTAATACAGAAGCGGCGGCGATACTCAGGTATTTTCCGTCGCCTTTTACTACGGTCGTATGCGGAATACCGGGATAAGGTGTAAAACGGTTTCCATCGATCAATAAATGTTCCGGCTGTACTTTCAATTGCTCGATCGCACGATGCATAGCCAAGAAAGAGGCTTTCAAGATATTAATCTTATCGATCTCTTCCGGACTGACGATGCCTACCGCCCAAGCGATCGCCTCACGCTCGATAACGGGACGAAGCTTATACCGTTTCTTCTCGCTTAATTGCTTGCTATCGTTTAAATCCTCATTCTTAAAATCTTCCGGAAGGATCACAGCGGCGGCGAATACCGCACCCGCCAAACAACCTCTTCCCGCCTCATCACACCCGGCCTCTATACGCCCGGATTCCATATAAGGTAATAACATATCCCAGTTTATTATTTATCGTATATATAGCTTTGTAGAGACGGAGCACGCCCCGTCTCTACAAGGTTGTACATTATTTTTGCTCCTTCACAATCCAAGGGCGAAGCACGAACCAAGCGAATGCCGTAGCGGCGATCACCCCGCAAGTATTCGCCAAGAAATCAAACCAATCCCCACCCCGGTACGTCGTACAATATTCTTGCAATATCTCAATAATCCCACTCATAACGATCGGGCATAAAACCGCCCCGATCCAAGCATGTCCTAATACCGTCTCATACTTCCGGTGATTCCGCAAGAACTCCAGCCATAGCATACCCGACATCCCCCCATACATACAGAAATGAACCACCTTGTCCACTCCCGGGAATAAAGGGATATTATCCAGCTGCGGCGGCTTAAAGAACGACAAGTAAATAACGATCACTATAATCGCCAGTGAAAACGGATATTTCTTAATATAATACATCATACTCAAAACATCTTCCGAACTCGTTCCACACCTGCGATGAACGTATCGATCTCCTCTTTCGTATTATAAAAGGAGAAAGACGCCCGCACCGTCCCCTCGATTCCTAAGGCATGCATCAAAGGCTGGGCACAATGATGCCCTGTACGAACCGCTATTCCCAAACGGTCCAGCAACATCCCCATATCGTAATGATGGATATTACCCACCAAAAAAGAAAGTACCGCCCCTTTATGATCCGCTTGTCCGAAAATACGCATCCCTTCGATCGTATTTAATCCAGCGGTCGCATACCGCAAAAGCTCATCCTCATAAGCAGCTATGTTCTCTATACCGATCCGGTCTACATACCGCAAGGCTTCCGCCAATGCCGTGCTACCGATATAATCCGGAGTTCCCGCCTCAAACTTAAAGGGAAGCTCATTAAAAGTTGTCTTCTCGAACGAGACCGTAGCGATCATCTCGCCTCCTCCCTGATACGGAGGAAGTTTATCCAACCACTCCTCTTTACCATACAAGACCCCGATACCCGTCGGTCCGTAAATCTTATGCCCGGAGAAAACATAGAACTCCGCATCCAAATCCTGCACATCCACCTTCATATGCGGAACGGCTTGAGCCCCGTCTACCAACACCGGCACGCCTTGTTCATGAGCGATCTCGATCATCGCCTTTACCGGATTTACCGTACCCAAGACGTTAGACACATGAGTCACGGAAACAAGGCGAGTCTTATCCGAGAACAGTTTACGATATTCATCGATATTCAACTCCCCCTTCTCATTCATCGGGATCACTTTTAAGGTGATTCCTTTCCGGGCCGCTTGTATCTGCCAAGGAACGATATTGGAATGATGCTCCATCACGGACACGATCACCTCATCCCCTGCCGACATACATTCATCCGTAAAGCTGGAAGCGATCAAATTAATGGATTCCGTAGTTCCCCGGGTAAAAATAATCTCATTCGAGGAACGGGCATTCAAGAAATGCTGTACCGTTTTACGAGCCTCCTCATGCGCCTCTGTCGCCGCTTGGCTCAAGAAATGTACGCCTCGGTGGATATTAGCGTTTACATTATAATATCCATTCTCTATCTTTTCTACCACTTGACGAGGTTTCTGGGTAGTAGCACCATTATCGAAATATATCAGCGGTTTATCGTATATCTTATGATCCAAGATCGGAAAGTCTTTTCGGATCGCTTGAACGTCTAACATAGTCTTACTTCTTTTTGTCTTAAAATTACGAGAGCCAAAGATACAAAAAAAAGGCTTTCTCGCTGAAAGAAAGCCTTTTTTATCATTACCTAACAGATATTACGCCTACACTTTATCCTCTACTCGCACGCCTACTTTTCTCTTCCAAAGTCAAAGTACGGAGACTCTGTACGGGCGTTGTCCATTAAGAATGCTAGCTCTTTTACCTTATCGGGATACTTCTCCGCTAGATTCGTATCCTCATGTATATCATTACTTAAATCATACAGTTCCAATATAGTCTCACCCACGATCGGTTGCCGGATTAGTTTCCATTTACCGGAGCGCAATGCTTCCCGGCCATTCAACTCGTGAAATTCCCAATATAAATAATCATGGGCCTGTTGATTTTTCTTTGATAACAAGGTTGGTAAGAAAGAGATCCCATCTGTCTTCTCCGATAAAACCATACCTGTAAGTTCCGCCAATGTCGGCATGACATCCCAGAACGCGCTTATATGGTCCGATCGGGTCCCAGCCTTGATCGTACCCGGACACCATGCCACCATAGGCACACGGATGCCTCCTTCATATACATCCCGTTTGATCCCCCTGAAAGGTCCGTAGCTCTTGAAAAAGTCCGGGTCGGCTCCACCCTCATGATGCGGGCCGTTATCGCTGGTAAAAATCACGATGGTATTCTTATCCAAACCCAACTCCTTCAATTCCGCTATTACATCCCCTACGTATTTATCCAACCGGGAGACCATAGCGGCAAAGGAAGCTTTCGGTTTCTCGGAGGTGTTATAACCACCATTCACCTTATCGAATTTACCGATATAGGGGGTTTCCTCGAATGAGTTCTCGTACATCTTATAGATAGAATCATGCGGAAGATTCAATTCAGCATGAGGCAGCGTATAAGTAAGCATCGCGAAGAACGGTTGCTCCTTATGCTCCCGGATAAACCTCAACGCTTGCTCATGAATCAAATCTTGCGAATACGTCTTGCAAGCATTGTTCTCATTTTCAGGAAAAAGAACCCTCTCCTCATTATGCCATAAATGATCCGGATAGAAGGAATGCGACTGGCGTTGGCAATTATATCCATAAAACTCATCGAAGCCCATCTTATTAGGAACCGAGACAGAACCCGGATTTCCCAATCCCCATTTACCAAAGATACCAGTCGTATAACCGGCCGATTTCATTACATTACCCAATGTATAGGTATCTTCCCGCATCGGCTGCTGGCCTTCGGGTTTAATCTCCCGGTTTCCCCGTACTTGTGTATGCCCCGTATGCAATCCGGTCATCAAGGAGCAACGGGAAGGGGCACTCACCGTACATCCGGCATAATGCTGCGTGAACAACATTCCCTCCTTCGCCATCCGATCTATATTGGGAGTCTTGATAATCCGCTGGCCATAACAGCCAACATCTCCATAGCCTAAATCATCAGCTAAGATATACACAACATTCATAGGGCGCTCCGGAGCTTCCTCGCAACCGGACATTCCGATAAGCAGCAATGTCCCAGATATACATAAAGTCAATTGTGTTTTCATATACCTTTAAAATAAATAGAAGTGTTAGAAACCAAATACAATCTTCTGATCCTGATTCGTAGACAAGCGGTTCGTCCGTACCTTAACCCTTCCCATACGATCCGAGGCATCGAAGTACCAGCCTTCTTGTCCGGCATTGAACGCTTCGTGGGAGATGGCAGATAGGGGCTTTCCGGCTACGGTTACGTTTGACGGATTGGACTCCGAGCGAACATCCAATAGGTAAGTACGCTCTTGGTAACGTCCTTTATAATCTCCTTTCGCTTTCGCTATATCCACGGTGATCGTGCCTTTCTCACCTTTCGGGGCGGAAACAGAGATCAGGGTACGGGCAAATTCGCCTTTCTTATAATCACGGGTGAGACCGTCATCTTCATATAAGTTGAATGAGGTATTTCCGTAAGGATATAAGTCCAAGGTCAAGACATCCACAGGTTTCTCACCGACATAATTCATATCCGGGTACATCGGGATAATGGCGCCTTGACGGATGAATACCGGGCAAATATCCAGTTTTGCCTCATATTTATCCAACCACTTGCCACCCTCGTATTTCTTTCCGGTCCAATAATCGTACCATTCTCCGGCAGGGAAGTAAATACTATCGCGTACATTCTTCCGGGTATATACAGGGGCAACCATCATCCACTCGCCACTCATAAATTGATATTGGGTAGTCGTATCACGGGTAACCACGTCATCCGGGAATTCCAGTACCATCGCACGAGCCATCGGTACACCGGTCGTATGCGCCTCATGGCAATAGGTATAGGCGTACGGATTCAGACGCATCTTCAGTTTTAAGAATTTACGGTTGATATCCGTGTACGGATGCCCATATACCCAAGGCTGACGGTCGGCATCCGCCCAGCCGCTCATGGTCATAAAGATCGGGGTGAAAACCTTCCATTGCAAGTCGCGGGTATAGGTTTTCGGGGAACCGCCGAAGATACCGTCCACATCGCTGGTAGCGGCGTTCATAGCGGAAAGGCCGGCACCCGTGATCGTCGGGATATGGTAACGGATATAATCCCAGTTGCTCACTTGGTCACCGCTCCATACCGTAGAATACCGCTGGGTTCCGGCCCAACCGCAAACAGCCCATACGAAGCCCCGTTCGTTCGTATTGCTCTCGATACCCTCGAATGCGGATTTACAGCCGTTCAAGGCAAACTCATAGCCTTCTCCAACCCAAGCCACATCCAATTTACACAGGCGGGTACCACATTTACCTACCTCATAGGCGATCTTATCCACGCCATTCTCTGTCCACAAGCCCGTATGGAAACCTCGTTTACCTAATTCCGTCACAACAGAATCCAATTTCACATAGCCGCAACCATAGCCATCGTTCGGCAAGATCCAGCCACGGGGCATATCCTGTTCCACATATTTATCAGCAACTTGGCTGATTACGTCCGGGGTGGATTGAGGCCATCCGGTACGCTGTTCCCCCTTGTTATAGCAGTCGGCGTCTCCCATCGTAAGCATCCACATCGCCGGCATAAAAGGTTTTCCGGTGATATCCGTATAGTCGTTCAATAGGTCTTTCAAGGAAGGGCCGTAGAAGTAGAACGCGTCAAAGCGATTTTCGTTATGCGTCAACTGACTGGTGAAGCCCATCAGCTTAAAGCCATCATCATAGTTCTTGTCCAACATCTCCGTGCCGTTGAAGGCATAATGTCCCGGGGCAAACGTATTGCGGAATACGCCATATCCTTTCGTGGACATATAGAAAGGGGCCGGGTTAGAGGATTGATCCTCATCCCAACCGGTCACCTCGATATCCGCTTCCTTTCCGGCGTATGAGAAATTACCTTGTTGCATACCGCAACCATAGAAATCCTCATCACCGCTACGACGCATCGTCTGGGTTGTTTTTAGTCCGAAGGCAAGTGGTTCGGCCTCCTCGTAGATCACGGCACGGTTATTCTTGTCATACATGGCGAAACGAATGGGGTTCTTATAGACACGTACGACACATTGGGGAGTCGTGAATTTATAATAGCTGCCGTTGTCGGCCATGGAGACTCTCGGGTTCTTTACCCCATAATCCACAACGATCGAATTAGCCGCCGGATTGGTATACTCCCCGTCCGGTGCCAACCAGATACGGAAGATATCATCCCGGTAAAACATCAACTTAACCTTAGCGTACCCGGAGACGAACTCATATTCCGTGTTGCTGATCTTATTGAACTTCGTCAACTTACCCAAGTTCATACGGGCGGCGAACAGGTTCGCTTTTAATACATCGTTTGACGAACGCTCATCCTTCGGGTATTGGATAGCGAACTCTATTTTATAGGAGCCCATCTGGGTGAGGTCGGTAGCGGGAAAAGCCACCTCATATTCCTCTTGTTTAGCGATCGGATGCCCGGAGGCGGTTACCGTGGCGGTTAGCTTTTGTCCGTTGTTCAACGAGGCGGTTACCGTGAAATCCTCGTCTACGGGCTGGGAACCAACGTTCTTCAGCTTCACTTTCAACACGTCTTCCTTCGTGAACGTATTCCCGGTTTCTTGGTGTGAGGTCACTTTCTCCAAGGCCAAGTCATGCTCGAAAGGCTCTGTCAGCTCAATATCATCGACCATCCAGTACCAAGAGAAGATATCCCGCCAGAAGAAACGCAAGTAGACGGTTTTCTGGTTCGCGGCTACCTCGCTGATGTTAATCTCCTCATTCACCGGGGCGTGAAGCTGGGTAGCGGCGGGGATCTTATCCATCACGTTATACTCTTTCCAATTCACCCCGTCGTTGCTGACGCCAACCCAAAGGCCGGCACGTTTTCCGGTGAACCAATTATTCCAACGAAACAAGTGCTGGAATTTCAATACCACATCGTTCTTTCCGGTACAATCGATAGCACCGGTCTGGAAATAGCCATTCGGGTATTCCTCCCGTTGATTCCACTTCGTGATCTCCTCCCCGGTGACTACGCCCGGCCGGAATTGCATATGATAGCCACGGCTCGCAGAGGCGATGGGAGGCGCTTGTTGCTCGAACTGGAACGAGCCGGGATAAGGCTGATCGGTAACAATCCATTCACACTTTGCCGATTTCGTTGAATCGACAATCATCCAGCCGTCGGGTAATTTCCCGGTGGAGAAATCTTCTTTCCAAAAACTTTGTTGAGCGGACAGGGAGGAAACGCAACCTGTCAGAAACATGGATACAATTAGACTTTTTATCATTTGAATTAGTTGATTAGATTTAGGCAGTAAAGATAGTCTTAATTTACGAGGGTTCGCAAACGTTCGCGTGATTTTTATTCCCTTTTCGCCGGGCGAAAGCGTGTTATTATCAATGGAATCCTTCTATCTTTGCGTATGTACAACCTTGTCATATAAATCAATAAACATATATCATGAACAGACATTTATTCTTGAGCCTTTTACTGGCCCTTTTCGCTTCCAGTACGCTTTCAGCCGATAACCTTAAAATCGAGCCGGCCTTCTGGTGGAGTGGTATGAAGAACCCGGAACTCCAGCTGATGGTGTACGGTAAGGATATCGCCGGATATCTCCCTAGCGTGAAATATCCCGGCGTACAGTTGAAAAGCTCGGTAGCGTTGGAAAGCCCGAATTACCTATTGATCTATCTGGACGTGGAAAACGCCAAGCCCGGCAGGTTTGATATCACGTTCACGAAGGACAAAAAGAGTTTCAATTACTCGTATGAGTTGAAGGCCCGTAAACCGAACGCCGATCGGATCAAGGGGTTTGACTCTTCCGACGTGCTTTATCTCATCATGCCGGATCGTTTCGCGAACGGAGATCCCTCGAACGACCAGATCCCGATGCGTACCGCTTATAAGGTAGACCGCGAGCAGCCGAACGCCCGTCACGGAGGCGACTTGGCCGGTATCGAACAGCATCTGGATTATATCGAGGATCTGGGCGTTACCGCTATCTGGCTGAACCCGGTATTGGAGAATGACATGGAGGGAGGCTCTTACCACGGATACGCCACGACGGATTATTACCGGGTAGACCCACGCTTCGGCACGAACGAGGATTACGTCCGCTTGATCGAGAAGACGCACGAGCGGGGCATGCGTGTCGTAATGGATATGATCTTCAACCATTGCGGAAGCGATCATCCTTGGATGAAAGATATCCCTAGCCACGACTGGTTTAATAACCTCGATAACTACGTTCAGACCAACCACGACAAGGAGGCTTATTTCGATCCTTACGTGTCGGATTATGATAAGGAGACGATGCTGAACGGCTGGTTCGTCCCAAGCATGCCGGACTTGAACCAAAAGAACCCACATGTAGCCAAATACCTTATCCAGAACTCTATCTGGTGGATCGAGTATTGCGGCGTGGATGGTATCCGGCAGGATACGTATCCGTATGCCGACGTGGACATGATGCGGAATTGGTGTACGGAGGTCATGAACGAGTATCCGGAGTATAACATCGTAGGCGAGGCATGGATGAATTACACGATCGGTTCCGCTTATTGGCAGAAGGGCAGCCGGTTGAACTTCGGGCAGGATACCGAGCTGAAATCGGTAATGGATTTCCGCTTGATGGGTATCGCGAGCAAGGCGTTCCATGAGGAGACTGGGTATTCCGGAGGCTTGCACACGATCTTCGAGCATATGTGTTATGATTATGTATATCCCGATATCTATAACGTATTGCGTTTCTTGGAGAACCATGATACGGATCGTTTTCTTCCCTCCATGCCTAAGTCTGTCGATGATTTGTACGCGTTCAAGCAAGGGGTGACATTCTTGTTGACGATCCCCGGTATCCCCCAGCTCTATTACGGACAAGAGTTGCTGATGAATGGTACCAAGGAGAAGGGGGACGGATATATCCGCTTAGATGTTCCCGGTGGTTGGCCCGGTGACAAGGTGAGCTGGTTCGAGGCATCCGGCCGCAGCGAGGTGCAAAATGAGGCGTGGAATTTCCTCCGGACTTTATTGAAATGGCGCAAGGGCAACGATATCATCGCTAAGGGTAAGATGAAACATTTCATGGTGAACCAAGGTGTCTACGTGTACGAGCGCAGCCTAGATGGCCGGAGCGTATTGATCTTGATGAATGGCAGCGACAAGGAGGTGAACCTCCCGTTGGCCCGCTACGCAGAGGTATTGAGGGGAAAGACTTCCGGACGGGATATATTGACGGGGAAGGTGATCCGATTGGAGAAAGAACTATCCTTGGTACCGAAAGGGATCTTCGTCTTGGAAATGTGATACCATTAACCCCCAATGATTTTCCTTCGGGGACCTATTTATAGATCACTAAATTAATCGGGAGGCCTCTTTAACCTCCCGATTTTCTTTTCATATATACTATTTTAATCTCTTTTCTAAAATCAATTGATGCCTGCATTGAATGCCATTCTCCCAAATAGGCTCAGCATAGTTCCGCACGAAATAATCGCGATCTAAGGCTACCAAATCAAACCCCTCCTGCTGGTAAAGCATCATCGGGCCCGCCGCCGAGGTTCCGGTACAAATACGCAAAAGCCCGACACCTTGAGCCGGAGCCCATTTATCAGATACATGCCGTAAGAGTTTCCGGGCGATTCCCCGCCGACGGAAGATATCCGCCACGGCAAGGTTCATGATCTCCGCCTTGCCACCCTCCTCCTTGCGAACCACGACCACGCCGGCAACGGAATTTCGTACCATAGCGATAAAGCAATCCGAATCCTTCAGGTAAGCCTCTACTTTCTCCCGATCCGGATCGGCTTCCAGCAGCAGCTCATAAGGAGGGAATAAAGCCGCTTGTATCTCCGGCCCCCCGTTGGCGACGATCTCCACGATATTCCCGTCCGGATCACGGATCACACCTTCATAGTAACCATCCCCGGAAACGCGGGTCTCACCGGCGATCGTGTATCCGTCCGTCCGGAAACGCTCGATCATCTGATCCACTTGCTCCTTCGTAGCCGCATGAAAGGCCATATGAGCCAAGCCGATATGATCCTTGTCGTAAGCCTCAGTAATATCTTGCCGTTGCATGATCTCCAAAGCGGGGCCACTCTCGAAAGAGACGAAATAAGAGGCGAATCCTTTTTTCGAATTCACGTATTTCTCGTTACTCTTACCATTGAAATACTTTACATAGAAATCCCGTAAACGTTCCAAATGATTCGTCCACAAAGCGATGTGTGTTAATTGCATAAGTTGATGGTTTTAATTTGTCACTGCCAAAGATATAAAAAATCAGACATGGTTCCCTACATGATCGTCGGGATAATCCATGTCTGATTACTGTTTTCTTCTTATTCGTGATTATTTACAGATCCGGCAACCGGCGCATTTAGCCAGTTCACCGCGGAAACGTTTCTCCACCAGTTTATGCAAACGGTCTTTCAACGCCTCCAAGCGTATATGGTCGATCACGTCGGAAGTGAAAGCCACGCTCAATAACATACGGGCCTCGTCACGTGGAATGCCGCGGCTTTGCATATAAAACAAAGCGTTCTCATCCAACTGGCCGGTCGTCATACCGTGCGAGCATTTTACGTCGTCTGCGTAAATCTCCAGTTGCGGCTTGCTGTACATACGTGCCTCACGGGTAGCGCACAGATTGCGGTTCGTCTGGTAAGCGGCGGTCTTTTGGGCATCCTCTTTCACCAAGATACGTCCACTGAAGACTCCTACGGCATGATCATTCAGTACGTTCTTGAACAGCTCGTTGCTGGTACAATTCGGAACCGCATGGGTGATATGGCTATAGGTATCCATCTGTTGCTCCTTGTCCAGAACGGACATACCGCATAAGGTAGACTCGGCATACTCGCCATTCAGTTCCACATAATAATTGTTGCGGGTCAAGCCGTTTGTCAACGTAATACCATTTACCAAGACATTCGTAGCGGCCGTCTGCTTCACGTGTACGGAGGAGAAACGGGTCGTAGACTCGCTGCTTTCCTCCAAATCATAATAATCGAAGTAAGCACCTTCCTCCGCGAAAATTTCAACCACTTGGGTCGCCAAGAATTTCACGTCATCGATACTATGGTCACAAACCAACAACTTCGCCTCAGAATGAGGTTCCATAATCACCAGAACACGACGATTCGCCATCGTATCCACATCATTACGGAATATATTCACCAATTGGATAGGACGCTCAACCACGACATTTTTCGGTACATACACCACGAAACCATCCTGTGCCAACATCGTATTCAATGCGATGATACCATCCTTGCTACTCGGCGCCGCCTTTCCGTAGTACTTGGAAGCGACCTCAGGGTATCGCTCCGTAAAAGCCTTCAACCCTCCGGCATACACACCTTCCGGCAAATGCGCTTTTGGCAATTCCTTATCATAGAACGTATCGTTCACGACAAAGTATAACGATGTGCTCAGGTTCGGCACGTCACAACGGAATACGTCATAAGGATTCACCGGGATAGCGACCCGATTGATATTCAAACCGTAATCCGGAGCGAACGCTTGGGCTACATCCGTATATTTATAATCCTCGCTTCTCGTGGAGGGGAACCCGAGTCGCTCAAAGTTCGCCAAGGCATCAGCCCTGAGGGCATTCATCACCGGCGTACTATGACGACATACCAGATCCTCACATTGGGCGAAAAGATCGATATATTGTTGCTCGGCCTTCATATTATTCATCTCCCATCTCTTTCTTGATCCAGTCGTAACCTTTCTCTTCCAGTTCCAAGGCCAGTTCCGGACCGGCGGTCTTCACGATACGGCCTTTGTAAAGCACATGCACCACATCCGGTTTGATGTAATCCAGCAGACGCTGATAGTGCGTGATTACGATAGCGGCATTCTCCGGAGTCTTCAACTGGTTCACGCCATGCGCCACGATACGCAAGGCATCGATATCCAAGCCACTATCCGTCTCATCCAAGATCGCCAATTTCGGCTCTAACATCGCCATCTGGAAGATCTCGTTCCGCTTTTTCTCTCCACCGGAGAAACCTTCGTTCACGCTACGGCTGGCCAGTTTATTATCCAGCTCGACGATCGCACGTTTCTCACGCATCAATTTCAAGAAGTCCGTAGCCGAAACCGGTTCCAGACCGTTATATTTACGGTGCTCGTTCAACGCCGCACGCATAAAGTTCACCATACTGACCCCCGGGATCTCGACCGGATATTGGAAGCTCAAGAAAATCCCCTCACGGCTACGATCCTCCGGAGAAAGATCCAGCAGATTCTTACCGTTGAAGATAACCTCTCCTTCCGTTACCTCAAAAGCTGGATTACCTACCAATACACTACTTAACGTACTTTTTCCGGAACCGTTCGGTCCCATGATAGCATGTACCTCACCCGCTTTCACCGACAGGTTGATACCTTTCAATATCTCTTTGCCATTTACGTTGGCATGTAAATTCTTAACCTCTAACATCTTTTCTAATTGAAAATTGAAAGTTGAAAATTGAAAATTATTCTATCCTACGCTGCCTTCCAGCGAGATCGTTAGTAATTTCTGAGCCTCGACGGCGAACTCCATCGGTAACTTATTCATTACCTCGCGGGCATATCCATTCACGATCAAACCGACAGCCTCTTCTACCGAGATACCTCGTTGCTGGCAGTAGAACAATTGCTCCTCGCTGATCTTACTCGTCGTAGCCTCATGCTCCACAATCGCCGTCTCATTCTGAATATCAGCATAAGGGAACGTATGAGCTCCACAAGTAGAGCTTAACAGCAAACTATCGCATTGGCTATGATTACGGGCTCCTTCCGCACGGGCGGACACCTTCACCAACCCCCGATAGCTATTCTGGCTATGACCGGCAGAGATGCCCTTGGATACGATCGTACTTTTCGTATTCTTACCCAGATGGATCATCTTCGTACCCGTATCGGCCTGTTGGTAATTATTGGTCACGGCAACCGAGTAAAACTCACCTACCGAGTTGTCACCCGCCAAGATACAGCTCGGATATTTCCAAGTGATCGCCGAACCGGTCTCTACTTGCGTCCAAGAGATCTTGCTACCCTCACCCTTGCACAAACCTCGTTTCGTCACGAAGTTATAGATACCGCCTTTACCTTCCTTATCACCCGGATACCAGTTCTGTACGGTAGAATACTTCACCTCGGCACGCTCGTTCGCCACGATCTCCACGATAGCGGCATGCAATTGGTTCTCGTCACGCATCGGTGCCGTACATCCTTCCAGATAACTTACATACGCCTCATCGTCAGCGACGATCAAGGTACGCTCGAACTGTCCGGTATTAGCGGCATTGATACGGAAATACGTACTCAACTCCATCGGGCAACGTACGCCCTTCGGTATATAAACAAACGAACCGTCCGAGAACACAGCCGAATTCAAGGCGGCGAAGAAATTATCACGATAGCCTACCACGCTGCCCAAATACTTCTGCACCAAGTCCGGATGATGTTGTACAGCCTCGCTGAACGAACAGAATATAATCCCCTTCTCCGCAAGATTCTCCTTGAAAGTAGTCTTCACGGAAACACTATCCATCACGGCGTCTACCGCCATTCCACTTAAATGCTTCTGTTCCTCCAAAGGAATACCCAGTTTATCGAATGTTTTCAACAACTCTGGATCTACCTCATCCAAGCTCTTCGGTCCCTCTTTTTTCTTAGGGGCGGCATAATAGATAATGTCCTGATAATCGATCGGCGGGATATTCAAGTGAGGCCATGTAGGCATCTCCAACGTCTGCCAATGGCGAAAAGCCTTCAAACGGAACTCGAGTAACCATTCCGGCTCGTTCTTCTTGGCAGAGATAATACGGACCGTCTCCTCATCTAATCCACGATGGATCACCTCCGTATCAATATCGGTAACGAAGCCATATTTATAATCTCCGCTCGTTACCTCATTAATTATATGATTTGAATCCTGCATAATTAAAAATTAACCATTGATAAAAGCCCTTCATTCTCCTAATGAAAACAAATTATGTGGGAAAATTGTTGGTACTATCTGCTTCACGCTATAATAAAAACGAGATTCTATCTTCGATTGCCGATGAATCAAGACCGATCCGCGATCCACGAACTCCAGCGCGTTCAACAGCAAACTGGTAAAGACCAAAACGACCAGCAACCCAAAAAAACCACCAAACAAATGGTTGATAACGCTCAACGGTGTCGCCCCTACCACCTTGGTAACCAGTTCTCCCGCTAGAATAAATACCCCCATAATCAAGATAAACCCCGCTATATAACTCAAGATCGTAACCCCTTCTTCCGGAAACCAGCCCAACGCCAAAATATATCCTTTCAGCCAAGCCGCCGCTTTTCCGCAGAAAAAGATAGCGATCACTAGGGCTATAAGCGAAACAACCTGTTTGATGATTCCATCAAACAGGCCTTTCACAAATCCTATCCCTGCCAGACATAGCAATGTAATGTCCAACCAGTTCATCGTTATAACGTCTTCTTAATTTCTGTCTCTTCGTAAGCCTCGATCATATCGCCCACTTGGATATCGTTGAAGTTCGTAATATTCAAACCGCAATCCAAGCCAGCCACGACCTCTTTCGCATCGTCCTTGAAACGTTTCAAAGAGCCTAGCTCGCCGGCATAGATAACGATACCGTCACGTATCAAGCGGATCTTGTTCGTACGCTTGATCTTGCCTTCCTTAACCATACATCCGGCAACCGTACCGACCTTGGTGATCTTGAATACCTGCTGAACTTCCACATAAGCGGTAATCTCCTCCTTGATCTCCGGAGAAAGCATGCCTTCCATAGCGCTCTTCACCTCCTCGATCGCATCGTAGATGATAGAATACAAACGGATCTCCACACCTTCCTTCTCGGCGTTTCTACGCGCTTGCAAAGACGGACGAACTTGGAATCCGATAATGATAGCGTTCGAAGCCGCTGCCAAAACCACATCCGACTCGGAAATCTGGCCAACCGCCTTGTGAATTACGTTCACCTGAATCTCCTCGGTAGACAAACGGATCAAGGAGTCGGACAATGCCTCTACGGAACCATCCACGTCACCCTTCACGATCACGTTCAACTCTTGGAAGTTACCCACGGCGATACGACGTCCGATATCATCCAAAGTAAGCATCTTCTGCGTACGAAGGCCTAACTCACGCTGCAATTGCTCACGACGGTTAGCGATCTCACGTGCCTCTTGCTCAGTCTCCAATACATTAAATGTATCACCGGCCTGAGGAGCACCATTCAAACCGAGGATCAATACCGGCTCGGAAGGACCAGCCTTCTCCACCCGTTGATTACGCTCGTTGAACATCGCCTTGATACGTCCTTGATGAGTTCCCGCCAAGACGATATCTCCCATCTTCAACGTACCGTTCTCCACCAATATGGTAGATACATAGCCACGTCCCTTGTCCAAAGAAGACTCGATGATAGAACCAACCGCACGTTTTTTCGGATTCGCTTTCAAATCCAACAGGTCGGCCTCCAACAGTACCTTCTCCAACAACTCCTCGACACCGATACCTTTCTTGGCGGAGATCTCTTGACTCTGGTACTTACCCCCCCAGTCTTCCACCAAGTAATTCATATTCGCCAACTCTTCCTTGATCTTCTCAGGATTAGCGTGTGGCTTATCGATTTTATTAATAGCGAAAACAATAGGAACACCGGCAGCCGAAGCGTGATTAATCGCCTCGATCGTCTGAGGCATCACGTTATCATCAGCGGCCACGATAATAATCGCGATATCCGTCACCTTCGCTCCACGGGCACGCATAGCGGTAAACGCCTCATGACCCGGAGTATCCAAGAACGTGATACGGCGGCCATTCTGCAACTTCACGTTGTAGGCTCCGATATGCTGCGTGATACCACCGGCCTCACCAGCGATTACGTTCGCGCTACGGATATTATCCAATAAAGAAGTCTTACCATGGTCAACGTGTCCCATCACCGTTACGATAGGCGGACGGGCTACCCAATCCTCCTCGTTATCATCTTCCTCATCAGCGTTGATCGCCTCGACAACATCCGCGCTTACATATTCAGTCTTATAACCGAACTCCTCAGCCACGATATTGATCGTCTCCGCATCCAGGCGCTGATTGATCGAAACCATAAGGCCGATGCTCATGCAAGTACCGATAACCTCCGTTACAGATACATCCATCATGTTCGCCAAGTCGTTGGCCGTAACGAACTCGGTCAGCTTCAATACCTTGCTTTCCAGTTCTTCCTGTTCCATCAACTCGTGCTCACGTTTCACCGCTGCGTCACGTTTATCACGACGGTATTTAGCCCCCTTATTATTCTTATTATTCTTGTTGGTCAAGCGAGCCAAAGTCTCCTTGATCTGCTTTTGAACATCCTCTTCACTAACTTCCGCTTTCACCGGCTTCTTCAAGCGAGGCTTACGGTCGTTATTCGGACGATCGTCACGATTCGGGCGCGGATAATTCGTACCCGGCGTATTATTCACGTCTACCCGATCTTTCTTGATACGTTTACGCTTCTTCTTAGCGTCACCTTCCTCACCCGGTTTAGCAGGAGCGTTCGGTTTAATCAAAGTAGGCGAATTCGGACTCTTATGAGGAGCGCCCGGACCGTTGCTATTATTACCCGGCCGATTGTTATTAAACTTTTGCTTCTCATCACGCTCTTTCCGCTTCTCCTCCTTCGTTTTCTTTTTCGGACGAGTCGATTGGTTAAGCGCATCCAAGTCAATCTTACCGGTTACCTTGATCTTTGACTCCAATTTAACCGAGTTCAAACGGAAAAGATTATCATCCTTTTCCTCGGTCTTCTCTACTTCCTGTTCCGGTTTCACACTTTCCACCTTAGGTTCCGCAACAACCGGTTGCTTCTCTACGGTTTTTTCTTTTTCCACTTCCACTACTATAACTTTTTCTTCTTTTTTCTCCGTGGGAGCCTGCGCAGGCTGCGCGGGTTTAACAGGAGCTTGAGCAGCGGGAGCGGCAGGCGCTTCCTTCACTTTAGGCTCTTCCTTTACCTTAGGCTCTTCTTTCACCTTAGGCTCCTCTTTAGCCTTCGGCTCTTCCTGCTGTTTTTTATGTTGTCCACCATCCAAATCGATATGACCCTTCATTACGATCTTAGGTCTGAATTCTTCCGGTATCACTGTCTTTATTTCCGCGGTCTTCTCTTCTTTCACAGAAGGAACCTCTTTCCGCGCACGATCCGCCGCAAAATTACGATCTTTCTCAGGCAGATCCTTTCCAAACTCTTTTACGAGCAAAGCATACTGTTCATCACTGATCCTCGTGTTGGGATTATCCTCAACCGAGAATCCATTCCGGTGCAGGAACTCAACCACCGTGTTGATTCCCACGTTCAATTTTCTCTGTACTTGAATTAATTTTATAGGCATATCTAACTTTGTCGTAATACTTATTCGTTACCTTCATCTTCAAATTCCGCAGATAAGATAGCTAAAAGATCGTCCACGGTCTGCTCTTCCAGATCGGCACGTTCAATAATCTCACTGCGGTCCATAGCAAGGACACTCTTCGCCGTATAGCATCCTATATTCTTCAGCGCGTCGATCACCCAGCTGTCGATCTCGTCGGAGAACTCATCCAAGTAGATATCCTCCTCGTCCGCTCCTTCGATATCACGGAATACGTCAATCGTATACTCAGTCAACATACAAGCCAACTTAATATTCAGACCGCCCTTACCGATCGCCAAAGAAACCTCCTCCGGACGTAGATAAACCTCTGCTTTCTTTTCTTCCTCATTCACACGGATAGAAGAAATCTTAGCCGGGCTTAAAGCACGCTGGATAAACAAAGAGAGATTTGAGGTGTAATTAATCACATCAATGTTCTCGTTTCTCAACTCACGAACGATTCCGTGGATACGAGAGCCTTTCATACCTACGCAAGCGCCTACCGGGTCAATACGGTCATCGTATGACTCGACAGCCACCTTGGCACGCTCTCCCGGGATGCGGGCGATCGCCTTGATCGTAATCAAGCCGTCATTAATCTCCGGAACTTCCAACTCAAACAACCGCTGCAAGAAGACCTTATCCGTACGGGATAGAAGGATCTTCGGATTGTTATTATAGTTATCCACACGTTGAACGATCGCACGTACGGTCTCTCCCTTACGATAGAAATCGGTCGGGATTTGCTCGGATTTCGGCAGTAGCAACTCATTACCATCGTCATCCAGCAACAGGATTTCTTTCTTCCACACCTGATAAACCTCAGCGGCGATGATGTGGCCGATTTTATCCTTATACTTAGCGTACAAGCTGTCTTTCTGCAATTCAAGTATCTTTGAGGCCAAAGTCTGGCGCAAGTTTAAGATCGCACGACGTCCGAAGTCCGCGAAATGCACCTCGTCGGTCACTTCCTCGCCCACCTCACAGTCGGCGTCGATTTTACGGGCCTCCGTCAACGTAAGCTGCAAGTTCTCATCCTCCAATTCATCATCAGCCACAACCGTACGGTTTCTCCAGATCTCGAAATCACCTTTCTCAGGGTTGATAATCACGTCATAGTTCTCATCCGTGCCAAACATCTTGGCGATCACGTTACGGAACGAATCTTCCAAAACGCTAATCATCGTATCTTTATCGATATTCTTCAACTCCTTGAACTCCGCAAGGGTGTCAATCATACTGATTGTTTCCTCTTTCTTGGCCATAATCTTACTTGAATCTTATTAAGTATTTTGTATATTTTATTTCATCAAATGTATACGACTCATCCTCCACCACAGTCACCTTCCGCTTAGCGCCTTCCGGTTTCACCTTCTTCTCGACAGAGACAACCACACCGTTCTCGTCGGCGGATTTCAACACACCTGTCAGCTTCGAGCCGTTTTTCAACAGCATCTCCACCTCGTTTCCGATGTTCTTGACATATTGGCGAAGTACCTTGAAAGGAGAAGTAATGCCGGCGGAGCCAACCTCCAGCTCATAATCCTCGACGTCACGATCCAGATGCTCCTCCAAATACCGGCTCAACTCGGCGCAATCATCAATGCTTACCGCTTCATCGTTATCAATTTCAACGACTATCAGGTTTCCCGGTTTAATCACCACGTCTACTAAATAATTGCTTGAAGAGGCTAGTTTTTCCTCTACTAATTGGCTTACCACTTTCTTTTCTATCATACACATATCTGTTAAGAACAAAAGAAGGGGACTACCCGCCCCCTCCTCAACTTCACTTAATCGCCCGCAAATATACAAAAAATCAATGAGTTCTCAAAATATCCTCATCTTTTTGCAGAAAAAATTAATATCTTTGCTGCCGAATACGAAGGGGTGCTCGCGAAATCCTCCATGAAAGAAGCGGGCTGAGATCATACCCATAGAACCTGTACAGGTAATGCTGTCGTAGGGATTCATGCTTCTCCGATCCTTTCTATTCATCTATTTAGTTTTAAAACAAAAAGATGAAAAGATGAAAAATGTATTAGTTATCTTGGCCGGCTCCTTGCTGGCTACAACCGTCAAGGCTCAAATGCCCAGTCCGGTCGACTCCTTGAAAATCTCAAAAGACATATCTTTAGATGAAGTGGTGATTACCGCTACCAAAGTCGGGAAAGAGACCCCGGTAGCTTATAGTGACATCTCCAAACAAGAGCTAAGCAGCCGGAACAACGGGCAAGGTATCCCATTCCTTATCTCCCAATCCCCGTCTGTTATCATGACCTCGGATGCCGGAACGGGTATCGGTTACTCCGGTTTTCGCATCCGGGGTACCGACGCGAACCGTATCAATATCACGATCAACGGCGTACCGGTTAATGACTCCGAGTCTCATACCGTATTCTGGGCTAATATGGCCGATATAGCCTCCTCGGTAGAATCCATCCAGATCCAACGAGGAGCCGGGACCTCCACGAACGGAGCCGCCGCTTTTGGCGCTACGGTCGCCATGCAGACCGAGAAACCGTCCTTAAAGCCTTACGGCGAATATTCCGTATCGGCGGGTTCTTTCGGTACGCTGAAGCATACGGTAAAAGGCGGTACCGGATTACTTTACGATCATTTCGCTTTCGACGCCCGCTACTCCAATATCCGTAGCGACGGCTTTATCGATCGCGCCTCCGCCCGTATGAGCTCTTACTATGCCTCCGCCACTTTCTATGCCGATAATACATTGATTAAATTCCAAGCCTTCGGGAACAGCGAGAAGACCTACCAAGCATGGAACGGTGTTCCGTCTTATTTACTTGACACAGATCGTAGCTATAATCCATGCGGAGAATATGAGGAAGATGGAGTGAAGAAGTTTTATAACAATCAGACGGATAATTATTGGCAACATAACTACCATTTAATGGCCAGCCAGCGTATCGGAGATTTCTGGAATATGAACCTGACCCTTCATTACACCGATGGTAACGGATATTACGAGGATTATAAATCGCAAGCCAAATTTAGAAGTTACAAGCTGCCGGAATATATCGATCCGGAGGGTAATACCGTGAAAAAGACCGACCTTGTGCGCCGTAAATGGCTCGACAATTATTTCTATGGGGCCGTTTATAGCGCAAACTATCAACGTGACAATACCCGCCTTACGCTGGGGACTGCCGTCAATAACTATGTAGGCGACCATTTTGGCCGGGTAATGTGGACAAAAAGCGCAAACATCTTACCACAGCCGGATTACGAATATTACCGCAATACCGGCAAGAAAGTAGACTACAATGTATACGCTAAATTGACTCAACGTCTTTCCCCTCTTTTCACCGGCTATCTGGACTTGCAATACCGTGGAATCCATTATACCATTAAAGGAAACGATGACAAAGCCGGGGAAGGACTGGACATTCGTAAGAACTGGAACTTCTTCAACCCGAAAGCCGGAATAAACTTCCATAACGATGGCCATAACGCATTCGTCTCTTTCTCCGTCGCTAACCGGGAACCGAACCGTGACAATTTCACGGAGGCAGGCCCCGAGGAACGTCCTACCCACGAGACCTTATATGATTACGAGGCCGGTTATAGTTTTGGTAACGAGCGTTTCCGGGTTGGAACCAATCTCTATTTCATGGATTACAACAACCAATTGATCCTGACCGGCAAGATCAGCGAGATCGGCGAGGCCCTCACTTCCAATATAAAGGATAGTTATCGAATGGGTATCGAGCTTACCGGAGGCGCACGAATCACCTCTTGGCTGAATTGGAACGCAAACGTAACCCTCAGCCAAAATAAAATCAAGCATTTCGTGGAATACGTAGATAATTGGGATACCGGAGGACAAGAGATCAACGATCTAGGCACAACAAATATAGCTTTCTCCCCGAATCTAATCGCAAACAGCATGTTCGATTTCGCTTACAAAGGATTTATCGCTAGTTTCAACTCGCAAGTAGTAGGCCGCCAATACATAGACAATTCAAGCAGCAAGGATCGTTCCATCGATCCCTACTTTATCAATAGCCTACGTATCGGTTACGCCTTCCAACCTAAGTTCATGAAAGAAATAACCCTAGACGTGACTATCAACAACTTCTTCAACGAGAAGTACGAGACCAACGCATGGGTATACTCTTATATCGAAAACGGCACACGCAAAAAGGATGACGGTTATTTCACCCAAGCCGGCACGAACGCTATGGCCAGGATCACCTTCAAATTCTAACTTAATTTTCAATTATCAATTCTCAATTTTCAATTACTAAAATGGTTTGGCTAGAATACTTCGGAGTAATAACCGGTCTGCTCTATCTCCTTCTGGAGATTAAACAACATAAGGCCATGTGGGTGGTGGGATTCCTCACCTCCCTCGTGTATGTCTTTGTCTTTCTGTTCGCTAAGATTTACGCGGACATGGGATTGCAAACCTATTACGTAGGAATCAGCATATACGGTTTCTATCAATGGACCCGGAAGAAACATGAGATACACACGGAGAACGACAGTCTTCCTTCCGACCGTATCCTATACACCCATCTGAGTGTTCCGCTTTTCGTGGGGATTATCGGGACATTGGCCGTTGTATTCGCCATCTTATGGTATCTCCTCCATCAATTCACGGACTCTCCCATCCCTGTAGGCGACGCGTTCACCACGGCGGTGGGCATTGTCGCTACTTGGATGCTGGCAAGGCGAATTATCGAGCACTGGATTTTTTGGGTAATCGTAAACCTCGTTTCCGTATATCTTTATTACCTTCGGGGCTTGTATCCAACGATGCTACTCTATTTTTGCTACGCGACACTAGCCATAGTAGGCTATTACAATTGGCGGAAAAAAGGGGAAGAGTTTTAATTTATGATTTATGAATTATGAGAGATAATATGGAAGTGACGGAAGGAGGATGTGTGATCGTAGCGAATGGGAGATTTCCTTCCGCCGAGTTACCCTTGAGGTTATTAAAGGAAGCGAAAACGATCATCGCTTGCGATGGAGCCGTGAAGGCGCTTTATGAAAAGGGGATTCATCCGGACGCTATCGTAGGAGACTTGGACAGTATACCCGCCGACCTACGCAAACGCTACGCGGACCGAATCCACCATGTACAGGATCAAGAGATCAACGACCTCACCAAGTCCGTTCGTTTCGCCCACGCCCAAGGCTATCGAGAAGTTCTTATATTAGGAGCTACCGGATTGCGCGAGGATCATACATTAGGTAATATATCCCTTCTTATGGATTATGCCCCTTTGTTCAAGCGAGTGGAGATGTTATCCGACTATGGCCTATTCACGCCTATCTCAGAAACAACCACCCTCGTTTCTTATCCGGGACAACAAATCTCCATTTTCGTTCTTTATCCCGAAGGGGAGATCAGTACGGAAGGACTCCGCTGGCCCATTTGCCAACGAAAACTCACCTCATGGTGGCAAGGTACTCTCAACGAGGCCTTGGGAAATCAATTTACCGTTACCCTCTCCCCGGATTGCCGGGTAATCATTTACAGGGAAGCCCCCCATACAAAAAAATAGCCCTGAAAAGTATCACTACTTTTCAGGACCGTTACACCCCTCAACTTTACATGCTTAAATAAGAAGCGTTCGCTTCCTTATCAAGCAGATAACTTTTTTAACTCATTCTCTTTCCATTCGGAAAAACCTTCTACCCTATCCCTTATCTGGAACTGTAGCTTATCGTCGGCAACCAACTTCAGCACAGCCGTGGGAGAAAGGGGCAAATACATATCATTCACGGCGAAAAAAGCTTTCAGTAAGACCACATCATAGTCGTTGCGGATTACTTCTTTCTTCAATACAACCGGCACCTCCATCTGAGTCAGATAATAGGCTGAACGTTCGTATGCGCACCAAGCATCTCCTTCCAGATACAGATAGACATTGTTCGGATTATCTACCTCATGAGGCAGAACCAACTCTACTACATCTGATGCTTGTTCCATATAAAAGAAATTATTATTAATATTTGTCTTCATGACATTCACAAATTAAGTGCCTTCTACCCTATATATAGGGGGGAATGGCTATCATTTTACAGCGTTGAAACTATCAAATACCGCATTATCCTCTACTTTCTTGCGCAATTCCTCTAAATTTATCGCCGCGGCCTTTACACCCATATCCTGAGCCTGCTTCAATAGAGTTTCCGCTTCTGTCAAATCACCGGTCAACATACTTAACACTCCTTTCGCGTGAACTGCCTCCGGAGCGTTTCCCGCCTTCGCCAAATAGTTCTTAGCGGAAGCATAATCGCCCTTACCCATAGCGATATTCGCGGCGTTAAGATTCGCTACCGGATCATTCGGGAACATACGGACAGCGATATCAAATACATTATTATATTCGTCGCTACCGATCTCATAACTGTTAGCCACCGCGAACATCTCGCCCAAGCTCAACTGTTGCGGACGGGTCTTGATGATCTCACGCCCCTCATCCACCGTAAACTCGCGTACCGTATAATCAATCTTATATTCCGAGCGACGCAACGAAGGGAAAATATCTTTCAATACATAACGGAAAGCGGCGCCACCACCCAAGGCACGCAACTTAGCCTCCTTGCGATCCGGATCATCCGAGCTATCGATAATCGCCAATACCTCGCTACGATTCGGTACATTCGGATCGGCCTCTACCTTTTCCTTAAAACCGGCCCAGTCTTCCGGTTCCGAGCTCATCGTGAAGAAATCAGCCTTGAAATCATTCTTCTGGCGGATATAATCACGCAACGCTTTTACACGATTATCCGCCAATTTCTTATTACTAGCGTAAGAGCCTTCCGGCGAGGCATATCCTTTCAGTACGATACCTGTCGGTTTCACGTTCTTATCCTCTGTAACGGTACGGATCGTATTATTGATCTTCGCCAACTCCACCGCATTATTCCGGAAATCCGGAAGAATCTGATATTTGCCCACTTGGAAGTCCAAGAAAGCCGTACCGACTTCCGCACGATGCTTCTCCGTCTCCGCCATCGGCGTGATATAAGAGAATGTAGGCTGAACCTCATAGCGCTTATCCGGACGGCGGCGAATCTTATCCGCGATCAATAACGGGCTACCGGCCTCTTCCTTACCGCAACCGCATAGATTCGGGTCTAACACGACACGTGCGTCTTTCATCCAATCCTCAAAAGGCACGGCGGTTTTATAACTTACCACTTGATCTTCCTTTCCGGCTTTCAAGATGGTATAATGAGGCACGTCGTTCAAATTATCCAAAGCGACCTCCCGGTTATATACTTTCTGGCGGATACGTCCGTTCACCAAAATAGAAGGAAGCCCCTCCTTTTGCGATGCCGATTCCAGGACGGGAGTCAGTTCCAAATAGCTACGGGATTTCACCGCATCGCCACTTACCGTCACCACGGCATCGATATATACCGAGTCACCCTTCTGCACCACGTCGTTACAAATCACTTTAACCCCATCCGAGGCAGTCTGTCCCATGATCGCCGGAGACACGACGGCCATCATAGCCGCCATCATATATGTATTTATCTTTTTATTCATCGCTTGGGTCATTTAATAAAGTAAATAATAGAAATAGCCGCCTTCGTAACCCCGAAATAATCTTTCGTCTCGCTCTTCAATATCGTACCACAAGTAGCGCATGGATACTTATCGTAATCCAGATGCGCCCAGCCGATACCCAGCACGGCTTCCATGCTCCACCGGTCGCTCAACAACCATTGATAACCATAAGAAAGTCCGGCTCCATACAAATTACCTTGATACCGATGATTCTCCATATTCTTGCTCAAAAACTTCAAACCTCCAACATTGTAATCCGCATAGTGCACATGTAAGCCGAAGAAATGTCCGTTGAACTTCTCACACAACCAATAACGGGCTTCCGGTTGCACCAGCCAATGTTTCATACGGGCCTCGTCGCCATACTTCCACCCATTATAGTTGCCGGACAGATCCAGCGACCACTTTTTCGCCAAGCCAACCTCTACGCCCAAGTTAATCGTAGCAGTCGCATCATAGAGCAAGTTCGACTTCACCGCGAACTTCTGGCCGTAAACGCCTGTCGTAGCTACCAAGAGCAGGACTAGGAAAAGAATTCTCTTCATATCGAATATTTTTTCGTTTTTATTATACATACGTGAATGCCTTCACCTCGAAGAGCTTGCATTCAACTGTTTAAGTAATAATTTACCGGGCTTAAACTTCACGCTCTTGCGAGCTCTTATCATGTAAGCCACCCCATTCTTAGGATTTCTACCGATCCGTTCGGTTTGTTCCCAAGCGGAGAACGTCCCAAACCCCAATAGCATCAAAGAACCATCATTTTCCAAAGCCTCTGTCGTAACCTCTTCCCAAGCTTGCGCAAACCGCATCGCCTCCACTCGGGTTATCGACAATTTATCGGCCAATGTTTTTATAAGTTCTCTCCTATTCATCCCTTTCACTTTTAATTTGCATCACAAAAATAGATTATAACATTTCTTAGCACGATAGGTGTGAGTTTCAACTTTAAAGGGTAAACCTACCAACTATCCTTGATTGATAAGAACACCTATTCATTTCCGAGAAGGTGATAGGAACACCGATACTTTATAAAGACAGTAAGGGGGCAGACTTGTGTAAGTCTGTCCCCTTACCAGTGATACCACATTTATCAGACTCGGATTTTATTAGCATCATCAATCCGTATCATCCACATCTAGCTCTTAATCTCTTCCTCGCGAATGAGGTTCTCCAGATCGTTTACCTCCTCCAAGGAAAGCCCTGTAGATTGGGCGATCACAAACGGATCCACGCCGGCTTTCTTCAGGTTCCTAGCGGTACACAGGAACGCTAGCCGTGCACCTCTCGCTTCTCCTCTTGCCTCCGCATTCTCCACCGCGTATTCCATCGTTGCCCGCCAATCCCGATAGATCTTCAGGTTCTCGTTGTAGACGGCACGCTCCTGCGGGGTGAGGGAACCTAGGTTAGCCACGTCCAGCAGGCGGCGGAAGTGGGCCTCTTTCTCCTTCAATGGGGACATATCAAAAAGGTTCATATTCTTCAATACATAAATTGTTTTTTCCAATGGAGTCTCACACTCCTCGTAACGTAGATCGAATCGTTCGAAAGAGATATAGATCTGTTTCAGACGGATCCGCCCAAAGGTCTCACCCGTTCGCTCATTCGCCAGGACCACGTCCGTTCGCCACTCCGGGAACTCGGGAAGGCTGAAGTTCAACAGGTAGATGCCATACACCGGGAGCAGGTCGTATTTCCACTCCGGGCCTCTCTCGCCTTGACGGGAGATCATACGGCAAATGTAATAAAAACCGCGGTTGAAGAAGTAATTCTGGGGGCAATTCTGCATTTCCACTATAAATTTGCCTCCATCCGTATCCTCGCAAAGAAGGTCGAAGATCACGGTACGTCCATCCGATAATTCAGGGGAGATCTCCTTGTCCATATAAGTGAGGTCGGTCACCTCACGTTCGCCGTGCAAGGCGGCGTTGATGAAATCCAGCATCACTTGCTTGTCTCCGAAAACGGCCTTGAAGCCGCTATCCAACATGATATTCACGTAGTGTTCCATAGTTCGTATGGGTTTTGATTGATTAATACTTGAAAACGTATCTATGCCGTAAAGGTAAAGACTATTTCCCGGATAAACAACCTCATCCCGATAAAATAAACCATTCATGACATGGTTATAGCCAAAGATCTTCCCGTCAGCCAAACCGGTACGATCCGGTCTTTTTGATCGAAATGAGACGTGTATCGTGACACATCCTTTTTACGAGAAGGGCAAAATAGGGGAAAGACGATCGCTATAAGTAACGTTTTTAGCGGGAAAAAGCCCCTTTTAGGACATGATAGGCGGCGAAAGGCTACGCGACAGGTCGCGTTGGGCAACGCCGATAGTGCCGTTGGGCATCATGAGTAGTCAAGAATAGGGTTGTTGATACTCATGAATGGGCATCATAACCCTGTTACACCCCGGTTCTAACCCCCTAAAATCCCCCAAGCAAGCCACTAAATATGAATTACGATGAACCAATTTCGCTAGAATAAAAGGGTGTTTTTCAGCATATGACTATACGCCAGATGATTGCTGATTTTTTCTCGCGTATTTAGGGATGGACTGGAGGTCGGTACGGAAAAGGGGGTTCTCCGGGAGTTAAGATTACAATCTGTCAAAAAGTCAATTATGCTTTCACCCATAAAATAATAGTAAAGAGATGTCAGTTCTTCTACTAGATATAAAAACATCGGCATACATTCAATATTTAAATACTAAATGTATACCGACATTACTATCTATCAAAAAGTTTTCAACGATCTCGATTCAGGAACTTTCTTCTCGAAAGAATACATTATCATTTCAACTTGATACAACGGACAAAACTTCCAAAGTCATTACGTGTACCCGATCCATTATATCTATCCCAAGTCGGAACACTTACGTATATAGGATCATTAGCTCTTAATGAATACACAAATTTTATATATTCCATATTTGTATCAGACTCCGGAGAAGGTGTTCCTGACCAATATGAAGCACCATAATAATATTTATCATTTCCATCACGAAAGACAAGATGCCCTTTTTTAGAACCTTCTTGATTTCGTCTTTCACCAACCCCTATCTCATCAACCCCAGAGGCGACCGAAGCTAAAGAAGTTCCCGCAACAGAACAATCTAAGATACCCTTACCATAAGAGAAAAATACATTCGCTAAATCACTCGTTCTTACCAACAATGTACCTTTAGCGGGATTACAGGCTTCAATAGGATCGTTACTGATAATTCTAGCATTACCGTCTTCGCCCCATTCCCAGCCTTTATATGGACTATCATCATATATATAACCTACATAAGGTAGTATATCTCCTTTTTCTGAAGCCGTTCGCAACTTTACGAAATCTTGATAAGAAGGCATTACATAACCCTCAGGACAAGGGCCCTGCTTATGATCGAGGATTCCATTTTTATTAGAAGAGACAGGCTTGTAACCCCATGTCGATGTTGTAGTTGAAATTCCCATATTTCCACCACCAGATTTTCTTCTAAAATAGTTCGCATAAATATTAGCACTAACCCACGCTGAATAATCAACATTATAAGAAGGCTCATATGGGTGAAAAGGATATACGTTAAAAAGTTTCTTTCCATCGTAAGAGAGATCGTTATCAGTATCACCACTTATACCTCCCATAAAAAAATAGCCAGTTGATGTTGGGTAACTTACTTCCTCCTTAGCAGCCTTCAAATTATATAAAGACCATTTTACCCCTGTACCCAAATCAGTGCCATCTTTGTCGTATCCTTGACGCAAATAAATACGATGCTCACACATATTATTATGATATTTCACTAAGATACAACCATAACGACTTTCAGAAGTGGTACCATTAGGCGTATAATCAAAAGTTATCTCACCTCCATTACCTTCAATTGTTTTTCCGGATTCCGTCTGTTGCGCATTATCAGAGTTCTTTTGTATAGTAAACCAATCTCCGTTTTCGATAGTTACCGTCCACGCTCCGATTGATTCCAAAAGATCAAATCTTTTAGGACTCTTGTCCTCATAAAACTGACGCACCTTAACATTTACTGTTTCTTCATTAGAAGCGCTCTTATAAAATGCGATCGGATCTACTATGCGTATAACTTGAGTAACGTTTACTGTTTTAGGTTCTATCTCACCCGGAGGTATTATTTTATATACACCCGGTCTTTGTTCCCGATCACTCACATTCGTTGTATTTGCTTTAATACTTAAATAATATCCAGACTTATCATTTTGTAAAGTCGTATTCGTCAAAGACACAACATCATTATCCGAAAGATACACAAGGCTCCATCCATCTTTCTGTACATCCGAAGTAACATCCATATAAATCCGGCTCTCCGCTCCTACTCTATATCCGACATATGCATCATGAGGAACAATAATACCAACAATGTTCGTAGTCACACGCCAAGAAGCTTCGTCTATTCCACCTTTTCCCGAAAGCTTCAATGTAACCTTATAATGAAGGTTTCGCTCTACCTCAAAATTCTCATAGGCATCCCTGCCCAAAAAGAAACGATAGACTATCGTACCCTTATTGCCATCAGTATCAGAATAGTTTGCCTCCACACGGATATAAGAACAAGTCTTATCATTTTCTACCGAAGCAGCATCTTTCGTAGGCGTAGAGCCCAAACTTGCCGGGGTTTTGTACGCCTCTACATACTTTCCATTTTCTTGTAAGCACACACCATCCGGTTGCATATTCTCATACATGAAGAAAACCTTGCCGACCTCCAAAGAGCTAACACTATCGACAGGTTCAGAGAAATCTAGCTCTTCCGCCTTTGCTATATAATCCGAGGCTTCCGGGTTTGCCGGGATCTTGTTTGACGAGAACAACATTCCTTTGGACGGCACATGGTGCAAGGATACCTTTGTAGGTGTGATCGTACGATCCGTCAATCCCTCTGTATTAACGGATACGGATATCATGGAGTAAATACGCTTTAACGAGAGAGTGACCGAACCACTTCCTTCACTAACGGATACATCATCCGAGGATGCGCTCATTATCATCTTAGGCAAATTACCAAACATTTCATACGATAGATTATTTATCTCATCGAACGACTTCGATGTCAAATTGGAACCCGCATTCGCGATCACGCGTACACGATAAGAACCGTTCGGCAAGATCATATCGTATTTAACAGCATTTCTCTCTTCATTATTATCCACGGAAAGGCCGTTCAAGCCAGTACCGGTTAAATACAATCCTTTGGCTAATTCACTATTATCCTTATTATATACAAGAATATTCAAATCTTTAATAGTGTTAGCATCAGCCGCAGAGGCTTTCGTGAGCGGAGAAATCACGTCGCTAGCGGAAACGCTCAAGGACAGACGCAATCCTTCAACTTTCGGCTCTCCCCCATTAACTTCCGTCTCTTCCATGCAAGAACCTAATCCTAGCATTAACAGGCCCAAGAATAAGGCATATATATATTTTATCGCTTTCATAATATTCTATTTACTGTTTAATTAAAGTTTGCACTAACATCTTTACCGAGCCAAGGAGCCACCCATAACTTGAACTCACCGGCCGAACGCTTCAAGGTACCTGTCACCTTATAGTAATTGCCATGGATCAAGCCGTCCGTGCATTTACCCTGTTTATATTCGGGGTTGATTGGGATGGAGTATTGATAGTCCGTACTCTCTCCGGTAGAGGTTGTTTCTGTTTTAGATTCGGTTTCACCCTTTACCAACTCATCCGTATTGATAATAAATTTAGTATTTGAGCCATCTCCCCAGCCCCCATTCTCATCCCATACAGGATGAAAACCTGTAGACTTCAACTTATAAGTTGTTGTTTCCTTTTTATCCCCCTTAACGTATTCCCCAACTATTTTCACCGACAAGGCTTTTGTCAGATCAGTGACCTTTTCTCTTTCATACGTGTAAAAAGATAATTCGACCTTAGTATCCGCCTTTCCTCCTAGAATAGATCCATCTTTCAAACCAAGCGCAGCATTCAATCGATCTGTGGGAATAATCAGTTTCGATTGTGTATTCACATTCAATACTTGAACACTTAACAAATTAAACAACCATGTCGGAGTTGTTGTGGTTATTGCCATCGTAATAGGTTTATCCGAAGAATAACCCTCTATATGTGCATATTTATGATCTGTCTCAGGTTTACCTCCACAGTCTTTATCCGCAGAGTTATTCCATGCCTTCACTAACGATGCCTTAGCATCAGCTGGAACAGCTCCTTTCGGGTCAGTTACCTGCAATGCACCATTCTTATCCACATACACAATAACACGCCTGTCTTTGTTTGATGCATTATTCATTTTTTTAGATAACTTATCGATAATGTCATCCAAAGAATAACCATCCAACATCCACTCACTCGTTGTCGTAGAGCCTTCCATCTTCGGCAAGTCCACCTTTAGGTCCAACCCCACTTTTGCCGCCAATTGCTTCAAATGAACATCCTCGCCGCCGGAAATAGCACCGTTATTAGCGGTAAAGCGCATATCCTGCTCACCTACCTTTATCAAGGTTTTCGGATCGAATGTATAATAGCCCTCTCCACCCAATGTAGCGGAATAAGCAACCTTCTCCGCGCTTAACGTATTATAATCCATCTTGGCATAAGACGCGGCCTTCCCCGCCAACGGATTCGCGATGGCTACCACCTTCAGGTCCGTGTTAAGCGGCAAGGTTAAGCTTGTCAATTTAAAGGAGCCGGAACTTTGCTCCCCAACGAAGCTGCCATCACCTAAAATACCCGATTTAGAAGTCAAATATTTCCACTCGTTACCCTCTTTCTTGAAGATCGAGACGAAGATTTCGTTTATATAGAGTTCCTCTGCCGTAGCGTACTCATAATTGCCCCCGGCATCTATCGCTTTAGTCTCCACGCCTTCCGTAGAGAAGGAGATCGAAACCGTACCTGTTTCCATCGGCTGCTCATCAATCAGCTTCTCTTCCGTACATGCGGCAAAGGCCAAGAGCGCCAGAAATCCTGTCAATAGTATATTTTTCAACTGCTTCATGTTATATATATTTTACCCTGTTTTTACTACATTACCGGCTCACCATAGATATCACCAACCTCCAATGTATTCAAGATCCAATCATCGATCACGAACCGGATCTCTTCCGAGGCATAGCCAATCGTCACATTCAGCTTATAAAGCTTTCCACCTTCCACTCCCGCTGCACCTACCCCATCGATCTTGATCGGATAAGTACGTTCCATTACCTCACCACCATCTACCTTATAAGTTATTTTCATGGAAGTAAGAGTATTCGCGTCCGTATTATCATAGCCATAGAAACGGATCTTATCGTAAGTGCCATAAGGTGCTTTATCGGGATCCATCGGATTCTCGTCGCTCGGCTTCCTTATATCCGTCATATAGAGAAACGAGTCACCATACTCACCCACCACTTTCGCACTTTGCTTAACGTTCAGCATCTGTACGGAAACGACCTTCACGTTCTTCACTTCCGGATATTGACCATTCACTTTCTCCTTACTCGCGTCTACCACCTTGAAGGAGGCAAGCTCGAACGCGGCGGCTCTCTGCGATACGGGGATTGTCACTTTATTGCAGTTCGCGGCATCGTGGGTAGCCAATTGAGAAGTTGTCTTATAAGCGCCAATGGTTTGTTCCCCTACTTTTACTAAAAGAGTGGGGGATTCTGCCAGCTCGACATTCTTGATGTTCTTCAAGGTATTACAAGCCAATAAGCGGCTGGCCGTCCCTTCATTCAGATTCGCTACCGCATAAGCTTTAAGCGTCGGTGGGTTCTTACTGGGAACTTTCACGATCATATGGCGTTTGATCTCTGTAGTGAAAGACTCACTACTCGCCTGCAAATCGGCCGTCTTGAACCAATAAGAAGAGAGCACGTTTTCTCCTTCAATAATAGCCACAAAGCAATTGCTGATCGAAGCTTCCGTAGAGGTTTCAATGTTAGGGTCTTCCTTCTCATCGGCTTTGGTCATGGGGCCATTACCGGAAAGGGAGATAGAGAAAACGGCCTCGGTATCTGCGATATTCGTATCCGAGCCTTTCGTATCCACATCATTCAAGATATCGTCTTCCATGGAGCAGGATACTCCGATGCAGAGGAAGCATACCAGTGCTAGTATATTCTTTATTTTCATAATGGATTGAATTTTTCTTGTTGTTTTACAGAAGCAAAAGTAGAAGAAAGCCTTAGTAGCTACGATAGGCGTAAGTTTCAATTTTAAGGGGTAAAACTAGCATATTGAATATAGGTATTTAAGGGTGTGGTTAAAGCTATCTTTCGAGATAGGGATACCTATGTAGCGCACGATTCCACCTATATAATTAAGGAAAGAAGCAGGAAAAAAGAAAGCGGGGCCCGGATTATTCCGGACTCCGCCTCTGGCTCTCTATTCAATATAAAATATAGATATCAATTCACGTCTTCCTCGTACTGGTTGATAACTGTCCAAGGCTCAACCTTTACGCTGAAACTGATGCAAGCGTTTAACTCGCTCGTATCGGGGTCCGGTGATCCTTCGCCAGTGATGGTGGCGTATACCTTATATATATTGTTGCGTTGAACGCCTACAGAAGAACCGTCACTAATAGGGATACGATAGTAACGATCTTCCTTGGTTACTCCATTATTTGTCCAGTTTCCTTTCAGAATCAACATGGTCTGGATATTTCCGGAAGGATTATCACCTTCTTTATCTTTAGTCATCTCATGTTTTTCACCATCGTACTCATATACATAGAATTGAGCCATCTCATCAGTATAAGTAGAGGAACTAATGGTCACATCTTTGAACTTCTTCCAAGCTGATCCGTTATAATCAATAGTACCATCGAATTTCATATTTTTTGAATGATTATTCTCAGCCATACCTAAAGCAATAGTAGCCTGATACGTTTTAGCGAACTGAGCATCTACATTGCCTTTCACCAAGAAATAATCATCTCTCTCAAAAGTACATCCATGAACGAAAACCGCGGCGGGATCAGTTCCTGCCACCTCTAATGAATAACCCGTGGATGAAGAACCATAGAACATAGACTTCGTGCTGACATTCGCTACATACACATCCGTCAAAGTAAATGTAGCATCCGCATAATTATGCGTGAAGTTACAATCCAATCCTTCCAGTTGTACACGGGCTACGTGGCGGGTTACCGGAATCCTATCAGTATCCGGGATCGTTGCCGGATCATAAGTAGTAGAACCTTCAGTCCACGCTCCGCTATTATCAGGAATAACGATAGTATGCCCCTGACCTTCTGCTGCATTTTTTGTATATGCGATAGTAGGAGTCGTAGATGCCTTTACCCAATTATCATAATCGGTTCCGGCTAAAAGTTTATTCGCTCCACCACCGATCGTTATTATTTGGCTGAACATCGGTACATATGCTATTCCGTCACTTACATCAGAAAAAGCCACAGGCTTGTCGCCCGGTAATAAAGCGCTTGTTAAATCCCCTAGTTTTTCAGGAGTATTCCCTAGTTTAGTATTAGCGAAAAATACGGCTTTCAACTGCGTATCGGATAGTTCTCCCGCTTTTGTAGCCTTCACCTTTACCACTATATCCTCAACGGTAGTTACCGATGTCTCACCCGTAGCGGAGACCGTTTTCATAGCGGCGAATTTATAATTGTCTTCATTTCCACCATTATCCACATAGAACAAATAGGCGGTCAACTCATGTATAAATCGCTCATTGTCGCTACCATTTTCCGTTGTCGCGTCCGCTTTTGTCTTTATCCCGTCCAAGGCCGTAGTCGTGAGGGATACGTTCGTCTCTATCATCTGATAGTTCTCGTCCGGTATATCGATGCCATTTGAGCTGTCGTCGGAGCAAGAGGCGAAAGCGCAAACCACCAAGGAGGCAAGGAATAAATGTTTTAGTTTCATATCTGTAATTTTTTCTTGTTTATACTATTATTAAATTCCCTATGATTATGATACTCATCAATTGTCATTAATCGATTACCGGATGTTGCGACACAGGACCCCAACCTACCACTTGAACGGCGATATACAAACTGGCGTCATCCACCTCCGGCTCCGGTTCTGGTGTAGGATCCGGTGTAGGATCTACCGGCGTATTATCAAAACTATCCCCATCGAAATAGAGGTTCAAACGATACACGTAGTTACGGCGCACATAATTATGATCATAGCCGTTTTGAATACCGTTCGTATTGATCGCGGCGGTGAATATCTTTGTCTGTGCCTTATAGCTGGAATTGCCTTCGATGGTAGCACGCACGGCGATGCGGGTATGATCGTCGCTTTTCATGTTCTCCATCACGTAATGCACGTACGGCGTGTTGGAGACGGAGGAAGCGTCGCTCACTACCATATCCTCGAAGGTTGTCTCTTCGGAATTAACCACGGCATCCGAGGTTTCCACGGCTCCCCAATCATCCTCGCTGAAATAATACGATTTCGTCTTCACGTTATATATACCAACTCCTTCAATCTTTACCGTACGTCCGGCAAGAGGAGTGGAAGCGAAGCGGGTAGCGATATTCACCAAATCGATACGCGCCGCCACACGGGTAAGCAGGATCGGATCGGAGATGCCATCGATATTCTGATCACCCAAGTCTTCGTAACCCAAATAGTTATCATCGCCCGTCAAGGCCGATTTCGTAACGATCGCTTGGCTGCTCATCGTCAGGTTCGTCTGTGCCTGAGAGGAGAGATCAAGCATCTGAGCCTGTAAGTCACTGTATGAGGATACGGAAGAGACCAGATCCCTCGGCACGTTGGCCAATACCACGATACGAGCTTTAACGGCTTTCGTAGTGGGCACGTCGGCGATGAGAGCGGAATGTTCGGCTCCGGATAAAGCTTCCCACTTAGAGCCTAGCATCTCCGTACCGTCCTCGTTAAATACGACCACCGCCAAGTTATTGATATAAGCCTCACCTTCCAGCTCATTCACGTCGTTGGGATTGTATGCCTTAGTCATCGTACCCGCCGTTTTCACACGAACAGACAACCTCGCCCCATCGGGAAGAACCGGATCGTCTTCCTTCGAACAACTCACACAAGCGAGAATAGCCAAGCCCAGTAATAGTATGTTTTTATATAGTCTCATATGCTTAGTATATTTCTTTATTATAGATTACGATGAAGAATGATTTAGTGCAACGGTATATCCTCCTCTACCACACCCCACGGACGGACGATGGCACGGACGGATAAGGTACCCCCCTCATCCCACTCGAGGATCAGATGCGTATTCTCTCCGGCAGTGGTATAGATAGGATCCCCGTTCTCATCCACGTTGGCCGATCCGAGGGAAACCCCGTTGGCGCTGATCGAGACAGTCATATCCTCTCCCGGGCAGGCTGTCTGCATAGTAGGAGTCACCCATTCGCTACCCGCCTCATCCCAAGTCCCGGCAGGATTATAATACACGTCATCACCGATTTGCTCGCCACGGTAGTCGAAACCGCTCATGGTATTATTCAAGAAGAAATCACAATCGGCGCTACCGGCGCTTCTCAACCCACGTTTAGCTAGCTGCTCCTGTAAACCTCTGGTCTCGATCGTAACCGTACCGATCTTCGGGCGGATCACGATCTCGGTCGCTTTCGATACGCCTCCGGCTTTCGTCAGGACTTGCTCGCTGCCGTAATAAAGGCTATCCGGGTTCACGGCCAGTCCATTATCACTTTTCAGCATTACCTTCAGGTCCTCTATCTTTTGCGCCTCAGACACGGTTTGGTTCTCCCCCAAGGCGTTCACGTTGCCCCAAGCCACGATGCGGAGGCTACGATCAGCGGTGTAGCCATCAAGTACGATCTCGTTACGAGAACGGATAAAGTTCTTATCCAAGCTACGTGTCTCTAAATAATTCAGGTTCTCGTCGAAGATATACAGGTTGGTGGATTCCATCCATCCAGACTCCGTAATATCATCTCCCTTGATATTCTCCACCTTCAATTTGAGTGTATAGCACTCATCCAAATCCTCCTTGATGCAGCCTATCGTAGAGATACCCAGTAAGGCTACCGCCAAAAGAAGCAATTTCTTTGTAAACAGTATGTGTTTCATAATCGTTAATTTTACTTATCTATGTTTACCCTATCTATTATTCTTTATTCTACATTCTCGTGCATCTCCTTCACATTCCATGGCGTTACCTTGACAGAAGTGCTTACGTTGGCTGATACCATCGGATCGTATGGGATCTCGGAACCCGGACCGATAATGGTCAAGTCGATCGCGTATTTGTAGTTTCGCTGAACGTAGAAATTTGATTCTGTCTCATTATTAATCGTAACTTCCGCTCCTACAGGTACGGCATAATAGCAATCCTTTTTCGTTACATAATTAGCCTCAATATCGGCTAGACCTTTCGGCAAGTAGGTATAATCTCCTTTTACGATCAGCAAGGTGTGGTTAGCGTAATCTCTATTGGCACCTGTCTCGCTTTTCTTTTCTATCTCACCCTGTTTATTTTCATACACATAGAATTCATGATTGCAAGCGGAACCTTCCGTATCCTTCACGAATAAACTAGCCAATACGGTTTGCGTTCCTCTCTTGTAAGAGCCCTCATCTATATTTGCCGGAGTTGTCGAAAAGTTTTGACCAACCTTATAATCGCTATATCCAAAACCACTTTCAGCGAAACTGAATACTTTCTCTATCGATCCCCAATAACCGCTAGAGGCCACACTGGAAACACCCTTCGCGCTAGCGATAAAGACCTCTTTCAAAGTGAATGATTTACTTTTGTAATTTGCATTATCGGGATTGCCTGTAACTACAGAAGCCAAAGCGATCGAAGCCACATCGCGAACCAATCGGACAGGGCCGTAGCCGTAAATTTCCTTACCGGTTTTATCGCCTACCGTTATATCACCCGTTTTCGAAGCATAACCAATAAAGTTAGTCGTATTTGCGACCAAGCTCACGGTAAGCACCTCGCTACTCATAGTTAAACCTTTCGTGAGATTTTCCTCCTCCAATTTAATCACCGTAGAAAGAAACGCATCTTTTGTATCAACATTGCTCAACGCCGTTTGAACTTCTGTTGAAGCATTTGCCACGACAATGACATCCGCCTCGCCCGCATATACTTCTTTCGGGCCAATCTCTTGCGTGGCTACATTATCGGTCGTGGTCTTCGTAATGTCACTACCGCTCACCGTATACACCACGTTCCAGCCCGTACCGAACACCCCGACCGTAAGCGTATTCACGTCCGCATCCGTAGGAACGACTGCCTCTTCCGCCTTTGTCGTCGTGCCCTTCTCGCTCTTGATCGCCAAGGCTAGTTGCGCTTTCTCCAATACCGGCGCTTCAGGAATCTCTATCGTGTTATCGTCCGAACAGGCAGCCAAACCGCATAACACCAATGATAAAAGAATATATCTCTTGAATCTCATAGTATAATATTTTTTTATTTCCACATTTAATATGTGGCAAAAATAGGAAGGATATGGAGCTACGCTGATAGGCGGAACTCTCTATATTAATGGATAAATGTATCAATTTCATAAAAGTGATAGGTTTCCCTACCTTATGCAACGTTTACCTATAAAAAAACAGCTCAACGAGTGTATCTTATGGCACCGCGGTGGTACTCGGATCATCCGGTAACAAATATACATAATCATTAAAAACACGACAAGATCATGGCAAGGAAAAAACATGAAATGAAGGTTAAAGAACCGGTAAAGATACGGTTCAAGCAGTTGGCGAATCAGAGCCTATCCATTTATTTGGATACATACCACCAAGGGAAACGCACGTATGAGTTCCTACGGCTGTACATCACCCCCGAGCGTTTTCCCGAGGACCGGGATAAGAACCAAACGACCCTGCGGCTGGCGAACCGGATCAAGGTGCAAAGGATCATCGAGCTGCAAAACGATCCGTATGGAATGGATACGCCAGACCGCAACGGGAAGAAACCGTTGCTGGATTTTATAGCGGACTTATCCGACGATAAATCCAGACATGGCGACCGGGCTTATTCCCTGCGCCTCAACAGCCTATACAGCCATCTCCGGCGATATATGCCCCATACCACGCTTCGGGAGGTGAGCAAGGATTTTATCAAGGGCTTTATCGACTACCTCCACCAACAACCCGGACTGCGAAGCGACTTCACGATACACGGGTATTACCGCCTACTGAATGTAGTGCTCAATAAAGCGGTAAAGAGGCGTCTACTCTCCCAAAACCCATGCGCTCTGCTGGACACGGATGAACGCCCGCGTAAACCTGCCAGCTTGCGCACTTACCTCACGATCGGGGAGGTACGAATGCTGGCACGAACGGAATGCGTATGCCCCGAGGTAAAGAACGCTTTCTTGTTTTGTTGTTTTTGTGGGCTGCGTATCAGCGACTTGACAGCTCTCCGTTGGGGTGATCTGCGAAAAGAGGAGCCAGATGGTTTTCATCTGCAAATCATGCAGAAGAAAACACGGGAAGCGATCTATCTTCCTTTATCCAATGAGGCGATAAAATACTTACCGCCAAGAGGCACAGAAGAAAAAGCTTCCTCCGCGATCTTCCGTCTGCCAAGCCTTCCGGTTATTTGCCAAGTATTGAAAGGTTGGGCACTGGCGGCGGGCATAAAAAACAAGAATGTCACCTTCCACGTCAGCCGCCACACCTTCGCTACGCTATCGCTGAGCCTGGGTATCGATTTATATACGATATGCAAATTATTGGGACATAAGAACATACTTTCCACCCAAGTATACGCGAAAATCATCGATACCAGCAAGAGACAGGCCGTGGATCGGTTTAATGGGGTGATGGATGAATGATGTATCCCAGAGATTCCCTATGCAGGAATGATCGTACACAAATGCGGATTAAGAGGAGATTCATAGATTCACACGCTTAATCCGCATTCCTTATCGCTACTTTTTTCCTATTTGCGATCTCCGTATGTTACTCATTTACCACCGCTCTTTCCGACAACAGTGATATAATCAATAAGAAACATCCCTCTACATTATCATCCTTAATAGAACTGAGAAATTTATTATTCGGAACAATGATCGCTTGCGCATTCGCGGCGTGTTCAAATGAGGATGATCCTATTCCTAACGTGGATCCGACACCGGAGGCTGGAACGGCTAGTTTAAATGTGGCAATTGACACTAAGGCTTTGAAAACAAAGTCTGGAGAAGATGCGGCTTTGACATCTCTTACTGTTGTCGTTTATGACAACGCAGGAAAGTATTTAGCATCTAAAACAAATGATGGTACGAGTGTTTCTGGCCAAGATGCTCCTGTATCTAATGATGAGGCTAGTTTCAAAGATCTTCCCGCTGGTTCTGTAAAAATCGTAGCATATGCGAATATGGCTGGTACAGGGATTGATTATACGGCAGACATGTCTGTGATGGCTGATAAGGCTTATGCTCTTCCTATCGCAAACCAGACAATTTCTAAGACTAATCTACCGATGAGTAGTGGAGCTGCGACAGTAACTTTGGTTGCTAATAAAACTAATTTTTATGGCTATTCAGATGCTGAAATAGCCGCATCTGGCATAGCCGGTGAAACAGTAAACTTAAGCTCAGCCCCTCTTCCATTGTATAGAAATGTTGCCAGAGTAGATCTAATGTATGTTGATCTTAATGTCAATGCCAATGCCAAAGCCAATCCCACAGAGAGTGAAAAGGCGTTCATTAAATCAGGTACCGCTTCATTTACGATTAATGAGGTGTTTATTATGAACGCAAAAAATTATACAAAGTTTGGTAATACTGCCGCTTCCGTTAAGGATAACGATGCTAAAACCGCATGGGGGAGTGTTGAGTTTACAGGAACAGAGGCTAATCCGTTAAAGTATTATGGAGGTCATTGGAAATGGCTTACAGTTCCATCAGGAAAAAAATCAACAGATCCATTTAAATATGTACCTGCTGAAGCTAGTCGTTTAACGGATTCTTATTATGCAAGAACTATAACTTCCACTCCTGAGAAAAAAGAGCAAGCCCTTTCTGAGGAAAGTTATAATACCGCTACAATTGTTTTAGGTTCTGCCACAAACGAAACTCCAATTCAGTCATTCTATGTATTTGAAAATTCAAATATAACAGCACAAACATTCGCTACCATGCTAGTCGTAAAAGGAGCCTACGCTTTCAAGAGTGAAAAAGAATCATTAAGTCGTGTAGAAGCTTATTATCCAGTAAAGGTTGGTATTGATGGTTTAAGCTCTTCAGATGAAAACACTCAAACTGAACAAGGTGTATATCGTAACAGATGCTATCAGATTTATTTAACAATCGCAGGTGATGGTGTACTTGATCCGACAGATGACGATCAAGTAGCTGATCTTTACGTAAAAACGAAAGTTGTTGACTGGGCTAAAGTTAAACAATCTCCTGTAATCGAATAATATCATTCTTCCAATAACATCAGAAGGCATTCCTGTGAAGGGAGTGCCTTTTTTAGTAAGTAGGCTTCGAAACAGGTTAGTACTTAGGGAGCGACCGCTATAATTATTTTTACTTAAAACAAGAACTTCCTACTAGGATGGTCGTATAAGGCCGGATATGGATTCTTTAGGGCAAACCAAGCTCGAAAAATACTTATATGTTCGCCCGCAAACACTTACGTGCTCATTGATAAACACTTATGTCTTTTGATCCAAACACTATAGTGTTTGGGTACCATAAACCATTGGTTTCCGTCTGAGATCCTATTGACTTTCGAGTAAGATCCATTGACTTTTCCTATCAAACCTACTGGATATTCCTCTCATACCAGTGTATTAATTTAAAATCAATTATCCTTCACACTTGTCAACTCACTATGTGTCAAGAGTATCTTGTGACAGGTGTGAAGCTTCACACCCGTCACAAGATATCGCTGATTTACTGATTGATAGTGGGTGTGAAACGTGCGATAACTAATTAACGCCATAAGGAAGTGACCTGTTCAACGATATTTGTTAAGCTAGCTACATCGCATGAACCCAAACCGCACGATTATCAATATGCAAAAAAGGCACTCCCTTTTTAGAAATGCCTTTTTGATATTATTGGATGAAGATATTATTCGACAACTACGGATTGCGCAGCATTACCCCAATCAATAACTTTAGTTCTAACAAACAGCTCAACGAAGTCTTCTGCAGGAATTGTCGGATCTTTGAAACCTTTACCAGCTAATGTGGCGTCGATTGAATAGATTACATTGCGGTGGATTGTTCCATCTGACCAAACAGATTCAGACATTTGATCTGTTTGCGCAATCTTAATAGGCCAATAAGCTGTTTCTTCTTTATAGTTATATGTAGCGCTGCTACCTTCTTTCTTAGCATTCTCCAACTTGTATTTTCCTTTAATTACTAATTCGGTAGCAAGATTACCTGAGACAAAATCATCCCCATTCATCTCACGTGCCACAGAAATTTGAGGATTTTCATACACGTAAAATTGGGGAACAGTCGTAAAGGTGGCAGCTTGAGCCTTATCTGATTCAATCTTTTGAACTAATGCCGTTGTAGGTAAAGGTAACTTATAGGCGTTTACACCACCAGTTTCTGACAAAACATCTCCTCTCATATATTTAAACATTGCGTCATCTTCGAATTCTCCCTTATAACCAGACTTATAGTCTGCACTTGTCTGTTCATAAGCGGTGGATACATTACCCCAAATCATTTCTGAAAGTTTATTCCACCATGCGCCATTAAGTCCCAGATCTGCCGCATTTGATTTTGTACGGGCATGCATGATAAACACGCACTCCGGGGTGATTGTAGCCGTACCAGACACATATTTATCTTTCGTTGCCCTAGCCATATCTAAGCTAAGCCCCGTAAGATCTACACGTGCCACGTTTCTAACCAGATATAGAGGATCATCCACCAGCGATGTAACACCTTCTTTGTTATATCCGTAATAGTTGCTACCTTTCTCTAAAGTGAATTTCTCAGACAAACCACTACTCATCGGCAAATTGTCGTCAGAAAATCCGGTAGTTGGTATCGTAATAACCGGAGAAGTAAAAGATGTGGTAGTTGTACCGGTCAAGGATATATCCTCCATATTGGCAAATGCGATAGCACGCAACGACATACCTTCTTTAAGTCCCTCAAATTTAACTTCATCATTTTCAGCAGTTGCGTCTTCGGTCGCTATATCAGAGCTAGTAGCGACTAACGTTCCAGTAGCATTATCATACAAAGCGACAAGTAAAGTATTGATCTTTGCCTCATTTGCTGTTTGCAATCCTTCACTGTCTCCAGCCTTTGTTACTTTTCTCACACTGTTCTTCACAGATACCGTTAAACTAGCAGTTGCCGTTCCAGCCTCCGGTGTCGGATCCACGTTAGGAATAGGATCATCCTCATTTGAACACGCCGCGAATGCGCAAGCGATCATTGTTCCGAATAATAAATTTCTCAGTTTCATATACATATAAATTTATGCGTTAATAAATCTTTTATTTAAGTCTCTCTTATCCTATGTTGATTCTATCTGTTGTCACCTATGAAACTTTCGTTCAAGTCTTTTCCCATGACCGTATCGTATTCCTTCGGTTGACATCGCAAAGGTATTTTGAGCATAAAAAAATCTAAATAGGCGTTACTTTCATTTATAAGGGGTAAATCTATTTTTTTCGACCGTGGGCTTTTTCGAACTCTTTTTGAAGATTGTAAGACTCTCAAAATAGGAGTAAAATGTATCAACGCACTTTTTCTTGAAAACGATTACATAGTAATCCTGTTTACCATCTATAGAAACCACGATTACTATTAATAGAAATTCAAAATACCATCAATAGTAATCGGTTTCTTTATCAGCGTCATTTTGTTAACAACTGATTATCAAACAGACTGGTCACAACTTTAACAGATTGGGCTTCTTGTATTTTTAAGGATTAAACTCGGTGTGGCCACCTTACCTAATCACCTTCCAGCCATCACGCCTTTCCGGGTACATACTGCGACGGCGTGACACCGTATTGCTCCGTAAAGCGCTTGCGGAACGTAGCGGTATCATTGAAACCGACCATCTCCGAGACTTCTTGGATAGAGTAACGTTGCATGCTGATCAACTCAGCCGCTTTTTTCAAGCGAACCGAACGGGTAAGCTCCAAGATACTGCTATCGGAATGTAGTTTTATCTTTCTATATAATGTAGGGAGACTCATATTTAAGGAATCCGCCAAAACCTTCGCCTCAAAGCTCGGATCATCCAAATGTTTCTCGATCGTAGAGATCACAGACTCCATAAAGAGGTTGGATGGAGAGTCATCCTTCTTCGACGCGACCTCTCCTTCGGCAACGGTATTCCCGGAACCGGCATAGAACCGCTTCATTTCCTCACGACGCTTCAAGAGGCTATTGATCTTGCTGCGCAACACCTCGACATCGAAAGGCTTGGTGATATAATCATCCGCGCCGCATTCGATTCCGGCAATCACATCCTCACTCTCGACCTTGGCTGTCAACAAAACTACCGGAACCTGGATTAAGTCCGGAAAAGCCTTGATCTCCCGACAAGTCGCAAGACCATCTTTTATTGGCATCATCACATCACATAAAATAATGTCCGGACGCTCTGTTTTAGCAATATCTACTCCTTCCAAGCCATTGTGAGCCTCCAGCACGTGGTACTCACTAGCGAAAACATGTCGCAGGAACCAACGGATTTGGTCACTATCATCAATCACCAGCATTTTCTTTCCGGTTTCTTTCTTCTTAGGAACAACTTGGATAAGCTCCGCGATCTCCTCCTTCTGCATCTCATTCAACTTGACCAAATCGCCATCCGGCTCGATAAACTCGACCGAACGTTCCATAAAATGGCTTCTACCTAACGGAATTAATATCGTATATTGGGTTCCTGTCTCATCTTTGGATGAATAATCCTCAAAAATAGCTCCGGAATTCTCAGTCATATCCGCAATCTGCTTCAGCCCCAAACGTGTGCTCTCACTCTCACCTAATCCATCATCTTGGATAGAGAAAGAACAAAAAGCCTTCCCTTTCACACGAACTACAGACAGATTAATCGTAATTTTTCCAAAACGATAGGTATTTTTCAACGCATTTGATAAAAGTACACGCAGCGCAAACTCCATCTTCCGCCGATCTATCCAAACCCAAAGGACAGGGGTCAGAGTGTTGATATGGAACTCAACATTGTTCATGGCAATCCAATCCACAAACAAATCGCAAATCTGTTTCGTTATACTGATCATATCATATCGAGCGATGCGGAGGTGATTCGCCACATCGTCACCATGACGAGTATTACGCAACTGCTCAATAAGGTCTTGAAGAGCCAAGGTATTACGGTAAGCGGATAATAATTGAGTCGCCTCACTAGAATCAATATCATTTTTACGTTGCAACAACTCACTCAACGAGCCCAGCACAAGCGATAGCGGAGTACGCATTTCATGAATCGTTTCAGTGAAAAATGAATTATGGAGCTTTTCCATTTCCTCAAGGCGCTTTTTCAAATTCTCCCGCTCTGCCTCTTTATCCCTATTCCAATTATCAGTCTCACGGATTTTATTCACCAACATTTGTTGGATCTCCCGATTTTTCATGCTTAACACATCCACAGAACGAAGAAGCTCACTATTTTTCGCGGCAAGCTTCTCCTCGTTAGCTATATTCTCTTTCTTCATCCTATACATATAATAACTCAAAAAAGATATTACACATATGGCCACTATCAGTAAAATGATAAAAGGTAGATTTTCTTGAGAGCCTTCCATAGTATCATTGTTCGCAGCAAAAATAGAGTGGACTTCAACAAACAAGCCCAAAAATGAAAACATAAATTTCACTTTAAAACCTTCAGATTTCATATCATTGATTATTAAGATGTTATCTATATAAAACGCCAGTAGAAAACGTTCGTTTAAATCTTGCGTTTTTATGTTCAATTCTTTTGCCGCCTTACAAAGGTCAACAATTTTATTTAAATTCCAGTTATTCAGTTGGATAAAAATAATAAAAATCAATATGATTATCAATAATACTTTATAATTTGTACATATAAAAACGCAAGATTTAAACGAACGTTTTCTACTGGCGTTTTAATAGACATTAACAACAATCGCATTCCTATCATACAACAAAGGTAAAGCTATCAATAAAGGCTGGCAATGATATATTTACCACTCAAATGAACAGAAATTAGATGATTAACATTATTTAATAACCATCCAAAATCCGCATCAACAAAGGGACATAGAGGCATATTGATAGTTTTACCTACTTTTTTGATAAAAATACCCATCATAAAAGATACAACCTATGATTTTTATACATACATTTGCGATGTAGTGATAAGGAAAGACCGTTGAGGGGCGGTCAAAAAAAACCAAGTCACTTAGATTAAGGGTAAAGCATATAAAAAGTAGGGTCATGAAAAAGGGTAATTTTTTCGCAAATTGCGTATTTGCGGTTTCTGCAATTTTCACAGTTCTGTCATTCTCCGCATGCACGGATGATTCAAATGACGTAGTAGCAACAACAAGCGAGATTATTGAACAAGCCGAAGTACCATTCTCCGTGGTGTTAAAAGCGATGAGTTCAGATGGCAACGACATTACGACCAAAGGAGACGTGAATGGCGCTACATTATTCGTCTTCGATCAAAACAATGATTTCTTCGAACAGATTCATGTAGACAAATCCACTATCTTATCTCGTCGGGCTATAGAGGTTAACTGCCCGAATAGTAATGATATAACCGTAATCGCATGGAGTGGGATCAATTCCGGAAACGAAGAGGTTTCAAACATGAGCAAAGCCAATATTATATCCGATCTGCAAGTCAGCCTAAAAGAAAATAACGGCATAGCCAATATTCCGAGCGACTTGTTCTATGGACAAGTTACGCTTCATAAGAACCCTTCGACAAAATCCACTGTATCAAACGAATTGCAAATCATTCGCAAAACTTCAATTTTTCAGCTTTCAACGAAAGGACTAATTAAATATTTAGGGAGTAATGCCGGAAATTTTGAATATAGAATAAAAAACACAAAATGCTCATTGGACTACAACGGCAACCCGACAGGAGAAGAGGTTGAATTTGTTTTCCCCGCTTCTTTTGACGAGAAAGGTAACTTAACGACAGAAGCCCAAGCTATTTTTCCGGCTCAAAATATAACGGTAGAGCTTTACAAGGACGGCAATATTCTTTTTTCTAGCGAAAAAGACAAAAATGGAGAATTATTTGCCGCAAACCCCGGAAAACGTACCGAGATCACTTTTAAATATTCAGGAGAAGTTTCGGCCAATGTTGTAGTTGTTGATTGGGGAACCGTTATCCAACATGTAACATTGAATTAAGATACCCTCAATTTTTATATGCTTTGGCGCACGTCACGAGATTAGAGAATTTCGGGCGTGCGCTGTTTTTCTCTCAAAAATCGCAGTCTCCGTGATAGGAATACCTATAATATTGATATAAATGCCATCTTAACTTTATTTAAATATCAACGAAAACCCGCTTCACTGCAAGGTTTTCTTCACCCATTGATAGTTTTACATATTAAATTGATATAAAAACCTATCAAACTATGATACAACCTATGAATATTATGAATATATTCGCAACAGACATTAAGGGTAAGCATATAAAATCACAGCAGGGTCACTACATAAACATGGGTAACAAGATTTAAATTTTATATGCGGGACGCACGCTTCGGATGATTTACGAGGCGTGCGTTATTTATATGATAGAAATACATTCACCTATTGAGACAAACACCGTCACTCAAAACATTTAGACATACATATCTTTGTATTTATAAATCAAGCAAAGCAATTTGCGAAATTTTACCCTATGACCCTGCTTACATATATAATTACCCTTAAATTATGATGTAGGCAAACCTAATTAATATAACCGTGAGGTTACATAATTATTTTGCCTGAACAATCAAGATCGTTTACGAGAAAGATTGTTCAGGTTTTTTTATTTTCCCTAAAGACCATCCGATAGCAAAACGAAAAGAGAGAAGGATATAAAAAAAGGAGATCGATTATTTCGACCTCCTCTTATAGGTAGCGAGACCCGGGATTGAACCGGGGACCTCATGATTATGAATCATGCGCTCTAACCAGCTGAGCTATCTCGCCATCATGTTGTTGTCATTGTTTCTCTTATTGACGGTGCAAAAGTAGGGGTTATTTTTGAATTACACAACATTTTCAATAAAAAAATTCGCTTAATTTTTAAGGCCTCCACCTAAACAGTTAGCTATTAGTTACTTTTTTCATCATTAAAATTAGTCGTTTTCAAATCTTTTATGTATCTTGCGGCAAATATAAGGATAAGAACAATGAAGAAAGAGAAGTTTCATATCGAATACATTTTCGATAAAGTTTCACGACGAAGCTTGTGGAATCACCTAACCACCGCTTTGGGACTTTCCGCTTGGTTCGCCGACGAGGTCATTATAAATGATAATCTCTATACCTTTAAATGGAGTAAAGAGGCCCAAGAGGCAACAGTGATCGACTCCAAGCCGGAGAACTTTATCCGTTATCGCTGGGTGGACGAGGAAGACGAGAGCGCTTATTTCGAATTCATAATCCACACGATCGAATTAACAGGTTCTACGGCACTTGAGATTACGGATTTCTCCGAACCCGGGGAGAAGAAAGATTCCATTAATTTATGGGACTCTCAAGTGGAAGATTTGAAGCGAACGCTTGGTATTTAGAGTAGTTTTACAGAAATCTGTGGGGTGTTATCGTTTTTTACACTACTTTTGCCACTTCAACCAGATTAGGCAATGTTGAGAATAAAACGATTATATACATTTATGCTGCAGACATTCCTGCCGTTGTTTCTTATGACATTCGGCATTTGTCTGTTTATTGTGTTGATGCAATTTCTCTGGCGATACATCGACGATATGGTGGGAAAAGGCCTTGGTATCCCTGTATTAGCGGAGATGTTTATGTATGCGGCCTTGTTTCTTGTCCCGATGGCACTTCCCTTGGCTATTCTATTAGCCTCATTAATGACTTTCGGTAATTTAGGGGAACGCCTAGAGTTATTGGCCATGAAGTCCGCCGGGGTATCATTGATACATATCATGCGTCCGTTGATCGTAACGCTCCTATTCGTGAGCGTGGGCGCCTTTTTCTTCCAAAACAACGTAATGCCCGTTGTCCAAGTCAAGCTATATACATTATTATATTCCATGCGCCAGAAATCACCGGAATTGGATATTCCAGAAGGTTCATTCTACAAAGATATTCCCGGATTCAATGTATATGTGAAGAAAAAGGACCCGAAGGACGGTTTATTAAAAGACGTGATGATCTATGATTATTCGGAAGGATTCAATAACGCCCGTGTAATCGTAGCGGACTCCGGACGGCTAAAGACATCCGCCGATAAATTATTCCTTGTCCTATCTTTATTTAACGGAGAATCTTTCGAGAACGTTGGTAAAAGCCAAGCCAACACGACGCAAGCGAGAACCGCCGTCCCCTATCGACGAGAATCATTCAGCAGCAAGGATATCTTGATTGAATTCGACGCGAATTTCAACCGTACCGACGAATCTTTCATGCAGAACCAATATATGGGAAAGAACTTGAAGGATTTGCAAACCTCTATCGACTCGATGGGCGTACGCTTGGATAGCATCAAGGACGTGAACGCAAAAAGCATTTACGATGCCTCATACGTAAAAACACTAAAGTCCTTACGGGCTAAAAAAGAGAGTGAAGCCGAGGGGCAACCAGACGAGCAGCAGGAAAAATTGCCGGTAATCACTCCTACCATCCAGTTAGATTTCGACAGTCTTTACCTAGCGCAAGCAGCGAGTAGCCAAGCCGCCTTATTAGGTCGGGCCAAATCCTCGATCGAGAATATCAAGACCGACTATTATTTCCGCGCGGCCACGGTTGGCGACGAGGCCTATAAGGTACGCCGCCACTTGACGGAATGGCATAAGAAATTCACGGTATCGTTCGCTTGCATCATGTTCTTCTTTATAGGGGCTCCCTTAGGAGCCATCATCCGTAAAGGAGGATTGGGCGTACCGGTCGTTATCTCGGTAATCTTGTTTATCTTCTATTATATTATAGATAATATGGGCTTCAAGATGGCACGCGACGGCGTTTGGGACGCATGGGAAGGTATGTGGCTTAGCTCCGTGGTCCTAACACCTATGGGTATATTCCTAACCTATAAAGCGGTAAAAGATTCTGTTATCTTGAATGCCGACACTTACGTGAATGCCTTGAAGAACTTAATAGGTAAGCGTGAAGGGCGAAAAGTGGAACGGAAAGAGGTGATCATATACACCCCCGATTATGAGGCCACCCTCCCCCAACTGGAGAAATTGGTGGAAGAAAGTACGACTTATCTGACAAACCATAAACGTTGGATCAATTATCTGACATTTTGGAAACAAGGAGGAAAAGATAACACAGCGGAACTGTTAGCTCAAGACACGGAAAATATCGTGGAGGAATTAAGTAATTCCGACCAGAATTTGCTCTTGAATAAATTGATGGACTACCCGGTCATCGGGGGTTACAATAACAAGCTAAGCAAGCATATAAACGGGAAGCTCGCCTTGGCTATCGGTATTTTCCTCCCGCTAGGATTACCGATCTACCTATTGGCTACGTACCAACGTAAATTGCTACGGCATGATATCGTTATGGTACAAAAGACCAGTAAGGAGCTGATCAATATGATATATTCATTACATTTGCTAAAAAAATAACTCGGATATAAATAATCAATAAATATGAGCGAGATTCAATTAAACACCATCGAAGAAGCTATCGAGGATTTCCGTGAAGGAAAGTTCTTAATCGTTGTAGACGACGAGGACCGGGAGAATGAAGGAGACTTTATCATCGCGGCCGAGAAAGTAACCCCGGAAAAAATCAACTTCATGTTGAAAAACGGACGAGGTGTATTATGCGCCCCGATCACGGAAGAACGTTGTCAAGAGCTGGAACTGGATATGCAAGTTGCCAATAACACCTCTTTACTAGGTACTCCCTTCACGATAACAGTAGATAAATTAGGAGGGAAATGTACGACCGGCGTTTCCATGTACGACCGTGCGGAAACGATCTTGGCGTTGGCCGATCCAAAGACCAAGCCATCCGATCTGGGACGTCCCGGACATATCAATCCGCTCCGTGCCCGCTCTCGTGGCGTACTTCGCCGTGCGGGTCATACAGAGGCCGCCGTGGATTTGGCCCGGTTAGCCGGTTTATATCCCGCCGGAGCCTTGATCGAGATCATCAACGAGGATGGAACCATGGCACGTCTGCCGCAATTAATCGAGGTAGCCAAGAAATTCGATATAAAGATTATTTGTATCAAGGACCTGATCGCCTATCGCCTCCGCACCGAATCGATCGTGGAGAACGGCGTAGAGGTAGATCTCCCTACCGAGTACGGACATTTCCGTCTCATTCCTTTCCGCCAGAAAAGCAATGGCTTAGAGCATATAGCTTTGATAAAGGGTAAATTCGAGAAAGACGAGCCTATCTTAGTGCGCGTGCACTCATCTTGCGCTACAGGTGATATCTTCGGTTCCATGCGTTGCGAGTGCGGAGAGCAATTGCACGAGGCTATGCGCCGCATCGACCAAGAAGGCAAAGGGGTCATCGTTTACCTGAACCAAGAAGGACGAGGTATCGGATTGATGGAGAAGATGAAAGCATACAAGCTCCAAGAGGATGGTTTGGATACGGTGGACGCGAACTTGCATTTAGGTCATCAAGCGGACGAGCGAGATTATGGTGTCGGGGCACAGATCTTACGTCATATCGGCGTAACGAAAATGCGCTTGATGAGCAATAATCCGGTAAAACGTGTAGGTCTGGAAGCTTATGGACTCGAGGTAGTAGAGAATGTTCCTATCGAGGTGAAACCGAATCCATACAACGAATTCTACATGAAAACGAAAAAAGAACGTATGGGGCATGTGCTGCATAACATTAAATAGTTATCAGAACGTTGCAAGAATTCCGATTATTGATTACTTTTGTCGCGTAATAATAAAACAACCTATACAAAAAGCAATGTCATGACACAAGTCTCAGATCGTTTAGCGAGTTTATCGCCTTCAGCAACATTGGCGATGTCACAAAAGAGCGGTGAGTTGAAAGCTCAAGGTATCGATGTTATCAACTTAAGTGTGGGAGAACCCGATTTCAATACTCCCGACTTCATTAAAGAAGCCGCGAAGAAGGCGATTGACGATAATTTCTCACGTTATTCTCCCGTAGCGGGTTATCCGGCATTACGCAATGCTATCGTTGCCAAATTGAAGAACGAGAACGGACTGGAATATACAGCAGGCCAGATCTCTTGCGCGAACGGCGCTAAACAATCCGTTTGTAACACGGTCATGGTATTGGTAAATCCGGGAGACGAGGTTATCATCCCGGCTCCTTTCTGGGTAAGCTATCCGGAGATGGTGAAGTTAGCGGAAGGAACTCCCGTTATCGTTCCGGCTGGTATCGAGCAAGATTTCAAGATCACTCCGGCTCAATTGGAAGCCGCCATTACACCTAAGACTAAAGCGTTAATCCTTTGCTCTCCCTCCAACCCTACAGGCTCTGTTTACAGCGCCGAGGAATTGGCTGGTTTAGCGGAAGTATTGAAAAAACATCCGGATATCATCGTTATAGCGGATGAGATCTACGAACATATTAACTATATCGGTAAACACAACAGCATCGCTTCTATCGAAGGAATGAAAGACCGTACGGTAATCGTAAACGGCGTTTCCAAAGCGTACGCGATGACCGGCTGGCGTATCGGTTTCATCGCCGGACCGGAATGGATCGTGAAAGCGGTTAATAAATTACAAGGACAATATACCTCTGGCCCTTGCTCCGTATCTCAAAAAGCGGCGGAAGCGGCTTATACAGGCTCACAAGAACCTGTTGAGGAAATGCGTAAGGCTTTCGAACGCCGCCGCGACTTAATCGTTAATTTGGCGAAAGAGGTTCCGGGCTTCGAGGTGAATAAACCGGAAGGCGCCTTCTACTTATTCCCGAAATGTAGTTATTACTACGGCAAGACAGATGGAACCCGTGTAATCAACAACGCCGATGACTTAGCGATGTACCTCTTGGAAGTAGCGCACGTGGCTTGCGTAGGTGGTACCTCTTTCGGGGCACCTGAGTGTATCCGCATGAGTTACGCTACCAGCGATGAGAATATCGTGGAGGCGATCAAACGTATCAAGGATGCGTTAGTCGCGTTGAAATAAGAAAAAATAAAACAGATATACTTACTTGGCAAAGTAATATATACCGCATTGGCAAAGTAAGTATATCTTCTATGGGCAAGTAAGCTATACTTCATAAAAAAGGCGATACATTGGGTTGTACCGCCTTTTTCTTTATATCAAATACGTTACCGCAATTATTCAGCACGCAAAGTGAAACGTTTGAACGCCAAGATCTGCAACTCAGGATCGATCTCCTTCATTGTCTCTCTTACAGTCTTCTTGCCATCCATGATATCCTCTTGGTTCAACAAGCAAACCTCTTTCAAGAACTTGCCCAGACGACCCTTAGCGATATTCTCGATCATCTGTTGAGGTAAGTTAGCAGCCTTCTCAGCGGAAACAGTAGCGATGATTTCTTTTGCCTTAGCGACATCCTCAGCCGTAATCCAGCCCTTAGCCATATTACTTTCCATATGATCCTCGCTATCTACGTGTGTAGGATTGATACCAGCCTTCTTCAACGCAGCCTCTACAGCTTTCTGTACTTGCTCAGCCTTAGTCTTCTCTATAGCAACTTGGATCTCTGCCTCTTTTACAGATTCCGGAACACCAGCCTCGTCAATAGCGATCGGGTTCATAGCGGCGATCTGCATAACAATATTGTGAGCGGCTTCTTCAGATTCCTTGTTGAAAGCGGCGATCGTACAAAGTTGGTTCTTACCCATATGGTTGTATACAGTAGTGTAAGCACCTTCAACTACGCAGTAGCCATCCAACTCCATTTTCTCGCCAGTGATACCACTACGATCCGTAACAGCGTCTTGGATAGTACCCTTGCCCATAGGCAAAGCTTTCACCTCGTCCAAAGTACGGCATTTGTTAGCCACGGCAGCGTCCAAGATAGCTTGAGTCAAAGCCACGAAGTCCTCATTCTTAGCCACGAAGTCCGTTTCGCACTTCAAAGCGATGATAGCGGCGAACTCGCCATCCTTCTTAGCCAACACACAACCCTCGGCAGCCTCACGATCAGAACGTTTAGCGGCGATAGCCTGTCCTTTTTTACGGATAATTTCCATTGCTTTCTCGATGTCACCGTCAGACTCTGTCAAAGCCTTCTTACAGTCCATCATACCAGCTCCACTCATTTTGCGCAGCTTGGTAATATCAGCCATTGTTACAGCCATAATCTTATTTCCTTTATCTTTAAAATGTTTATACTTTCAAAAATTGACAATGGACAGTTGCCAATTGACAAATCCTGTCAAAAGCCAACTGCCCATTGTATTTGTATTCTAATTGTCAATTGTCAACGTCAATTGTCAATCGAATTATTCTTCGTCTTTCGCGAACTTACCGGCAACGTTAGCGTTCAACGCATCGTCGTCTTCTTTCTTCGTACGTTCTTTCTTAACAGCAGCCTTTGCCTTGCGCTCTCTTTTCGGAGCCTCTTCAGCAGCTTCCGCGTCAATTTTCTCAGCCTTACGCTCTTGCAAGCCTTCGTTCATAGCCTCGCAGATAGCGCCCAAGATAACCTCTACAGACTTTGTAGCGTCATCGTTAGCCGGGATAACGTAGTCGATATTATTCGGATTAGAGTTCGTATCAACCATACCGAATACAGGGATACCCAAACGGTTAGCCTCACGAACAGCGATATGCTCTTTCATCACGTCTACAACGAACAACGCTGACGGAAGACGAGTAAGGTCTACGATAGAACCTAAAGTCTTCTCCAACTTAGCGCGTTGGCGAGTGATTTGAAGTTTTTCTCTCTTAGAAAGATTATCAAATGTACCATCTTTTGTCATCTTATCGATAGTAGCCATCTTCTTGATAGCTTTACGGATCGTCGGGAAGTTGGTCAACATACCACCCGGCCAGCGCTCGATAACGTAAGGCATACCTACGGAAGCAGCCTTATCAGCGACAACTTGTTTAGCTTGTTTTTTGGTAGCCACGAAAAGAACTTTCTTGCCTTGTTTAGCCAAGTTCTTCATAACTTCAGCGGCTTCGTCTACTTTAGCAACTGTTTTATAAAGGTCAATGATATGAATACCATTGCGCTCCATGAAGATATAAGGAGCCATAGCGGGATTCCACTTTCTTTTTAAGTGTCCGAAGTGTACACCAGCCTCTAATAATTGATCAAAATTTACTCTTGACATTGTTTTTTTCTTAAATCGTTTACTTTCTTTGTTTAATTTCAACCATCAGGTAGTCTTTCCGCATGTCCACATGTAAAAAGAATCCCGATAATTTAGATACTAAACGCTTCGCTTTACTTGTAAGGGACTCACAAATAACATTAACGTTTACTGAACTGGAATCTCTTACGAGCTTTAGGACGTCCCGGTTTCTTACGTTCAACAGCACGCGGGTCACGAGTAACGAAACCTTCTGCACGAAGAGCGGATTTGTCTTCCGGATTGATCTTAACCAGTGCGCGAGCGATAGCCAAGCGAGCTGCCTCAGACTGTCCTTTGAAGCCACCTCCATCGAGGTTGATCTTGATATCATATTGTTCTGCAACGTTCAGCTTTGCGAGCGGCTGCTTAACAATGAACTGAAGGATTGTAGAAGGAAAGTAATTAGCCAGATCACGTTTGTTGATAGTAATCTTTCCTGTACCTTCGCTTACGAATACGCGTGCAATAGCACGTTTACGTCTGCCTAATGCATTTACTACTTCCATTATATCTTATTTAAGTGAGTTTATATCAATTGCTTTCGGGTTCTGAGCATCGTGTTTGTGTTCGCTACCTGCGTAAACATACATATTGCTCAGCAACTTAGCTCCCAGTCTGTTCTTCGGAAGCATGCCCTTCACTACTTTTCTCAGTAATCTGTCTTCACCGTTAGGTTTGGCGATCAAACGAGCAGGAGTCATTTCTCTCTGACCACCCGGGTAGCCAGTATAAGACAAATAAACTCTGTCATTCCATTTGTTACCACTTAATTTAACTTTGTCTGCATTGATGATAATAACGTTATCACCGCAGTCTACATGAGGAGTAAAGTTTGGTTTATACTTTCCTCTCAACAGTTTCGCAACTTTTGCTCCCAGACGACCTAAAGTTTGGTCTGTAGCATCAACGATAACCCATTCTTTGGTTACAGTTGCCTTGTTTGCAGAAATGGTCTTGTAACTTAAAGTATCCACTCTTAATTTGTTTTTTAAATGTTACTACTAAAAATTTTCTTCACCACTTATCAACCTTCCCCGGACAAAGGAAGATTAACTTGCTATGAATTAATCTCTTATCCTTTTGAGATAATAATCGGCTTGCAAAAGTACGGCTTTTCTTTGAATTGGCAAACTATTTCTGTCTTTTTTTGGATTTATCCGGTTGATAACGAGCCACAAGCTATCTGCCGTAAACAGCGCCCAACAAGACAAAAAAAGACTGCAGGCAACAAGCCACACACGATCAATGCTACAATACATAATCGGCAGCTTGCTACCTGCAGTCCGTAAGTCGATCTTATAATCTGAATTATCTTACAATGTCTTCCGGGAATTTATCCGGCATCTCAATACGTTTCCAAGTCTCTTTATACCAGCAATTCAGTTCATTGCCATTCAGATCCTTCTCTATAAAATATTTAAGATGCAATACTTTATCATCAACGAGTTCGAAAGTAAGAACATTATCCTGATTGTCGAGCATCGGCAAATGAATATTCTTTTCAATGCTTTCAGCGTATGTATGATCCGACAACTGCTCGTAACTACCATACCCCGTTATAATAGCATCTGCTCCGGGACGAATCGTGAAATTCACAATTCTTCCATCGTCACTCAGTACTTTGAAAGTATTACTCGGTTTAAGTACACCCGGAGCATCCGGACTTTCTGAAACATAGTGGCACAATTGCCAGATTCCTTTCAGATTAGCTGGCTTAAAGTTAGCCTTTTGTGCCATCACATTTGTTACCGCAAACAGCATCGCCGCCAGCATGGTAAAGAAATAAAGCTTTTTCATATCTGTACGATTTTAGTTAACACTTTAATTCATCTGTCTGTCACAAATATAAAGATTTCTTTTATAAAAATAGCAATCTAAAGACATAAAAAAACTCGCATAATCAAAAGAATATGCGAGTTTCTTATCATTTGTATGAATATTCAGATATGATTCATTAAAAATCGGCATTACGTGGGGTACGCGGGAACGGAATTACATCGCGGATATTAGACATACCCGTCACGAAGAGCAACAAGCGTTCAAATCCCAGTCCGAATCCGGAGTGAGGACAAGTACCGAACTTACGAGTATCCAGATACCACCACATATCCTTCATCGGAATATGCATTTCTTCAATACGCGTCATCAATTTGTTATAATCAGACTCACGTTCCGAACCGCCAATGATCTCTCCGATTTTAGGGAAAAGTACATCCATGGCACGCACAGTCTTACCATCCTCATTCTGTTTCATATAGAAGGCCTTTATTTCCTTCGGATAGTCAGTCAGGATCACCGGACGTTTAAAGTGGTCTTCCACCAGATAACGCTCGTGTTCAGAAGCCAAATCAACTCCCCAGTAAACCGGGAATTCGAATTTATGTCCTTTGGCAACAGCTTCTTCCAGTATTTTAATACCTTCCGTGTATGGCAGACGGACGAAGTCTTCTTTAAGTACACCTTCCAAACGTTCAATTAATCCTTTATCGAACATGTCGTTCAGGAATTTCACATCATCTGCACAGTTATCCAAAGCCCATCTCACACAATATTTAATGAACTCTTCAGCCAAATCCATATTCTCCTGAATTTCGTTGAAAGCTACCTCCGGTTCAATCATCCAGAACTCGGCCAAGTGGCGCGGAGTGTTAGAATTTTCGGCACGGAAAGTAGGACCAAACGTATAGATTGCACCTAAAGCGGTAGCAGCTAACTCACCTTCCAACTGTCCCGAAACAGTCAAACTGGCTTGTTTGCCAAAGAAGTCATCATCATACACGATAGAACCGTTTTCATCTTTTTTCAGATCATACAGGTTCATGGTAGTCACCTGAAACATCTGTCCGGCACCTTCACAGTCAGACGCTGTAATGATAGGTGTATGAAAATAGAAGAATCCCTTTTCATGGAAGAATTTATGGATAGCAATAGCCATATTGTGACGAATACGGAATACTGCTCCAAAAGTATTGGTACGCGGACGCAAATGGGCTATCTCACGCAAAAACTCCATAGAGTGCCCTTTCTTCTGTAGCGGATACGTATTGTCACAAG
>OHEC01000006.1_pt1 | contig 214723 bp, 143 predicted proteins | sample 1567141 | NCBI WGS metagenome assembly OHEC01 (sample SAMEA3879567, study PRJEB24766) | human gut metagenome | biome: human-associated habitat; feature: feces | place: USA | collected 1985/1987 | reverse complement strand
TCCTGGTTCTTAACAGGGCTTGAAAAGCACAGCGACCGGGCCGACGGCCATCTGTACCAGAACAGCCAGGCGTTTATGTGTACCATGCTTTACAATATGAGCCGGATGCAGACACCGTCCATGATGGCGGCCATGAACGAGCTCTCCAATCACGATCACTCCCGTTTCCTTACCAGGACCAACCGACAGGTGGGGCGGCTGGATTACCGGGGGAAGGCGGCGGCCTCAGAGGGGATCAATCTCGGGATCTTCCGGGCGGCGGTGGTGGTCCAGATGACCTGGCCTGGGGCGCCGACGATCTATTACGGCGATGAGGCCGGTGTCTGCGGATGGACGGATCCGGACAGCCGGCGGACATACCCCTGGGGCCAGGAGGATCTGGAGCTGATGGAATTCCACCGGTATCTGGCGGGGATCCGCAATTGGAACCGGGCCTTCCGGACAGGCTCCTTTAAGCCGCTGCTGGCAGAGAATGGTATGATCGCCTACGGCAGATTCCAGGAAAATGAGCGGGGCGTGGTGCTGGTCAACAGTGAGAGCTTTACCCAGAGGGCTCAGATCCCTGTATGGGAGGCAGAGGTGACCGGAGATTCCATGGACCGGATCATGGAATCCAGCGTGGAGCGGTACAATGTGGGACGTCTCCCGTACCCGGTCAGGGACGGGATCCTGACCGTTGAGATCGGTCCCTTCTGTGCCATGATCTTTGAGGAAAAAGTGCTTGATTTTTAATTGATTTTGTGATATCATTTTGACTTGTCAGAATGATATGGGCGGGTTCCCGAGTGGCCAAAGGGGACAGACTGTAAATCTGCTGCAACTTGCTTCGGTGGTTCGAATCCACCTCCGCCCAGTAGAATTTGGAAATTTTGAATTGATTCGGATTTTCAGATTTATATGCCCAGATAGCTCAGTTGGTAGAGCAGAGGACTGAAAATCCTCGTGTCGCTGGTTCGATTCCGGCTCTGGGCATTTTCCTTGTAATTAAAAGGAATATAATTGAATAAGGGCGTGTAGCTCAGTTGGTAGAGCACTTGACTTTTAATCAAGTTGTCCGGGGTTCGAATCCCCGCACGCTCACTGTGAATGATAGCGGGAATACTATGATTGAATAGTGTTCCCGTTATTTGTATTGGTGGCATGTTACCGTTTGGCGATATAGAATCATTTTAGTAGACATAAACTTTTTTAGTGTCTACTGTTTTTACTTGCAAAAAATGGTCAGAAAATTATATAATATGGATATTGGTACTGGATATGAGCTCATATGGATGAATCATCATATGGATATGGTGCAAAACACAGTCGTTTGCCCTTCGGAAGAGGAATAAACAGAGTATATAAAAATATATTATGTGTAAGAAGGATGAAATGATGTTATGAAAGTTATTATTGCAGATTACGATGAAGAAGCTATCCGTCTTTTTGAAGAACAATGCAAACAATTTTCATATGTAGAGCTGAGCGGGAAGTTTAATGATTCTGCGGAAACGCTTAAATATGTTTCCAGACATAGAGTGGAAGCGGCTTTTATAAATATCGAATTAAATGGTATGGACGGACTTCAGCTCGGAGAAAAGTTACGGGAATTAAATCCTAAAATAGTTCTTGTATTTTTTATAGAACATACAGAATATATATTGGAGGCACTTCGGATAAAAGCGGATGGTTATATGATCAGGCCGTATACTATGGAAGATTTAACATGGACTATGGGAAATGCAAAACTTCTCAGTCGGCGACAGAAGAAGCCGGCATATATTAGGACATTTGGCCGATTCGACTTATTTATTAATGGAGAACTTGTGATATTTTCCAATAAAAAGGCAAAAGAACTGCTTGCGTTATGTGTGGACAATAAAGGCGGAGTTGTGACAATGGAAGAAGCCGTTGACAAACTCTGGGAGAATCGTTTGTACGATGAAAAGGTAAAAAATCTGTATCGCAGGGCGGTTATGGATTTGAATAAGATATTCAGTACATATGGGATTAAAGATGTATTTGTTAAGAAACGGGCTGCCTGTTGGATTAATTATGCCAATGTGGACTGTGATTATTATATGTGGATAGAAGAAAATATATTATCCGGTACAGGGAAAAGTGTTAGAAGCGGCATTGATACCCGGGGGGGGGTATATGACGGAGTATTCATGGGCTGAAGAAACAAATGCCCGAATCAACAGGTATAAATTCAGGGAAGATAACTAAAAACAGAGAAAAAGTAAAACCGATTTATTGTAGAAATTATTAAAATTTCGACAATAGATCGGTTTTTCACATATAGTGGATTATTAATGCGGAAAATGTGAAAAAGTAAAAATATAATAGCTTGAAAAAGGAGAAAATGGCAAGTTATTCACACTTTGTTAACGTATGATTTTATATGCTGTTGAAAAGATGGAGCTATTTTGCATTATTTAGAAAAAATATGTAAGGGGAGTGATGAATTTAGTGAAATGATGTCAAATACTCCATTGATTTTATATAGATTGATGCAGGGTTAATAGGAATATAAATAATTCTGTAAATAAGCAAGAAAGGAAAGATAGTGACTATGAGGAAAAAGAAAAATAGTAAACTGCGTTCAGCGCTGGCGATTTTTCTTGCCGGGGCTATGGTGCTCGGAATGATACCCGGTGGTATGGGACAAGTCTATGCCTCAGATTCGACTCCGACTCCGGCGGTAGCGTTTGATGAAACCTCTGTGTCAGATCCGTCTACTGTGGATACTTGGAATCAGGTTGTAAAAGATTCGACAGAAAACATCGGACGTATCTGGACAGATAAAACAGTACTCACAGAGGATATTCAGCTTGAGGGCGGAAGCAGACCAAGTGTCAAAAAAGGCGATTCTGATTTCTTAGTTGGATTATCGGCATTGTCATCTACATCGAATACAGTAAAGACGGTTAGCAGACCGTTGGATATCGTACTGGTAGTAGACACGTCAGGTTCTATGGAAAATTCACCGCATATGGGAACTAGGCCTGAGAGTGAGCGATATCGATATGAAGAGATATATGCAGGAAATCTTAGTGAAACAGAAGATCAAGAATATTATACAAAGGATGGAGGCAAAATTACTTCTGAAGGTCAAAAAATTCTGTTTTGGTGGGAATTTACGCACTGGGAATTAAATGGACAAACGGTCGAGCCGAAGATATCCGCAGAAGATTCCAATCCAAATCACATCCAATTTTACGAGAGAAGAGATTTGGGAACAAATATTACGAAGCTGCAAGCTCTGCAAAATGCAGTAAATAACTTTGTGGAACAAACAGCTAAAATGAATGATTCCATTGATGATATAAAATTACAGCATCGAGTTTCCCTTGTAAAATTTGCAAGTGATGAAAGTGACAACATTGGAAATGATTTTATAAATAACAATTATAATCGTTCACAAATTGTAACGGAATTAAAGTCTTACACAACGAAAAATATTTCGGACTTGACCTCAACAGTGAATAGTCTGATTGCAGCAGGAGCAACTCGCGCAGATTTTGGATTGAATCAGGCGCAGAGAGCATTTCAGCTTGGAGGAACCAGAGAAGGGGCGCAGAAAGTTGTCGTTTTCTTCACAGATGGTCAGCCGACGTCGAATAGTGACTGGAGTAACAGTGTTGCAGCTGCCGCCATTACGAACGCAAAAGAGTTGAAGGATGCGAATGCTTTGATCTACAGTATCGGCGTGTTCCGGGATGCGAATCCGAACGATACAAATACAAGCGCTGGTAACTTTAACGGATATATGCATGCGGTTTCTAGCAACTATCCGGATGCGACTGCTACAAGCAGTACACGACCTAATCGCTATTCTTGTACATTAGGAAAACGCACAGATAATTCTGATTATTATAAAGCGGCAACGGATGCAGATGAATTGAATAATATATTTAATGAGATTTCATCGGATTTGGAAACAGGATTTGGTTTTCCGACACAGACAGAAGGGTATGATCCGGGTAAGGTAGGATATATTACATTTACCGATCAGCTCGGCGAATATATGCAGGTGGATGAATTTAAGAGTTTGGTCTTTGCAGATCAGATATTCGATCCGGTAGGAGAACCGGTTACTGAAAACGGTGTTACTACATATAAATATGAAGGAAGTGCAACAGGAGATACAGAACTTTATCCGAACGGTAATGTAAAAGATATTATCGTTCAGGTGAAGAAAGGGGCAGACCTGAAAACCGGTGATACAGTTACAGTACAGATTCCGGCAGGTTTGATCCCGCTTCGTCACTTTACGTTAGATACAGACAGTGACGGAAATAAAACGATGGATATACAGGAGGCATATCCGCTCCGTATCTTCTATGGTGTCAGCATCAAGCCGGAGGTCCGGGAAAGAATTGCCGACGGACTAAACCCGAATGATGCAGATGACGAGGCGCTTCAGCAATATCTGAACGCTCATAATGAGAATGGAGTTCCGTATTTCTATTCAAACTATTATAACGGACAATACATAGATCCGAATGGAAAGACATTGGGCAATACGACTGCTTCTTTCCAACCGGCAAAGAAAAATACATTTTATTATTTTACAGAAGATACTCCGATTTATACAGATAAAGATTGTACAATGGCAGTAAAGAACGAGCCGAGTGCGGATCAGACGTATTATTATAAGAGACCGTATGTGCAGTTAAACGGAGGTCAGGTTGAAGAAATCGACGGCAAGGTAGCCTTTACGGGATCAAACTTCCAGCAGGCAAGTGCGAACTTCGGTATAAATGACAAGGGAGAATACTTTATCAAGTCCGGTTCTGCACGATTGACAAGAATCGATGCGTTGATAGATGATAAAACAGAGAACATAACAAATACGGCGGATGTAGTGATCGATCCGATTTGGGATAATATCAATAATCCCGATTACTTAAATGTTTATCTGGGAAATAACGGAAGGCTTGCGCTTGAGCTTCCGGGCGCTCTTGCAATCAGCAAAGATGCCCGCGTGGCAGCGAATAAAAATCTGAATGCGGATGAAATATTAAAAGATAAAAAGTTCACATTTGAGATCAGTATTCCGTCTATGAAGGGAAAAACAGTCAAAGCGGAAGTACGAAATGCGCAAAATGAAATTCAGGGAAAAGCATTTGAACTGGAATTTGATAAGACCGGAGCTGCCAAGTATCAGATTAAAGATGACGAAACGCTGTATATTCATGGATTGGATAAAGATGCGCAATATACCGTAACCGAAAAAGAACTGCCGAAAGGATTTGAACTGACGGCAGTTGATAAAAAGGCGGACGCAAAAGAGGCGGCTGGAACGATCGTTTCAGGAAAATCTGTAAAACATGTGTTTGAAAATACATATGACGTAGATGAAATCACGCTTGCCGAAACTGATTTCGCAAGTTATGAGAAACAGTTTGACCGGTGGGATATTGCAGATAAGTTCCGAATCGAATTGATTCCGACAACAGAAGGAGCTCCGCTTCCGAATGGAGCTGCTGATGGTAAAAAAGGCGTTGAGGTAACAGAAAAAAATTCATCAGGAAACTTCGGAGAGATCACATTTTCTCATCCCGGAGTATATGAATATGAAATTCAGGAGAAACAGCCGGCAAGTGCAATACCGGGAGTTATATATTCTCTGGCATCCTATACATATCGGGTAACGGTGACCGATAATGGAGACGGAACATTATCCGCTGTGGCAGAAATGGAAAAAACGGCTAATGACGACGGGGCGTCAGTAGGAAATACGCCGATTCCGGTTGAGAATAAAACAGCGGTATTTGTAAATGATTTCCATGCAGATTCCGCAACGACATCTATACTTGCAAAAAAAGTGTATGCAGATGAAAGCGGAGCGAATCCGTTGAAAAACGGAATGTTTGAATTTAAACTCAAAGCGACCGGAGACAACGCAGAGCAGGCGCCAATGCCGACCGGAGAGAAGGATGAAAATGGTTATATCCATGTAGTCAACGTCGGAACAGGAATTACATTCGGTAACATGGTGTTTACAGAGGAGAATGTCAGTGATACACCGTGGACGTATGAAATTGCAGAAGTGATTCCGGAAACTGCGGTTAATAATGGAGACGGAACTTATACTTTAAACGGTATAACTTATAAGGCACAAACATATTCCGTATCTATTATGGCAAAGGCACAAGGTTCAGGCGAGGATGCGTATATTGTCATAGAAAAGACATACAGCAAAGCAGAAGGAGCAGTTGCTGAAGATCAGGTTGTATTCAACAACAGTTATGAACCGAAGCCTATAGTACTTCCGGGTGAGGGAGAATCAGCGGTACAGGGAAGAAAAACTTTAGTCGGACGCGATTCTCTTGTGGATGAAGAGTTCTCCTTTACATTGAGTGCTGCAAATACCGCAGCAAGAACCGGTCTTAAAGAAAATTTCATTATCTTCAATGGAGATACGGCTCAGGATACGATGCAAAAAACGGTGAACGGACTGACGAATAATCAGGCTGCAACATTTGATTTTGACAGTATCGAGTTCAAACGTCCGGGAACATATGTATTTAGTGTAGTAGAAAATGCCCCGGAAAACGGAAACGGAATGGTATATGACCGACATACAGCAAGAGTACGGGTTATTGTGACAGATGAGAACGGAGAATTAAAGGCAGAAACAGCTTACTATAACGGTGAAGGCGCAGATACTGATGCGGCTGCATTTGTCAATCTGTATACAGCGTCTGCAACTTACGGAACAGGCGCGGAACTGATTGTAGAAAAGACGTTATCCGGCCGTGCTCTGAAAGCGGGCGAATTTACATTTAAAATCGAGGCGGCAGACAGTGATACTGTAAATGCTGAGACAGCGGATGCTAAATTGTCAGATTCTGACAGAGAATTTACAAACACATCAGGAGCGGCAGACGGTGTTGCATCTCGGATCTTTGACAAATTGTCAGGGGTGACCTTTACACAGGATGATGCAGGAAAGACGTTCAGCTACGTTCTTTCAGAGGCAGCAGGAAATTTACCGGGAGTTACATACTCAAAGGACACATATCGCTTTGATATTACGGTAGTAGATAACGGCGACGGAACGATGCATACAGAAACGAAAGTTACAATGCAGGGAGATGGTGTGACAGCAGAAGCTCATCATGATAGTTCAGACGGAAGAGATACGATAGTAGCAGGTTTTACGAACGGATATCATGCAGACAGCGTGGAAGTAGACTTCACAGAAGCGGCAGCATTGTTCCACAAACGACTGGTTGGACGCGACTGGAAAGAAGATGATTCGTTTACATTCAATCTTACGGCAGAAGATGGAACTCCAATGCCGAAAGATACGGAAGGCAATGATGTAACAAGCGTTACTGTATCACAGAAAGGCGGAACGGAAGATGGTACGGATGTACCGTTTGGATTCGGAAAGGTCACATATGATACAGTCGGAAAGTATTCCTACACTGTTACAGAAGAGAATGCAGGACAAACCATTAACGGAGTGACTTATAGTAAGAATGAGGCAAAAATAATAGTTGATGTTTCTGATCCGGGAAATGGGCAGTTGACCGCAAATATACAGTCCTATAGTACGATATTTATTAATGAATACGGCGCTTCTCTGAACCTCGGAGCGGCAGGCGGACTTGCAATTACAAAAACAGTGACAGGTCATGCATTAGCGAAAGAGCAGTTTGAATTTAAGGTAAAAGCGGTTAAGACAGACACTGCTACAGCAGATGAAGCGGCAGAACTCTTTGGATTTAAAGAGGGAGAGACAGAGGTTACATTTAAGAACAACGAAGCGGCGGCAGATGGACAAACTGTAACCATGTTAAAAACAGATACGAACTTTACGTTGAAGAATCTGGGTAAAGTATACAAATATGAAGTATCGGAAATGAATGATAAGAAACCGGGATATACATACGATGATACTGTTTATACAGTAGAATTATGGGTAACAGATGATGGAGACGGAACATTAACGCTTCATACAAAGGTGACAGATGAAAAAGGCAGTGTCATAAGCGAAGAGACAAGCAATGAAACAGATCAAAAGCAGACTGTTCTCGCATTCAACAACAGCTATGCCGGAAGCGGTGTTCTTGACGGATCAGCAAATCTTGCAGGAACAAAGAAGATGGATGGTCCATGGGAAGCAACCGACAAAGATTTATCTGGCTTCCGGTTCACTATCACGGGCGGTGACGAAGCAACGAATGCGGCAATTACAGCAGGCACAGTTGTATTACCGCAGAGTGTAACGGCAACTTCTGATGCAGACGGCAACTTCAACTTTGGAGATATTACCTTTAATGAGAAGGGAACTTACAAATTCACAGTCAGTGAAGTTGTACCGGCAGAGGGAGACAAGATTCCGGGAGTTGCCTATAATGCAGAGACGGTTACGATTATCGTTAATGTTACGGATAATGATGACGGAACATTAACAGCGGCGCTGGCAGAAGGATCACAGGAATTAATATTTACGAATACTTATGCAACAACGCAGGATGCAACATTTACGCCATCCGTAGTGAAGGAGGTAAAGGGGCTTAATGCGAAAGAGATCTTTACATTCAAGCTGAGCGCAGCCGATGAAGCAACGAAGGCGGCGATTGACAGTGGAACACTGACCGGAATTGGAACGACGGCAGATCTATACAGCTCAGAGAAAACGACAACTAAACTGATTCCAAAGGATGGAACAGAGCAAGTAGACTTTAATGCGCTGACATTTAAGAAAGCCGGAACTTATAAGTTTACCGTTCAAGAGACCAATGCAAATGCACCGACAGGATGGACGTATGATTCTCATACATATGAGATTATTATTAAAGTAACAGACCAGGATTCTGTATTGAAGGCAACACAAGAGATCAATGCTGACGGGGTGACCAATTCACAAATCTTCATCAATAAATTTGAAGCATCGACAACTTACGGTGATGAAGGCGGACTGAATGTTACAAAGACATTGAATGGACGTACACTTGCAGCAGATATGTTTGATTTCACAATTACCGGTGAAGCAACTGACAGTGTAACTGCAGAAGAAGCAGAAGCAAAACTTGCAGAGACTGATAAGAGCTTTAAGAATACTGCACCAGGCAAAGACGATGTCGCGGTGATGAGTAAGCTTAGTGACGTGAAGTTTGATGAAACAGACATTGGTAAGACATATCAATACTCCGTTCGCGAGGCAGCAGGCACCGATACAAAGTATACGTATGATCAAGTATCAGCGACCGTTGCAATTACGGTACAGGAGAAAGACGGAGAGCTGTATACGGTAACAACCGTAACCAAGGGAGACGATAGTAAGGAATATAGTTCGGCAGAAAGTAAAGCTACAGCAGTAGCGCCGTTCGTAAACAGCTATACACCGGATATCGTAACCATTGAGCCGGGAGCATTTGCCGGAAAGGTAACGAAAGTTCTGAAAGGAAACCGTGACACAGGTTTAGCGGCAGGTGAATTCAATTTCCAAATGAAGATTACACCGGCAGATGATACAAGCAGCATGGACAATGTTGTACTTCCGGAGGGAGCAGTTGGAGATACAATCACATCGGCAAACGCGGCAGACGGTTCTGTAAGCTTCGGAAATATTCAGTTCAAAGCGGCGGGAAACTATCATGTAGAGATTACGGAAGTAGTTCCGGAATATGCTGATCCGAATATGACGTATGACAAGCATACCTTTAGCTATGACATTGCAGTGACTTATAATGCGGCGGAGGGAACGTTGTCAGCGAAAGTCGCGGATGGAAGTCAAGCAGGAAGCGCGACATTTACTAATATTTACGAGGCGGAAGACACGAAGGATGTTATTAACACAGAAGAGCCGGCCACGTCCGTAAATGGCAAGATTGTCGGTGTCGGCGATCAGTTGACTTATACTATCGACTGGGTAAATAATGCAGTAGATGAAACAGGCGCTCCTGCGAAAGCGGAGGTGAAGATCACAGATATTGTACCGAAAGGTACGGAATATGTAAGCGCAGATACGAATGGAGTTTATGAAGAGACTTCAAAGACAATCACCTGGACGCTTGGCGAGCAGGAAGCAGGAGCTTTCGGAACGGTAAGCTTTGTAGTAAAAGTGCTTGACAGCGCAGGCGGAACAGCGGTAGAAAATACGGCAGAGATTACCATTGGAGACAACGATCCAAATCAGACCAATACAGTTACCACGAACGTTCCGGGCAAAGATTCTGTAGTAGAAGGCGACGGAGAATTACAGGTCGGCAAGGTTTTGACCTATACCATTTCCTATAAGAACCCGGAAATTGAAGCGGCGACAGTTATCATTACAGACAGCATTCCGGAAGGTCTTGATTATGTAGACGACAGCGCGGGCGAATATGCATCGTATAACGCAGAGACACGTATGCTGACATGGAAGATTGCAGATGTTCAGCCAGGAGCAGACGGAACGGTTACATTTGATGCTAGAGTAAATGAAAGCGCCGAGACAGTAGTTGAGAACAAAGCGACGATCCAGATCGGCGAAAATGGACCTGAATATGAGACGGATACCGATCGGAAAGAGATTCCGAAAGATGGAAATCTTTCCATCAGTAAAACCATCGTACTGACAGAAGGTCAGGGCACAGGGATCGACAAAGAGAAAGAGTTTACATTTATAGTAGCGCTTAAGGATGCCAAAGGTACGGCATTGACGAAAGAATATGCTTACGCCGTAACAGGCGAAAGCGGAGAGGAAATCAAGAAAGGTAATGCTGCAGACGGTACCGAGATTTCCTTCCAGCATGGACAGAAGGCAGTGATTACCGGACTTCCGGCTGGCGCGCAGTATACGGTAACTGAAAAAGAAGTTGACGGATACACCACAACTGTAAACGGAAACGCCGGCAATGCGGCAAGCGGTACGATTACTTCAAATACAACTGCAGAAGCAAACTTTACGAATACGTACAGCGTGGCAGGAAGTCTTAGCGGAAGCGAAGCGCTTAAAGTGACGAAGGAACTGACAGGAAGAAAATGGCTTGATACAGATACGTTTAGCTATACGTTGACGGCAGCGGATGAAGCGACAGTGGAAGCCATTGAGAATGGATTTATCACGCTTCCGGAAAATGCAGGCGGACTTGAGATTACAAAAGCATCTGCAGGACATCAGGCGGCATTTGGAGATATCCAATTTACGATCGCCGGAACGTTCAAGTTCAATGTTACGGAGCAGCCAAGCGGTATCGCCGGTATTACGGACGATCAGGAAGCGGAAAGAACTGTGGTTGTGAAAGTGACAGACAAGAAAAACGGAACGCTCGAAGCAGCCGTTGTCGAAGGCGAGAGTGAGAATCTGACCTTTATCAATACATATGGCGCAGGCACAGGAGACGAGGATATCGCGGCGAAGATCGAGGCGTCGAAGAAACTGACCGGACGTGATATGAAGGCGAATGAGTTCCGATTTGAAATTGTGACAAGAGCGGCAGAAAATCCGGAAGGATTCAAGGAAACTTTCGCAGCGGCAGGAACGAATACAGAAGCTGCGGAAGGAGCGGAAGGAGCAGTAAAATTTGCAGGAAATGACGGCGCTCTGACGTATACGACGGAGTCGCTTGATCAGGCAGTAAAAGACGGATATGCCGTAAAATCTGAAAATGATGACGGTTCGGATGTATGGACGGTCAGCTATACCGCAAGAGAGATAACAGACAAACTTCCGGGCGGAGTAACCGCAGTAGAAGGAAAGACGTCTTTCGACTTTACGGTCGTAGTGACAGATCGTACAGATGGAACATTAACTGCACAAGTACAGCTTCCGGAAGGCGGTATTGTATTTGAAAATGCTTATACTGCCGAAGACACAGAGGTCAATACAGATCCTGCGGACGCAAAATCATACTTTAATAAAGTGCTGACAGGGCGCGGTTGGTTAGGAACAGACGAGTTTACATTTACCATTACGCCGCAGGATGGCGCGCCGGCGGCGGAAGACGCGGCGGCAGACGGTACGAAAACAGTAACAGTAACGTCTGACAGTGCAAAAGCAGGAGAAGCTGTTCTGTTTGGTTTCGGAAAGATCCGGTTTACAGATGAGGATATGAACGGAGCTGCCGCAGGACAGGATGGAACAAGGACGAAAGAATTCCGTTACACAGTGAAAGAAAATCCGCTTCCGGATGGAAAGATGACGGGAGTGACGATCGACGGACATGAGGCGACATTGAAGATCACAGTATCGGATAACCTGGAAGGTAAATTGGAAGTAACAAACATCGCCTCCGAAAACGGAACATTTACAAATGAGTACAAATCCCAGCTTGATTATGCGGCGGCAGGAGGACTGCAGATCACGAAGGCGCTGAACGGAAGAGATATGGAAAAAGATCAGTTCACCTTTACAGTGACGCCGAAAGCGACGGAAGGAAGCACGACTGCGGAAGAAGCGGCGGAAAAATTCGGACTTGCGAATGCGGCAAATACATATAAGAATGAAGCCGCAGAAGCAGGCGCAGTGACGACGATCAACGTACTCGACGGAAAGAACGTTACATTTACGCAGGCAGACGCAGGCAAGACGTTTACCTATGAAGCGGCGGAGACGGCGGGAACAAATACAGCTTATACGTATGATACAGATGTAAGAACCGTAACAGTCAAAGTAAAAGATAATAACAATTCGACGCTGACGGTAACGACACGGGTTACGAAAGTAAAAGACGGTCAGGAAGTGATCGTGGACGAGCAGGAAGTAACAACAGGAGAAGTCGGTCAGAAAAAAGCGACTATATCGTTTGTAAATACATACAACGACGAACCGGTCGAGCTTGGCGGAGAAGGAAGCGTGAAGATCAACGCGACAAAGACGCTGGCAAACAGACCGCTGACAGACGGAGAATTTACGTTTAGAATATTTGATAAAAAAGGAAATCCGGTTGTCGGCAAAGACGCCGAGGCGACAGGTACGAACGCGGCGGACGGAAGCATTACGTTTGCTCCGGTAAGCTACGATACAGACAGACTAATGGCAGATGTGAAAGCAGGAATCGCATCCGTAGACAAAAAGTCTCAGGCTCCGGCATATGTCTACACATATGACTATACGGTGACGGAAGACAACCCGTCCGGCGGAGTGACAGGTATTGCGACGACATTTGCGATCCAGGTGATCGTTACAGACCGCGGCGACGGAACGCTGGCGATCGAAGTGAAATATCCTGACGGAAAAGATTCGCTTCCGTTTGAGAATGTATACGGCAAGTCTGCAAATGCAGAGATCGCGCTGAACGGAAAGAAAGTATATGAGAAAGAATCCGTCAACGCGCCGGATATAGCAGGAAAGTATACATTTACGATCACAGGAACAGATGAACTTGGAAATCCTGCGCCGATGCCTGTAAAAGACGGCAAAGTCGTGACAGAGACGACGAACGATGCGGCAGGAAATATCGATTTCGGAAAACTTGTCTATACGATGGAAAATGTATTTGGTTCAGCGGAAAGTCAGGATGAGCAGACAAATGCAAATCAGGATGTGGAAGCAGGAGAAGACCCGGCGGATACAAATCAGAATGCGGAAGCAGGACAAGACCCGGCGGCAGCCGATACAGCGGAAGATAAGACGGCGGCAGAAGATGCGGCAGACGCGGCAGAAAACGCGGCGTCAGAAGAAACGGCGGGAGACGGAACAGAAGGAACGAAAGCGCCGGAAACAGATGAAACAGACATTGAAGCAAACGGCGGATCGAACGCCGGATCAAGCGGAGAAGATCAGGACAAAGAAGCGGCAGGAGCGGCTTCGGCGGACGGCGGAAACGTCGTTGATCAAGCCGGAACAATGAACGCGCAAGAAGCAGGTCAGGCGAACAGATTCAGCGAGCCTCGGACAAAAGTTTATACTTATAGAGTGACAGAGTCCGGCAGCATGGCGGGCGTGACGAACGATTTGGCGGCTGCGGAAGGAAAGACGTTTACAGTAACCGTGACAGACAACGGCGACGGAACGATCAGCGCCGTTTCCTCATGGCAGAATGATTTCGCATTTGAGTTTACAAACACATACCGTGTAAATCCGACAGATTACAGTGTGAATGAACATATCAGCATCAAAAAAGAGCTGACTGGACGTGATCTGCACGAGGGAGAATTTACATTTGAACTCATCGATGAGTCCGGAAATGTTGTGGCTTCGGCAGTGAATGAGGCGGACGGAACGGTTCGTTTCGGAGCTCTGCATTACACAGAAGCAGGCACATACAATTATGTGATCCGCGAGGCGGAAGGTACAGCCGGAGGCGTACAATACGATTCGGCAGAGCATACGGTGACTGTCATTGTGACAGATAACGGCGACGGTACATTGAGCGCGAAAGTAGAGACGAAGAGCGGAGAAGATATGAACGGCATCGTATTCCGAAATATCTACGAAGCTCGTCCGGCGTCGGTAACGCTCGGAGCTTCCAAGACTTATAAGGGAGCGGAGCTGAAAGACAAACAGTTTACGTTCGTGCTCAAAGACAAGGATGGAAACGTTGTGTTTGAAGCGAAGAACGGCGCAGACGGACAGGTTATGTTTGAGACGCTGATCTATGACCGGGCGGGCGTATATGAATACACAATTTCTGAGAAAAATGATGGGCAGAAAAATGTAACATACGACGAAACCGTATACAATGTAACGATTACGGTTACAGACAACGGAAAAGGCAATTTGATCGCAGAGGCGGTATACGGAGACGGCAGGACGCCGCAATTCGTTAATACATATGTGAAACCCCAAAATTCGGTGAAACCGGAACAGCCGACCCCGACTGTAAAACCACAGAATCCGGGAGCGGTGCAGACCGGAGATCATAATTCGTTTGCGGGAACGCTGGGAATGGCGGCGCTTGCTTTAGCGGTGGCAGCAGGTGTTATGATCAGAAGAAAGAAAAAATCATAAAATAACGTGATTTTGGAAATGAGAGCAGCGGCAGAGGATGCCGCTGCTTTTTTGTATATAGCCATAGTCAATCATAAAGCTCTGTGTTAGAATAAAGCAGTGATATGACGATGTAAAGAAACAAGAGAAAAGAACCGATGTACAGAGGACAGGGTGACCGGAGGGATATGATGGAGCATTTATATAGAAAATTAAAGGAATATGCGAACACGGGTTATTATCCGTTTCATATGCCGGGGCATAAAAGGAATACTGCGCTGATTGGATCAGAACTTCCATATGAACTGGATATCACAGAAATCGACGGATTTGACGATCTTCATCATTCGGAGGGGATATTGAAGGAACTGCAGGAGTATGCGGCGTGCGTATATCATGCGGAGGAAACGCATTACCTTGTGAACGGGAGCACAGTCGGGCTGCTGAGTGCGGTTATGGGAAGCACAAACTCGGGAGATTGTATTTTAATGGCAAGAAACTGTCATAAATCGGTCTATAACGCAGTCTTTATGAACCAACTTCATCCGATTTATATTTATCCTGAAAACGGAGCAATAAATCCCGGTGAAGTTAAGCGGATTCTTGAGGAAAATCCGAATGTGAAGAGTGTTGTCATTACATCTCCGACGTATGAAGGCGTTGTTTCGGATGTTGAGCGGATTGCCGGAATTGTTCATGAAAAGGGCATTCCATTGATCATGGATGAGGCGCATGGGGCACATTTCGGGTTCCATCCGTATTTTCCAAAGAACAGTAATACTTTAGGGGCAGATATCGTTATTCATAGTCTGCACAAGACGCTTCCGTCGTTGACTCAGACTGCGCTGCTTCATATGAATGGAGAGCTGGCTAACAGAACGGATATCAGAGAGTACGTCCATATGCTTCAATCGAGCAGTCCGTCATATATACTTATGGCAGGAATAGACGAGTGTGTTCGCTTCGTGGGAGAGAGAAGCTCAGATGTTTTTGACAATTATGTGAAGCGTCTGGAATCTGTAAGAAAGAGAATAAGCAGGCTTTCTGTGTTGAAACTGATTGAGACGGAGAAGTATGACAGGTCGAAGATAGTAACTGCGGTTGGGAATCATGGCGATGAAGACATAAATAGGTTTACAGGAAAACAATTATATGATGTTTTGAAAGATAAATATTTACTACAACCGGAGATGGCATCAGGCTCATACGTTGTTTTGATGACTTCGCCGGCAGATACAGACGAAGGGATGGAGCGCCTTGTGTCTGCATTGGAAGAAATTGACGGCGAACTTGCAAAAAGAGATAAGTATGAAAGAAATAATTCTCTGGCGCGATATATAGTGCAGGATTCAGATACATATCAATATATATTGAAGGACAAGAAAGAACGGGATCATCAGAAGAATATATATATCTATAGTCCGAGCGAGACGAAACGACAGCGTTTAAAAAAGGGATGCGAATCTGTTGAATGGAAAATGTGCGGCGGAAAGGTCGCGGCAGAATATGCCTATATTTATCCACCGGGGATCCCGCTGATCGTTCCGGGAGAACGGATCTCAGAGAAAATAGCGGAAGAGATGTCCGAGTATGAAAAAATGGGATTTCGGATTGAGGGAACAAAGGTGAAAGGAAAGATTGAGGTATTGATAAATGGGTAAAATTTATTGTGTGATGGGAAAGAGTTCTTCGGGAAAGGATACTGTTTATAAAAAGTTAAAAGAGCAATATAAAGAGTTTCGTTTGATTGTTCCCTATACGACCCGTCCGATCAGAGAAGGCGAAAAAGACGGCGTCGAATATTATTTTGTGGATCCGGAACAGTTTCGTGCGATGAAGGAGGACGGGAAGGTGATAGAGTCCCGGTCTTATAACACAAAGTGCGGAATATGGACTTATTTTACTGCGGATGACGGGCAGATCGATCTAAGCGCCGCAGATTATCTTTTGATCGGAACGCTCGTGTCATATCAGGCTTTGCGGGAATATTTCGGAGAGGAGGCGATCGTGCCGGTTTATCTCGAAGTGGAAGACGGACTGCGGCTTGCCCGCGCGCTTGAGCGGGAACGCAGACAGGAGAAGCCGAAATATGCGGAGATGTGCCGCCGTTTTCTTGCGGACGAGGAGGACTTTTCGGAAGAAAATCTTATCAAAAGCGGGATTACAGAGCGGTTTGGCAATGAAGATTTCACAGAGTGTCTGAATAAAATACAAAGATATATTGAAGAAATAAGATAGATTTTATCAGTTTTTATGAGATTTCACTCTTTTGTAATACCTTTTAATTTAAAATTGTAGTACAATAGGAGTATGTCTTGAAAGGGAAACGTCTTCTGAGAGGCATTTTGGAAAATTAATTTTAAGAGTGCAGGTGATATGGATGAGTGGTTTTAAAGACGTAGTAGGACATAAGAATATTATTAAGTACATTCAGAACGCAGTGACTGCGGACGCAGTTTCTCATGCGTATATTTTGAATGGCGAGAGAGGTTCAGGGAAGAAGCTGCTTGCGAATTTGTTTGCCATGAGCCTGCAATGTGAAAACCGGGATGAAGACGGCGACGCCTGTGGAAAATGCCGTTCGTGCAGGCAGGCGGCAGGCGGAAATCAGCCGGATATTATCCGGATCATGCATGAGAAACCGAATACGATCGGAGTAGGAGATATCCGTACGCAGGTGAATGACGATATTATGATCCGGCCGTACAGCAGCAAATATAAAATCTATATTATAGCAGATGCGGATATGATGAGCGTGGAGGCGCAGAACGCGCTTTTGAAAACAATCGAAGAACCGCCGGAGTATGCCGTTATCATGCTTCTGACGGAGAATGCGGAGACACTTCTTCCGACGATCCGTTCAAGATGTGTTATGATGAAGCTTCGCAATATTAAAGATCAGCTCGTGAAAAAATATCTCATGGAGCAGTTGGAAGTGCCGGATTATAAAGCAGATGTCTGCGTTGCTTTTGCTCAGGGAAATATGGGGAAGGCGATCATGTTGGCAAACTCCGAATATTTCAATGAGATTAAAGAGGAAGTTGTACATTTGCTGAGAAATATCGACGAGATGACAGTTCCGGATCTGATGGAAGCGGTAAAACGCTGCATGATATATAAGATGGAGATCAGCGATTATCTTGATATGATCGCGATATGGTACAGAGATGTGTTGATCTATAAAGCAACAAGAAGTGTGGATCGGGTCGTGTTTTCCGATCAGATGAAATATATTCGGGAGCGGGCGAAGAAGAGCTCATACGAGGGGATTGAAAATATTCTCGATTCTCTTGAAAAGGCAAAGGCAAGAATGAAAGCGAATGTAAATTTTGAGCTGACGATGGAACTGCTCCTGCTGACGATAAAGGAGAATTGACAAAATGGTAAAAGTAATCGGAGTCAGATTTCGTACTGCCGGGAAAATTTATTTTTTTTCTCCCGGACAGTTTGATATTAAGCAAGGCGACAATGTGATCGTGGAAACTGCCCGCGGCGTAGAGTTCGGGCGAGTTGTAAGCGGAGTAAAAGAAGTTGCCGAAGAAGATGTGATCCAGCCGTTGAAATCAGTGATCAGGATTGCGACTGAGCAGGATCAGAAAGTTGTAAATAAAAACAAACAGAAAGAAAAAGAGGCGTTTAAGATCTGCCTTGAAAAAATCCGTAAGCATGGACTGGAAATGAAATTAATCGACGTTGAGTACACTTTTGATGGGAATAAGATATTATTTTATTTCACAGCAGACGGAAGAATTGATTTTAGAGAGCTTGTAAAAGATCTTGCCGCAGTATTTCGCACAAGGATCGAACTTCGTCAGATCGGAGTGCGTGACGAGACGAAGATCCGCGGGGGGATCGGTATCTGCGGGCGGCCGCTTTGCTGCAGCACATATTTGACTGAATTTTCCGCTGTGTCGATTAAGATGGCGAAAGAACAGAATCTGTCTCTGAATCCGACGAAGATATCAGGTGTGTGCGGAAGGCTTATGTGTTGTCTGACGAATGAAGAAGAGACGTATGAGATGCTTAACAGCCAGCTTCCGTCAGTCGGGGATGCGGTTACGACAAAAGACGGACTTACAGGAGTTGTCCATTCATTGAGCGTTCTGCGCAGATTGGTAAAAGTAATCGTAAATTTGGAAAACGATGAGAAAGAGATCAGAGAATATATGGCGGATGAGCTGAAATTTAAACCGAGACGAAAGAAACAGAAAGTTACAAAAGAAGAGATGAAGCAGCTTGCGGAACTTGAAAAGGAGTAGGTAGCGGCATATGAGCGGACAAAAGAAGGGGAAAGAAGCGGTTCTTTTTCCGGGCGAGCGACTGGATGATCTGCAGCTTAACGGTCTTGAATTGATTCAGGATCCGAAGAAATTCTGTTTTGGCGTAGATGCTGTTTTTCTTTCGGATTTTGTGAAAATAAAGGCGGGGGAGCGGGCTCTTGATCTGGGAACAGGGAACGGGATTATACCGATACTGTTGTCTGAAAAGACGCAGGGACGTCATTTTACAGGTCTGGAGATTCAGCCGGAGATGGCAGAGATGGCTCGAAGAAGTGTAGACTATAACGGTTTAGAAGATAAAGTGGATATTGTGACAGGCGACATCAAAGAGGCGGCGGAAATATTTAAGCCGGCCTTTTTTGATGTGATCACGACAAATCCGCCGTACATGATCGCAGATCACGGACTTCGCAATCCGGCGGACGCCAAGGCGATCGCACGGCATGAGGTGCTTTGTTCACTTGATGATATTTTGCGGGAGAGTATGCGCCTTTTGCAGGATAAGGGAAGATTTTATATGATACACCGTCCATTCAGGCTGACGGAGATTATGATTAAAATGAATTATTATAAAATTGAGCCGAAACGGATTCAGTTTATTTATCCGTATCTTGATAAAGAGCCGACGATGGTAATGATAGAAGGCGTACGCGGGGCAAAGCCGCGTATCACGGTAGAACCGCCGCTTGTGATTTATAAATAAAAAGAAATGAAAAGGTAAAATAAATAAGAATTAAAAAGATATAAAAAAGAAATGAAAAAACAAATAAAGAAATAAAAAAATAGACAACAAGAAAAGAAAACAGAAAACAAAAAGAGACGAAGAGAAAAACAGGAGGGAAAGATGGCAGGAACTCTCTATTTGTGTGCGACGCCCATCGGGAATTTAGAAGATATTACATTTCGAGTTCTTCGAGTGCTTCGGGAGGCAGATCTTATCGCGGCGGAAGACACACGTAACAGCATTAGGCTTTTGAATTATTTTGAGATTGAAACGCCGATGACGAGCTACCATGAATACAATAAATTTGATAAAGGAAGAGTGCTTATAGAGAAGCTTTTGGAAGGAAAAGATATTGCGCTTATTACAGACGCGGGAACGCCCGGGATCTCCGATCCGGGAGAAGAGCTTGTACGTATGTGTTATGAAGAAGGGATTACGGTTACTGCTGTTCCCGGAGCTTCGGCGTGTGTGTCTGCACTTACGATCTCGGGACTTCCGACAAGAAGATTTGCGTTTGAAGCTTTTCTGCCATCAGATAAAAAAGAGCGGGAAGCTGTCTTAAGTTGTCTGGAAAAGGAACAGAGGACAATCGTTTTGTATGAAGCTCCGCACCGTCTTATCAAAACATTGAAGATGCTGGGAGAGCGGCTCGGCGACAGGCGGGTAAGCGTATGCCGGGAACTGACAAAACGGCATGAAACTGTGTATAGATCGACTCTTTTGGAAGCGGTTTCTTATTATGAAGAAAATCTTCCGAAAGGGGAGTGCGTTCTTGTAATTGAAGGATTGAGCCGTGAAGAGATCGAGCAGGAAGAGCAAAAGAAGTGGAGTAATCTGTCGATCGAAGAACATATGGAGTATTATCTGTCGCAGGGAATCGATAAAAAAGAAGCGATGAAGAAAACCGCAAAAGATCGAGGAGTGCAGAAAAGAGAAATTTATAACTATCTTGAAAAACTAAAAAGTGGTGAAGGAAACTAAAAAATAACCGATACCGGAGGTTATCCGATATCGGTTATTTTGCCGTCTTTCATAAATACGATCTTTTTGCCTAATGTGCGGGCTTCCAAAGGATCGTTTGTTACATATAAGACGGTAATTTTAAGTTCTTCGTTAATTTCGAGAATATCACAAAGCATCTCTTTTCTTCGTTCAGGATCTTGACGCGCAAAATCTTCGTCTACGAGGAGGACTTTCGGCTGGCAGACAATCGCGCGTCCGAGAGCGACTTTTTGCTTGTCTCTTTCAGAAAGCGCCTTGATCTTCTGCCCCAGAACTCCTGAAATCCCGAGAAGTTTGGCGGCATCGTTTACACGGCTGTCGATAATGTTGCGGGGAAAATCCCTCAGACGCAGACCGAGCGCCATGTTGTCGTAGGCGTTAAAATGCTTGTAAAGCGTATAATTTTGGAACGCCATCGCAAGCCGTCTGTCACGCGGCAAAATATCGTTTAATAATTCATCACTGAGATAAATCTTACCGGAAGTGATATCCTCTAATCCGCCGATCATGCGGAGGATCGTAGATTTTCCGCATCCGCTGGGACCGTGAAGAGTAATGAATTCGCCGTTGTCAACACGAAGACTGACATCATTGACGGAGACGAAACCGTTTGAGTAAATTTTCGATAAGTGTTCTAATGTCACACTTGCCATAAAAACACCTCCATGATCACATTATAGTAATATATTAGCATAAAGCGCCTCGGTCTACAATCCTAAACAAAAACCGATGTTCAAATACCGAACCGACGTTCAAGTCTTAAGCCGAGCCATACTCAAATCTTAAATCGGACCGACGTTCAAGTCTTAAACCGAACCATATTCAAAGCCTTAAATAAAACCGGCACTTAGATGCTGCTCAGGTTATGCGAGGAGGACGCTTGCGGCAAGTCCCGCGAATGTAGCGATAAGCGCACCGGCGAGCGTGTAGCGGGATTTTTTGATTCCGGCAGTCATAAAGTAAACACTCATCGTATAGAAGATTGTCTCTGTACAAGACAGCGAGATCGATGCGATCATACCAAGACGGGAGTCTGTGCCGAATTGTTTGAAAATATCGAGGAGGAGTCCTGTCGCTGCAGACGAAGAGAACATTTTTACGATAGTAAGCGGAACGAGTTCGCCGGGAAAACCGATCCTTCCGGTAAAGTTTTCAAGCAGACCGGAAATGAAATCAAGGAACCCGGAAGCGCGGAGTATTCCGACGGCCGCCATAAGTCCGATAAGCGTCGGCATGATCCGAACGACTGTAAAAAAACCGCTTTTTGCTCCTTTGATAAATGTTTCGTAAACATTGACCTTTGCGGACAGACCGTAAACGATGATGCTTAGTATAAGGAACGGAACAATATAGTTTGAAATATAGACGAGAAGCTGCATAATAAACCTTCCTTTACAGAATGTACGGATTATTTGATTATATGTACGGCAGGAAGATCCATTCCTAAAATAAGAAAAAGCAATGTATATTAAGGCCGGATATAACATAGGATGCAGTAAAAGAAGATTCGGGGGTTATTATGCCGATATGGAAATGTAACGGCAAAGAGAAAGTAAATAATAATCAAAAGAAACGAATATATTTCAAAATTTTGAATCTTTTGCTCGTTATAATACTTGTATTTTCTGTGGCGTCAGTGGGCGGATGCTCAATGGAGAGTAAGCAGGGAGCAAAAGGTGCGAAAAGCGCAGGAAAAAGGCAAAGTGAAGATGCAAGATTTGAAGAATACACGGCGGAACTATTCTGCAAAGAAGTGTCGGCAAATACAGTGAGTCTGCATTATACGCTTAAAGCGCCGGAAAAATATGGGATTGAAGCAACTGACGCTACATTCGGTCAGTTTGAAAGAGAGCCGGAAGCAGTCAAGGCGGCGGCGGAAAATATGCGTCAGGCTCTTCTTGGATTCAACTATGATGATCTTAACGTACAAAATAAGATTACATATGACATTTTAAATTATCGGTTAAAGCTGATGAAAAAGAGCGCGGATTATACAATGTATGAAGAACCGCTCGGGCTTGTAAGCGGAGTGCAGACACAGCTTCCGGTAGTTTTATCAGAATATCGTTTTTATGATAAGGAAGATGTGGAAGTATATCTGGCGCTTGTAAGACAGACGGAAGAATATTTTGAAGAGATCATGATATTTGAAAAGAAAAAGGCAGAGATGGGTTTGTTCATGCCGGATCAGGCGGTGGAAACAGTGATCGGGCAGTGCCGCGCCTTTTTGGAAATGGGGAACGGAAATTACTTGTATTCGACGTTTGCAGATCGAGTGATGGAATTAAATACATTGACAGAGAAAGAAAAAAGTGACTATATACAGGAAAATGCACTTGCAATATCCGATTATGTGTTTCCTGCGTATGAGCGTATGACGGAGGAACTGGAACAGCTCAAAGGATCGGGTAAAAATGAAAAAGGTCTTGTATATTTTCCGAAGGGGAAGGAATATTACGAACTTCTTGCCCGGCAGTCAACCGGTTCAAGACGTTCGGTAGAGGAACTAAAAGATTTGACACGCAGACAGATAAACGAAGATCTTACGGCGATGGAGCAAGTGCTCGGTCTGACAACAAAGGAAGCTAAGGAAGCTGCGGCGGTGATCACAGATAAAAAGGCAGAGCAGATATTGGAACAGTTAAAAGAAGGATCGAAAACTGCGTTTCCGGAACCGCCTCAGACAAAGCTGGAAGTAAAGTATGTTCCGGAGGCAATGGAGGAACATCTAAGTCCTGCGTTTTACATGATACCCGCGATCGATAATTCACAGCAAAACGTGATCTATATTAACAGGGCGCGCATGGGAAACGATATGACGCTTTTTACGACACTTGCTCATGAAGGATATCCGGGACATCTTTATCAGACGATTTATTATGAAAGTACGCATCCTGATCCAATCAGAAGTCTTCTTGATTTCGGCGGATATGTGGAAGGATGGGCGACTTATGCGGAAATGGGCAGTTATTATCTGATGGGGCTTTCCAAAGAGCAGGCGACCCTTTTACAGAAAAACGCCTCTATCATACTGGCGCTTTATGCCCTTGCGGATATCGGAATCCATTATGACGGGTGGAGCGTCGAAGATACGGAAGCATTTTTTAAAAACTACGGGATTACAGATAAAGATGCAGTCGGCGAAATCTATAAGCTGATCCTCGGTTCGCCTGCCAACTATCTGAAATACTATATCGGGTATGTAGAATTCCTTGAATTAAAGAAAATGTGGGTTGACGAGAAAGGAAAAGATTTCTTACAAAAGGAATTTCATTCGGCTGTGCTGAAAATCGGACCTGCGCCGTTTGAAATAGTTGAAGATTATATGTGGAAAATGTAAGAATCAATTCCCTTTCAGTAATCTGTCGATCAGCCTGGAAGCATCGCTTCGTGAAAGCGTTTCCGGATTATAAGAGAGCGCTTCTGCATTGCAAGAGAACGCTTCTGTATTATGAGAAAACGTTTTTTTATTTTTTGTCAGACGTTCAAGAAGAGCAAGCTGTTTTGGTGTGGCAGGCTGAGGCTTCCTGATCTTATATGTAAGCTGCGACGGTTTGAACGTCTTTGGATTGTCAGGTTCAAAATAATGGGAGAGCGTCTGATATAATTTGGCAGTTGCAAGCGCGTCAAAATAAGCGCGGTGGGCTGCCTTATTTTCTATTTTATAATGTTCGCATAAAGCGCTAAGGCTTTTGGATTCTAGTTCGGGATGCACTTTTTTGGCGATTTTTAAAGTATCGATCCCCATTTTTTCAAACGGAAGTCCTTCACGGGCAGCCGTACACTTTGTAAAACTGTAATCAAAGATGATGTTGTGACCTATGAGAATATCTTCTTCGCAAAAATCAATAAAGTCTGTGATAACAGAACGGGCGGGACGAGCAGATGCGACCATATCGTTTGATATACCGGTTAGGCCTGTGATGGCGGGCGAAATGAGTTCCTGCGGTTTGATAAATTCCATAAAGCGTTCGCTGACTTTTCCGTCTCTGACTTTTAAAGCGCCTATTTCTATAATTTCATTGTTCATCGGATCTAACCCTGTTGTTTCAAGATCGAAGGCGATATAAGATTTTAACATTATAGTTCGTACTCCTTTTCGGGTGTATGTAAGCAGTTTCAGATACAGATCATTATACAGGAAAAAATGGAGAAAATCCAGAAAAAGGGGCAGGGAGTACATGACGCATGTTCGACCATGTACTCCCTGAATAATCAAGAGGGAAAATCTTGAAGGTTTACATTCATTTATTTTAAAACTTAAAGTTTATCGCCTCGTTTTACATATCCCGGTTTTTCAGGAGCGGCGATGATACGTTTTCCGCGGATGAGACGCGCATGTTTATCTACGACGAGATTTTCCGCATGAACGCCTTTTCCGATAACAACATCGGCAGATATGATACAATTCTTTACAATAGCGCCGGATTTGATAACACATCCTCTTCCGATGATGGAATTTTCAACTGTTCCTTCGATCAGGCATCCATTGGAAACAACAGAAGAAGTCACCTTGCTTCCTTCAAAATACTGAGTCGGACAGGAATCGTTCGTGTGCGTGTAGATCGGCCAGTCTTTGTCGAAAAGACTTCCGGCATTATTCAGGTCTACAAGAGACATATTTGCCTGATAATATGCGTTAAAATCATTAATGATCGCAAAGAACCCACGGTGGGATACCGCACGAATATCAAGATTTTCGGATTCTTCATCAAGAATGTCGGCAAACGTGTACATAGATGATCTTTTGCTTGCTTTGCGAACAAGTTCGATGAAGAGATCTTTTTTCATAACATATGTATCCATGGAAATGTTGCGGTTTTTCGCATTTCCGTGATTCGGTTCGATTGCAAGAACTCCTTTTTGTTTGTTGATATTCAAAGCGTTACAGTTCAAAAAAGCGTCTTTGGCGTTATCGACCGAGTGATACATCATAGAGATGTCCGCGCCGGATTCGATATGAGCGTCGAGAAATTCGCTGTAATCAGCTTTGTAAACCATATAACTCGGAGCTATGACAACGTATTCATGAGGCATCTCCTCGAGGCACTCTATGTTTTCCATATAAGCGGTAATGTCGGTACTGTAAATGTCGCCGATCTGACCGTGTTCTGTATACATGATATTCAGACTGCCGCGTTTTGAGTTGATGTTGTAATGGCGGCCTGTTCCGAGGTGCTCTGTAAGGGAGCGAGGTTTTCTTCTGATAAATACTTCGATATTGTCAATTCCGCTGTTGCTCATATTAGAAATCGGAAAATCAATGATGCGGTAACGTCCGAGGAAAGAGAAAGCGCCGACAGGACGAAAATCCTGAAGACCGTCTACTTTAATATGATTTCCGGCAAAATTTATAATTCCAAAAGCTCTGTTCATATTATTCATCCCCCTTTACACGTTTTGCCACAAGTTCGATATTCTTGCTGTCAGCGCTTCCGACAACGGCGTTTTTACCGATCTTGACACCGTCTGCAACGAGCGTGCGTGTAACGACAGCTCCTTCGGCAACTTCTGCCCCCGGCATAAGAACACTGTCTATAACCTGTGCTCCTTCGGCAACTTTTGCTCCTGTAAACAGGACAGAATTTTTAACTTTACCGTTGACAACGCAGCCTTGTGTGATAAAAGCGCGGTCAACAACAGCGTCGGCGCCGATATACTGCGGAAGAGCCGTTACGTCCTCTGTGTAAATCTTCCATGCCGGATCGTTCAGGTCAAGTGCATTGTTTTTGTCAAGAAGATCCATGTTTGCTTCCCAGAGGGAGTCGATCGTTCCGACGTCTTTCCAGTATCCCTTATATTTGTAAGCGCAGAGCTTCTTCTCGTCATTGAGAAGCGCCGGGATAATGTCTTTTCCGAAATCGTGGCTGGAATCCGCGTTCTTCATATCGGCAAGAAGCGTTTTGCGAAGCAGTTTCCAGTTGAAGATATAGATACCCATGGAAGCAAGATTGCTCTTCGGGTGTTCCGGCTTCTCTTCAAATTCTACGATGCGTCCTGTTTCATCGGTGTTCATGATACCGAATCGGCTCGCTTCTTTCATCGGAACTTCAATGACTGCGATTGTCGCGTCGGCTTTACTCTCTTTGTGGAATGCGAGCATCCTTGCATAGTTCATTTTGTAAATATGGTCGCCGGAGAGAATAAGAAGATATTCCGGAGAATACGTGTCGATAAAGTCTATGTTTTGTGAAATCGCATCGGCAGTTCCACGGTAAACATCAAGATTGGCATCTGATTTTTCACGGGGCGGGAGTACATAGACGCCGCTGTCTTTCGCGTCCAATCCCCAACGTCTTCCGGCAGCTACATAGCTGTTGAGAAGAATGGATTCGTACTGAGTCAATACGCCTACAACGTCGATTCCGCTGTTGGCACAGTTGCTGAGTGGAAAATCAATAATCCGATATTTTCCGCCGTATGAAACAGCCGGTTTGGCGACTTTCTGGGTCAGGTCATGAAGACGGGAACCGCGTCCACCGGCCAAGATCATGGCTAACATATTATTTTGTTTCATGCTTGAGTCCTCCCTTATAATTTACTCCCCTTTATTATACAATTCTATTCGTGAAAATGCCATACTTTATTGTGCGAAATAGTAAAAAATTCGTCAAAATAGTATAAATTATAAAATAATACAGAAAATTGAAAAATAATACAGAAAAAAGGATTGACATTAAAAATTTTGCTACATATACTATATTGTTAGCACCCGAACTATTATAATTTTGTGCATAATACAGAGGTCAAACGACTTCGTAAAAAAGGAAAAGTCAATACGAAAAATGCGGATACGGAAATCAGAAAGAGAAGAGGATGGATTATGGAAGAGCGGTGTGACGTAGGAAAGATCATCAATCGGATCTCGCATCAACTGAAGCGGAGAATGAATTGTCATGAGGAAGAGGATTCTTTGACAAATATGCAAAGGCATGTACTTCATTACATATTGCTTCAGTCAATGAGCAGGGATATTTACCAGAAGGATGTTGAGGCGGAATTTCAGATCCGGAGATCCACAGCGACGGGAATCTTACAGCTTTTAGAAAAAAACGGATTTATTTTGCGGAAAGCAGAAGACCGGGATGCGCGGCTGAAAAAGATCGTGCCGACAGAGAAAGCGGAAAAAGTCAGAGAACATGTATTGATGAACATTGATCGTACGGAAAAAATCATCCGTCAGGGGATACCTGATGAAAAAATGGCGGTTTGTATAGAAACGCTGGAACTGATTTCCGCCAATTTGTTTGAAGATGAAAAATGCTGTACCGAAAAACAAAAGACGGCGGCAGCCGGCGCAGTGTGATCAAAGCCGATCAAAGGAAACTGTGCCGGGAGGGAAACAGTTCGGGGGAAAGAAAGCAGCATGTAAACAAAAATCAATAGTAGAGAGAGGAGCTAATAGAAAAGATGGATAAAAAATTACTGCGCTCAGTGCGCGAGTATAAGAAACAATCGTTTCTGACACCTGTTCTTGTAGCCGCGGAAGTGTTTGTGGAAGTTCTCATTCCGCTTTTGATGGCGAAGATTATTGATGTGGGGATCATGAACGGAGATATGGCATATATCATAAAGCTGGGCGCTTTGCTCGTACTGCTTGCGGTCGTGGCGCTTTTTTTCGGAGCGAAGGCAGGTCAGCTTGCGGCGGTAGCGTCTTCGGGATATGCTAAAAATTTAAGACATGATATTTTTTATAAAATACAAGATTTTTCATTCGGTAATATCGATCATTTTTCAACGCCGGGTCTTGTGACAAGACTGACGACCGACATTACGAATGTACAGATGGCGTATATGTTTACGATCCGTCTGCTCGCAAGAGCGCCGATCATGATCGTGATGTCCCTGATCATGACGGTGACGATCAGTCCTGCGATCGCATTTATGATGTTGATCACGATTCCGGTTTTGGGAGGACTTTTGATCTTTATCGCAAAGAAAGCGCACCCGCATTTTATCGAGGTGTTTGACGAATATGACGAATTGAATAATGTCGTTCAGGAAAACGTCAACGCAGCCCGCGTCGTGAAAGCGTACGTTCGGGAAGACCATGAAGTTGAAAAATTCGGAAAGATCTCGGGTATTGTATTCCGGCTTTTTACAAAAGCAGAGAAAATCGTTGCCTGGAACTCTCCGACGATGCAGTTTACTATGTATATAGTCGTTCTTGCAATGGTGCTGATCGGCGGCGAAAGTATCATAAGCGGAGATATGCTTACAGGAGAGCTGACAAGTGTGATCGTCTATGCACTTCAGATACTGACGTCTCTTATGATGGTGTCGTTTGTATTCGTTATGATCATGATCGCGGAAGCGTCTACGGAACGTATCAACGAAGTTTTGGATGAAGTACCGGAAATGGAAGACAAAGCGGATGCAGTTACGGAAGTTACAAACGGAGATATCGAATTTGAACATGTGAACTTCAGTTATGCGGGAGAGGGAGGCAATCTTTCGTTGAAAGATGTAAACCTTCATATAAAGAGCGGTCAGATCGTCGGAATCATCGGCGGTACGGGAAGCGCTAAGTCAACGCTCGTGCAGTTGATCCCGAGACTGTATGATGTGACGTCGGGAACAGTGAAAGTCGGCGGAACAGACGTGCGGGATTATAATTTGAAAGCTTTGCGGGATCAGGTGTCTGTCGTTCTTCAGAAAAATGTACTTTTTACAGGAAGTATCTATGAGAACATCCGTTGGGGTGATGAAACTGCAAGTGATGCGGAAGTAGAACGCGTATGTAAGCTGGCGCAGGCGGACGGATTTATCAGAGAGTTTCCGAATCAATATGAGACGATGATCGTAGAAGGCGGAAATAATGTGTCAGGCGGTCAGAAGCAGAGACTTTGTATTGCAAGGGCGCTTTTGAAAAAGCCGAAGATCCTTATTCTGGACGACTCGACAAGCGCGGTAGATACGAAAACAGACGCGCTGATTCGTCAGGCTTTCAGAGAAGAGATTCCGGATACGACACGGATCATCATTGCGCAGAGAGTTTCTTCGGTAGAGGATGCGGATGTTATTATCGTAATGGACAAAGGAGAGATCAGCGGAATCGGAACATCGGAGGAATTGCTGAAAACGAATGCGATTTACAGGGAAGTATATGAATCACAGATGAAAGGAGGAAAGGACAGTGAGTAAAGAAAAGAAACCGACAAAACCGTCGTTGAATAAAAATACATTAAAAACAGCAAAACGTCTACTCGGATATGTGACGAAAACATATAAAGTACAGTTTATTATCGTACTGATCTGTATTCTTGTCAGTTCGATTGCGACGATCTCGGTCTCATTGTCGCTGAAGTTTCTGCTGGATGATTATATTATCCCGCTGATCGGGCAAAAAAGTCCGGATTACACAGAACTGTATCAGGCGCTTGGTATATTGGCATGTATTTTCTTGAGCGGCGTAATTGCCTCCTTCATTTACACGAGACTTATGGTCGTGATCGGGCAGGGCGTGCTGAAACGTGTCCGCGACGAGATGTTTGAACATATGCAGAAACTGCCGATCCGTTATTTTGACCGGAATACAAACGGTTCGATCATGAGCCTTTATACAAACGATACGGATACGCTTCGTCAGATGATCAATCAGTCGATCCCGCAGGTGCTTATGTCGGCTCTTACGATCGTAGTCACATTTATTGCGATGCTTGTTTTAAGTCCGATCCTGACAGTTCTCGCCGTTGTGATGATCAGGGTGATGACGGCTGTTGCGAGAATGGTCGGAGGAAACAGCGGAAAATACTTTGTACGGCAGCAGCTTGATCTGGCAAGTATCACGGGATTTGTGGAAGAGCGTATGACGGGACAGCGGGTCGTGAAAGTATTTAACCATGAACGGATTTCGGAAGAAGAATTCGATCAGCTGAATGAAAGTCTGTTCGTCAGTTCATCAAAGGCACATACGTTTGCAAGTATCATGGGTCCGGTTATCGGAAATATGGGAAACTTACAGTTCGTTTTGACTGCTGTACTGGGCGGCGCGCTTTCGGTACTCGGCATCGGAAACATTACGCTTGGCGTGATGGCGTCTTATCTTCAGTTTACGAAGAGCTTTACTCAGCCGTTTATGCAGATTGCCCAGCAGTTTAACTCAATCATCATGGCTCTTGCAGGTGCGGAACGTATTTTTAATATGATGGATGAAGAGCCGGAAGTAGACGAAGGATATGTTACTCTTGTAAACGCAAAGAAGGATGCACAGGGAAATCTTACGGAGTGTAAAGAAAGAACAGGCTTGTGGGCATGGAAACATCCGCATCAGGCAGACGGCACAGTGACATATACGGAGCTGAAAGGCGACGTGAGATTTTATGATATGACGTTCGGATATACGGAAGACCACATGGTGCTTCATGATCTGACTCTGTACGCGAAGCCGGGACAAAAACTTGCTTTTGTCGGTTCGACGGGAGCGGGAAAGACAACGATCACAAACCTGATCAATCGTTTCTATGATGTTCAGGACGGAAAGATCCGTTATGATGATATTAATATAAACAAGATTAAAAAGGCTGATCTGCGAAGATCGCTTGGTATCGTTCTTCAAGATACACATTTGTTTACAGGAACGATTATGGAAAACATTCGTTACGGGAAACTGGATGCGACAGATGAGGAAGTTTATAAGGCAGCAGAGCTGGCTCATGCAGACGGATTCATCAGAATGCTTCCGAAAGGTTATGAGACGCGCTTGAGCGGAGACGGAGAAGAACTGTCTCAAGGACAGCGTCAGCTTCTTGCGATCGCAAGAGCTGCCATTGCCGATCCGCCGGTACTGATCCTGGATGAAGCGACATCGTCTATTGACACAAGAACAGAAAGTATCGTTCAAAAAGGTATGGATAACCTTATGAAAGGGCGTACAGTATTTGTAATCGCCCACAGACTTTCGACGATCCGAAACAGCGATGCGATCATGGTGCTGGAACACGGACGTATTATCGAACGTGGAACACATGATGAGTTGCTGTCACAGAAAGGAACGTATTATCAGCTTTATACAGGAAACTTAGAGCTGTCGTAGAAAAGGAGGGGTTAAAACCCCCCTTTCTTTTTTATAATATAGATCGGTCGTTTCTTGCTTTCCATATAATCTTTCGACATATATTGTCCGAGCAGTGACAGGAAGATCATCTGTATGCCGTTCAACGCGAGGATCAGGCAGACAAGCAGAAGGATCCAGTTTGCTTTATGTCCGGTGAAAACGGAAACAAGTCCTGTGACAACGGCGGCGATCAGGAGAAACATGCCGATGAAGCCGGGCAGGGAAGCGGGGGCGGAAGAAAATGATAACATTCCGTCCATTGCATAGCGGAACAGCGAGCGGAAATTCCATTTTGTTTTTCCTGCGGCGCGCTCAGTGTTGTGAAACGGAATCCATTTTGTATCAAATCCAACGAAAGAGAAGATCCCTTTCATATAGCGGTTGTATTCTTTGAGTTCCAAAATAGAGTCCGTCATAGCTCTGTTCATCATTCGGAAATCACCTTTTCCGTCTCCCATATCGAGATGACATGCGTTCCCGATCAAGTGATAGAAAGAGCGGGATAAGAACGTGCGGATCGGATTTTCTCCGGTTCGGTCCTCTCTAAGTCCTGCACAGCAGTCGTATCCTTCGTATTTGACAGCGTGATACATGTTTTTAAGCAGAGCGGGCGGATGCTGCAGATCGGCGTCCATAAATACACAGTAGTCTCCCGATGCATTTTGAAGTCCGGCGTACATGGCGGCTTCTTTTCCGAAGTTTCTGGAAAATGTAAGAAAACGGACACGCTCGTCTTTCTCTGTAAAATGCTGAAGGATCTCTGCCGTTCGGTCAGAACTTCCGTCATCTATAAAAAGAAATTCGCAGACAGCGCCTTCGATCGAGGATGCGGCGTCTGAAACCGCGCTGTAAAAAGCGGGGAGAACGCTCTCCTCATTAAAACACGGAACGATAATGCTGATCACATCGTCAGCAGGATTATTTTTGATTGTCATATGGCAGCAGCTCCTTTCTGATCATATTTTGATCCTGCCCATGAGCGGCAGTTTTGAAAACGCGGTATTTGCAGAGCGCATAGTTTCCGATCACGGTTACGACGCTTACGATTAATTTTGAGCCGATCAAAGAAAGTGATAATTGATCGACGGCAAGCCAAAGCAGAACATTTTCGACGAGCAGTGTGATAAATCGTAGAGCAGCAAAGGAGAAAAACTCTTCGGGAATCCGTCTGTTTGACCGAAAGACCCATTTTCTGTTCAGAACATAGGCGGCGATAACCGCGCCTGTCCATGCGATACTGTTAGATGCAATATACGGAACGTGAAAAAATAGAAAAAGTCCGTATAACATGTAATTAACTCCGGTTGTGATTCCTCCGGTAATGATGTAAGTGAGCAGTTCTTTGCTTAAGTAAATTCGTTTCAAAGTCAGTTCCCTCTTTCTTATAATGATTATAGTGAATTTCTTACAGCGCGTTTTTATGGTGAGCCGTTGTAATATTTTGTGTTTTTCTTGAAGTAAAGACTCCAAATGTAAAAATCAGGTAACTTAAATAGCACAACAGAGATATCAGGCTGATGATACAGCCGATTTGTTTTCCGGGAGGAGAAAATCGAAATTCGATCTTATGAGTCCCCTTTTCGATATGTGCTCCTGCAAAAGCTTTATTTACGCGGATAATATCTGTGCGTCTGCCGTCGATGTAAAGCTCAAGTCCGTTTTGCCGCGGAATCGCAGACGCGAGAACCCCGTTGCTTTCTGCATGGATGCTTCCGGAAAAAACAGTCGTGCCTGAAAGGAAGGCGCTGCGTTCGGTTCTGCTGTCACAGACCGCTTTTGTAATTGTGTTCTCGTCGTCGAAAATATGTTTATTACATAAATGCCACTGTACGTTGCTGACAGTGAAATGACCCTTTGGAAAAGTAACCTTTAGTTTTGTCATACCCGAGTCACTGTCCGCTGAAAACTGATAGTGAAACGTATTGTTTCCGTTTGGGTAAGGCGCAAATAGTCCCGAAAGCTTATTGCGTATGTTGTTAATGTCGATGACAACAGGATCGATCGTTTTATTATCCACCTGGAAAGAAAGCAACAAAATGTTGCCAAAGCCTGTATTTTCAACATAAAATGTCAACGATTGTTGACATTTTGAGATTATGTCATACTTATCGGCAGTCTTTTTGATAGTCAAACTATCGGGAAGTTTGCCGTCTGCCGACAGTTTCGGGGCAAAAGGAGTGATAAACTTTCCGGGGAGGTAAACGTCGCTGTCCGTATCAGTGGAAGTGTTTTCTATTATGGTTTTGCGGGAAATCGCTTCCAACTGTTCGATTTGATTGAAACGGTCAAACTCTTTTTCAGAGATTGTATCCGATGTAAAATAAACATTCGGAAGCACGTTTTTATTCTCTGCGACCACCGTGTCTTTTGCCGAAGAATACAGAGGCGTATACCCGGCGGGAATATGATCTTTTTCTGTCTCGATATACCGAACGCCAAGAAGATGAAGCATGAACGGATTATCGGAAGTAAGCAGCGCGATCCGGTTATTGATTCGGATCGGTGTATTCAGCACGTCATAATACAAGTCGGAGTAAGCGCTGTTTGTCACAGAAGAATACATAGAACTTCTTGTTATTTTCGCTTCTGGGGCGCGGTTTCCGTTTGCAAGCGGTTCGGTCAGGCTGTCAAAATGATAGAGCGGATCCATCGGAATTTCCGCAAGTTTTGTGTAAGTTTCTTTTGCCGAAACATCTGCTTTCTTTACCCAGTTTTCCTTTCTGGCAGTTGTAATATACATACCGACCGGGGCGATCAGTATGAGCAGATAGACGAGTAATTCTACCCGGGCAAAAATGCGGGGATTTTTAAACATTTGCAAAATAAGGTTTTGTTTCCGTCTTTGTATCAGGCAAAATAAAAACAGAATACCAAGTTCGATCAAAATCCACGGAAACTGAACTTGACTGAACCAGAGCAGACCAAGCGGAAGCATTACGGCAAACGGATAGAGCGGATACGATGAAACGCGGTCTGTTTCGGTGTGCGCTGATTTTAAGTAACGTACGCAGTGCAGGATGAACAGCGGCAGAAACGGAATAAGTATCTTCGGTCTGGCGTAGAGCGTTCCGTTTAAAATGTAAGAAAAGATACCGAACAATCCGAAAGATAAAAATAAAACGCTGTCAGGAAAGAATTCTTTTTTGGCAGGATTTTTTTTATTTAATCCGGCAAGTATCGTGTAAAAGCAGATCAATGTAAGCCCCAGTCCGTATTCGTTAAACAAGATGCCGTTCATAGAGATATTCGGTCCGAAAAGCTCTAATATTTTCAAAAGAGAAAATCCGCCGCCGCTTCGTCTGTGCTCCATCAGTACAAGTCCTGTCGGCAGAAGGAGCGCCGCCGCCATGCATACGGAAAGAACGGCGGAAGGGATATATTTTTTGAAAAACGAATCTTTCCAAAATGTCTCTTTTTCCGTTCTCAGCCAGTACCAGCCGATCGCGGCAAATGCGGCGATCGCAAAATAGAAGCTGTGCAGGCAGATCAGAAGCATACAAAGAGGGAGAAAGCGAAACTTACGTTTCTTCACGCACAAAAAAGCAAGGATCAAAAACGGCAGATAATTGACAAACATGATCTGACGATGCATATGGAAAAGACATCCCGCAGTCAAAAATAAAACGCTTCCGATGAAGGAAAAGAACGGGGAAATATCCTCGCTTTGCAGCCACATATAACATAAAAGAACGGAAGCGAGATAAAGTGCAAGCATATAGCCGATCAGGATGTAAACCATAGGAATCTGCGGAAACAGACATCCGATCAGAATATCAGGTCTTAAAAATCCATAATAAGAAAACTGATATCCGCTGCTTCCGCTTCCGAGATCGATCCAGTCGGGAAGAAGCGTGTGCTGTTCCACGCAGGCGTCACGGATCGTTTCCGCAAGAGCGGCATGCTGGGAAAACCAGTCCGTATTCGATCCGTAGACGGCGTCGGCAGGCAGAATTGTCGTTGTCAATATAATAAAAAGCAGAATAAGCGCTGCCGGATAAATGAGTTTCTTCATATATAATGCAACTCCTTTAAGTGTTATTTACAGGATTCCCTTTATTTCCTGACATAAACAGGATATTATAGTCGTCTTAATAAATTGCGGAAAATAAAAAGAAGAATTCTTAAGAAAAACCGATAAAATCTTAAAAAAACATTGATTAAATTGACACAAATTAAGTAAATATCACGAAAAGAATATTGGATGTACCGAAATGACAGGGAATATGTTATCATAAAATAGATGCAGACTGTGAAAAACATAACAATTTCACGGGGAAAGGAGAGAATATTATGAAAAAGAAATTTTTCAGTGCAGCGCTCGCAGCAGCTATGGTTGTGACGAGCGTCTTCTCCACAACATCAGTTGCCGGAGCGGCAGAAAATGAAACTGCAGTTCCTTATGGCAATGTGACCGTAAAACAGGAAGGCAATACTGTTACAATCGGAAACGATGCCATCAAAAGAACATTTTCAACAGCGGACAAAAAATTGTCCACGACTGAAATTGTGAACAAAAGAACTGGTGGAGAAGAGACAGTCTTCACTCCGCAAGAGGGAAGTGAAGAATTCGTTGTTAAGACAACGAAAGAGAAAAAAGACCCTATTACCTTACCGGGAATCAATCGGACGGGTTGGGAAGCAACAGCAGACAGCTACCAGAATGCGAGCGGAGACTCAGATGGACCGGCATCTAACTTGTTAGATGGAAGAACAGAGAGTATCTGGCATTCAAATTATGGGGGGGGGTCTGGCGGTCAGGCTTTTCCGTATAATGTAGTAATTACATTCGGAAAAGACGTGACATTCCAGTCTTTCTCCTATACGCCGAGACAAGAAGGAGAGAACACAAACGGAAATATTAAGGGGTACAAGCTGTATGCATCAACAGCAGAAACTGAACTTGATTATGCTTCTGATAAGTGGGGCGAGCCGATCGTAGAAGGCAATTTCGAGTACAATGGTGTAAATCCAATCTATGTAAATCTGAAAACGGCATGTACGGCGAAACAGATTAAGTTCGTAGCAACTTCTTCTAACAATGGAGCAAATTTCGCGGGTGGTGCAGAGTTTAATCTCCACGCAGAGAAAGCTCCGGTAGATACGGATGACCGTGCGTTTGAGACAAGCGATTTAGAGCTGGAAGACGGCGACGGCGCAGTTAAAGTTGAGGATACGACAGCAACGATCAACGGCGCACAGAAGACTGGTAAGAAAGTAACGTTTTCTTTCAAACCTTATGAGCACAAAGGCGTAGAGTACACGATTGACGAAGTAATCGTAATGTATGAAGGCGATCACTTCATGCGTAAATTCCTCGAGATCGATGTTCCGGATGAACAGATGGCAAAAGCTGAGATCGACTACATCGACCTTGAATCTCTGAAAGTTTCAAAAGACGACGCACAGTGGACGATCCCGAGAGGAAAAGGCGGCATCGTAGAGATGGAAGAGTTCAAAGCGAACCTCGGACAGCCGATCTACATTCAGGGAATGTTCTTCGGATGTGAGTTCCCGGCTGCGGATACAGAGATCGTTGACGGAACGGGATTCATGCGCTATTACAGCGGTAAGACGTTCAGCAGACTGAAAGAAGACAATCAGTTGACAACAGATGATAAGTATGTGACATGGCAGACAGTTGCGGGAGCGGCAAGAAGTACAGAGCAGGAAGTTATTCAGGCAGACTTCTTCGAGTATATCAAGTCAATCGCAACTCCGTCAGAGTTCCGTACACAGTACAATTCATGGTTCGATAATATGATGCTCATTGATGATAAGAACATTCTTGAATCTTTTATTGAAATTGACCGTGAGTTGAACAAAGCAGAAGCCAGCCCACTGGATTCTTATGTAGTGGATGACGGATGGAACGCATATAATGACGGAACTATTCCGGCAGGGGAACATAAAAAGTCAGGATCGAAAATTAATACAGAAGGATTTTGGACGTTTAATGAGAAATTTCCAAATGAGTTGACGACATCCAGTGAACTTGTGCGAAAATTCGGAAGTAATTTCGGCGTATGGGTTGGACCGAGAGGCGGATATAACTTCTATGGATATCTTGCGAATATTATTCAGCAAGCAGGAAAAGGAAGTAAAGCCGGAAATTCTATCGACGTTGCTGACCGTGTATATGTAGATAATTTCACGAAGATGGCAGTTGACTGGCAAGAGAGATTTGATGTGAACTATTGGAAATGGGATGGATTCGCAGATAATGCTCAGTATAATCATTTCAATAATGTAGGTGGAGCAGACGGCGTTCCGGTATACAGTGAGACAAACCATCATATGGTAGGCGGTTATCATCAGATGTACCATGTAACTGATCTGTGGGAAGCGTGGATCGACCTGATGGAAGCAGCTCGTCAGAGTGCTGAAAAGGAAAATATAGATGATCTCTGGATTTCTCTTACATGTTATGTAAACCCGAGTCCGTGGTATTTACAGTGGGCGAACTCTGTATGGCTTCAGTGTACAGCAGATCAAAGAGATGCATCTTTTGGAACGACGAAGATGAACAAGCAGATTACATACCGTGACGCTTGTTACTATGACTTCCTGAAGAACCATCAATTCCAGTTCCCGCTTCAGAATCTGTACAACCATGATCCGGTTTACGGAAAAGAAGGAACAGGAATGACAGTTAATACTGCTACAGATGAAGATTTCCAGAACTATCTGTACATGCTGTCTACTCGTGGAACAGCATTCTGGGAGTTGTACTACTCTGACAGTATTATGACAGACGGAAAATACGAGATCACAGGAGAATTCCTTGAGTGGGCAGAAGCAAATTACCGTATGCTCAAAAACTCCAAGATGATTGGCGGAAAACCGGACGTTACAAAATTAAATAATTTTGATTCAAATGAAGCACAGGCAGAAGCATACGGATTCTCATGTTTCGACGGAACGGACGGAATTATTTCACTCCGTAACCCATCTGCAAATGCAGATAAGACAATCAAGTTCACATTCGACCGTACAATGGGCGTTGCAGAAGGTGCAGGCACATTAAACTACTACTTAGAGCACAGCTATCTTCTTTCCGATAAGTCTGCTCAGACAGGTACATTAAAGTATGGTCAAGAATACACAGTGAACTTGAAACCGAACGAAGTGCGTATCTTACGTGTTTCAGCAGAAAAAGACACAACAGCGCCGAAGATCGACAGAATCATGACAGACGGTGCGAAAGAACTTACAGTAAAATTCGATGAGAAAGTATCAGGAAACCTCTTTAAAGTAGAAAACGCAAAAGTTTCTTCTATTAAGAAGAGCGCAGACGATACAACATATCATATCGTATTAGCAGAAGCTCCGGCAAACGAAGCTACAGTAAAAGTAATTCCGCAGGATATTAAAGACATGTCGGGCAACAAAGCTACTGAAGCTGCATCTGTTGTATATCACAAAGACAGTGCGATCGTTGAAAAAGAAGCGATTGCAGAAGCAGGAGAAATTGCAGCAGCGGACAGATCACTGAATTCCAATAATGGATTCACAGTATATGCGGCTGTAAACACAACGGCAACAGATAAGTCACTCGTAAGCCAGAATGGTCAGTACGAACTGAAAGTAACAGCAGAAGGAAAAGCATCCTTCACACTGAATGGTGCGACAGCAGTTTCCGGCAAGTCAATCAATGACGGAGCAGAGCATAAAGTAGTAGGTGTGAAAGAAAACAACGGTATGCTGAAACTTTATGTAGACGGAACACTGGAAGGATCTGCTTATAATGAAAAGAACAGATTTCATGAAGTTAAGAAAGCTGCGATCACAGCAGGTGAAGGTGTGACAGCGGCGGCAGTATATGATATCGCATACGGTTATAATGAAGTGGCTAATCTCGGAGAGCAGGAAGGACTTCCGAAACTTAAACTTACAAATGATATGATCACAGTTTCTGAGACGAGCGAAGGAAGTAAAGATAAAGTCTTAGATGGAGATAACACGACATACTGGACAAGTCAGAAAGTGGAAGAAGGTACTGTAAGCAGCGATAATGCATGGCTGCAAGTTGACTTGGGTGCGACGTATAAATTGGATCAGGTTGACTACACACCGCGTTATTATAATGATGCAAAGAACTACTGGCATTGTACAGGTAATATTAAGAATCTGATTGTAGAAATTAGAAAAGACGGAGAGGATACATGGACTTCGGTAACAGGAGAAAACGGGCTTGATCTTTCGGACAAGATTGTGAATAAGAATGATCAGACACTTTTCCCGGCAGAAGTTACATTTGAGGCACAGGAAGCTAGATATGTACGTATCAGTGGAACGTCTTCTTATCACTGGCAAGCAACTGATGAAAATAAGTATATTACAGTCGGTGATCTTGCGATCTATGGAGAGAAAGTAGAAGCAAAGAACATTGCAAAGGATGCAAATGTAACGGCAAAATGGACGGCAGATGACACAGATGCAGCAAAAGGCGGCGACAGACCGATGTCTATGGCTGTTGACGGAAACAAAACTGATTTTGGTTCAAACTATGCCGAGTTCGGTGCGGACAATAGACGTGAATCATCTTATATGCAGGTTGATTTAGGCGCTGTATGTGATGTGAACTCTCTGTCACTGTATCGTTACTGGGGCGATGGTAGAACATATGGCGATACAGTAGTAGCTGTAGCAGAAAAAGAAACAGACTTTGCAGAAGGAAAAGCTACAATCGTCTATAATGCGGATGATCAGAATGTTCATAAACTGTATACACAAGCACCGGAAAAATTCGATGAAGACTATGCAGAAACTGCACAGGGTAAATCATGGACGCTTCCGGAAGGAACGAAAGCACAGTTTGTTCGCGTTTACATGTACGGAAGAGCAAACAATGACACAACAACAAACCACGTTGTAGAGCTTGAAGTATACGGAACAAAACCGGAAGAAGGCGAGACACCGGGCGTAGACATTACAGCCTTGATCGAAAGATTGAGCGTATTGTCAGCGGTAGATACGTCTAACGCAACAACAGATAGCGCAGCAGCGTTTAATGCTCTTCTTAAAGAAGGATATGATCTTGTGGCGACAGGAGCACAGACACAGGAAGAAGTAGCTGCTATGATTAAGAAACTGGAAGGCGCAGAAGCTAAACTTGTAGATGCATCCGCTCTGAAGAAAGCAATCGCAGACGCAGAGAAGAAAGTTGAAACAAGTACAGTAACAAGTGCAGAGCCGGTAAAAGCTAAAATTGCAGAAGCAAAACAGCTTCTTGTAAACGGTACAAAAGATGCGATCGACGCAATGGTTGCAGAATTAACTGAAGCTGTGAAAGGACTTGTTGCTCGCGGAGATGTAACAGATCTGAAAGCTTTGATCGATCAGTACGCAAAAGAGAATTTGAAAGCAGAGGATCATACAACATCTACATGGAGCGCTTATGAGACTGCTCTGAATGCGGCAAACGCAATCGTAACAGATAACAGCAACAGCGATCAGGCGGCGGTAGATGCAGCGAAGAAAGTGTTAGAAGATGCACATGCAGCATTGGCAAAACGCGGAAACACAGATGCATTGAAAGCTCTTATTGAAGAGTACAAAGAACTGAAAGAAGCGGATTACACACATGAGACATGGGTGAAATACGAAGAAGCTCTTGAAGCTGCAAATGGAATCGTGGCAGACAACAGCAATAAGACACAGGCAGAAGTAGATGCGGCGAAAGACGCATTGAAAGCGGCAAAAGAAGCTCTCGTAAAAGCTCCGGTAGATCCGCAGCTTGATAAGAGCAAACTGCAGGCAGCAGTAGATGCGGCAAAAGCAAAAGACGAAAACGCATATACAACAGCTTCTTACAATGCAATGGAAAAAGTTCTTGCAGAAGCAGAAGAACTTCTGACAAACGGTAAGGATCAGGCGGCAATCGATGCGAAAGCAAAAGATTTGAATGATGCGGTTGCTGCGCTTGTAGAACGTGGAAACACAGATGCGTTGAAAGCTTTGATCGCAGAATATAAAGCAGAAGGTCTGAAAGAGGCAGACTACACAACAGATTCCTGGAAAGCGTACACAGATGCGTTGACAGCGGCAGAAAAAGTTGTGAAAGACAACAGCAATCTTGATCAGGCAGCGGTAGACGCAGCGAAGAAAGCGTTAGAAGATGCTCATACAGCATTAGTAAAAGTAGAGCAGATCAATAAAGAGGCGTTAAAAGCAGCAATCGATGCAGCGAAAGCGGCTGATGCGAACTTGTACACAACAGATTCTTACAAAGCAATGAAAACAGTTCTTTCAGATGCAGAAAAGGTACTGAAAGACAGCAAAGATCAGACGGAGATCGATGCAGCAGCAAAAGCGTTGAACGATGCGGTTACAGCGCTTGTACAGCGTGGAAACACAGATGCATTGAAAGCTTTGATCGAAGAGTATAAAGATCTGAAAGAGGCAGACTATACAGCAGATTCTTGGAAAGAATATGCAGATGCGCTGAAAGCGGCAAAAGCAATCGTGGAAGACAACAGCAACAGTGATCAGGCAGCGGTAGACGCAGCGCTTAATGCGTTAAGAGACGCTCGCGTAGCATTGAAGCTTTCCGGAAAACCGTCTGTTGATAAGAGCGAGCTTCAGGCAGCTTACGACAAGTACAAAGATAAGAAGAACGACGGTTACACAGCAGAGAGCTGGGCGAAGTTTGAAAACGCTCTGAAATCTGCTAAGGCAATCTTGGATAACGAGGCTGCAACAGCAGATCAGGTAAAAGCTGCTTTGGCACAGTTGAATTCAGCGGCAGAAGGTTTGACGAAGACACAGACTCCGCCGAAGAATGATCCGCAGACTCCGTCAACTCCGTCACAGGGCGGAAGCGTACAGACAGGAGATACGGCACATGTAGCTCTGTGGCTTGTACTTGCGGGAATGTCGGTAATTGCTTATGTAGCGGTTAGAAGAAAAAGAGCATAGTGAAAACTTGTCTTTTGATTAAGGCAGTAAACATTTAAGCTTTTATGGAATAGGGCGTTCGGTAACGGACGCCTTATTCTTTTTTGCAGAGACAGCAACATTGTCAGAAAATTCATACAATATAAAAGTAAAATGTAATTATTTAAAGTTTTTTATAAAAATGTATTGACAAAATAAAACTCAGGTGATATTATAAAGACATCCAAAAGAGATACAACAAAATAAAAACAAAAGCATCTCAAAAGGATATTTAACTAAGAAGGCATCGTATCAGTTGCCCGATTAGATTAAAAATAAACGGATAGCAGGAGGGAAAGACCAATGGACAGCGTGATTTCAGTGAATCATCAATATGTTAGTGGTACGGCAAGTGTAAGTTCCTGTGGAGAAGAGACCTTTGCTCAAGGATAGATGATCCGGAATAAAAATAACGAAAGAATTGATCGGAGAGTTGGAAGTCCGGATAGAGATCAGAAAGATTTAACATTTGCAGACATATTGAATATAGAATACCACATATAGCAGAATTTCAAAAGATGTGTAAAGAAACATTGAGTAGATTATCATTCGTGCATATCGGGTTTAATATGTGTGGTGGTACCGGAAACAAGGAACGTAAGTGATATGTGATAAGGATACTGTTATGAACTCGAATTTGTTAATTGAAGGAGGGAAGATTTAATAAGCAGGTCTTAATAAATCGACCGCAGATCAAATAACAATGGCAGAGGTCTTACAGGAACAGAATCTAATATTTGCCTCCGATTTAAAAATAAAGAGAATATGAAAAAATTAAATAGATTATAAAAATGCATCTTCAATGTTAATTGAGGGTGCATTTTTTTGACATTGCGAAATGCATATGATAAAATATTGAAAGATATAGTATGTAAAGAAACATAGAAGGAAAGACACTGCCCTGTACAAAACTATTTTTTAATGAGGTGAATGCGGTGGATAAATACGAATATAAATCAAAGACTGAACGGATGCTCGAACTTATGGAGAGCGGCGCGTACAGCAGAGCGGCGGCGATCGCAGATGAAATTGACTGGAGGCGCGTGCGCAATGCAGTGATGTTGTCAAACGTCAGTGAAATTTATGAAAAAACCGGAGAATATCAGAAGGGATATGACATTTTGACGCTTGCATATCAGCGGGCGGAAGGAAGCCGTAAGATTATCAGCCGTCTGTGCGGATTGGCTCTTAAGACGGGAAATGTCGATGAGGCGATCGATTTTTACGATGAGTTTATGCAGATCGCGCCGAAAGACCCGAATCAGTACATTTTAAGATATAAGATTCTCCGCGCGCAGAGGGCGCCGATCGAGCAGCAGATCGAAGCTCTTGAAGAATATAAGAAATCCGAATATATTGAAGAGTGGGCATATGAACTGGCGAAGCTGTATCAGGAAGCCGGTATGACATCAGAATGTCTGGAAGAGTGTGACGATTTGATTCTTTGGTTCAGCGAGGGGCAGTATGTCTATAAGGCGATGGAACTGAAGATGCAGTACAAACCACTGACTCCTTCCCAGCAGGAAAAGTACGATAAGCGTTATGCAAGGACGTCCGAGGAGACAGAGGAGATTCCTGATATTTTTTCTTATGCAGAGGCAGATGAATCCGAGCAGGAGGAAGAAGAAAACGGTTTGCCGGGAGCTGAACTTATGGCTGCCGACTCCGAAGTTGCCGATGCTGATTTCGCTGCCGAACAGCAGGTGAACGCACGAGTTCCGAAGGGAATGGAGGAACTTGTTCCGGACATGATGCCGGAAACGATCTCAGAAGGAGTAAGAGAGATCACTTTGCCGAACGACCCGGTGGAAGTAGATACGGAAGCGTGGGAAGCCGACGAGATCAAGGCGTTAGAAGCGGATTCACCGGCGGAGGATGCAGAGGATCATGTTGAACAGGACGAGCAGGTGCCGATAGATGCGGAAGATGCCGGGCAGACAGAAGACGCATATCTGCCGACGGATGTTTCCGAAGCAGAAGGAGTCGATGAGCCGGAGGAGCGCGTACCGGAAGGAATAAAAGGACCGGATGTGCTGGAGACAACCGCAGAGCCGGAAGAAGAAAGGCAGCCTGCTAAAAAGAAACTGGGAGATACGATGCCGTTAGACGTTGCATTGAGAAAACTTCTTCATCCGGAGTTGGAAGAATTGACGGCAGATGATTTCCAAGACGAGACAGCTCCGATGGATTTTAATTTTGAAGATGAAGAAGAGTCGGAATCTGATTTGACGGAAACGGGAGCGATGGACTTTGACTTTGAAGATGAAGAAGAGCCGGAGTTTGATTTAACGGAAACGGGAGCGATGGATTTCGACTTTGAGAATGAAGAAGAGCCGGAGTTTGACTTGACGGAAACGGGAGCGATGGACTTTGACTTTGAAGATGAAGGAGAGCCGGAGTTTGACTTGACGGAAACGGGAGCGATGGACTTTGATTTTGAAGACGAAGAAGAGTCGGAGTTCGATTTGACGGAAACAGGAGCGATGGATTTTGACTTTGAGGATGAAGAGGAGTCGGAATTCGGCAAAGAAAAGGATATGGGAAATACATCCCAGATCAAATTCCGTCCGGTAAGAAAAGATGAGATCGAGGATGAAGAAGATCTTGCGGATCTGGAGCAGGCGATCGGAGAGATTGAGTCGGTTGCAGATATAGACATGGTAAGTCGTTTGAAAGAGGAAAAACGCCGCGCCGCATTACAGGCAGAAGAAGAGGAGAAAGCGGAAGAAGCCGCAAGAGCAGAAAAGGCGGCACAAGCAGAAGAAGCCGCAAGAGCGGAAGAGGCGGCACAAGCAGAAGAAGCCGCACAAGCGGAGGAGGCAGCGCAAGCGGAAGCGGCCGCTGAAATAAAAGAGGACGATCAGATTACAGGTCAGATCAGTTTGGAAGATATCCTTTCGGGATTTGAAGAAAATGCAGGAGAGGATGAGCCGGTTGAAGAGGGGACGGATGCAGAAGGAGCATCCGAATCGGAACAAGAAGAAGTTATAGATTCAGCAGGGGATACAGCAAAAGGGGATACTATGGAGACGAATAAGAAAACAACACCGATTTTACCGCCGGATATTCAACGTATGATTGATGAAATTGAGGGAATTATCCCGCCGGAAGAAGAAAAGAAAGAACCTACAGGAGTATATCTTAAGAGAAAAGAAGAACCAAGCGAAAACATGGGTCAGGTTGCGGAGGATCTTAGAATCGACGATGATTTTGATGATGACTTTGACGAAGATTTCGACGAGGAGTTCGAGGAAGATTTGGATGACGATTACTTTGAAGAAGACTACTATGAGGAAGCAGACGAAGTGATCGAAGAGCCGGAAGAAGATTACTATGAAGAATCAGAGGAAGTGATCGAAGAACCGGAGGAAGATTACTACGAAGAAGCAGACGAAGTGATCGAAGAGCCGGAAGAAGATTACTATGAAGAATCAGAAGAAGTGATCGAAGAACCGGAGGAAGATTACTATGAAGAATCAGAGGAAGTGATCGAAGAACCGGAAGAAGATTACTATGAAGAGTCAGAAGAAGTGATCGAAGAGCCGGAAGAAGATTACTATGAAGAGTCAGAAGAAGTGATTGAAGAACCGGAAGAAGATTACTACGAAGAAGCGGATGAAGTGATCGAAGAGGCGGAAGGAAACGCAGATGACGAGTATTTCTTCGGGGAAGATGACGCGGAAGAGATTCAGGACATTGAGGATGAGTTCACAGTAAATCCTGATTATTCGGGAGAGGATGACGACAGAGAGATTCCTGATGATGACGAGCCGATCGACATTATGTCGGCGACGACACCGCTTAGCCGTAAAGAGACTGCGAAGCTGATTGCGACAGGTAAGACTGCGCCGCTTCCGCTCGATGAGATCTCGGATGCATTGTCAATGGATACCGGTTTTGTCGTACATGGAAGATATGACCTTGAGATGCAAAGCGGTATCGGAACGAGAGCCGGACTTACAGAGGAACAGAAGAAACTGTTTTCTTACTTTGTTCCGGTGCGCGGAATGAGCGAACAGCTTGTCGATGTGCTTGAGCAGGATAAGAACTGTACGAACAGAAAAGGGACTTCGAGAACGGGCAACTTGCTTATCATTGGAAATAAAGGCAACGGAAAAACGGTTCTTGCCGTTGACGTCGTGAAAGCGATCCAGAAGCAAAGAGACATCCGTCAGGGCAAGGTCGCGATCGTGACAGGAGATTCTCTGAATAAGAAGAAGATCAGCGATATTGTCGAAAAACTTTACGGCGGCGCTCTGATCATTGAGAAAGCGTCCAAAATGAATGAAAAGACAGTTGCGCGTCTTAATAAAGCGATGGAGCAGGATACAGGCGAGATGCTGATCGTCTTGGAAGAGCAGAGAAAGCCGCTTGACAGACTGTTGTCATCGAACAGAGAATTCAGGAAAAAATTCACATCAAGACTGGAAGTGCCGATTTTCATCAACGATGAGCTTGTTACGTTCGGTCAGACGTATGCGAAAGAAAACGGATATCACATTGACGAGATGGGAATTCTTGCGCTGTATAGTAAAATTGATTCTCTGCAGAGGGAAGATCATTTTGTGACGGTTGCGGAAGTGAAAGAAGTTATGGATGACGCGATCCGTCATTCTCAGAAGGCGTCCGCGAAGAAATTGATGCGGAAAGTTTTTGGAAGAAATACAGACGAGTCAGACCGTATTATTCTTTCTGAAAAAGATTTTAATATATAAAGAAGCACGATAATAGACTATAATTTAAAATGTGTGCATAAATAGACAAAATACAAGAGAAACGGGCGGGAAAGAGCTGTCTGTTTCTCTTTATTTTTTGGACGGAATCAAGTATAATGAAACTATCACGGAAGCGGGCAGAAACGCTTCGATATTTTATTATGAGGAAACGGCGAGGTGGGCTTTTATGGCAAGGAGAAAAGGTGCGGGCAGAAACGCGGCAAAAAGTGCAGGCAAAGGCATCGTGAATCATGCAGCCGGCGGTATGGCGGGCAGTGCGGTGAAAAAGGCGTCAGGCGGCGCAAGCCGGAACAGGGCGAACAGTCCGGCGAAAAACACTGCGGCGGATGCGGCAAGTATGAAAGCGAATGAACATGCCTATGAGATAGGAGAATTGGATCATTACCTGTTTGGTCAGGGAAACCATTACGAGATCTATAAAAAATTAGGCGCACATAAAGTAGTGAACGACAAAACGGAGGGCGTTTATTTCGCGGTATGGGCGCCGAATGCGAAGAATGTGTCTGTAGTCGGGGAATTTAATGACTGGAATTTGGAAAGAGACAGAATGGAGCGTCAGGAGCCTCTAGGTATTTATGTGAAGTTTGTACCGGAAGCGAAAGAAGGACAGCTTTATAAGTTCTGTATTGAGACGCAGAAAGGCGAGCTTCTTTATAAGGCGGATCCGTTTGCAAATTATGCGGAGCTTCGTCCGGGAACGGCGTCTCGTATTACGGATCTTTCCCGTATAAGATGGACGGATGACGCATGGATGAAAGCGCGGAAGACATGGAATCATAAGAAGAATCCGATGTCGATCTATGAAGTTCATATGGGTTCGTGGATGCGTCACCCGGGAAGGGAAGATGAAGGATTCTACACATACAGAGAGTTCGCCGAGGCGATCGTAAAATATGTAAAAGAGATGGGATACACTCATGTAGAACTGATGGGCATTGCAGAGCATCCGTTTGACGGTTCGTGGGGATATCAGGTTACGGGATATTATGCGCCGACTTCAAGATACGGAAGTCCTGAAGATTTTGCATATCTGGTTGACCTTCTGCATAAAAACAATATAGGAGTGATTCTTGACTGGGTTCCGGCGCATTTTCCGAAAGATGCTCACGGGCTTGCTGATTTTGACGGAACTCCGACATTCGAGTATGCAGATCCCAGACTCGGAGAACATCCGGATTGGGGAACGAAAGTATTTGATTACGGAAAAGCGGAAGTGCGCAACTTCCTGATTGCAAACGCATTATTCTGGATCGAACATTTCCATGTGGACGGGCTCCGTGTGGATGCTGTTGCGTCGATGCTCTATCTTGATTACGGAAAACAGGACGGACAGTGGGTCGCGAACAAATACGGAGGCAACGAGAATCTTGAGGCGATCGATTTCTTTAAACATTTGAATTCGGTTGTTCTGGGACGGAACAAAGGCGCTGTGATGATCGCGGAAGAATCGACGGCATGGCCGAAGGTGACAGGATCGCCCGAAGACGACGGCCTTGGTTTCAGCCTGAAATGGAATATGGGATGGATGCACGATTTTACGGAGTACATGAAACTTGATCCGTATTTCCGTAAAAATGCACATCATATGATGACGTTTGCGATGCAGTATGCATACAGTGAAAATTATATTCTTGTGTTGTCGCATGACGAAGTTGTTCATCTGAAGTGTTCGATGATCAATAAAATGCCGGGACTTGGGTTCGATAAATTTGCCAACCTAAAAGCAGGCTATGCGTTTATGATGGGCCATCCGGGAAAGAAACTTCTGTTCATGGGTCAGGAATTTGCACAGCTTAGAGAATGGAGCGAAAAGAGAGAGATCGATTGGTTCCTGCTCGCCGAACCTGAGCACAGAGATATTCAGAACTGGTATCGGGATCTGCTTCATTTGTATAAAAACAATAAAGCTCTTTATGAAATGGACAATGATCCGGCGGGATTTGAGTGGATCAATGCGGATGATATTTTCAGAAGTATTTACAGCTTTGTAAGACATTCCAAGAATAAAGAAAAGAATTTGCTTTTCGTCTGCAACTTTACTCCTGTGGAAAGAGAAGATTACAGAGTCGGCGTTCCGACGAGGAAAACGCTGAAGCTTGTTTTGAACAGTGATGAGGAAAAGTACGGAGGAAAAGGGGAAAAACGTCCGCTTACTTACAAACCGGTGAAAAAGGAATGCGACGGTCAGGCGTATTCGATCGCATACCCGCTTCCGGCCTATGGTGTGGCAGTGTTTGAGTATTAAGATGTCAGGCAGCTTCTGACTTGAAACCGGAACCCCATTGGATTTAACCGGTGGGCGGTTCACTATTATATAAAAGGTAAAAAATGCAGAGCAAACTGCCGCAAAATAGATGGGGGATTTTTAAAATAGCCTGTCTGTTTTGCGGCGGTTTTGTTTTTACCGGCAAAGTGAGGAGGAACAGCAGATGAAAAATTATTCGGAAGATCCGAACAGACAGTATCATATACAAACTGCAAAAGGGGAAATCGGGAAGTACGTCATTATGCCCGGAGATCCGAAAAGATGTGTGAAGATCGCGCAATATTTAGATAACCCGGTGTTGATTGCAGATAACAGAGAGTATGTGACATATACAGGAACGCTCGATCAAGTGAAGGTAAGCGTTACATCTACGGGAATAGGAGGACCGTCGGCAGCTATTGCAATGGAAGAACTTTGTAGGTGCGGTGCGGATACGTTTATCAGGATCGGAACTTGCGGCGGAATGCAGACAGATGTGAAAAGCGGAGATATCGTTGTGTCAACAGGGGCAATCAGGATGGAAGGAACGAGCAGGGAGTATGCGCCGATCGAATTTCCGGCAGTGCCCGATCTGACAGTGACGAATGCGCTTGTGAAAGCTGTTAAATCAAAAGGATATCCGTTCCATACGGGAGTTGTACAGTGCAAAGATTCGTTTTACGGTCAGCATGAACCGGAGAGAAAGCCGGTAGGCTACGATCTGCTTCATAAGTGGGAGGCGTGGAAACAACTCGGCTGTCTTGCCTCGGAAATGGAATCGGCGGCTCTGTTTGTTGTGGCGAGCAGCCTTGGGGTGCGGGTCGGCTCGTGTTTTCTTGTGATCGCGAATCAGGAACGTGAGAAAGCAGGACTTGAGAACCCGGTAGTGCACGATACGGACATGGCGATCCGGGTGGCAGTGGACGCGATCCGCAGATTGATTTCCGAAGAACGGAAAAAAGAGTAGAATGCATATAAAGAAAATGACAACGAGAAGAAAAGAGCGGGAGAAAAGAAAAACGGAAAAATGAATGGGGGAGATAAGCGGGAAAAATAAATGAAAGAAAATAAACGCGAGAAAAGAAATGAGGGGAAAAAGCGGGAAAAATAAGTGAAAGAAAATAAATGCGGAAAATAAAGAGAGGAAATAAACGGTCAAATGAAGGATATGAATGAAAAAGAAATTTTACGGCATGTGGATCACACATTGCTGTCGCAGGAAGCTGTGTGGGATGAGATTCGTCAGGTATGTGATGATGCGGTGAAATATGATACGGCGTCAGTCTGTATTCCTCCAAGTTATGTGAAGCAAGCGGCGGAATATGTAGGCGGAAGAGTTCCGATTTGTACTGTGATCGGTTTTCCGAACGGTTACGAGACGACTGCCGTAAAGGAATTTGAGACAAAAGATGCGATCGCAAACGGAGCGGATGAGATCGATATGGTTATCAATATCGGATGGCTGAAAGACAGAAAATACGATCAGATCGAAGAAGAAATCCGCATTCTGAAAAATGCGTGCGGCAGTAAAGTTCTTAAAGTGATCATAGAAACATGTCTTTTGACAGATGAAGAAAAAGTGAAAATGTGTGAGATCGTCACTCGTTCGGGAGCGGATTATATTAAAACGTCCACAGGTTTTTCAAAAGCAGGCGCGACTTTTGACGATATCAGCCTGTTTGCGGATCATGTCGGCGGTAACGTGAAGATGAAAGCGGCGGGCGGCATTTCCTCGATGGAAGACGCGGAAAAGTTTCTGGAGCTTGGGGCAGACAGACTCGGAACGAGCCGCATTGTAAAAATCGTGAAAACGGAAGAAGAAAACCCGGCGGAAGGAACTTGTGAAATGGAATTATCGCAGGGAATGATCGCAAAGTTAATTGAGACAGCGACTGCACAACTGGCGTATTCATACAGTCCCTACTCGGGATTTAAAGTAGGCGCAGCTCTTTTGGCTGAAAGCGGCAGGATCTATACCGGATGCAATATAGAAAATTCTGCATTTTCACCGACAAATTGTGCGGAGAGAACTGCGTTTTTTAAGGCGGTGAGCGAAGGAGAAAGGAAGTTTCGCGCAATTTGCATCATCGGTGGAAAAGATATTTCAGAAACAGTATGTACGCCTCCTTGCGGAGTGTGCCGTCAGGTTATGGCAGAATTTTGCGATCCGAAGAAGTTCAAGGTGATATTGGCATCAGGCAGGGAAAAGTATAGAATCCTTCGGTTGGAAGAACTTTTGCCGTTTGGGTTTGGGTCGGAGTATCTGTAGGAACGATTGACAAGAAAAAGAAAACATGACATAATAAATTAACCAAAAGGTTAATGTGAGGGTGATGTATTGAGTGGAAATAACATATGCGAATGGAAAAGTTGAAAAATACTTTAAAGATTATAAAAAGATGCAAAAGAAACTGCCTTTTGAGTGGGTGAAAACAATAAAAAAGCATATGGACAGACTAAAAGCGGCGGAATGTTTTGGAGATTTTTTGAAATTGAGATTAGGAAAGCCTGAACAGTTAGAAGGATGCGAAAGTATTCGATATTCGTTGCATGTAGCGGCAAATGTAAGATTGATTATCGAGCCGAATGCCGAACAGGATACGGTTATGATTTGTACGGAAATAGAAGTGGAAGGAGTGAGTGATTATCATGGCAGCAAAGAAAATTGGTATATCCCGTGATTTAATAATTCACCCGGGAGAAACGATTGCAGACGTCTTGGAAGAACGTGGAATCACACAGAGTGAACTGGCGTCGAGTGCAGGCGTTTCTCCGGCTTACGTAAGCAATGTTATTGCCGGAAAGAAAGGGATATCTGCAAACTTTGCCAGAGGATTAGAGTATGCAATCGGAGTACCAAAGTCTTTTTGGCTGAATCTTCAGGCGAACTATGAGGCGGAACTTTTGGAAGCAAATGAATTACAGACGATTACGGAAGAAGAGCGTATCGTGAGGGAAGACTTAAAAGAAATTGTGAAATACTTTAGAGAAAGAGGCATGATGCCTAGTCGTGAAAATAAAGATGATTCGATACTTTCTCTTCGTAAAATTCTGCAGATTAGTAATTTGGTAAATTTAAATGAAATAATTCCCGGGGGAGCATTTCGGATGTCCGGAAACTTATCGGTAAATAGAAATGTGTTGGGGGCATGGATTCGTTTGTGTCAAATTTTGGAGAATAATCAAAATGTTTCAACAAAGTTTGAAGTAGAGCATATAAACGAATTGATAGGTAAAATAAAAAATGTTATGTGTCAGAAGAATGTGGATTTTCAAAATCATTTGAAAACTGTATTGGGAGAATATGGCATAGATTTTTCTGTTGTGAAAAATTTTAGAGGAGCGCCTGTGCAAGGGTATATTTTTCGGCGGAGCGATGGGGTGTATCAAATGGTTTTGACGATAAGGGGAGCGTTTGCGGATATTTTTTGGTTTTCTTTATTTCATGAACTGGGACATATTGTAAATGGAGATATAGGTAAAAGTATTAAATTTATAGATGACGGGAGTGATGTGGATAAGGAGACGGCAGCAGATCTTTTTGCGAGAGATAGACTTTTGTCACCGGAGAGTTATGCAAGTTTTATCCAAAAAGGAGACTTTACATTTGAAGCAATCTGTAGTTATGCACGGACTCAGAATGTGATGCCTTACATTGTTATCGGAAGACTTCAAAAGGAGAAATATCTGGATTATCATCAGTATAGTAATTACAAATTGCGGTATAAATGGGGAGACTGTTCATAAGAATAAAGTGGATACAGTATTGATTTATTGGGAATAAGGGCAAGATATAAGAGTGTTGTACAGGGAGATGGGATAATGGAAATGTATAAAAGAATATTTGTAATCGTTCTTGATTCTCTCGGGATCGGGGCGATGCCGGATGCGGCTCGGTTCGCAGATGAAGGCGCGGATACGTTCGGACATATTTTGGAGAAAACAAAAACTTTGAATATTCCGAATCTTCGCAGGCTTGGGTTTCTGAACTTAAAGTGCGGCGGAGATATGAAAGGCGTCGAGTCTCCCGAGGGGCGCTTCATGCGGATGCGGGAAGCGAGCAACGGAAAAGATACGATGACCGGACACTGGGAGATGATGGGGATTAAAACGGAAAAGCCGTTTCGGACTTTTACGGAACATGGATTTCCGGCAGAATTGATCAAGGAGCTGGAGAAACAGTGTGGGAAAAAGGTGATCGGAAATAAAAGCGCGAGCGGTACTGAGATTATAGAAGAGCTGGGCGAGGAAGAGATTCGTACAGGATCTATGATCGTGTATACGTCGGCGGATTCGGTTATGCAGATCTGCGGAAATGAAGAGACTTTCGATCTGGAAGAACTGTATCGGTGCTGTGAGACTGCAAGGCGGATCACGATGAAAGATGAATGGCGCGTAGGAAGGGTGATCGCAAGACCGTATATCGGAATGAAAAAAGGTGAGTTTAAAAGGACGAGCAATCGGAGAGACTACGCGTTGAAGCCGCCGGCGCCCACTGTTTTAAATGCTCTGAAAGATGCGGGGAATGATGTGATCGGCGTGGGAAAGATTCATGACATTTTCTGCGGGGAAGGGATTACGAAAACATATCATTCGGAAAGTTCCGTTCATGGGATGGAACAGACGATCGATGTGTGCAAAGAGGAATTTACGGGACTGTGTTTTGTAAACCTTGTTGATTTTGACGCATTATGGGGGCATCGGAGAAATGTAGAAGGGTATGGCAAAGAGATCGAAAAGTTTGATGAGAAACTCGGCGTTTTGCTGGAATGTCTTTCGCAGGATGATCTATTGATCCTGACCGCAGATCACGGGAATGATCCGACATACAAGGGAACGGATCATACGAGAGAGTATGTTCCTTTCCTTGCATACAGCAAAAGAATGCAGGCGGGAGGTCCGCTTCCGGAAGCAGAGACGTTTGCGGTGATAGGGGCGACTGTAGCAGAGAACTTCGGAGTAGATATGCCGAAAGGAACGATAGGATATTCTGTTTTAAGCAGGCTGCAGCAGTAGTAAACCGTGAAAATGTAAAAAAATCAAAGCGGAAGTAGGATGAAAAACTGTAAAAATGTAAAAAACCGGACAGTTAAAGCTGTGAAAACTTATAGAAATATGAAAAGTTAAAAAGCCGGAAGTCGGAAAAAATGTAAAAAATGAAAAGCCGATGAGAATACAGGATAAAAATATAGGAAAATATAGAGAGAAAAGTGAAAATTAAGGATTGTCGGAAAACTTAATTTATTGTATAATATTCGATTGAGAAAATGAAATGAGAACATGGGACAATACAGGAGGAAGAAAGATGGCAAAAAGAAATGATATCCACAAGGTACTTATCATCGGCTCCGGCCCGATCATTATCGGACAGGCTTGTGAATTCGATTATTCCGGAACACAGGCTTGTAAAGCATTGAGAAATTTAGGATACGAGATTGTATTGGTGAATTCAAACCCGGCGACAATCATGACGGATCCGGAGATTGCTGACGTTACTTATATTGAACCTTTGAATGTTGACAGAATAGAACAAATCATAAAAAAAGAAAGACCTGATGCATTACTGCCGAATCTCGGTGGACAGTCCGGTCTTAATTTATGCTCAGAACTGGCGCAGGCGGGCGTTTTGGAGAAATATAACGTAGAAGTTATCGGCGTACAGGTCGATGCGATCGAGCGAGGAGAAGACAGAATCGAATTTAAGCACACGATGGATCAGCTCGGTATAGAGATGGCTCGAAGCGAGGTTGCATATTCTGTAGACGAGGCTCTTGCGATTGCGGAGAAGCTTGGATATCCGGTAGTTCTTCGTCCTGCTTATACGATGGGCGGCGCAGGCGGCGGTCTTGTATATAATGTAGATGAATTGAAAACAGTATGCGCCAGAGGTCTTCAGGCAAGTCTTGTAGGTCAGGTTCTTGTAGAAGAATCTATCTTGGGATGGGAAGAGCTGGAACTTGAAGTTGTCCGCGACGCAGAGGGCAATATGATCACTGTATGCTTTATCGAAAATATCGATCCGCTCGGCGTTCATACAGGAGATTCTTTCTGCTCCGCTCCGATGCTTACGATCTCAGAAGAAGTTCAGCAGCGTCTGCAGGAAAAATCTCATAAAGTAGTAGATTCTGTTAAGGTGATCGGCGGCTGTAACGTACAGTGGGCGCATGATCCGAAGACAGACAGAGATATCATTATCGAGATCAACCCGAGAACGTCTCGTTCTTCGGCGCTTGCATCGAAAGCGACAGGATTCCCGATCGCGCTTGTATCCGCAATGCTTGCGACAGGCATGACGCTGAAAGATATTCCGTGCGGAAAGTACGGTACATTGGATAAATACGTTCCTGACGGAGATTATGTTGTGATCAAGTTCGCGCGCTGGGCATTTGAGAAATTCAAAGGTGTGGAAGACAAGCTTGGAACACAGATGCGTGCGGTAGGCGAAGTAATGAGCATCGGTAAGAACTTCAAAGAAGCGTTCCAGAAAGCGATTCGTTCTTTGGAGACAGGAAGATACGGACTCGGTCATGCGAAAGATTTTGACGGAAAAACAAAAGAAGAGCTTCTCAAGAGTTTGCGGTATGCGACAAGCGAGCGTTACTTTGTTATCTACGAAGCGCTGAGAAAAGGAGCTTCTGTAGAAGAGATCCATGAACTGACAAAAGTAAAACACTATTTCCTTGAGCAGATGAAAGAGCTGGTGGAAGAGGAAGAGGCTCTGCTTGCGTTTAAGGGAGGTTTGCCGGAAGACAATGCTCTTATCGCGGCGAAAAAAGACGGATTCTCTGATAAATATTTAAGCCAGATTCTTGAAGTGGATGAGGATGAGATCCGCAATAAGAGAATCAGCCTCGGCGTTGAGGAAACGTGGGAAGGCGTTCATGTAAGCGGAACGCAGGACAGAGCATATTACTATTCGACATATAACGGAACGGACAAAAACCCGATCAGTGAAGAGAAACCGAAGATCATGATCTTAGGCGGGGGACCGAACCGTATCGGACAGGGAATCGAGTTTGACTATTGCTGTGTACATGCGTCTCTTGCTTTGAAAAAGCTTGGTTTCGAGACGATCATTGTCAACTGTAACCCTGAAACGGTATCTACAGACTATGACACATCTGATAAACTGTATTTTGAGCCGCTTACACTGGAAGACGTACTGAGCATTTATAAGAAGGAAAAACCGGTCGGAGTGATCGCGCAGTTCGGAGGACAGACTCCGCTGAACCTTGCGGCAGATCTGGAAAGAAACGGCGTGAAGATCTTAGGTACGGCTCCGTCTGTTATCGATCTGGCGGAAGACCGCGATCTGTTCCGTGAAATGATGGATAAGCTTGAGATTCCGATGCCTGAGTCGGGAATGGCTGTTACGGTGGACGATGCTCTTGAAATTGCCGAGAAGATCGGTTATCCGGTTATGGTGCGTCCGTCTTATGTACTTGGCGGCCGTGGCATGGAAGTTGTATATGATGCGGAAAGCATGGTAGGATATATGAAAGCAGCAGTCGGTGTGACACCTGACCGTCCGATTTTGATCGACCGTTTCCTCGGACATGCAACAGAATGTGAAGCAGACGCGATCAGCGACGGCACACATGCGTTTGTTCCGGCGGTTATGGAACATATCGAGCTTGCGGGAGTACATTCCGGAGATTCGGCATGTATTATTCCTTCTAAAAATATTTCGGAAGAAAATGTAAAGACGATCAAAGAATATACGAGAAAAATCGCAGAAGAGATGCATGTGAAAGGTCTTATGAACATGCAGTATGCGATCGAAAACGGAAAAGTGTACGTATTGGAGGCGAACCCTCGTGCGTCAAGAACAGTGCCGCTTGTATCGAAAGTATGTAATATCCGCATGGTTCCGCTTGCCATCGACATTGTGACAAGTGAACTGACAGGAAGACCTTCACCGGTTCCGGCGTTAAAAGAGCAGAACATTCCGTACTACGGAGTAAAAGAAGCGGTATTCCCGTTCAATATGTTCCCGGAAGTAGACCCGCTGCTCGGACCGGAGATGAGATCGACCGGAGAAGTGCTCGGATTGTCCAAATCTTTCGGCGAAGCATTTTATAAGGCTCAGGAAGCAACACAGACAAAGCTTCCGCTTGAAGGTACGGTGCTGATCTCTGTAAGCAATCGTGATAAGCCGGAAGTTGTGGAAGTTGCGGCTGATTTTGCAAAAGCGGGATTCAAGATCATTGCGTCAGACCATACTTGCAGCCTGCTTAAAGAGAACGGAATCGAAGCAGAGAAGATCAATAAGCTTCAGGAAGGCCGTCCGAATATGCTTGATGTGATCACGAACGGAAAAGTTGACATGATCGTGAATACACCGTCAGGAAAAGAAAGTAAGAATGACGACAGCTATTTGAGAAAAGCTGCGATCAAAAAGAAAGTTCCGTATATGACGACAATGGCTGCTGCGAAAGCTGCCGCAAACGGAATTCTTGCAGTGAAGAAACATGGAAGCAAAGAAGTGAAATCACTTCAGGAAATTCACGGAGAAATTACGGACAAAGAATAGTATGATTCATTAATATAAGACAGGTTTTATGAAGATGCCGGCCGCATTTGCGGTTAGGCATCTTTTGTATAAAATGAAAGATATTTTCCTTTGGCAAATCAATCAGATGGTGTATATGTGAAAAAAATCAATAAAAATAAAGCTAAAATAGCCATATTATACAAAAAGCATAGATAAAAAGAAAAAAAATACAAAAGAAGTGATAAAAAGTGTAAATATTATTGGGGGGGGGTAATGCTATCATTTATAAGATGATGGGAGTAATGTGGTGAGCACATTCGTACATTACATTTTAAAAAGAAGGAGAGAAGTTTATGAAAAAGAGAATGTTCCATAAGGGAATGGCTGCGGTTCTCGCGGTATCGCTGACAACCGGCGGGGCTCTTCCGTTTATGGCTCAGACGGTTCATGCAGAAGACACTGCGGCAGAGCAGGGGCAGACGCCTGAGAAAAAGAGCGGTACTGTAACTCTTGAGAAGAAGAACGATGGTACGTATGTCTTCGGAAACGAATATCTGAAAAGAACGTTCAGTTTGAGCGCAGACAAAGTATTGTCAACAAAAGAGATTACAAACTATCGTACCGGAACTCCGACTGTGTTCACACCGCAGGCGGGCAGTGAAGAGTTTATAATCAACACGCTTGACAATAATTCCGAAGGGGAAGACAGCGGATTCGTAGCGCCTAAGAAAAAGTTGGAGACGACAGGTTGGAAGGCAACGGCGGACAGCGTTGCAGAGAATGAAGCGCCGAATGGCGGAGCAGACAAGATGTTCGACGGTGATAATAATACATATTATCATTCTAAATATGGGGATGGCGTGGATGCAGCGGTGAAAGAGTATCCGCATAATATTTATGTCGATTTTGGTTCGCAGAAGTCGTTCCAGTCTCTTCGCTATCAGCAGAGAGTGGATCAAAATGGAACTCCCACAGTGAGCGGGCATGTGAAAGGTTATAAGATTTATACCGGGGATAGCATCGATGCTCTGAAAACAACAGACGGTGCAAAACTGGTTGGTCAAGGTTCTTTTGAAAATAAAAAAGAAACATATGTGAACTTGGACGAAAAAGTGACAGCGCAGTATGTTCGTATTGAGTTTGTTGATTGTTATGAACCGTCAGCTGCAAATGTAAGCAAAGACGTAGCCTGCTGTTCGGAATTTGACTTTTTTGAAGATACAGCGACGTTCCCTGTAGTGGATAACGCGACACAGCTTAAGACGAGCGAAATGAAAGTGCAGGGCGAACCTCAACTGACAGAAAAGGACGGAGTGAAAACGCTGACGTTTACGTTTGAGCCGAAGAGAGTAAGAGGTGTAGATTACACGATCAAAGAAGTGATCACGATGAAAGACGGAGATTCTTTCATGAGAAAACACCTCGATATTTCTGTTGGGGAAGGGCAGGCAGAAAAAGCGAAGATCGATTATATCGATCTGGAAAATATGAACATCGCACAGACTGATCTGAAACAGAATGAATACTGGACGATCAGTGACACTATGGCGGACAATCCTGACATGGGCGGAATGAAAGGCGATTATCTGGAGCTTGGACAGCCGTACTATGTAGGTGCGATGTACTGGGGATGTGAGTTCCCGGAGACAGAGAACAAAATTAAAGGTTCTAATTCCTTTATCCGTTACTACTATGGAAAATCATTGAAATCCGATGATAAGTTTGAGTATAACGAAGGAAACGAAAACGGAAAGATGACGACGTGGGACGCTGTCGTAGGAGCTGCCCGAAGCAGAGATTACAGCGTGACACAGAGCGATTTCTATGAATATATCGAGACGATCGCAATAGATACGGAGTTCCGTCAGCAGTACAACTCATGGTACGACAACATGAAGGAGATCACGGACGAGATTATTCAGAAGAGTTTCTTCGAGATTGAGAAAGGATTCACACAGTACGGGATAGCTCCTCTTGATTCTTATGTTGTAGACGATGGATGGACGAATTACAGCTCCTTCTGGGATTTTAACGATAAGTTTCCGAATGAGCTTTATAACTCCAGTCTGCAGGTGAATCAGCTTGCGTCCAACTTCGGACTGTGGCTTGGACCGAGAGGCGGATATGGAACAGAGCGTGAAATCGCGAACTGGATTGCACAGAATGGTTTCGGTTCTGTAAACAGACAGTCAGGAAGTGATATTAATATTTCCGATGCAAGATATTTGACGAAGCTGAATAAAGAAATTTTCTGTGAGTATCAGGATAAGTTTGATATCAACTACTGGAAACTGGATGGAATGCTCTTAAATCCATCGACAGAGCAGTCCGAATATTATGTGACAGGTAATCCGCTTTATACGATTTCAGAGACATACGAGAGATGGACGGATATTTTTGAAGATATGCGTGACAACAGAGCGGGAAAAGACCTTTGGCTTAATATGACTTCTTACACAAACCCGAGTCCGTGGCACGTTCAGTGGGTGAACAGCGTATGGATGCAGAATACGGGAGATACAGGTTATACGAATAGCTTTAATGCAACGGATGAAGAAGCGATGCTTACATACCGTGACAACGCTTATTATAACTTCTTAAATGAAAGAGAGTGGCAGCTTCCGAACAAATATTTTTATAACCATGACCCGGTTTACGGATTGACTGCAAACGATGCTTATCATAGACCGGATATCAAATATACAGATGATGAGATGAGAAATCACCTGTATATGCTCGGAACGAGAGGAACGGCATTCTGGGAGTATTATTATAGTTACTCCATGTTTGATGACAATAAATGGCAGATCAACGCGGAAGCGGCAAAATGGATCGAAGACAATTTCGACATTCTTCAGAAATCACAGATGTTCGGCGGAAAACCGAATGACGGAAATGTTTACGGATATTCCTGCTGGAACGGAAAAGAGGGAATTCTCTCGATCAGAAATCCGAAGAATGAAGCACAAAGTTATAAAGTAACTTATGACAGACTGATCGGCGTCGGAGAAGATCTCGGAACTGTTTACGGAAAGGTTGTCGTAGGAGATCAGAGACACCAGACAGATGAACCGCTTACATATGGCAAGGAAGTGACATACACGCTTAATCCGAAGGAAGTTTTGATCCTGCAGTTTGGTGAGAAAGATGAAACTCCTGCGAAAATCCTTTCTGTAGAAGGAAACGGAAAAGAAGCAGAAGTTGAATTTGACGAGACGATCCGTACGCCGGAAGCGGGAATGTTTAAGGTAGACGGATACGAAGTGACAAAGGCAGAATTGAAAGCCGACAGACGTACAGTGAAACTGACTTTGGATAAGGAACTGAAAGATGCCCGGACAGTGAGCGTAAGTGTAGACGGCGTGAAAGATACTGTCGGAAATACTTCAAAAGTAAGCGCGCAGAATGATGCGTTTAAAGACGGCATCATAACAGGAGTGATCAGCGATGATCTGAAAGACGGAGCTGTATCGACAAAAGCGAAATACTCTGTCGACGGACACGGCGGATTTACTGTAACAGGTAAGATCAAGACAGATTCAAAAGACGTGGTACTTGCAGAGCAGAAAGGCGCTTATAAAGTCGGCATTGACGGCGAAGGATATCTGACGTTTGAGTTTAACAATATGAAGATCACATCGAAATATGATCAGAAGACGGTTGATAAAGCAAACGACAGCTACACAAGCGAGACGAAAGGAATTGCGGCTGACGGTAAAGAGCATCAATTCTCTGCTGTAAAAGAAATTAACGGAATGATCAAACTTTACCTTGACGGAAAAGTGGTTGCTTCAACATACAGCGAAGATAAAGCAAATCCGGAGATCGCAAAAGGCGAAACGATATTTGCGCAGGGTCTGACAAAAGACGAAGTTTCTTATATTACAGTTCTCGACAGATCGCTTGCATATGATGAAGTGAAAGATCTGATCGATACAGAAGATAATGTTGTTCTTGCAAAGAACAATCCGAAAGTAAAAGTTACCGCTTATGATGCAACTGTTAATACGGCAGTGGCAGAGAAACCGGACAGACCGTTTAGCATGGTAAACGACGGCGTGAAGAGTACGGCGAATTATCTGGAGCTGACAGATACGAGCGACAGCCAGAACCATTCCCGTTACGTGCAGTTCGATCTCGGAGACGAGTATGATCTGATGAAGATCCATATGACAAGATACTGGGATGGTTCAAGAAAATACGGACCGACAGTGATCCAGTTAAGTACAGACGAGAACTTTGCGGCAGACAAAACGACAACGGTATATAACTCCGATAAAGACAATGTACATAAACAGGGCGCGGGCAAAGATGAGTTTTATGTCGAGACGGCAGCAGGCAAAGAGATGTGGAACGCAGAAAACAGTGAACCTGTAACAGCTCGCTACATCCGTGTCTATGTAAACGGAAGAGAAAATAATCAGGGTACGTCTGATCATATCGTCGAGTTCGAGGCTTACGGTGCGAAAGACGGCGGAGCGATCATCCGTCCGGACAGACCGGAAGAGCCGGAGAAACCGGTACTTACAGGCGTGACAGCGTCAGTTGAAAAGGCAGAACTGAAAGTCGGCGAGACAACAAAGGCAACAGCAACGATCATGCCGGAAGGTGCAGAAGGCGTAGAGCTTGCATGGACGTCTTCCGATGATAAGATTGCAACAGTAGATAAGGACGGAAACGTTAAGGCGGTTGCAGAAGGAACGGCAACGCTGACTGTAACGGCGACACAGGGAAGCGGAGACGGCGCGGTAACAAAAACAGCTACTGTGGATGTAACGGTAATAAAAGACGGCGGAACAGATCCGGAACCGGAGAAACCGGTGGTACTTACAGGCGTGAAAGCGTCAGTTAAGAAAGCAGATCTGAAAGTCGGCGAGACAACAAAGGCAACAGCGAAGATCACACCGGAAAAGGCAGAAAATGTAACATTTGCATGGGCTTCTTCCGATAAAAAAGTTGCAACGGTAGATGCTGACGGCAATGTAAAGGCAGTCGGCAAAGGAACAGCGAAGCTGACAGTGACAGCGACACAGGGAAGCGGAGCGGATGCAGTGAAAGTAACTGACACTGTGAAAGTAACGGTTACAAAAGACGGCGGTCAGACACCGCAGGAGGATGGAAAGACACCTCCGAAGACAGGAGACGAAACAGCGCCGTTCTTCCCGTTTGTACTTGCACTTGCGGCAGGCGCAGTGGTCATGATCACGAGAAAAAAGAACGGATAAACAAAGATACGCAGAAAAGATCAAAATAAAAAATTGATACTTAAAAAGGATTGTCGTGTGAGCGGCGATCCTTTTCTGCATTATCGGATATTCCGGTTTCTGATCGCGCAGAACCTTCAGGGAGGACGTCTGCGCCGCAGCAGGCAAGTTTACAGCTTTACGGCGTGTGGAAAGGAAACGTATATAAAAATGTTAGAATGGAAAAAACGGTTCGCTTTGTGATAAAATGATAGAAGAAAACAACTTCGGATCATTGAAATGGGAAAACGCAGAAGGAATATAATGAAAAGTATTATGAGGAAATGCTGTCGGTCGTTCGGGAATACAAGGATTACAGCGTGCTTGGGCATATGGATCTGATCGCCCGTTATGATGAAAAGGGCGTCTATCCGTTTGAAAAGATCAAACCGATCGTCGAAGAGATTTTGCAAGTTGTCATAGCGGATGGGAAAGGTCTGGAAGTGAATACATCGTCATATCGGTACGGTCTTTCTGACACGACGCCTTCTGTGGAAATTTTAAAACGGTACAGAGAGCTTGGCGGAAAGATCGTCACAATAGGGAGCGACAGTCATAAACCGGAACACTTGGGCGCTTATATAGAAGAAACGAAGGAAATGCTGAGAAAAGCAGGTTATACGCAGTTTTGTACTTATGAAAGAATGTCTCCGGTTTTTCATGATCTATAACAACGTTTTTGCTATATAAACTGCAAAGAAAGCGGAGAGAAAAGAGATAATTGTGCAGTATAAACAAAATAAAGAAAATAGAATAAACATATTGCACAAAAGAAGTCCGGGCAATAGGCAAAAACTATCATAAATTACAAATCGGTTGCTAAAAAGTGCAAATAACTGAAATGTAAAGTGCGATATCATAAGAAAATAGGAATAGTGGGCAACTATAGTAACTAGAAAAAGAGGGAAATGTATGAGAAAGAGAATGAAAACAGTAAGAGGCTTGTGGGCAGGTCTGCTTGCGGCGGCAGTTGTACTTACATCGGCTGCACCGTCGGCGTTGACCGTACAGGCAGAGGAAGCTGACGCAGTGCAGACTGCAGAAGTTTCAGGGGTGGAATATCAGATCTACCCGACTCCCCATGAGATGACTTATCAGGATGGGGGATTCGACATCGGAGAAGTGAATATTGTTTACGAAAACGGTGTTGATGATGTGACAAAGAATCGAATGACAGAAGTTCTTTCGATCAAAGGCAAGAGTGAGAGCGCTGCTGTTACCAATGCAAAAGTTGACGGCAAGACGAATATCCTTGCAGGTATCTACGGCTCCGACGGATATGTAGATAAATATGTGAAGGAGCATTACACAGTAGATAAATCTTTGTTTGACCATCACGGTTCCTATTTCCTCGCATCTAATAAGGGTGAGATCGTAATCCTCGGATTAGATACAGATGCGGTATTTTACGGCATCACATCTTTGAAGCATATCTTCAATCAGATGGACGGAACTACGATCCGCAACTTTGAGATGAGAGATTATGCAGATGTAAATATCCGTGGATTTATCGAAGGATATTACGGACTTCCGTGGTCGAATGAGGACAGAATGTCTCTTATGAGATTCGGCGGAGATTATAAGATGACGTCTTATATCTTTGCTCCGAAAGACGATGAGTATCACAAAGGAAAATGGCGTGATTTATATCCGGAAGAAGAACTGGCAAAGATCAAGGAAATGGTAAAAGTCGGAAACGATTCTAAGTGCCGTTTCGTTTGGACAGCCCACCCGTTTATGGGAGGATTTAATCAGGCGCAGGCAGATCAGGAGATTCAGGCGCTTCTGCGCAAATTTGATCAGTTGTACGATGCAGGCGTGCGTCAGTTCGGAGTACTCGGCGACGACGTCGGAAGCCTTCCGAGAACGATCGTGATCAACATGATGACAAAAGTATCCGAGTGGGCAAAAAAGAAAGGCGATGTATATGACACAGTATTCTGTCCGGCAGGATATAACCATTCATGGCAGTCAGGCGGTACAGGCGGCAATTATGCAGAGCTGAACGAGTATGACAAAGGATTCCCGGAAGATATCAAGATCTTCTGGACAGGAGAAGCAGTATGTAAACCGATCGAGCAGGTAACGCTTGATCACTTCAGAACTCATAGAACGACAGACGGTCAGAAACGTCGTGCCCCGCTATTCTGGCTCAACTGGCCTGTAAACGACATTAATCACGGACGTCTTATGATGGGTAAAGGTGTGCAGCTTAAAACAGATGTAAATCCGGAAGATCTTGCGGGAGCGGTGACAAACCCGATGCAGGAATCAGAAGTATCGAAACCGGCGATCTTCGCAGTTGCGGATTATAGCTGGAATATCGCAGGATTTAATATGGATAAGAGCTGGGCGGATTCATTTGCGTATATTGATGAAAATGCATCTGAAGAGCTTCATACACTTGCGAAACATATGTCTAACCCGGAACCGAACGGACATGGACTTGTATTGCCGGAGTCAGAAGAAATTCAGGGTCTGATCAATACTTATAAAACACAGCTTGCAGCAGGAAACGTAGAAGAAGCAACAACAACGCAGCTTGTGGCAGAGATGACAACAATCATTGAAGCTTGCGACGGTTTCCATGCAAAGAGCAAAAACGAGGCAATGAAAGCGGAAATCCTTCCGTTTACAAACTCTTTGAAAGATCTCTGTACGGCAATCCGTTCTTTTGCACAGGCACAGGATGCAATGCAGAAAAATGATATGCAGAGCGCGTTTGATCTGTATATGGCAGGTTCGGGAAGTTATGCGACCTCCCAGACATATACAAAAGAGATGTACAATGCGTCTCCGGCAGTTGTAACTCCGGGATCGACCCATTTGATCCCTCTGGCAAAAACATTGGAAGCGGCATTGTCAGATCCGATGAACGATTATGTGGCAGGCGATGTTGAAAGACCGTTGAAAATTACGGCAGAGGCAAGCTTTCAGACATGGCAGAGCGGAAAACCGGCAGATATTATTGACGGCAACAGCGGTACGTATGCATGGTACAACGGAGCAGAAGGTGTCGGACAGTATTATCAGGTGAACTTCAGCAAACCGACGACTATTTACGGCGTACATATCGAAAACGGCGCAGGAAAAGAGAAACCGGACGATACATTCGGATACGCAAAACTGAAATATCAGGCAGAAGGTTCTGATGAGTGGAAAGAATTAGAAAACGGAAAAGAATACGGACCATATGCTGCGAAAGTTGATGTGGCAGGACTTGAAATCGAGAACGTTACGGCAGTTCGTTATGAGTGCTCGAGAGTGGGAGGATCTGGTAAATGGCCTTCTATGCGTGAGTTCAAAGTAGACTTGCAGCCCGGAGCGGCAGATACGTTTACAAAAGAAGTGATCCGTACAACAGAAGGTTGGACTGTTTACAATAATGGAAACGAAAATAATGCAATCGACGGTGATGAAGGCACAAGCGTACATTACAATGTAAGACAGGGAGATCCTACAAACGGTGACTCTATGATCGCAGGTGATTATTTCGGAGTGAAGCTGTCCGAGAAGATCACACTTGGAAAGATCAAGATTGTCCAGGGTAATAATGATACACATGCAGATTATATGCAGAACTGTGATCTGGAGTGGTCGGTTGACGGTCAGAAATGGACAAAGATTGCAACATTTGAAAACAAACGCACGATAGAGATCGATGTATCTGACAAAGATATTCAGGCACAGTATGTTCGTATCAAGAATAATGCGACACAGAAAAACTGGTTTGCGATCAGAGAATTTGACGTTGACTCTAAAGTATGGTTTAACTCGAAAGTTTACACAAACGTAGACGCTTACAAAGAATACAGAGCAAATCTGTTGGATGAAAGCGCTGAAATCGAAGCTAAGAATGATATTACTTTAAAGAAAGATCGGTATATCGGCTTAAAATTAGACCGCATTCATGAGATTAAAGATATTCAGAAGAATCTTGAAAATGCAGACAAGCTTACCCTTGAAACATCTCTCAATGCATATGAGTGGACAACATATGATGCAAAGAAACCGGGAGATGCAAGATATATCAGACTGATCAACAAGACGAATGATGATGTGAAATTCAATTTGAAACAATTCGTTGTAAATACGGTAGAGTTCAAAGAAAAATCACTGCATTCAAAAAGCGGAAATTATACGATCACAGATCCTGAGAAAGCGTTCGACGGAAACAGAGCAACAGAGGCTGTTTATCAGACATCACAGAACGAAGGCGTTTGGTTCGTATACGATCTCGGACAGACAATCCACTTCGATAAGTTCAAAGCTGTCTGCGAGGATAGCGAGCATGACTATATCAGACATGGTAAATTCTCTGTATCTACAGACGGAGAGACATGGGAAGAAATCATGACTCTCGGTTCACAGGATGGACCAAATAACGGAGAAGCGAATGATACTGATGAGATCGGAGCGGTGCTTCCGAATCATGAAACTTCTTATAATACAAAAGAAGCAACAAACATTAACAAAGATGCACGTTACCTGAAATTCGAGGTAACAAGAACAAAAGTCGGTTCTGACAAGTGGGTTCGCTTCAGCGAGCTTGAGATCAATGACGGAGCGTATGTTCCGAGTGAAAACGATCCGACATATGAAAGCTCATGTCTCGATACACAAAACGGAAAATTCTCTTATATGTCAGATATGAATCTTGCGACATCATTTGTTCCGGCAGAAAAGAGCGGAAACCTTGTTTATCATGTATCAGAGAAGAATGACCGCAATAAGATTAAGATTGTTCAGAGAGCAGATTCGATTTCAAATGCAACTGTAAGTGTGAGAACATTAGCAGAAGCAGATACATGGAAACCTGTCGGAACACTGGGCAAGACAGTGAATGAGTTTGTTCTTCCGAATGAGACAGTGCTTCTTGATGTGAAAATTGAGTGGTCAGATGCTAAGGTCGGCATTATAGAGATGTTCCTTTCAAAAACAGATGCTCCGACACCGGAAGAGAAAGTTTGGACAGTGACACTTGACGGAAAAGAAGTAAAAGTAAAAGACGGAGAAAAACTGACAAAACCGGCAGACCCGACAAAAGAAGGATATAAATTCCTCGGATGGTTTGTAGGAGATAAGGAGTTTAACTTCGATACACCGATCACAGAAGAACTGAACGGTATTAAGATCGAAGCTCGTTTTGAGAAGATCGACACACCGACACCGGGTGAGAAAGAATGGACAGTGACACTTAACGGAAAAGAAGTCAAAGTAAAAGACGGAGAAAAACTGACAAAACCGGCAGACCCGACAAAAGAGGGATACAAATTCCTCGGATGGTTTGTGGGAGATAAGAAGTTTGACTTCGATACACCAATCACAAAAGAACTGAACGGTATTAAGATTGAGGCTCGTTTTGAGAAAATAAAAGATGAGCCACAGCAGCCGAACAAAGGCGGAGCAGTTCAGACAGGTGATACAACAAACATAGCGCTGTGGATTGCATGTCTTGGTATAGCAGGCGCTGCAGTTGCTGTAACTCTTAGATCACGCAGAAAACGTTCTTAATGAAACGGTTGTTTTGATTGACGAACGGTGATCAGTTATAAAAAGTAAAATACAGATTTTTCTGCCGGCGGGATTTATCCTGCCGGCAGTTTTGCAGTGTAGATTAAAGATAAAACAATAGAATATGGAACGTAAGAAATGTTTTCAAAAAAGCTATAAAAAATGAGCTTTAAAAAATCGTAAAAAACTGTAAAAAATTTTAGTAAAAAAATTGACAGAATAAGAAAAAAAGACTTGCAATTATAAAAGTTATATGATAATATTAAAAACGGTTCTGCTACAGAACTAGAAAACAATGGCCCCGTGGTCAAGCGGTTAAGACATCGCCCTTTCACGGCGGTAACACGGGTTCGATTCCCGTCGGGGTCATTTATCATTCGGACAACAGAAGTATTGTTGCGAAAAGAATGATAAAACTATGCATATTATTTTACTATGTGTAGTATATATATGAATAAGGCGCAGTAGCCAAGTGGTAAGGCGTGGGTCTGCAACACCCTGATTCACCGGTTCAAATCCGGTCTGCGCCTCTTGAGAGATCCCGAAAGACTAATGTTTTTCGGGATTCTTTTTTGCAAAAGGCGAGCGGCACAACTGTCTTGTCATTTGTAAACTCAAGTGTTATAATGAGCATCACGACAGAAACAAAGGCGTATGGATTTCATGCGGGAAAGGGTATACGAATGACGATTAGAGAAGAGATCGAACAGTTGAAGAAGGAAAAAAACGCGGTCATACTGGCGCATTATTATGTAAGACCGGAAGTTCAGGAAATTGCAGATTATATCGGCGATTCTTTTTACCTGAGCAAGGTGGCAGTAGAGTTGGAGGAGCAGACGATTGTGTTCTGCGGCGTTTCGTTTATGGGCGAAAGTGCGAAAGTGCTGAATCCTCAGAAGACGGTTCTTATGCCGGATGCAAAAGCGGACTGTGCGATGGCGCATATGGCAGATGAGGAGACGATCCGTGCGATGCGGAAGAAGTATGATGATCTTGCGGTTGTCTGCTATATTAATTCAACGGCAGAACTGAAAAGATTATCGGATGTATGCGTAACTTCGGCAAATGCGGTTCGGATTGTAAAGGCACTTCCTAACAAAAACATTTTCTTTATTCCGGATAGAAATCTGGCGCATTTTGTGGCGGAGCAGACGCCGGAGAAGAATTTTGTATACAACGAAGGATATTGTCCGATTCACGAGACGGTAAAAATAGAGGAATTAAAGCAGGCGAAAGCGGAGCATCCGGAAGCGGAAGTGCTGACGCATCCTGAATGTCCGAAGTCGCTTCTTGATCTTTCGGATTATATCGGAAGCACGTCCGGCATTATTGATCGTGTGGGAAAGAGCGACGCTGAGGAATTTATCATCTGCACGGAAAACGGTGTGAGATATGAGCTTGAAAAAAGATATCCGAATAAAAAGTTCTATTTTACAAAAACAGAACCGGTCTGTGAAGATATGAAAATGATCACTCTGGAAAAGATCGCTCATGTTTTGAGAACAGGTGAAAATGAAGTTCAGATGGACGAAGCTCTTCGTGCCGAATCAAAGAAACCGTTGGAAAAGATGCTTGATCTGGCAAAATAACAGGTGAAAATGAAAGATATAATTAAGGAATAGTAAGGTAAGATTAGGGGCGCTAAGGGAAGTGGATATGGAAAAAATAAAAGAAAAACAAGATCAGGTCGATGTGGTCATTGTCGGAACAGGAGTCGCAGGATTATTTGCGGCATTGAATCTGCCGCGTGATTTTAAAATTATGATGATTACCAAAGCGGATCTGGAGAGCAGCGATTCATTTTTGGCACAGGGCGGAATCTGCGTTTTGCGCGATGAAAGTGATTATGACAGTTATTTTGAAGATACGATGCGTGCGGGGCATTATGAGAACCGAAAAGAATCGGTCGATATTATGATCCGCAGTTCGCAGGAGATCATCAGGGAACTGATCGGGTACGGCGTTGAATTTGAACGCAGGACAGAGCATAGTGATGATGTCATCGGTGACAGTGATATTTCTCGTACATATGAGTATACAAGAGAAGGGGCGCATTCAAGTCCGAGGATTTTATTTCATGAGGATATTACAGGAAAAGAAATTACGGGAAAACTTTTGGCGCGGGTGAAAGAGCTTGACAATGTAGAGATTTTTGAATATACGACAATGACGGATATTATAGAGGAAGGCGGAGTATGCAGAGGCGTTGTCATGCAGGAACAAGACGGAACGAGCCGGGCAGTTCGCTCAGCGTATACGATCGTTGCAAGCGGCGGAATCGGAGGATTGTACCGTCATTCCACAAATTTTCCGCATTTGACGGGAGATGCTCTTGAAATTGCGAAAAAACACGGAATCAGACTGGAACATACCGATTATGTTCAGATTCATCCGACAACGCTTTATTCTAAGAAGCCGGGGCGGAGATTTCTGATTTCGGAATCAGTGCGGGGAGAAGGAGCTGTTCTGCTTGATAAAGAGGGAAATCGTTTTGTAAATGAATTGCTTCCGCGGGATGTCGTTACAAAAGCGATTCGCGAACAGATGGAAAAAGACGGAACAGATCATGTGTGGCTGTCTATGGAGAATATAGGAACAGAGTCGATATTGAGTCATTTTCCGAATATATACAGACGTTGTAAAGAAGAAGGGTACGATGTGACGAAAGAGCCGATTCCGGTTGTTCCGGCTCAGCATTATTTTATGGGAGGCATCTGGGTGGACAGCGATAGTCAGACTTCTATGGAACGGTTATTTGCGGCAGGAGAGACGAGCTGCAACGGAGTTCACGGAGCAAATCGTCTGGCAAGCAATTCTTTGCTGGAAAGCCTTGTGTTCGCAAAAAGGGCGGCGCAGAAGATCGGAAGAGAAAAAACGGATACCGCCGCAAAGCAGGCGGGAGAGAACGAAAAAAGGAGTGGAAACGTGAATAAAATTACAATGAAATTACAGGCCGATCATTTGATCATGGAGGCATTAAAAGAAGATATTTCAAGTGAAGATGTCAGTACAAACGCAGTGATGAAAGAAGCCGTTCCGGGAGAGGTTGACCTGATCTGCAAAGAGGACGGGATTATTGCTGGACTGGACGTATTTTCAAGGGTGTTTGAACTTTTAGATGAAAATACGAAAACAGAGCTTTACTGTAAGGACGGAGATGAGGTAAAATCAGGACAGCTTATGGGAAAGGTGAAGGGCGATATCAGAGTGCTTCTTTCCGGCGAGCGTGTGGCTCTTAATTATCTGCAAAGAATGAGCGGGATCGCAACATATACACATTCTGTGGCAAAACTTCTGGAAGGTACGAAAACGAAACTTTTAGATACGAGGAAAACGACGCCGAATATGCGTGTTTTTGAGAAGTATGCAGTTACGACAGGCGGCGGATATAATCACAGATATAATCTGTCGGACGGAGTTTTGCTGAAGGATAATCACATCGGAGCGGCAGGAGGAGTTGCACAGGCTGTAAAAATGGCGAAGGAATATGCGCCGTTTGTCCGCAAGATTGAGATTGAAGTGGAAACTCTCGACATGGTAAAAGAGGCTGTAGAGGCAGGCGCAGATATTATCATGCTTGATAATATGACGACAGAAGAAATGCAGGAAGCAATCAGAATCATTGACGGAAGAGCTGAAACGGAATGTTCGGGAAATGTAACGAAAGAGAATATTGCACGTCTGACAGGTCTTGGCGTTGATTATATTTCAAGCGGAGCTTTAACACATTCTTCTCCGATACTTGACATTTCGATGAAAAACCTGCATCCTGTTAAGGAGGATGTCAGATGACAGGCTCTGACAGAAGAAAACAGATTGTAGATCAGATCAGAAACAGCACGACGCCTGTTGCGGGGAAAGTTTTGGCGGCGGCATATGACGTAAGCCGTCAGGTGATCGTGCAGGACATAGCGCTTATACGGGCAGCCGGATATGATATCATCTCTACGAACAGGGGATATATTATCAATGAGCCGGCAGCAGTAAGCCGTGTGTTCAAAGTGAAGCATACAGATGCGCAGGTTGAAGAAGAGCTGACAGAGATCATCGATCTGGGCGGGATCGTGCGCAATGTGATGGTCAACCACAGAGTTTACGGGCATATGGAAGCTGAGATCAACATTACATCCCGCAGAAAAGTGACGGAATTTATGGATGATATTCAGAACGGAAAGTCGAGTCCGCTGAAAAATATTACTTCGGATTATCATTACCATAAAGTAGAAGCTGACAGTGAAGAGACATTGGATCTGATTGAGGATATGTTGAGAAATAAGGGATTTCTTGTGGAGGATCGCGGTTAGATCATTGAAAGCGAATACGGGCAGAGGTTGGAAGATGAAAGAAATTTTTGAGTTGCTGAAACAAGTTTTAAACAGAGAATTTATCCGTGCGGTGCTCAGCAATCCGAGGACGAAGGACGGCGTCGTGAAAGCGAAAGTCCGTCCTCTTGAGAAAAACGGCGATTTCATGTTTCAGGTAGAAAAGTTTACGAAGACGCAGGCGTTTCATGAAAACATAAACTGCAAAGATGCAGATCGAGACTGTTCAGGCGGAATATACGGTTCTTGTGAGCAAGAAAGGAAAAATTTCGATCAAGCGGAAAAACCGAAAAAGCGCGGCGCCTCCGGCAGAGCTTTCACATGACAGGAAGAAACGCTATATATTAGAAGAAGGAACTTTTGTTCCGTTTTTAAATGATCTCGGAGTTATGACAGAAGAAGGGAAGATCGTTCGGACGAAAACGGATAAGTTTCGCCAGATCAACCGTTTTCTTGAATTTATAGAAGATATCCTTCCACAGCTTGACAAAGGACGTGAATTGACAATTCTCGATTTCGGCTGTGGAAAATCATACCTTACGTTTGCGATGTATTATTATTTGAAAGAACTGAAAGGGTTTGACATTCATGTGATCGGACTCGATCTGAAGGAAGATGTGATTCGCCGGTGTAGCGGACTTGCAAAAAAATATGGGTATGAGAAACTGCATTTTCTCGTAGGAGATATTGCGGATTATGAAGGAGTGAACGAGGTGGATGTCGTCGTGACGCTTCATGCATGTGATACGGCGACAGATTATGCGCTTGCAAAAGCGATCGGTTGGAATGCCAAAGTTATATTATCGGTTCCGTGCTGTCAGCACGAAGTGAACGGACAATTCGCGAAAGCGGATAAGACGCAGTGTTATGACGGATGTCTGGATCCGATCATGGATTACGGACTTTTGAGGGAGAGGTTTGCGGCGCTTGTGACGGACGGATTGAGAGCAAAATATTTAGAAGCTGCGGGATATGATACGCAGGTACTTGAGTTTATCGATATGGAGCACACTCCGAAAAATATTTTGCTTCGGGCGGTCAGAGCGGATGAGAAAAGAGTTACGAAAAAAAGCGCGGGAACAGCGATTGAAAAATGTGAACGTTTTTTGCAGATAGAGCCGACGTTGGGGAGATTGTTGGCAGATAAAGGGGAGAATTACAAAGAATGAAGAAAAAAATAATGAAAGCAGGTATTTTGATCGTTGTTTTTTGTGCCGCGGTCATTATTTCAAGCCTTGTGATCAACAAAGATGTGTCGGATGAGGCCGCCGACATGGGGGCTGCATCTCTGCCTGAGATTTCTTTTTATGTCGGAGAAACAGAAGTGAATCCGCTTTTTGGTTATGTAAACAAGATGGAGATACCTGCTGTACGTGATACGATCACTCCGCTTAAAAGCGACGGTTCATTGACTGTAAAAGTAGAAAAATACGGAAATAAGATCGATAAACTTAAATATGAGGTATATTCGCTTGACGGAACGAAGAAACATGCAGAAGGCAAAGCGGATATAGTGAAAGAAACTTCGCAGGCAGAACTGGACTTGAAAGGGATCTTGTCATCGGAAGAACCGGAGGCTGTTTTGAAAGTGACGCTTGATACGCCGCTGTCTCAAAACGGAAAGACGGCGGGATATTATACCCGCATTGTACGACCGAAAGAAGTCACGACTGATCAGTGCCTTGCATTTGCAAAAGATTTTCATACAAAAGCGTTGAATAAAGAAGCGACAGAGGAACTTACGGCATATTTAGAGCCGGATGAAAAGAGCGATAATACGACATATCAAACGGTAAATATTCATTCAGATATTACGCATATACAATGGGGAGATATGAAGCCCTCCGTGATCGGAGATGTGGAGTGGGATATAAAAGAAAGTAATACGGTATATACTTCTATACTCGCAAAATATAAAGTTTCCTGTACGGACGAAGAGGGAGCGGAAAGCATCTATAACGTGAAAGAGTTTTTCCGGGTGAGATTTCTCGTAGATACGATCTATTTGCTCGACTATAACCGGAATATGGAACAAGTATTTGACGGAAGAGAAAGTGATTTTGATGAAAACGGAATCATACTTGGCATTATTCCGAAGGATATTTCCTATGAGATCAATAAAGACCAGACTTCCGCCGCGTTTGTGCAGGCCGGTGAATTATGGCTGTATGAGTCGAAAAAAGGAAATCTGACAAAAGTATTTTCCATGCCAGATCAGGAAGGCAGAGATACGCGGGGAGAGAATGATCAGCATGCGGTGCGTGTGATCGGCATTGATAATAAAAATAATATTACGTTTGCCGTTTACGGGTATATGGCGCGCGGCAGCCACGAAGGCGAGGTCGGCGTCGGCATTTATTATTATGATGCGGCTGAAAATAAGATTGAGGAAAAGGCATTTATTACAAGTACGAAATCGTTTGCCATCGCAGAAGATGAGCTTGGTAAGATGGTATATTATAATCAGAGTACTTCCCTTTTGCACGTTCTTGCAGACGGAACTTTATATCGGATCGATCTGAAGAAAGATGAGAAGAAAGTGCTTGCGGAGAATCTTACTGACGAACGGTATGCCGTTTCAGATGACGGTCATCTTATGGTGTATCAGACCGGAGGGAAAACAGATAAGTCCGCGACGCTTCATATAATGAACTTAAAGAGCGGAGAGGATTATACGATCAAAGCGGAAGATGGGGAAAACCTGCGCCCTCTTGGGTTTATCAACGGAGATTTTATATATGGAAAGGTAAATCCTGCCGATACAGGGATCACGGTATCAGGCGAAGAGATCACACCGATGTACGAAGTGCAGATCAGAAACTCTAAGAATAAAGAAGCTGCGCAGTATAATTTCACAGAACAAAGTATTTATACGACGGATGTGCTCATCGACGGGAATCTGCTGACTTTTAACCGCGTTATAAAAGACGGAGAAACATATAATTCCACAAAGCAGGAATATGTTACGAACAATGAGGAACGTAAAGAGTCGAAGATTGTTTTTGAAACATATGTATCGGAAAACACAGGAAAACAGATGCGTTTTACATTTGCGGACGGAGTGAAAAAGAAACAAAAACAGAATGAAAAACCGATATATCAGCCGGGCAAAAAAACGCTGACGATTGAGCTGAAAGGGAAAGAGAAAGAAGAAAAATATTATGTTTACGGCATGGGAGAACTGGCGGCTGTCTATAACAAAGCAGGGTATGCGGTTCAAAAGGCAGAGCAGGTTTCGGGAGTTGTAATTTCTTCCGAGCAAAAATATGTATGGGAGAAAGGAAACCGGGATCTTGTTTATTCAACAGAAGCAGGTAAGTTTCAATGTGAAGAAGGAGAAAGTTCTCTTGATGCGTGTGAGCGTTATATGGAACAGTATCATGCACAGCGGCTTGATCTGACAGGCTGTTCTCTCGATCAGATGTTATATGTGATCAATCGCGGGTGTCCGATGATCGCGATATTGGAATCGGCACATGCGGTGCTTTTGACAGGATATACGATGACGGATATCACATATGTAGATCCGAGTACAGGAGAATCATATACAGTCGGCATGAGCGAAATGGAAAATATGACAGAAGCAGGCGGAAACACATTTATCGGATACATCAGATGATAAAAGGAGAACTTTCCTCAGGAAGTTGATTGGCGCGGCACATACCGGAAAGGTAAATATAAGTGATAAAAAATATCCGTGGGATGCGAAAAACGTATCTCACGGATATTTTTTGTATCGTATGTTAGCAGCGCTTCAGATGTTTGGCCGCAATAAGCGCGGAGTGCGTTTTGCGAATGAGTTTTGCGAATGACGCAAGCTGAACTGCCGCATGCTTTAGAATATTTTATGATATGGAAGGTTTAAATAAAACCCCTTTATATTTATTCAGTGCTGTGTACAGTATCATTCCGAGAACTCCGCAGGAGATCACTTCCCCCAGACCTACTGTCAGCATCATAAACGGGATCGGAAGAGGAACTGCATAACCGTATTTTAAAATAAACGGAACGATGAGCGCGTTTGCGATGATCGGAGGAACCGGCGCTAAATATTTGCTTTTATTGCGAAGCTGCCATGTAAATAAAGCTCCGATCAATGTGGCGATGCTTCCGAAAATAATATCCGGCAAGATTGCTCCGCCTAATATGTTGCTGATAAGACATCCTAAAAATACTCCGGGAATTCCCGCAGGTGTGATTGCGGGCAGAATTGTCAGCGCTTCCGAAAAGCGGATCTGCACTTCTCCGAATGCAAAAGATGCGCCGAGCATAGTCAGTACGACGTAGATTGCGGCGATCATCGCCGCCTGTGCCATGAAAAGCACTTTGCTTTGTTGAGTTGTTTTCATTTTTCAATTCTCCTTTAGTTTTGTTTTACGTGTGGAAGGTCACGAACACACGATTCATTTTCCGCGAAACAATGAGCCATGTGGAGGTGCTTGCACATCCATTTGGCGAATGTCGCGAGAGTCAAATACCGCAGGTATTTGGCTTACGCCGGAAATCGGCGAAACCCTTGTAAGACCTTATTTTTCGGGTTTTTGTAACGTGGGTTAGTATAGCACGGAGAGCGTTGGAATTCAAGCTGTCCCCGGCATTCTGTTAGTTAATTTTCCAATCATCAGCATCTAATGTAAAAGAGGTATCAAAAGTGCATACCATTGGTAGAATTAATAAAAGCATATATAGTTGTATAACCGAAGATATCGTAACGGATGAAGTTATTATTACAGATAATCAGCTTCAGCATATTTTGGATAGACACCCAGAAGTATATAAAGAAGTTACAGATTATTTGAATGATATCATATCTGCCCCGGATTTTATTATTAAAGATAAACATAAAAATACAGGGCTTGTGGTTAAAAGGATAAAAACAAAAGAGGAATATGCTCAAATGGTGTTGCGAATTTGCGCATCGTAAGATAATGCTGGATATAAAAATTCGGTTATATCTTGTTGGGAAATAAGTGAAAAACGTTTACAGAATTACCTCAGAAATAAAGAAATCCTTTACAAAAAGGAATAAATACTATATACTTTAGATACAATAAATAAGAAGTTGTTCGAGGTGGTAAAATTCGTTGCAACCACGCACCCATTGGGTCAAAAGAGATGCAGGAGAGGCGACGCCTGCCGAGTAACTTCTTATTTTGTAAATATCGACGATTCACCATCAGCCAGTTTGGTTGGTGGTATTTTTATATTCAGAAAGTAGGAAATGCCATGAAAGCAGTATGCGTTAAAAGTTATTATGACAAGTAGCTGAAGAGGAAAGTCACAGTTGGAGATGAACTGAAACTGACAGAAGAGCGGTTTAAAGAGCTGACCTCGGAAAGTAACGGCGCAAAGATAGTGCTTGTAAAAGCAAGGGCTGAGAAAAGGGCGGTTGTAAAGAAAGGATAAGGTGTAGTTAAAAGCAGATCTTTTGTCGGCGACAACGAAAGAACATGCGGCGGTTCTTGATGACGTAAACTGGATGATGGTGGCATCAGCCTCCGCATTGGCGGCTGTGCTGTTAATCCTGGTCAGTATTGCTTGTTTGCTGGAGACACCGAAAAACAATAATTCAGAGGGTGAGTAACATCGTCCCTTTTTTAATTCCATAGGTAGGGTGGAAAAAATTTTTGGAAAGCCTCTTGACAATTACGCGTAACAATAATATATTATGCGTAACGCGTAACATATGGAGGTGAGAAGAATCGCGGAGAAAAGTAGAGCCGATTACATGAAAGCCAGACGCGAGAAACAAAAAACATTTAGTGTTGCTGTGGATAGAGAAAAAATGTTGAGATTTGAGAAAAAAATATCTGAACAAGGAAAAACAAAATCCGAATGGCTTAATGAAAAAATCGACGAAGAACTAAAAAATAAGAAGTACTCGTAATTCCATCAAGACTACCGAGTACTTCAACTAAGAAGTTTCCTTCTGTAAATACTATAATGTAGAATGAGACTTCTTTCAAGACGAATTTTAAAACGAGAATTTTTATTATGCAGAAATTAATGATTTTTGAAGGTCATTAATTTAGGTCATACTGTTTCCGAAAGGAGTCGATGAAAATGGAAATAGGTTCTGTAATTCTTTTAGGAGGTATTTTTCTAGTCGTAATTTATAGGAGCGGTTTATCAAAAGAATTTAAAGAGAATAATTTAGAATTTTATGATTTAAAAAAATGGTCCTCTTTAAAAACGGCAAGTTGGCTAATATTTTTGGACTGGAAATACCTGAAGATATATAAAGATTTAAAAACTTGGGGAAAAGAAGAATTAAGAGTTACCAAAGCGTTATGTCAAAAGAAAATTCCACAAAGAAATATATGGAGTGAAGCAATTCCTGTCGTAGCGATAATCATAAGCTGTGGCTCTGTATTTATTTCAATATTAGGAATAGTATTTGGCACATTATCGGAAAATCAAATCATGCAGGAGATGGCAGAAAGTGAGATTCGTTTTGATGAATATGCAGTGATATTTATCTTAATAATTGGTTTGGCTACTATTTTATGGTTTATATCAACAATACAATACATTGTTGGCAACAAATATAAATCGCTTTTATATATGTGTGAAAGTATTTTAGAAGCCAAAGAAAATACAATGATAGAATAGTATAAATAACGATAAAAAGAACATCTATCAGAAATTGTACCGCCCCCAAAAAAACTTAGACCTAAAAGGACGTTATTATGAAGTCCTTGCCCATCAACTTTCCGAGGTGAATCTTTTCGTTAGTGCCATCAATCCCAAACTTTGGAATGTTCATTCTGGCATTGCTGACATTCGTATTTACGTTTATCAGATAGTGCTTTAAGGCATAGAAAACCACCCTCTAAACTTTGACCGGTTTCAGGGTGGTGATTCTATTACAATCTTGTCGAGGTCAACCCCCTTGTGGGCGGTTGTTCCTTTTATGTCTTTAATATAGTATATCCATCAGAGCGATACAAGGGCTATTCAGATTTTACTATAGAAAGTCGGTACGTTTTGTGGTGATCTTCAGAAGGGAGATTCTTAAAGACCTCTTCGTCTATAATCAGATTTGTCCAATCATTCGTCAATATTTCCCCATCAAATAGAGTTACTCTTATGAAATCTGGTAATTTATAAATATCGTCAGTAGTATACTGTCGTTTTGGAGTGGGAATAGTAACACATCCTTTCATGGTGATAGTGTTGCCGGATCATTCTTTAGGAATCGGTCGTGCAAAGTTATTGAAATGTAAAAAAAGAAATGATACGCTGTGTACATTGAAGGTATTTATATGATGACAAACAAGTGCGGGGAAACATTTTTATAATGTTTTCTGTCTGAGTAAAGTGAAAGGAATGGATGGATTTATGGAAATTGTGGCGGCGATTGATTCGTTTAAAGGGAGTATGACTTCGGTACAGGCGGGAAAAGCCGCCGCAAAGGGAATTCATAAAGTTGATCCTGAAGCAAAAGTGCATGTCAGACCGCTGGCAGACGGAGGCGAGGGGACAGTGGAAGCGTTGGTGTCCGGTATGAACGGAACGATACGGAAAGTTTCTGTAACCGGACCGATCGGAAAAACGGTTGTGTGCGAGTATGGTGTGATCGAGAATACAGGTGGAAAAACAGAAGAGAAAACAGCGGTCATTGAGATTGCGAAAGCGGCAGGGCTGACTCTTCTTTCAGAGGAAGAACGAAATCCGTTGTATACGACAACTTACGGTGTGGGAGAAGTGATAAAAGACGCTGTGCGAAACGGATGCAGGAAATTTATTGTCGGGATCGGAGGAAGCGCGACAAACGACGGGGGAGCAGGAATGCTTCAGGCTTTGGGTTTTGGCCTGCTGAAGGAAAACGGGGAACAGATTCCGATTGGGGCAAGGGGTCTGGAAGAACTGGCGGAGATTACAGATGATAACGTGATCCCTGAACTTGCGGAATGTAAATTCAAGATTGCCTGTGACGTAACGAACGTATTGTGCGGAGAGACAGGAGCAAGCGCTGTGTACGGTCCGCAGAAAGGCGCGGATGAAGAGATGACCGAAAGGTTAGATCGTCTTCTCTTTTCTTATGCGTCTTTGGTGAAGAAAAAGATTCCGAAAGCAGATTCTATGTATCCGGGTACGGGGGCGGCAGGCGGTTTGGGATTTGCATTTCTTACATTTATGGATGCACAGTTGGAATCCGGTATCCAGATTGTAATAAAAGAAACAGGCTTGGAGCAGGAAATTGCAAAGGCTGATCTTGTGATTACCGGGGAAGGGCGTATGGACGGACAGACCGCTATGGGAAAAGCACCGATCGGGATTGCAAAAATTGCGAAGAAATATGGAAAACCGGTCATTGCATTTGCCGGGGCTGCTGCGCGTGACGCCGGAGCATGCAATGAGCAGGGGATCGATGCATTCTTTCCGATATTAAGAGAGGCGGTTTCTCTTGAAGCGGCAATGAAGCGGGAAAATGCGGAGGCAAATATGGAAGCGGCAGTTGAGCAGGCATACCGTTTGTGTAGATTATGACCGGCTGTGCATAAAAGAAAATTTCGTAAAATGCTCGGGTCTTTTGCGGTGTTTGTGATATAGCAGCCTGTCAGGAGGGCAGATTTACAAAAATAGAAAAATTATGTTAAAATGATAAAAATAAAGGGACAGGGACAATGTTTTATGTAGTTTGAAAACTGTCAAATCTAAATATGTGGAGAAAAAGTATGAAGTGGATGATCGCGTCAGATATACATGGTTCGGCTGTGTATTGTGGACAGATGCTTGAGGCGTATCGAAGAGAAAAAGCGGACAGACTCCTTCTTTTAGGAGATCTTTTATATCATGGGCCCCGCAATGATCTGCCGAAAGGCTACGCCCCGAAAGAAGTGATACGGATGTTGAATGAAGTCAAGGAGGAACTGCTCTGTGTGAGGGGAAACTGTGAAGCCGATGTAGACCAGATGGTTTTAGAGTTTCCGGTCATGGCAGATTATTGTGTACTGCAGCTTGAGGATACAGGCGTGGTTTTTGCATCCCACGGACATGTGCACAATCCTCAGTGTATGCCTCCGCTGAAGAACGGAGACATTTTGCTGAACGGGCATACGCATGTGCCTGCCTGTGAGAAAATAGCGGATGAGAACGGAAATGAGTATATGTATCTGAACCCGGGATCGGTTTCGATTCCGAAAGAAGGTTCTTCCCACAGCTATATGGTTTATGAAAAGGGAACATTTACGTGGAAAAATATGAGTGGGGAGGTATACAGAGAATGGAAGAAAGATTCGCGCTTTTAATTGATGCGGATAATGTGTCCGCAAAATATATTAAACCGATCTTAGATGAACTGTCGAAATATGGAAATGTAACATATAAAAGGATCTACGGAGACTGGACCCGTCCGAACAGCGCGGGGTGGAAGGAAGAACTTTTGCAGAACTCTATCACTCCGATCCAGCAGTTTAGTTATACTTACGGAAAAAATGCAACTGACTCGGCAATGATCATTGACGCTATGGATATGCTGTATGCGAGCGAACTCGAGGGGTTCTGTCTTGTTTCAAGCGACAGCGATTTTACAAGGCTTGCAAGCAGGCTGCGGGAGAGCGGGAAGCGTGTGATCGGAATGGGAGAGGCGAAAACGCCCCTGCCGTTTCGTAAGGCATGCGAGATCTTTACGGAACTGGAACTTCTTTTGGAAGATAATATGATGGGCGTTTCCGAGAGGGAGGAAAAAACCGTTTTCCATACTGTAAGTGGAAAAGAATCGAAAAAAATGATTTCGGCTACGAAAGAACAAGTGGAAGAAGCGGTCGTTAAGATTATTACGGAGAATAAAAACAATGACAGAGAGACGGGACTTGGCGAAGTCGGGAGCAGGCTTGTCAAGCTATATCCTGATTTTGATGTCCGCCGCTATGGTTATAGTCTTTTGTCCAAATTTTTGGAAACGCTTCCTCGTTTAATGCTCATTCAGGAGGGAACAAAAGTATCTGTAGCGCTCAATGAAGATAAGAGCAGAAAAGAAATGGTAGAAGAATATATTTTGTATCAGATCGAAGCAAGCGGGGAATCAGGAATCCCATTGAGCGCTTTGGGCAATCGGATCAGACTGAAATTCGCGGATTTTAAAGTGAGAGATTATGGTTATTCACAATTTAAGCAATACATTCAAAGCTTTCCGGAAGTGGAACTTCAAGGAGAAGGAGAAAGGACGAAAGCGGTGTATGCGCCGGTCTTGTAACATGACAGGCTTTCGTTTATAATAGCCGTGTAACAAAAGAGTTGATAAAAGCCGATATGCCCCTGCAATATGGGCGGCGTAAAGTTGGGAGTGGAAACAGATGATAAAAGTAAAAGAATACAGAGGTCATATAAGAAACTGGGAAGAACTTTGCGAAAGACTGGATATTCCTCTTGATCTGACAAGGGAAGAGCGTGAGGAACAGATCCTTGTGAAGGCATATGAAACATGGGGAAATGAGATGGCAGATCACATGCACGGGATGTTTGCCTTTGCCCTGTGGGATGAAGCGGAAGAGAAACTGTTTTGCTTAAGAGATCAGTTTGGAACAAAACCGTTTTATTATTACGAAACGGCGGACGGAAAACTGCTTTACGGAACAACGATCCGAAAGATTATGGAACAGCCGGGATTTGTAAAAGAATTAAACGAAGAGATGCTTCAGCTTTATTTAAGCCTTACTTATGTGGCGGGCGAAAATACATTTTTCCGCGGTCTGAAAAAGCTGCTTCCGGGCCGGTATCTTGTATGGCAGAACGGAAAGCTTACGATAGAGCGTTATTGGATGCCTCAGTTTCATCCGGACAATAGCCGTACACTGGAGCAGTGGGCAGATGAGATCCATACGACGATAGGCGAGATCATGCCGGAAGTAAAAACAAAAGAAGAGTATGCGGAGTCATTTTTATCAGGCGGCGTCGATTCGTCTTACGTTTTGGCAATGTCGGATGTAGAGACGACAGATTCGTGCGGATATGACGAGGAACGCTTTGACGAATCGGGTCTGGCGAAACAGACGGCTGATATTTTGGGAAGAAAAAATCTTCGATGCCGGATCACTCCGGAGGAATATTTCGCTGTTGTCCCGTATGTGATGTACAATATGGAACAGCCGCTTGGAGACGCGTCGGCGATCGCGTTTGCCATTGCGTGCAGAGAAACCGCAAAGCATACGAAAATCTGTTATTCAGGTGAAGGCGCAGATGAATTTTTCGGCGGATATAATATGTATCGCAACGCAGAAAGATACGGGGAGAATTTAAAGACATTTTATGTCGGAAATACAAATATCATGAAAGAGGATGAGAAGAAGCGGATTTTGAAAAAATACGATCCGGACGTACTTCCGATCGAACTTGCGCGGGGGATTTACGAGGAAACGGAAGGTCTTGATCCTCTGACTAAAATGTCTGATGTAGATATTCAGATCTGGCTTGAAGGCGATATTTATCTCAATGTAGATAAGATGAGTCTGGCAGCGGGACTTGAGATAAGAATGCCGCTGACGGACAGAAGAATTTTTGACATTGCATCAAGAATGCCGTCGGAGTACAAGGTAAATGAAGAACAGAATAAAGTCGCTCTTCGTACAGCGGCTGCAAAAGTGCTTCCGGAAGAAATTGCATTTCGCAAGAAACTCGGATTTATTGTGCCGATTCGTATCTGGATGGCGGATGATCGGTATAATGCGGACGTGAGAAGACTTTTTGCGAGCGATATCGCGGAAAAATTCTTTCATGTTGAAGAGATACGGGCTATTTTTGACGAGTATGTAGGAGGCAATTCGGATAACTGGAGAAAAGTGTGGACAATCTATACTTTCCTCGTATGGTATGAAGAGTATTTTGTGAAAAGATAATGGGGAGAAAGAAAAGAGTTTTATTTTAAGTATAAATATTTGCGCGCGATAATGATGCGTGTATGATGATGTGAATTTAATAAGGGGATGCGTATATATGACGACAAAGAAAAGCGTCAAGAAAATGTATTGCAGAATGTTTCAATCAGTTATGAAAGCCGGAATTTCCACTATCCCGTGGCGGACGCCGAAATTGATGAAGGGAGCGGGAGCGGTCCGCCACCTTCCTGCGGCGATCAAACGGAGAGGGTTAAAAAAGGCGCTTATCGTTACAGGTCCTACTCTGATCGGGCGAGGGCTTCTTGACGGAGTGCTTGAAGAGATGGAAGAACAGGGACTTTTGTATGTCATCTACAATAAGGTAGAACAAAATCCTACCGATGAAAATGTGGAAGATGCGGTGAAAGTGTTTCTGGAAAATGGGTGTGACTGTATGCTTGCGCTGGGCGGAGGAGCGCCTCTTGACTGTGCGAAAGCGGTTGGAGCGCGTATCGCAAGACCGAACAGACAGATAAGGCAGCTGCAGGGGTTGTTTCGGGTTGTCAAGCAGATTCCGATGTTGTTTGCGGTTCCTACAACGGCAGGATCCGGCTCGGAAACGACGATATCGGCAGTTATCACGGATACAGCGACGCACCATAAGGCGGCGATCAATGATCTGCGGCTTATGCCAAAGTATGCGGTGCTCGATCCCGAACTGACGCTGGGACTGCCGCCGGACGTTACCGCTATGACGGGGATGGATGCTTTGTGTCATGCGGTGGAAGCGTATACAAATGATAAATATAACAGTGATACAGAGCGGGAATTGTGCAGGAAAGCTGTCAGACTGATCTATGAAAATCTGCTGAAAGTATATGAAAACGGAAGCGATATCGAGGCGAGACAGAAGATGCAGCAGGCGGCGTTTTATGCAGGACGGGCATTTACAAGAGGAGGAGTCGGATATGTTCATGCGATCGGCCATGCAGTCGGCGGATTGTATGGAACGCCTCATGGACTGGCAATGGCGATTTTTCTTCCTTATGTGATGCGGGCATATGGAGACGCGGCATGTAAGAAACTGGCGGAATTAAGTGATGTGTGCAGACTTACGACACCGCAGGAGTCTGACAGTGTGAAGGCGGATGCGTTTATCGGATGGATCGAAGAACTGAAAGTGAAGATGCAGATTCCGCAATATCCGGAGATGATCCGAAAAACGGATGTGAAGCAGATCGCAAAATGGGCGGAAAAAGAGGCAAATCCGCTTTATCCGACGCCGGAAGTGTGGAACAGACGGGAGTTTGAAAGATTTCTCTTAAACGTGTGTGTACAAGGCTCAAGCGAGAAAGACCGGCAGTGTTGTCAGGATAAATAAGAGAGAAAGGATTCTGAAAAGATGATAATCGATACACATGCTCATTATGATGATGAGCAGTTTGATGAGGACCGGGAGGAAATCCTGGGGAAGATGCAGGATGCGGGAATCGGCATGATAATGGATGCAGGTTCTACAATCCTGTCATGGGATAAGATCGTAAAACTGACAGAAGAGTATCCGTTTGTGTACGGGGCGATCGGCGTTCATCCCGACGAAGTCGGAAATCTTGATGAAACTCAGTTTGCAAGGATGGAACGTCTTCTTGATAAAGAAAAGATCAAGGCGGTCGGAGAAATCGGTCTGGATTATTATTGGGATAAGGAAAATCATGATCTTCAAAAAGAATGGTTTATCAGACAGCTCGATCTTGCGCGAAAAAAAGAGAAACCGGTCATTATCCACAGCAGGGAGGCTGCCGCAGATACGATGGAGATTATGAAAGAATATGCGTCGGGACTGCGCGGCGTGATACACTGTTATTCATACTCGGCGGAGATGGCAAAAGAGTATGTGAAAATGGGGTATTATATCGGAATTGGCGGAGTGGTAACTTTTAAGAATGCAAAGAAACTAAAACAGGTCGTTCAGGAGATTCCTTTGGAGTCGATCGTACTGGAAACGGACTGTCCGTACCTTGCGCCTGTTCCATATAGAGGAAAGCGAAACAGTTCGCTTTACCTTCCGTATGTGGCGGAAGAGATCGCGGCACTAAAAGGCGCAGCAGCAGAAGACGTCGTGTTACAGACGGAGGAAAACGCACGGAAGTTATACGGACTTTAGAGAAAAACGGATTTTAGAGAAAAAGAAAAGGTGCGGGGGAAAGCCAAAGAATGATAAGCCGCACGGAACTTCTGAAAAAACAGATTTGGGAAGGAAACGTATGAAAGAACCAACGCTTGGCAATCCGCAGAATACGATTGCGGTGCTTCAAAAATATAATTTTATTTTTCAAAAGAAATTCGGACAGAATTTTTTGATCGATACACATGTTTTAGATAAGATCATCCGTGCGGCGGAGATCGGGAAAGACGATCTCGTACTTGAGATCGGTCCGGGAATAGGAACGATGACCCAGTATTTGTCATGTGCGGCAGGAAAAGTAATCGCAGTAGAGATCGACAGAGCTTTGATCCCGATTTTGGAAGATACGCTTGACGGCTATGACAATGTGCGTGTGATCAACGAAGACGTGCTCAAAGTTGATATCAGAAAGTTGGTAGAAGAAGAGAATGAGGGCAGACCGATCAAAGTTGTTGCAAATCTGCCTTATTATATTACTACGCCGATCATTATGGGGTTGTTTGAAAATCATGTTCCGATAAAAAGTATTACGGTCATGGTACAGAAAGAAGTGGCGGATCGGATGCAGGTCGGGCCGGGAACAAAAGACTACGGCGCATTGTCTCTTGCGGTGCAGTATTATGCCAAACCGTATATTGTGGCAAATGTTCCGCCCAACTGTTTTATGCCCAGACCGAAAGTAGGGTCGGCGGTGATACGTTTAGAAAGGCACGAACATCCGCCTGTCGAAGTGCGGGATGAAAAGCTGATGTTTCGGGTAATCCGCGCATCTTTTAATCAGCGGAGAAAAACATTGGCGAACGGCTTGAAAAACTCCCCTGAGATTGATTTTTCAAAAGAGGAGATTGAAGGGGCGATAGAAAAACTTGGAAAAGGGGCGAGCGTGAGAGGCGAAGCTTTGACGCTTGCGGAGTTTGCACAGCTTGCGAATCATTTTTGTGATCTGAGAGAAAAATGATTACGTGCTGAATAAAACAGTTCAGCTTGCGCCATTCGGAAAACCGCACTGCGTGCTTATCGTGGCTGCCGCCACAGTTTTCCTCATAACCGGGCGCTCACCTCATCCAGATGCCCGCTCATAAAAACATGCAAGCATGTTTTATGCTTCGCGGACATCTGGATGGCTGAACTGTCTATTCATAAATATTTAATAGACAGTTTATTGTATAATTTCTTTATTTTTAGTATAATAAACAAATATACCAAAATAAAAAGGAGGAAGTTGTATGGCAAAAAATATAGACAGCATATTTTTTGATATTACTCCGAAGATTGAAGAACTTGCTCTTAAGTGCGAGCAGAATAATGCGATCGAGAAGGAATTATACACGAAGTATGAAGTGAAAAGAGGTCTCCGCGACCTGAATGGAAAGGGCGTGCTTGCCGGACTTACGAACATTTCCGATGTGTGCGCATCAAAAATCGTAGACGGAAAGTCTGTACCGTGTGAGGGGAATCTGTATTACAGAGGTTATAATATCAAAGATCTTGTCAGAGGATTCCTCGAGGCGGATCACCCGGGATTTGAGGAGACGGCGTACTTGCTTCTGTTCGGCGAACTTCCGAATAAAGCACAGTTGGAAGAGTTTCAGAATATGATCGCAGAGCGCCGTATGCTTCCTCCGAACTTCGTGCGTGACGTCATCATGAAAGCGCCGAGCCGCGATATGATGAACAGCATTACGAGAAGTATCCTGCAGCTTTATTCTTATGACGAGAAAGCGGATGATACGAGTATTCCGAACGTTCTCCGTCAGTGTCTGAACCTCATCAGTCAGTTTCCGATGCTGATGGTATACGGATATCATGCGTATAATTACCGCAGAGGAGAGGATCTCTATATCTATGCGCCGAAAGCGGAACTGTCCACAGCGGAAAATATTTTGATGATGCTCCGCGAGGATCGTAAATATACAAAACTTGAGGCAGAGATCCTGGATATGGCTCTTGTGCTTCACATGGATCACGGCGGCGGAAACAACTCGACTTTTACGACTCACGTTGTTACGTCATCGGGATCGGATACATATTCTACGATCGCGGCTGCGATGGCATCTTTGAAAGGACCGAAGCACGGCGGCGCGAACATCAAAGTGACTCAGATGTTCGAGGATATGAAGTCTGTTTTGACAGACTGGGAAGACGAAGATCAGATCCGGGCATATCTGGAAGCGCTTCTTGATAAAAAAGCGTTCGACAGGAAAGGATTGATCTACGGTATGGGACATGCCGTTTATTCGATCTCCGATCCGCGAGCGGATATATTCAAAGGGTTTGTGAAAAAGCTTGCGAAGGAAAAAGGCCATGAGGCAGAATACGGTCTTTATGAAAAAGTAGAGCACCTTGCGCCTGAGATCATCGGAGAAAAGAGAAAGATGTATAAGGGCGTTAATGCAAACGTCGATTTTTACAGCGGACTTGTCTACAGTATGCTCGATCTTCCGCCGGCATTGTACACACCGATTTTTGCGGCGGCGCGTATTGTAGGATGGAGCGCGCACAGGTTGGAAGAGCTTAAAAATGTGGATAAGATCATACGTCCTGCGTATAAGCCGCTCGCACCATACCGCGATTATATAAAATTAGATGACAGGTAAGGAAGCATCAGTGACATGAGAGACGAGTTCTATTTCCCATCAAAAGACGGTAATACAGAGATTCATACGATAGAATGGAAACCGGAGGGCGAGGTAAAAGCGGTATTGCAGATCTGCCACGGAATGGTGGAGTATATCAAGCGATATGATGAATTTGCCGAATTTTTATGCGGCAAGGGTTTCTATGTCGTAGGGAATGATCACCTTGGACACGGGAAGTCGGTACAGGCGAAATCAGAATATGGTTTTTTCAGTGAAAAATACGGAAATGCATGCGTTATAGGCGATATTCATACACTTCGGCAGAGGACGATGAAGAAATATCCGAACGTTCCGTATTTTATGCTCGGACACAGTATGGGGTCTTCGCTTTTGCGTCAGTATATTCAGATGTACGGCAAGGGATTGAGCGGGGCGATCATTATGGGCGCGGTTGCCGATCATAAAAAGGCGACGCTTGTGTTCGGGAAGCGCTTATGCAGGCTGATGGCGGCTGTGCGCGGCTGGCATTACAGAAGTCATTTTGTGGATCGTTTAGTTGTGGGAAATTTTAATCGAAAATTCAAACCGGCGAGGACAAGAGCCGACTGGGTCACAAGTGACAGAGAACATTTGGACGCTTATGTATCCGACCCGCTCTGCTCATTTGTTTTCACGGTAAATGCATATTACAGCATGTTTTCGGGAATGATCAGCATGCAGAGAAAAGAGGGCGTCTATATGATTCCGAAGAATCTGCCGATTTTGTTTGCGGCAGGTTCGGAAGATCCGGTGGGAAACTTCGGAAAAGGCGTTCGTAAAATATATGAAAAATACAGGGCGGCAGGGATAAGAGACGTATCTTTGCAGCTCTATACCGGCGACCGTCACGAGATTTTAAACGAATCAGACCGGGAACAGGTATATGACGATTTATTTGAGTGGCTTGCAGGACATATGGAAAATAAAGTGTTATAATAGAACTGTTATTGCCGCGAAAGCGTCGGTGAAATTTGATTGAAGGAGTTATCTGATATGGAATTGACAACGATTCGGGAATTATTTAAAGACAGAGAATCATATCTTGGCAAAAAAGTAACGATAGGAGGCTGGGTTCGCAGTCTCAGAGATTCAAAGACATTTGGTTTCATTGTAGTAAATGACGGTTCTTATTTTGAGCCGCTTCAGATTGTATATCATGATGAGATGGAGAACTTTGCGGAAGTTTCTAAACTGAACGTCGGAGCTGCGATTATTGTGAAAGGAACGCTTGTCGCTACTCCGCAGGCAAAACAGCCGTTTGAGATTCAGGCGGATGAAGTGCAGATCGAGGGAGCGTCGGCTTCGGATTATCCGCTGCAGAAGAAACGTCATACGTTTGAGTATTTGAGAACGATTTCTCATCTGCGTCCGAGAACGAATACATTTCAGGCTGTATTCCGTGTGCGTTCTCTGGCAGCGTATGCGATTCATAAGTTCTTTCAGGAGAGAGGGTTTGTGTATGTACATACGCCGCTGATCACAGGAAGCGACTGTGAAGGCGCGGGCGAGATGTTTCGTGTTACGACTCTTGATATGGATCAGATCCCGAAGAATGAGGATGGTACAGTAGATTATACAAAAGATTTCTTCGGAAAAGAGACGAGCCTTACGGTAAGCGGTCAGTTGAACGGAGAGACATATGCGCAGGCGTTTAGAAGTATTTATACATTCGGCCCGACATTCCGCGCGGAGAATTCAAACACAACCCGTCATGCGGCAGAGTTTTGGATGATCGAACCGGAGATTGCGTTTGCAGATCTTGAAGACGACATGGATCTGGCAGAGTCTATGCTGAAATATGTCATCAATTATGTTCTTGAAAACGCGCCGGAAGAGATGAATTTCTTTAATTCTTTCGTTGATAAAGGACTTCTGGAGAGACTGAATAATGTTGCGAATTCTGATTTCGCCCGTGTTACTTACACAGAGGCGATCGAGATACTGGAGAAGAACAACGATAAGTTTGAGTATAAGGTTTCCTGGGGATGTGATCTTCAGACAGAGCATGAACGTTATTTGACAGAGCAGGTGTATAAGCGTCCTGTATTTGTTACAGATTACCCGAAAGAAATCAAAGCGTTTTACATGAAACAAAATGATGACGGCAAGACGGTTGCGGCAGTTGATTGTCTTGTTCCGGGTATCGGGGAAATCATCGGAGGAAGTCAGAGAGAAGACGACTATGAGAAACTCCTGGCCCGCATGAACGAGCTTGGTCTTGATGAAAAAGATTATGGCTTTTATCTTGATCTTAGAAAATACGGTTCTACGCGTCATGCAGGTTTCGGATTAGGATTTGAAAGATGCGTGATGTATTTGACGGGAATGTCGAATATCCGTGATGTGATTCCGTTCCCGAGAACAGTAAATAACTGTGAACTGTAATTGCGTTTTGCGGTGTAAGACGTAAAAAAATACATCGAAATAAATATAGAATAAAATTATAAAGTATATCATGAGGGCGCGACAGTTGTGTGGCGTCCTTTTATTGCAATAGCGGCGAGCGAAAGTCCGGGCCTGCCCGGGTTCGTGGCAGCCGGCAGAAAACAGCATTGTTGAAAGGGGAGCGGGCGTGAAATTTATTCATATAGCAGACGTACATCTCGGAGCGCAGCCGGAGGCGGCTGTATATAGTCAAAGCAGAGGAAGAGAATTGTGGGAGTCATTTGAGAAAATACTTGGGGTATGTGAAGATGAGAGAACCGACCTTCTTCTTATTGCCGGAGATCTTTTCCACAGGCAGCCTCTTGTAAGAGAGCTAAAAGAGGTCAATTATCTTTTTTCAGAACTGACAGCTACTAAAGTTGTGCTCATAGCGGGCAATCATGATCATCTGCAGAAGGATTCTAATTATCGTTCATTTGAGTGGAATGATAATGTATATCCTTTGTTCGGGAAGAAATTGGAATATGTCGATTTTCCGGAATTGGAAACAGCGGTGTATGGACTCAGTTACTATGAACGGGAAATTTGTCAGCCGCTTTATGACGATGTGGCTGCAGCAGGCATTGAAAAGAATGAAATTCTGTTGGCTCACGGAGGTGATGACAGGCATATTCCGTTTGATAAAAAGAAGCTGAGTCGTTCCGGATTTTCATATATCGCCCTGGGACATATTCATAAACCGCAGGCTTTGCAAAAAGATAAGATGATTTATGCGGGAGCGCTTGAACCGATCGACCAAAACGACGTCGGGCAGCATGGATATGTAAAAGGGGAGCTCAAAGACGGAAAAGCGGCGATTCAGTGGATACCGTTTGCGGGGAGAGAGTATATCCACAGTTCTGTCGAAGTAGAAAGAAGCGATACGGAAGGAAGTATAAGAAAAAGGGTAAAGCGACTTATAAATGAGTATGGAAATGAAAATATTTACAAAATTACTCTTGCGGGAAAAAGAGATCCCGATATTGCCTTTGAAGTGAATCATTTGGCGGAGGAAGGATGCGTGTTGGAGATTTTGGACGAGACAATTCCGGCATATGATTTTGAAAAGCTTTATGCAGAGAACAAGGAGACTCTTCTTGGCAGATATATCGAGAAATTTGCAGGTTGTGAAGAGGGAAGTGTTGAGTATTGTGCGCTTTGTGAAGGCGTGGAAGCGCTTTTGACGGGAAACAGGGGATAGAGAAAATGGTAATCAGAGAACTTTATGTTAAAAATTTCGGAAAATTGTCGGAGAAACATTTTTATTTTAGGGATGGAGTACAGGTCATCAGCGGAGAAAATGAGTTTGGAAAGACGACGCTTCATGCGTTTGTGAAAGCGATGCTGTTTGGTTTGGCGCGGGGAAGAGGAAGAGCGGCGGCGAAAGATGATTTTACAAAGTATGAGCCGCGCAGCGGCGGCAGGTATGCCGGTGTCATGCGGTTTGACTGCGGAGGGAGACATTTTCGTCTTGAACGTACATTCGGAACAGGGGTTAAAAATTCTAAGTCGGCGGCTCTGATCTGTGAGGATGACGGAGAAGAATTGTCGGTGGAGCATGGGGATTTGGAAATGCTTCTGGGCGGATTGACTGCGGAGTTGTTTGACAGTACGGTTTCGGTCGGACAGTTGAAAAGCAGACCGGGGGAGGCTTTGTCCGATGCGCTGGAAAATTATGCGGCGAATTATTATGAGACGGGGGGAACAGAACTTGATCTAAGCGGCGCAGTGCAGATATTGAGAGAAAAAAGAAAAAAGACAGATCGGTTCATCCGGGAAGAAGCGGATAAAGAAGAACGGAAAATACAGAAAATGCTTCAGGAATGCGAGTATTTGGAGCAGGATATGGATGAGATCCAAAGAGAGTATGAAGAGAGAAAACAAGAATGGGAGCTGCTTGAGAAAACGATAAAAAATCAGGAAAAAGAAAAAGAGTCTGATCTTAATAAGAGATCTGATGAAGGGACGAAGGAGAGCAGAAGTAAATATTTTATTGCGGCAGGGCTTGGAGGTCTTTTTACCGGCGCGGCAGGACTTTTATGGAGCAGATTTATGGCGGAACAGTCGGCAGTGCCTTCCGCACCGTTTGCATGGATCGGCGTTTTTGCTTTTGTGATCGGCGTGTGCGCTCTTGCGGCAGGAGGTTATGAAGCGGGAAAAAAATCAGGAAAGCGAAAAAAAGAGGACGCCCGTGATGTGCCTTATAATAATTCCGATAAAGACGACGAGAGAAAGAAGAAACAAAAACAGCAGCTGGAGTGGCAGATAGAGCATCTGCGTTTGGAATGGAAGGAAAAAGAGCTGCGTTGTCAAAATGTGCGGGAGCAATGTGGAGATGTGAAAGAAAGCGACGCCGGAAAAAGGCTGAGAGAGCAAAGAGAGGCGCTTGTAATGGCAGAAGAGATTCTTGTGCGGACTGCAAAGGAAACGTCTGATGTGATTTCGCATAAGATAAACGCCCGGGCTTCAGAAATTTTTTCGGAAATCACAGACGGAAAATATCGAAGTGTAAATATACAAAAAGGCGCGGGAATTTCGGCATGGAACGGTATGGATCGCATATCTGTGGACCGGTTGAGCGAAGGAACGTTGGAACAGATTTATTTTTCAATAAGAATGGCAGCGTCGGAAATGCTTTTGGAAGAACCGATGCCGGTTATTTTAGATGATGCGTTTGCGTTTTATGACGATAAAAGGCTTGAATCTGTCATAAAATGGTTGAGCCGGCAGAAAAAGCAGGTTATAATATTAAGTTGTCACAGCAGGGAAGCCAAATTGCTGGAACATTTAGTCTAAATGATAACTAGATCAGATGATCATAAATGAGTGTAAAGAGATAAAAAGGTTATTTCAGAGGTGGAATTTTCATGAAGATAGCATTACCGCGAAAAGTGATGATGATTATAAAAAATTTGCAGCTTCACGGCTATGAAGCGTATGCTGTGGGAGGCTGCGTGCGCGATTCGATCCTTGCGCGCAGACCGAAGGACTGGGATATTACAACTTCCGCGCGCCCGGAGGAAGTGAAGAAGCTTTTCAGGCGGACAGTAGATACGGGGATTGAACATGGAACGGTTACCGTGCTGCTTGGAAGAGACGGTTATGAAGTTACGACATACAGAATAGACGGGGCGTATGAAGACAGCCGCCATCCGAAAGAGGTTTTGTTTACAAACCGATTAGAGGAAGATCTGCGCCGCAGAGATTTTACGATCAATGCAATGGCATATAATGATGAAGTGCGCCTTGTAGATGTGTTCGGAGGAATGCAGGATTTAAACCATCATTTGATCCGGTGTGTGGGAGATCCGAGAGAACGTTTTTCGGAAGATGCTCTTCGCATTTTGCGGGCGGTGCGTTTTTCCGCTCAGCTTAATTTCCCGATAGAAGAGGAAACGGCTGAGGCGGTCAGGGAACTTGCCCCTACACTGGAAAATATCAGTGCAGAGCGCATTCAGGCAGAGCTTGTAAAGCTTCTTGTGTCGGCTCATCCGGAACGGATACAAGATGCGTATGAACTTGGGATCACGAGGATCATTCTGCCGGAGTGGGATGCTATGGCGGGAGTGGAGCAGAATACTCCCCATCATAAATATGATGTGGCACAGCACACGCTCCATGCATTAAAGTATGTAAAGCGTGATAAGATACTGCGTCTTACGATGCTGTTTCATGATATGGGAAAACCGGCGAGAAAAACAACGGATGAAAACGGAAGAGATCATTTTAAAGGACATGCGCTGGTGAGCGAAGCGATCGCCAGGGACGTGATGCAGCGTTTAAAATTTGATAATGACACGATTAAAAAAGTGACGCGTCTCGTATGTTTTCATGATTACCGCACAGAGGCGACGCCGGCAAACGTGCGCCGAGCAATGAATCGGATCGGCGTTGATCTGTTTCCGTATTATCTGGCAGTGCGCATGGCAGATGCGAAAGCGCAAAGTTCTTACAGAAGGCGGGAAAAGATTGAGAATATAGTGGCGATGAGAAAGTTCTATCAGGAAGCGATCATAAAGGATGAATGCGTTACTCTCAGGCAGCTCGCTGTAAGCGGACGGGATCTGATGAATCTTGGCATGAGACCCGGCGTAGAGATAGGAAGGATGTTAAGCGAGCTTTTGGAGTATGTGATAGATAATCCGGAAAAAAATGATAAGAAAATATTATGCAACTATGTAAAGAAAAAAATATCTCAAAGGAATAAAACTGTCTAATCGGAAAAAGAAAAGGAAGGTTATAATTGCCCTCTGCCGTTCATACATTAGAGAGAGCTATAATGTAGAAAACAGGGGGCAGTTATGAGAGAAGAATATGAACTGGAAGTTTTGGAAAAGTATGATATAGAAGTGAAAAGCACCCGGCGGATAAGGGGTGCGTTTTTTTGTATAGGCAGCGAGCTAAAGTCCGGGCGTGCCGGAGACTTTGGCGACTGCTTGCAATCCCGTAGTGTTCCTTTTGGCGCGGCGGGTGATTACGATACGAAAGAAAGGCCGATGCTGCTCAAAGAGACAAAACTGTCAGAGCGGCGCGCCCTTTTTTTATATGACGCTCTAAGTGAAATAGAAAGATGTGGAAATGTAAAAGTTGACACACCTGTCTTTACGAAAGAAGGCGAACTTCGAGCCGCTTCCCGGGAAGGAGCTTTTTATATGCTGAAAAAATGGTATCAGGGAAGAGAGTGCGACGTTCGTCAGGAACAGGACGTTGTACGGGCGGCGGCAAAACTTGCCGTTTTGCATAAAGATATGGAAAAACTGGCTGTAAAAATCCGGCCCGGAGCGGATGTACAGGGAAAAAATCCGGTGGAAGAGGTGCGAAGATATAACAGGGAATTAAAAAAGATCCGTTCATTTATTCGTTCCAGACCTGTTAAAAATGATTTTGAAATTTTGTTTTTGGAAAATTTTGAAAAAATGTACCGTACGGCGGACGATATTCTCGCCAGGATGGAAACTTCCGGCTGCAGAAAGCTTTTTGAAGAGAGCGTATCAAAAGGGAGCGTCGTACACGGAGATTATAATTATCATAATCTGATCATGCTCAGAGACGATATTGCCGTAACTGATTTTGAACATATGCATACGGATATACAGATAAAAGATTTCTGTTATTTTTTAAGAAAAGCAATGGAAAAAAATCAATGGAAACAAAAAACAGGACAAAAAATATTGGAAGCATATGAAGAAGTACGTCCTTTGTCGGAAAGGGAGAAAGAGTTTGCGGCGCTGAGTCTTGCATATCCCGGAAAGTTTAAAAAGATCGCGGGCAGCTATTACCGGTCGAATAAGGCGCACCTCTCGGAAAAGAATGTAGAAAAGCTACAGATATGCATCCGTCAGACAGAAGAGAAATATGAGTTCCTTAGTCGGATATTTCCTTTGAATTTATAAATAATTGTTGTATAATAAAACATATCGGGCATATAGGGGCGGATATAAAATTTATATTAGTTTAGGAGGTAGAAATATGGACTACAAGGCGAGGTATGAAGAATGGATTTCTAATTCATACTTTGATGAAGATACGAGAGCGGAGCTTGAAAGTATCAAAGAGGATGAAAATGAAATAAAGGAACGATTTTACATGGATCTGGAGTTCGGTACTGCAGGACTGAGAGGCATCATCGGCGCGGGAACAAACCGTATGAATATTTATACAGTACGCAAAGCTACACAGGGACTGGCAAACTATATCATGAAAAACGACGGTCAGGGAAAAGGCGTTGCGATTGCGTATGATTCCCGTCATATGTCCACGGAATTTGCCAAAGAGGCTGCATGTTGTCTGGCTGCAAACGGGATCAAAGCATATATATTTGAATCGCTGCGCCCGACGCCGGAGTTATCTTATGCGGTGAGAAAACTCGGATGTATCGCAGGCATCAATATTACGGCAAGCCATAATCCGCCGGAGTATAACGGCTATAAAGTATACTGGGAAGACGGCGCGCAGATCACGCCTCCGCACGATAAAGGAATTATGGACGAAGTGAAGGCTGTGGAAGATTACACAACAATGAAGACGATGACGGAAGAGGATGCGAAAGCGGCCGGACTTTACGAAGTGATCGGCGCGGAAGTTGACGATGCTTATATTGCGGAACTGAAAAAGCAGGTGCTTCATAAAGATGCGATCGAAGCAGCGGGCAAAGATCTTAAGATCGTGTATACGCCGCTTCACGGAACGGGAAACATTCCGGCTCGCCGTATTTTGAAAGAGCTTGGTTTTGAGAACGTATATGTCGTAAAAGAACAGGAACTGCCGGACGGAGACTTCCCGACAGTTTCCTATCCGAACCCGGAAGCCGAAGAGGCGTTTGAACTCGGATTAAAACTGGCGAAAGAGATCGATGCGGATATCGTTCTTGCGACAGATCCGGATGCGGACAGGCTCGGCGTGCGTGTGAAAGATAAAGACGGAGTATATCATGATCTGACCGGAAATATGTCGGGATGCCTTCTTGCGGATTACGAGATCGGACAGAGAAAAGAATTAAAAGGTCTGCCTGAAGACGGATATCTTATCAAGACGATCGTGACTTCCAATATGGCGGATGCGATCGCAGAGCATTATAATGTCGGATTGATCGAGTGTCTGACAGGATTTAAGTATATCGGACAGCAGATTCTCGGATTCGAGACAAAAGGAAAAGGAGAGTATCTGTTTGGATTTGAGGAAAGTTACGGATGTCTGATCGGAACACATGCAAGAGATAAAGATGCGATCGTCGCTACGATGGCTCTGTGTGAAGCTGCCGCATATTACCGCACAAAAGGGATGACGTTGTGGGATGCGATGATCGAGATGTATGAGCGTTACGGATATTACAAAGACGACATCCAGTCTATCACAATGAAAGGAATCGAAGGACTCGAGAAGATTCGTCAGATCCTTGCCACATTAAGAAGCGAGCCTCCGAAAGAAATCGCAGGATATAAAGTACTTAAAGTGAGAGATTATCAGGCGGATACGATTCGGGATATGGAGACCGGAGAAGTTACGGCTACAGGACTTCCGAATTCAAATGTACTTTACTATGAGCTGCCTGACGGAGCGTGGGTATGCGTAAGACCTTCGGGAACAGAGCCAAAAGTGAAATTCTACTACGGCGTGAAAGGTACTTCTCTGACAGATGCGGATGTAAAATCCGACGAAATGGGAAAAGCCATAATGGAAATGGTGAAAAATCTTGACAAAGCTGTGTAAACCCGATATAACAATATTTAAAGGTGGAAATCCGTGTGCGTTCGGAATCTTCCCCTTTAAAATGAATAACATGTATTGTGGTACAATTAAGAGGAGGATTTACCTATGAACAAGACAGAATTGATTACAGCAATCGCAGAGAGCGCTGACATTTCAAAAAAAGATTCTGAAAAAGCGCTGAAAGCTTTTGTTGATGTTGTTACCGAAGAACTTAAAAAAGGCGAGAAGGTTCAGCTTGTAGGCTTTGGTACATTTGAAGTGAGTGAAAGAGCTGCAAGAGAGGGAAGAAACCCGCAGACAGGAAAGACAATGAAGATCGAGGCTTGCAAAGCTCCGAAATTTAAAGCAGGAAAAGCTCTTAAAGACGCTATCAATTAATCAATTCGTTTGAACGGGCAGATAAAAAGGCACTTACGGGTATCATCGTAAGTGCCTTGTTGCTTCTGTTTTTACTGAAAACAGAGGCGAGTCCGGACATTATTGAAGGAGAGAAAAATGCGGCTTGATAAATTTTTAAAAGTATCCCGCCTTATTAAGAGGCGGACTGTAGCAAATGAAGCATGTGATGCAGGGCGCGTTTCCGTCAACGGAAAACCGGCAAAAGCATCTGTGCAGGTAAAACCGGGCGATGTGATAGAGATCCATTTCGGAACAAGAGAAGTGAAAGCGGAAGTGCTGAAGCTGGAAGATACGACGAAGAAGGAAAAAGCAGAGGAATTGTTCCGGTATTTGTAGAGAAAGAGAAAAGAAAAGCATAAATGAAAACAACCTCTCATATATATAACCATGCTGTAAAAAGTTCGGAGGCGGGAGGGAGTTTTCATGGAAGAACAGCGTATTGCGAAGGCGCATAAATTAGTTGTAAATAACAGAAAGACGAGTACGGTGACAGGGGTGCTTGACGTACTGTCTTTTGATCTAAACGAGATACTTCTTGAAACAGAGCAGGGGATGCTCATGGTGAAAGGCACGGATCTTCATGTCAACAGACTGACCGTGGAAAAAGGCGAGGTAGATCTGTCGGGCAATATTGACAGTATTGCTTATTCAAGCGTAACGCCGCAGGCGAAACAGGGGGACAGCTTTCTGACGAAGCTGTTTAAGTAGGATATGATACCCGGGATCGGAGCAGAAGCCGGAATCTTTCTGTATGCGGCGCTGGCGGGAGTCGAAGCGGCGGCAGCTTATCATGTACTTGTTTGTTTTCGGAAGCTTGTTCCTCACAGCGGCTGGGCGGTCAGTCTGGAGGATTTTATTTACTGGCTTGCTGCGAGCATCTATATTTTTCGGAAAATGTATGACACAACATACGGGAGCATCCGCTGGTTTTTTGTGTTTGGGATGCTGTGCGGAGCGGCGGCAGGGCATGCGGGGATCAGAAAGATTGTGAAACTATGTGCCGAAAGATGCGGAAAAAAGGAAAAAACGGAAAAATCGTGCAGAAAAGCAAGGAAAGAAAATAGAAAATAAGTCTTGAAATGAGTCAGAAAAGAAGATACAATATTACTTAACACTGGGGAGTGTAAAGAAAGATGAACAGGGTGAGATAAATGAACGGCAAGAAGAAAAGAACGGCGGACAGAAGGAATGCCGGACGCAGAAGATCGGCACATCTGCACAGTTATAAGAAAAGCGTTTTGATGATTTGTACGGTTCTTGTGTTTTTATCAGGCGTACTTGCGGTGGGCGCGGTAAAGCTTTATGCAAAGAACAACGCGTATAAGGCTCAGGAAGAGGAACTGGCGGCGCAGATCAAAGAGGAAGAGAAGCGCTCGGAAGAAGTGAAAGAATACGAAAAGTATGTTCAGACAGACGAGTATATAAAAGAGACGGCAGAAGATAAATTAGGACTTGTGAATCCGAATGAGATTATTTTTAAACCGTCGAATAAAAATAAATAAGACGAAAAACAAACAGAGCAAAAAAGCCAGACAGGCATGTACGAAAGATAACTCCGGGGAAGATTTCCCGGAGTTTTTTTATTGACGGCGGCGAGTTGAAGTCCGGGCCTGTTCAAGACATTGACGGCTGTCTGTAATTCCGGAATATGACTCTTGGCATTTTCGGTGATGCCGCTTAAGAAAATACCGTGTTACATTAAGACGGGAAAGTCAGATTGTAAGAAAGGGGATATACAATGAAAGAAGGACAGGCTTTGCAGGGAAGTCCTTATGTAGAACAGATTGAAAAATATGCAAGTTCGCTCAAACAGCTTTCCCATACATTTTTAGAGTTAGAGGCACACAAAGAAGAGTTTTCGGGAGCCGATATTGACGGGATGTTTGACCGGGTGAAAGAAAGGGTCTGCAAAAAATGTGAAAAAAACGCGTGGTGCTGGGGAGAGAACTTTGTTCATACGTACCAGATGGGATATGACGTGCTCTCGGCGGTCGATCATTATGGAAATGAATTAAACGTAGAGACAAAGAGAAAACTGATGCAAAGATGCGAGAAAGCTCCGAGATTTTTGCGGGAGATGCTGGAAGGTTTCAGGGATGCGAGACAAACGATCATATGGACAAACCGTCTGGCGCGAAGCAGGGAAGGGTGTGCGTTTCAGATGGATCTTTTTGCCGATATTATGAAACAGACAGTGCGGGAATTGGAAAAAAGTATTTTTACGGATGAGCGCATGGAAAAGAGGATAGCAGGGGCGCTTAGAAAATGTGGAATGCGAGTTTTGTATACATATTTGTTCTTAAATGGCGAAGGAAAGTTTGAAGTACATGTGACAGTACGAAGTACAGGCAAAGAGAAAGGGACGGCAAAAGAAGTCGTTCAGGCCGTATCAGAAGCAGCGGGAAGACGTTTTGTCCTTGCACAGGGAAGTCCGCAGGTAGTCGGATTCCGTTATATGACGATCGTATGCAGAGAGGGATCGTCGTACTATACGCTGTCAGGTACTGCCAAGATCGGGAAAGGATGTGCGAAAATATCGGGAGATAATTTTACACTCATGGAACTGCCGGGAGGAAAGAAGGCGGCGGCTCTTTCTGACGGGATGGGCGCAGGTGAGACGGCATGTAAGGAGAGCACGCTTGTGATCGAGCTTTTGGAAGAATTGCTTGCCGCGGGATTTCCGGAAAAAGCCGCCGTTCAGATGATCAATACAACGCTGGCGACAGGGCGGGAGGAGATTCATTATTCGACTGTGGATCTCAGTGTGTTTGATCTGTATTCGGGAGAATGCGAGATCGTAAAAGCAGGAGCTTCCTCGACATTTATTAAGAAAAAAGACTGTGTGGAGCATCTAAGTTCTACGAGTCTGCCGATCGGGGTTGTCCATCATATAGAGATTGATTCTGTCAGGAGAAAACTTGAGGACGGAGACTTTGTGATCATGGTTACGGACGGGATTCTTGACGCCCTTCCGGTAGGAGAGCAGGATATATTGCTTGAAACGATCATTCAGGGAAGCGCTATAGTCAATCCGAAAGAAATGGCGCATCATATCCTGGAACAGGTCCTGGCGTGGACAGGCAGAGAGCCTGCCGATGATATGACGGTGATCGTTGTGGGAATGTGGGAAATATGTGACAGGAATACTTTACAGGCGCGGATGGATTCGGTATAGTATGCGTATAGTGAAAAGCTGTGTATTGCGCGGCGCTTCATACATAAAAACACGGATTTGGTATAGTATACTTATGATGGAAAAAGCAGGAAGAGAAACAGAAAAATTAATAGAGGAATTGATCGTACAATTTCATATGATCGAACATGGAGATGTTGTGATAGCAGGCGTATCGGGCGGAGCGGATTCGGTATGCCTGCTTTTGACGCTCTGCAGTTTGCGGGAAAAGTTCGGTTTCGAGGTAAAAGTGTGCCATGTGAACCACTGCCTGCGCGGAGCGGCTGCGGATGCGGACGAGGAGTATGTAAAGAAGCTTTGCGGCGAACTTGGAGTGGAGTGTCGTGTTTTCCGAAAAGAAGTGGAATTAATCGCTGAAAAACGGAAACAATCTTGTGAGGAAGCGGGAAGGGAAGTACGAAGAGAAGCATTTGAACAAATGTGTGCCGAAAACGGAGGAACGAAGATCGCAACCGCGCATCACAGAGACGATCAGGCGGAGACGGTTCTGCTTAATATAGCAAGAGGAACAGGAATACGCGGCCTTTGCGGGATCGTGCCTGTCAGGGACAACCGGATCAGACCGCTTCTTTCACTTACAAGAGACAGAATCGAGTCTTATCTGCGGGAGAGAGGAATCGTCTGGCGCGTCGACGCAACGAATGAGGAGGACGATTATACACGCAACCGGATCCGGCATAAAGTGCTGCCGGTATTGGAAAACGAAGTAAACGATCAGACGGTGAAACATCTGGAATCGTTATCCCGTCAGGCGGAAGAAATATGTGAATATCTCGATTACAGCGTGCGGCAGTTGTGGAAAACCTGCGTCAGCGTGAGAAAAAAGGACCAAGAACAGAAGGAATCGCCGATAGAACTTGTCATAGAAAAAGAGAGCTTTTTTCAAAGTTTTCCGGCAGTGAGAAAACTGCTTCTGCAAAAATGTATCGGTAAAGTGCGCGGAGGACAGAAAGATCTGACGTCTGCCCACCTTCAGTCGGTTTCGGAATTGTTTGACCGGCAGGTGGGAAAACAGATCGATCTGCCGGGAGGCGTTGCGGCGAAGAGGACATATGACGGGATAGAGATCATAAGGCAAACACAAAGCAGGGCGGAAACGGGAAAAGCGGCGCCGGAGTCAGACGCCGCCGGAAAGTTGGAACTGCGTTTTGTGGAAAACGGAGACATTTTGCAGGCAGAAGAAATCCCGCAAAAAAGTTACACGAAATGGATTGATTATGATATAATTAAATGCGGTCTTTGCGTACGGACAAGGCAGAGCGGCGATTATCTCGTGATCGATGATCAGGGGAGACGTCAGAAACTGAAAGCATGGTTTATCAACGAGAAGATCCCGAAGGAAGAAAGAGACAGGATGCTTCTTGTCGCAGACGGAAGCCATATTGTGTGGATACCGGGATACAGGATGAGCAGAGCGTACAAAGTGACAGAAAAGACAAAAAATATTGTTGAGATAAAGATTACGGAGGAAGAAAAAGATGGCAGAAACGATCAGAGAGATGATTTCGGAAGAGAAAGTTGACGAGAGGATCAGGGAACTCGGAAGACAGATCAGTGAAGATTACGCAGGAAAACAAATTCATTTGATCTGTGTGTTAAAGGGCGGCGTATTTTTTATGTGTGAGCTGGCTAAGCGGATTACCGTGCCGGTTTCTATGGATTTTATGTGTGTCGGAAGTTACGGAGACGGAACGGCTTCGAGCGGAGTTGTTCGTATAGCGAAAGATCTGGATGAGTCGATCGAGAATAAAGAAGTGCTTATTGTGGAAGATATCATTGATTCCGGGAATACACTGTATTACCTGATCGATGTGCTGAAAAAGAGAAATCCGGCAAGTATGCGCCTGTGTACGCTTTTGGATAAGCCGGACCGCAGAGTGAAAGATGTAAAGGTTGATTACTGCGGATTTGAGATCCCGGATGAATTTGTTGTGGGATATGGGCTTGATTACGCCCAAAAATATAGAAACCTTCCGTATATCGGCGTAGTGGAAGGCGTGGAATAATCAGGAGGATCAGTTTTGGATAATAACAGAAATTACAGAAGTGTGAATGGATTTACGATCATTATATTTATGGTGATCGTTTTTGGCGCGCTCTGGATGGCAAACCGGATGCAGATGCATCGACAGGAGATGACATACACAGAGTTTGTTAAGCAGGTTGAGGCAGAAAATGTAACAGAAGTATATATCGATCAGAATAAGGCAGTTCCGACAGGTACGGTAGTGTTTGCTCTGAAAGATACAGATGAGAACCGTTCGGTCAATGTGTCGAATGTGGAAAAAGTAGAGAAACTGCTTGATAAAAACGAAGTTTTATATCAGGTATCCGCAATTCCGGAAACGTCGATGCTTTCTTCCGTTCTTCTTCCGACCGTGATCACGCTTGGCGGGATCATGCTGCTTTTCTTTCTTATGAACCGTCAGGGAAACGGGGCGAATGCAAAAGCGATGAACTTCGGAAAAAGCCGCGCCCGCATGACAAATCATGACGAGATAAAGGTGACGTTTGCAAATGTAGCGGGACTACAGGAAGAGAAAGAAGAACTTGCGGAGATCGTCGATTTTTTGAAAGCGCCGAAAAAATATGTGCAGGTAGGCGCTCGTATTCCGAAAGGCGTTTTGTTGGAAGGACCTCCGGGAACAGGAAAAACACTTCTTGCAAAAGCTGTTGCAGGAGAGGCGGGAGTGCCGTTTTTCAGTATTTCGGGTTCGGATTTTGTGGAAATGTTCGTAGGTGTCGGCGCATCTCGCGTGCGTGACCTTTTTCAGGATGCGAAGAAAAATGCTCCGTGTATTATTTTTATTGATGAGATCGACGCTGTGGCAAGACGAAGAGGCAGCGGACTTGGCGGCGGTCATGATGAAAGAGAGCAGACGTTGAATCAGCTTCTCGTTGAGATGGACGGATTCGGCGTCAACGAGGGAATTATCGTGATGGCTGCGACGAACAGAAAAGATATCCTTGACCCGGCAATATTAAGACCAGGACGTTTCGACAGAAACGTACTTGTAGGCCGGCCGGATGTCGGCGGCAGAGAGGAGATCCTGAAAGTTCATGCGAAAAACAAACCGTTGGCGGAAGATGTGGATCTGAAACAGATCGCTCAGACGACGGCAGGATTTACAGGGGCGGATCTTGAAAACCTGCTGAATGAAGCTGCGATCATAGCTGCAAAGGATAACAGAATGTTTATCCAACAGAAAGATATCCGTCATGCGTTTGTAAAAGTAGGCATCGGAGCGGAGAAAAAGAGCCGCATCGTATCTGAAAAAGAGAGAAAGATTACGGCTTACCACGAGGCGGGACATGCGATTTTGTTCCACGTTCTTCCGGATGTAGGATCTGTATACAGTGTGTCTATCATTCCGACCGGCGGGGCAGGGGGATATACGATGCCTCTTCCGGAGAAAGACGAAATGTTTAATACAAAAGGGCAGATGCTTCAGGAAATTACGGTTTCCTTAGGCGGTCGTGTAGCTGAAGAAGAAATATTTGACGATATTACGACAGGCGCTTCGCAGGATATCAAACAGGCGACTGCGATCGCAAAATCAATGATTACAAAGTTCGGTATGTCCGAACGCCTCGGATTGATCAACTACGACAATGACAGTGACGAAGTGTTTATCGGACGCGACTTCGGGCATACGTCAAGAGGATACGGAGAAAAGATCGCGGGAACGATCGACGAGGAAGTAAAACGTATTATTGACGAATGCTATGCCAAAGCCCGTTCTATTCTTGAAGAATACCATGATGTTCTTGAGGCGTGCGCAAAACTTCTGCTTGAAAAAGAGAAGATCACACGAAGCGAGTTTGAGGCATTGTTTGAGGACGGAGTGTCGGAGGAGGGGTAATATATGAACAGAGAGGCACTATTCTGTGACGGTACGCAGGATTATGTCATCCCTGCAGAACCGAAGGAAAACGAAAAGATCAAGATTCGGTTTCGCACGGCTCACAACGATGTGGAAGAAGTCCATATTTTGACCGGCAATTCGTCGTATCCGATGTGGAAGATTGTTTCGGAAGGCGAATTCGATTTCTATGAGATAGAATGGCAGCTAAGTGATGTTCCGTTCAGTTATCTGTTTGAAGTAAAAAGCGGAGATCAGATATGTTATTTCAGCAGGTGCGGCGTTTCCGATCAGAGAGAAGATTTTTATGCGTTTATGATCGTTCCGGGATTTTCTACTCCCGAGTGGGCAAAAGGCGCGGTTATGTATCAGATTTTTGTGGATCGGTTTTGTAACGGCGATCCGACAAATGACGTGGAGGACGGGGAATATATTTATATCGGCGCTCCGAGCGTAAAGATCAAAGACTGGAGTAAAGTTCCGGCGGCGATGGATATCCGTAATTTTTACGGAGGAGATCTTCAGGGCGTCATGGATAAACTGGATTATCTTCAGGATCTCGGCGTTGAGGTTGTATATTTTAATCCTCTTTTCGTTTCTCCGTCAAATCATAAATATGACATTCAGGATTATGATTATATCGATCCACATTATGGAAAGATCGTCTCGGACGGCGGAGAGACGCTTCCTAAAGGAGCGAAAGATAATACAGGCGCTACAAAATATCAGAAGCGAACAGGCGATATCCGCAATCTTGAAGCGAGCAACGAGCTGTTTGCAAGGCTTGTGGAGGAGATGCACAAAAGAGGGATGCGTGTGATTCTCGACGGCGTATTTAATCATTGCGGATCGTTTAACAAATGGATTGACAGGGAGCGGATCTATGAACAGCAGCCGGAATATCCAAAAGGGGCATATGTGAGCGGGGAAAGTCCGTACCGGAAGTTTTTCCGTTTTCATGATGAAAGAAAAGAGGCGTGGCCTTACAATAAAAGTTATGACGGATGGTGGGGACATGATACGCTGCCGAAACTTTCTTATGAGGATTCCCCGGAACTTGAGCAATATATTATGGATATAGGAAAGAAATGGGTTTCGCCTCCGTATAATGCGGATGGATGGAGACTTGACGTTGCGGCGGATTTAGGGTGCAGCAACGAATATAACCATATGTTTTGGAAGCGTTTTCGCAAAGAAGTAAAAGAGGCAAATCCCGAAGCTTTGATCCTGGCAGAGCATTACGGCGATCCGGGAGAATGGCTGCAGGGGGACGAATGGGACAGCGTTATGAATTATGACGCGTTTATGGAACCTTTGACGTGGTTTTTGACCGGAATGGAAAAACACAGTGACGAGCGAAGAACAGACCTGTGGGGAAATGCAGACAACTTCATAGGCGGAATGCGCCATTTTATGGCAAGTATGCTCACTCCTTCTTTGCAGGTCGCGATGAATGAGCTGTCCAATCACGATCACTCCCGTTTCCTGACAAGGACGAATCACATCGTAGGACGCGCCGAACATGTCGGTGCGAAAGCTGCGGAAGAAGGCGTTAACTATGCCGTTATGCGTGAAGCGGTTACGGTTCAGATGACATGGGTCGGAGCGCCGACCGTTTATTACGGAGACGAGGCGGGAGTATGCGGATTTACAGATCCGGACAACAGGCGCACATATCCGTGGGGCAGGGAGAATAAAGAACTGCTCGCGTTTCATAAAGAGATGATCCGAATCCATAAACAGGAAAAACCGCTTAGGAAAGGGTCGATCAAGCTGCTCTATGCGGAAAGAAACGTACTTGCATACGCAAGATTTCAGGAAGATGAGCAGATCATTGTTATCTTAAACAACAGTAAAGATTTAAAAGAGCTGACAGTTCCGGTCTGGTTTGCGGGAGTTCCGAAGCAAGGCAGGATGGAAAGGCTTATGTATACATATGAGGAAGGATATACGACAGAGTATGACGAGTTCATTGTAGAAAACGGAGAGATCGTCATCAATATGGGGCGTCATTCCGCAATCGTAATGAAACCTATTTCGGAGGGAGAGAAAACATGGCAGGGAAAGTAGCGGTTCTAAATGATCTGGCAGGCTTCGGAAGATGTTCGCTGACAGCCGCAATCTCGGTATTGTCGGCGATGGGGGTGCAGCCGTGTCCTCTTCCGACAGCCGTTTTGAGTGCACAGACAGGGTTTGAAAGTTATTTTTTTCAGGATCTTACAGAGCAGATGGGGATGATTACCGAAGAATGGAAGAAATCAGGCGCGCAGTTTGACGGGATCGTTACAGGGTTTATGTCAGACCACAGACAGATCGGGGAAGTGAATCACTTTCTCGATCTGTTTCACAAAGAAGGCACATTTCTTCTTGTAGACCCGGTGCTCGGAGATAACGGAAAACGATTTTCTGTTTTTGACGGGTTATTTCAGAAAGAGATGAAACAGCTTGTTAAAAGAGCGGATATCGTGACGCCGAATGTGACGGAACTTTGTCTTTTGACGGATTATGATTATGATAAGATTCAAAATATTTCGGAAACGGGAGACAGAGAAGCTCTTTTTTCGGAAGTGTCGAAAGCGGCAGGCAGACTTTTGGACAGTGGCGTATCGGAAGTGATCGTGACAGGGGTGTTATTTGAGGAGCAGGACGCTGCGAAAGAGTGTACAGTCGGAAAAGAGACCGGAACAGGCGGCAGGAAGGTCGCAAATCTTACGGTGACGCGTGAGAAAACAACGGCAGGGATCTCTTCTTTTATCGGGGCAAGTTACTCGGGAACAGGAGATCTGTTCGCTTCCGTAATTGCAGGCGGAAAGGCTCGCGGAGACCGTACAGAAGATTCGGTCAGACTGGCGGGAGAGATGATCGAGAAGGCTGTTAGGGAGTCGGCAGCGCTTGGAATTTCGGGGAAAGAAGGAGCAGAATACGAAAAATATCTTTGGATGCTGTGCAAAAAGACGAAAGAAAGCGGCGAAAAAAAGGGAAAATAAAGAGCGGATGTGGAAAAATATAGAAAAATATCACAAAAATGAGGAAAACTTAAATAGATCAGGCGGCAGGGTTGTAATTCCTATATGCGAGTGATAGAATACGGATATATTCGTACAAGGTTGGGGAACTTGTACAGATAAGTATAATACTAATAAGTACGAGGGTGTATAATGGGGAGAAAAAACAGAATATTTAAGGGGAATCTGAAAGCATCGCAAATCTTGGCGGTGCTTATGTTGATCGTTATGATCATCCGGCCGATTATGGAAGTCTCGGCAAAACCAGGTGAAATTACAACAGAAAACCCTTCCGCAGAGGTGGGGAAGGAAGGAGAAAGTCTGTCCGACGGAATAGATGGGAGCGCCCTATATCCGTTAGAAGAGAATGGGCAAAACGGGCAGACGTCTGAAAACGATGCTGTACGGCAAAACGGGCAGACGTCTGATGAGACAGACGCGAAGAACAGTCCGAATGCATCGGATAGAACGGTTTCTGAAGGATCATCGGAAGAAGAGAACATGATATCTGCGCAGCAGGAAAGCTTGTGCAATGATGAATATTGTTCTCACATCTATTATGATCTGGATGGGAGGCAACATGCGCTCTGTGCTCTCGGGGAGCGGATGACAGAGACGGATGTTTACAGAACAGTGGAAGACAGCGCGGTATATGATGCAATGTATTTTGCAAGTATCCCGAACTTGTATGAGGCAAGTGCGTTCGGCGGAGCGACAACGTTTGAGAAACTGCATGTAAATACAGTCTACGCATTGTTTTATAAAGAAGATCCGATTGAACCGGGGAATGCGGGGAAAAAGGAAATACCGAAGACATATCGAATGATCAGCGTCGACGAAGCGGGACTGTTCGGAACGGTAATACCGGAAGGCTGTTCTTATGTTGCGTTTGAGATGGAAGTAACGAATAAAAACGGAGAAGCGAGAGAAATAGACTCTCAGATCGTATACAATCTGCGTCAGGCCGCAAATCCGAACGACCCTTATCATGAGATAAAAAAAGAGCCGGTAATAGACGCCGCCGGAGAGGTAAAGCAAAGAGGATCGGGATCTTTTGTATTTACGCAAAAGACAAGAGACTGCTTTTACTGGGACATGTCCTATCACACGTCCTACTGGGGAGGTCATCCGTCATCAAGTAATAACATCTTGGATGAACTGGCGATCTATGTTGATAATGACAAAGACGGAAATTATGATACGAAAACAGATAAAGTGTGGGATGAGTTATGGGTATCTTACGCAGATAAAAACGGAAAGATCGTATCAAAGAAAGTTACAAGAGAGACCCGCTATGAATTATGTACTTATTATGCGTTTGGAAAAGGATCAGGTCTGACAGAACTGTCGCTTCTGGCAATTTCAAACGGAGAGCTTAATGAAAAAGGCGGTTTCAAACATCCTTCCGATAATAAAGAAGACGATAAAGTATATTATCAGTTATATAATATTGCATCAGGCGATAACTTTTTCATTCTGAGGAACTTGGATGACAGTCATCGTATTTGGAGAAGTTATGAAACAGACGGCGACCGGTATGTCGCGTTTAAAGATCAGATGTACGGAACGTCGGGAGCGCTCGTTGCAAGTGGCGTAGAAGGCGGGAAAACAGAAGCGGCGGATACGGTGGAATATCGTCTTTGCGAAAACCCGGAAGACGGGCAGGCAGTGGAAACCGAATGGAAAAAGATGGATCAGGCGCTGCCGGAATCTTCGGGAACGGGTCAGGCAAGCGAAGATATGGAAAATGAAGTTTTTTATAAAACATTTTTTACACATGAAAAACTGTCGGATAAAGAAAAGTATATTCAATTTCGTATATGTGAAAACAGAGCAGACGGCAAAGTTGTAAAATATAAGACGGATATAACTGAGATTGACGATACTTATGCTTTTCCATGCTTTTTCGCAGACGTACTTCAGAAGAAAAGTTTAAGTTATACGAGTGAGCAGTCGAAAATCAACGGAACATGGAGTTCGATCTTTAAGGCGAGCGATCACGGAGATGAGGGAAAGAACATTCCGATAGCGAAAAACAAGTCGTATGATCCAAAATACTATTACGCAAATACGACGTTTTATGATTATTATTCGGATTATGAACTTCAAGGAAAAAGATTGAGCGAAGTAAACGGATCGCCGTACGAATATGAAACGAGTTTCGGAATATTGAACGACGGCATCTCCAAGTATTTCCAAGGGAAAAATGAAAAAGCGGCGGCGTGGTATTATGGAAAATATATCAGGCATCCGGCTGTAACAGACGGGGATAATCCGCTAAATAATTCTTCTCCGGGCAATATGTCGGGAAATCAGATCGGACCGAATGACTGGCATTCGGGAAATACGTTAAAGTATGCTTACGGGCATGTCGATAAACAACTGGAAGATGGAAAAATCTCAACTGCAGGTGTGAAACTTCCGCAGTTTGACGAGAGTTTTCTTCGCGGAAACAATGCGTTTCACTCGGCGCTGGGATACGTGTATAATAACGTTTCATTTCCGTTTTTCCTTGCAGATGACGGCTATTGGGAGTACAGTAGTTTGAAGTCCGATCATGTGCTGCGGTTAAAAGAAGATCCCGATAAAGGCTATTATTTAGACGTAGGAGAAAAGGAAGACGCGCTGAAAACAGGTGACAGAGATGTCGCAATGGGAAAAGATCAATTCGGATTTTTCCCGTTTAATGACAAAAACGACGCAACGAAAGAAAACTCGTTTTACCGGTTGGATAGGATGAAAACGAATTTCTGCTTCGGTATGAAGATGGAACTGGAATTTAAGCTGACGGAAGACGGAAAAGTGCGTATGCCGGGAGAAAAGGCAGGAGAATATATTGAGAAGCCGATTGAATTTGAGTTTTCGGGAGACGATGATTTCTTATTGTATATCGACGGAAAACTTGTACTTGATATGGCAGGGAAACATAATCCTCTGGAAGGTCATATTAACTTTGAGACCGGAGCGGTAGATGTGTACGGATTAAATAAAGACGGTGCAACAGAGGACGGATATCCGATCAATAAAAATCAGCATCATGCACAGGCGAATATTTATGAAAAAAATGATGCGAACGGTCCGTGTTTAGATATGGAAGAACTTTCGCAAGGCATACATAAGATCACGATTTTTTATGCGGAGCGCGGAGCGGGTGTTTCCAACTTAAAGATCCGTTTTAATTTCCCGAAAACGAATCAGCTTGATCTGACGAATCAGGTAAGCACTGCTTCGGCAAATCAGAACGTATTCGGAAAAGCATTAGGATATATCGGAAGTTTTACTTATAAAATATTGAATCAGGCGACAAGCGGAAGGCAGATTCCCGTGGAAGATTCGGTAGGTTATCTCCGTAACGAAGGCGCTGTTAAGTTTAACGATTTTAAAAACAGCGGAACATACAGAGGGTCTAAGACCGGAGAAAGTGAGCTCAAAGAAGCAGATCCGGACGCAGAGACAGACGGCCCGATTATCGGTGAGCGCAGCGATGTGATAAAGCTTGTGAATAAAGACAGCGGCAAAAATCTCGATCAGTATCAGATGTCGGAAGAAATTGCTTCGGGAAAATACTGGACAACGATCGACTGTGCGGAGAACGGAGGCAGTGTGGATCTGTCAAAAGCGGCATATCTTCAAATGTCAGTTTATAATAACTCGGATGCTTCCAGCGCTACCGGGTGGTCGTTAAAAGCGAGACTGACAGACCGGCACGGAAATGTGATCACCAGACCTGCCAGTCAGATGACGTATTATGGATACAGTAATTCGATGCCGAAAGGCCAGTGGTCGATCGTTCGTCTGAATCTGGCAGACTGGAATTCGGGAATATCGGATTTTGATATGAAAAATGTCGCCAAAGTGCAGTTCGCCTTTGCGCGTGACAGAGGAAGTCTGTATATGGCGGATATGGATTTTAAAGGAAAGATCATTCCGAACCAATCGACCGGATTTTATGCAAGCGACGATCAGATTTCAGATTATGAATCGCTGGGAACAAAAGAGCGGCCTCTTAGCTATAATGAGGCGGTCTTAAATCCGGTAAGCGGAGCGTTCTTCCGGTTGAATCCGATACAGGAAACAGATGTTGTGAACAACGGAAATGACCTCATGGTCAGATCGAGAGGACTGTTGGAGCTTACAGATGGAAACAAAGCGTCTTTTGTCGATAAATTCCGTGAGGGAAGTTATTTGCAGATCACACAAGACGATCCGCTGAGAAACAAAGTATTTCGGACTTCGTGGTCGATTTTGGAAAATGCGGTATATGACGGTGCGTCGGGAATGTATACGGAAGGTTATATTGCGGATAACATTCTTGCGCTGCATCCGACGGCAAGAACGGTGGAAAATGATCCGGAGATTTTGAATAATACAGTGACGGATGTAAGAACATATACGGCGTCAGACGACAGAAATGTAAAGAGCGCGGACGGAAAAGGGTATCACTATCCGAGTTCAAACAGAGAAGGACATGTATCGGAAAAGAACGAGACTTTTGTTTTCAGAAGCTATCTCGATCCTGACAACCTTCAGAAAAACGGGATCCATCTGACTGTGGCGTATAAAAACGATCTGATCAGCGGAGGACTGATCATTACAAAAACCGTCGATCAGATCGATCCGAAAAAAGATCATACATATAAATTTCATGTTCATTATACTGACGTAGCCGGAATGAGCCTTGAAGGAAATCTCGGATCGGGAAGCATGTCGGAAAGCGGAAGCAGTATTGTTCAGGAAATCGACGTAACTGTTCCGGCGGGAAAACAGACTGCAAGCGTAGCAGTGTACGGTATTCCGAAAGAGACTGTATATACGATCCACGAGGAAAATGAGATACCGCAAAATATCGAGATCGGCGGGAATTATACTTATCCTCAAAACGTGGCAAAAAATTTCGTGCAGACAGATCCTGACAGAGGCGGTGTACGCACAGGTGATGAGTATGACCACAAGGTGAAGGTGGGAACAAAGAAATATAATGTGAACGGAACGGAAGTCGAATATAAAACGGCGGAAGGTACAATGAAAGAAAGCGTACAGGAAGTTACGTTTGCGAATAAACAAGTGCCTGCTCACGGAGAAATTAAGATTACGAAAAAACTTCAGGGAAAAGCGTATGGGGAAGAGCGGGGTTATTTGTTCCATATCCATTATAAAACAACGGATGAAAACAATAAGGAAAAGGTCGTTGTCGTTCCGCAGACTGTAGTTGTAAAAGCAGGGGAATTGACAGGAAGTACTGTCTATGAAAATATCCCGCTTGGCGCACAATATGAAGTACATGAAGTAGATGAAACCGCTCTTCTGACTTTGGAAGCGGACGCAGGATCAACGGTATTGGGAAGTGATGACCCACTTTCGGATACCGAACAGAATCATTCTCATACAGATGTAAAAGCAGAGAAGAAGCATATTTCGATCATTCCGGAAGAAGAAGGGGCGATCGGAAGCGAATGTGCGAAGAAAGGGTTTTGGACAGCGCAGGGCGGAACGGGAGAAAGCCGTCATAATTTTACGTTTACAAATATCGGCTCTCATAATGTTGCGGTCTTGAAAACAGACAGTTCCCGAAACGTGCCTTTGGAAAACGCAGGTTTTACGCTTTATGATACGGAAGATAATATCGTTCAAAACCGGACGGCCGTTTATATGTGGCAAAATGAGATCAGTATAAGCGATCCGAATTATGACAGTTCGAGCGGAAGGTATCATCGGGGAGATACGTCTTATACGGTATATACGCTGAAAGGCGATCCGGCTGAGAAAAACGTTTATTATGTACCGCTGACGAATGAAGAGATTGCCGCATATAAAAAGGGAATGGAAGATCCTGAAAGTGCGGAAGGAATGGATGCACAGAATCGTGAAAAAGTTCGCGCGGCGGCATGTTTCGAGAACCTTGCGGCAGGAGAATACGTTTTAAAAGAGACGACGCCTCCGAACGGATACGGCGCGTCAGATCCGATTCGGTTTAAATTATCGATACAGGAGGGAGAGGAAAATCAGTTTGTACTTCCTTACGGAGTAAGTTTGGAAAGTCCTCTCTCCAATAAAGAAAATGTGACTCTTCAGGTGAGAAATGAAAAAAACAGCGGAGTCGTAAGCTTTACAAAGGAAAACCGAAAAGGAGAGCCTTTGAAGAACGCGAAGTTCGCTTTGTACCGGCTGATCTGCAGCGATCCGTCTCATGGAGGAAAGCATGATAAAGATCTGATCCGGCACGATGAAAACGGTAGTCTCGACGCCGGATATGCGTATAAAGATTGTTGGAAATTGCAGGGAACGGCGGTTTCGGATGAAAACGGAACAGTCGAATTCCTAAATCTTCCGGCAGAAGAAGGCACAGAGTACCGTCTGGCGGAGTTGAAAGCTCCGAGCGGATACGTGACGGCGAAAGGTCAGTGGAAAGTCACATATGAGAAAGAGACTCATGAACTGAAGATAACCGGAAGCGTAAAAAGGCCTCCGGCATTTTCGGGGGAAGGAACGGATGAGAATCCGTATAAAGTGATCAACTATACTTATGCCGAATTTCCGTTATCAGGCGGAAGGGGATACAGCTATCTTGCAGGCACGGTTCTGATCGCGGCGGCAGCCGGGTTGTGGTTTTGGTATGATTCGAGAAAGAGAAAAACTGTAAGATCACGCGGCATGAGAAAAGGGGGATATAAATAATAAGGAGGAAAAAGTTAATGGACAAGAAAACAAAAATGAAAGAAAAAAAGGCAAGCGGTATTTGGAAAAAAGTGTTGGGAATCTGTCTTGCGGTAATCATGGTCATCGGGATGACGATGCCGGCATGGGCGCAGATCGATGCAGAGTCGAAAGGTTCTATCAAAGTTACGGCAGATGAAAGCGGATGGACAGCATCGGCGTACCGGGTGATCGATGTGAATTTTGATTTTGACAACCAGCAGCCGAAAGAGCCTGCTTATGTGTGGAACAAAAACGCCGCAGAATGGGTCAGAACAAACTTTAAAGATTATATTGAAGCGGACGGCAACGGCGTAACAGAAGCGTTTATAACAATGGATACGGATAAGGATGCGGTTAAGGTAAAAGAATTTGCAGATAAGATGTCGTCGGCGATCGCGGCAGATACGATTCAGATGGGAGCGGCAGGAAGCGTTCAGCCGGGTGAAGGTCAGACGGAAGCGACGATCGGAAATCTTTCAATGGGCGGATATCTTCTGCTGATGACAGGCGGAAGCAAGATCTATTCTCCGGTATTTACACATATTTATCCGAAGTTTAGCGACGATACAAAAGAATGGGCAATCGTAGACGGAGATATTACAATTACCGCAAAGGGAACAAACCCGACGATCAAGAAAACTGTAAAAAATGCAGACGGAAAAGAAATATCTACGACGGCGATCGGAGATACGGTAACTTACGAACTGACAGTTGATATTCCGGTTTATCCTGATAGTGCAAATGTAAAAACATTTGTTTTCGGAGATGTTCTTCCATCCGGTGTAGCGTTGGTTGAAGATTCAGTGGCAATCAACCCGTCAGGTGCGCAGACAGATCTTTCGGAACACTTTATAAAAACAGAAGGAAAATTTGAATACAGCGTCAAAGATTACGGCAATTTGAAAACGGCAGTCAACGGTGCAAGTCAGATTATCGTAACTTATAAGGCAAAAGTTGTATCAGAAGCTTATGAAACACCGGATAACTTGAAAAACGCAGCGTATTTGAAGTACAACAGCGCTTCTTATAATACACAGGGCGTTGAAAAAAAGATCAATGTGGACCGTCAGTTATATACGTATGGCGTAAAGATTAAAAAGGTAGACAACAAGGACGAGAATACGGCGCTTCAAGGTGCGGAGTTTGCTTTGAAAAAAGGCGATACAGAAATAAAGTTTGCGAAAAGCGGAAAGATGTATTATCCGGCAGCAGACGGAGATGCAAAACTGACGACAGATGGAAATGGAGAAATGCTTATCGCAGGTCTTGATCTTGGAACATATACATTGACAGAGACGAAAGCGCCGTCAGGTTATACTTTGCCGAGAAATCCTGAGACGACGATCACGCTGTCTGAAAAAGACGCTGTAAACGGTACGCTGGATGAGTCAAAAGCAGAAGGAACGAATGTGAAAGCAAACTCGGCATCTGTTGATACACAAAAAACATGGCAGTTGAACTTCGTTCTTACAAACGGCAAAAGTAATTTCAACCTTCCGATTACAGGAGGCATCGGAACGGCAGTCTTTACGATCGGCGGAATTATGATCATGGCAGGAGCGGTAATGCTTCTTACATATGCGATCCGCAGAAGCAGAAGATAGGAAGTTTCAGGAAGAAAAGAAAAAAGTTCCGAACGGAAAACAGACAGAGAAAAGGCAGAAAAACAAATAGAGAAAGAAAAAGACAGAAAGAAAAGGGTTTGTCTGTATGCGCGAAAAAAGAAAAAGCCGAAAACGGCACAATAAACGCGGGCAGATATTAACACCGGTCATATTCCTGACGTCCCTGCTTTTATTTGCGGCGGGCGTCGGGATTTTCATTTATCCGGCGTTAAGCAACTATCTGGCGCAGCGTGAGCAAAAAGAAGTCATAGAAGAGTACGCTCAGACTGTAGAACAAATTGATAAAGACAAGATGGCAAGACAGTGGGAACTGGCAGAAGAATACAACGAGACTCTTCTCGGTGATCCCGTTCATGATCCGTTTATTCCGGGAACAGGATATGCGCTTCCCGATAATTATGAAAGTGTGCTGAATGTAAACAAAGACGGCGTAATGGGGTATCTGAAGATCCCGAAGATCAAAGTCGATCTTCCGATCTATCATGGCACAAGTGAAGAAGTTTTGGAAAAAGGCGCGGGACATGTCGACGTGACCGCTCTTCCGATCGGCGGAGTGAACCGGCATCCGGTCATCAGCGCGCACAGAGGTCTTCCAAGCGCGGAATTATTTACAAGGTTAGATGAATTGGAAAAGGGAGATCGTTTTTTTCTCCATATCCTTGATAAAACGCTCGCCTACAAGGTAGATCAGGTGAGAGTTATTAAGCCGGAAGAATTGGAACAACTGCAGACATATCACGATAAAGATTATGTGACGCTTCTGACTTGTACGCCTTACGGAGTGAATACACACAGGCTTTTAGTACGCGGAGAACGGATTCCGTATGAAGTGGCGGAAGAAAATGGGGGTGAGGCGTTCGATGATGAAAAGAATCAGGGAATGCCGCAATGGGTGAAAGAGTATGTTGTTATGATTATCGCAGGGATCTTGCTGCTTGTTTTCGCAGGCAGGATGTTTGCGGCGAGAAAATAAAAGAACCGCAGAACAGAAGAAAAGAAGACTACTGTTCTGCGGTATTTACTATTTCGTCAAAACTTCTACGCCGTCATTTGTGACAAGTACCATGTATTCGATCTGGGATGACAGTCCGTCGTCGATCGTGTATACAGTCCAACCGTTATCCTCATCAACGAAGAAGTCGGGACTGCCTTCATTGATCATCGGTTCGATCGTGAAGATCATACCGGGAACGAGAAGCATTTCACTTCCTTTTGGAGTGACATAGCTGACAAACGGATCTTCGTGGAATTCAAGTCCGATTCCGTGTCCGCCGATCTCTTCTACGACAGAATAGCCGTTTTCCCGGGCATGAGTGTTGATCGCATGCGCGATATCACCGAGATGTCCCCACGGTTTTGCGGCCGCAAGTCCGAGGTTGACGCATTCCTCTGTTACGCGGACGATTTTTTCGGCTCTTTCGGAAACCGTTCCGAGCTTAAACATACGGGAGGCGTCGGAAAAGTAGCCGTTTAAGATTGTAGAGACGTCAACGTTGATTATATCGCCGTCCTGAAGAATGATATTTTTATCCGGGATACCGTGGCATATTTCGTTGTTGAGCGAAGTGCAGACACTTTTCGGAAATCCCTGATAATTAAGCGGCGCGGGGATTCCCCCGTGTTCTTTCGTGAACGTATATACGATGTCGTCGATCTCGGCAGTGCTCATTCCGATGCGGATGTGCTTTGCGACTTCATCGAGTACAGCGGTATTTAATCTGGCGCTTTCTTTGATCTTTTCGATCTGTTCAGCCGTTTTGAGGATTGCCCGTGTCGGAACAATCTCGCCGCGTTCTGAATGCAGAAGAATTTTTTCTTCGATCGGCATATGGCATTTTTTGTATTTTTTGCCGCTGCCGCACCAACAGAGTTCATTTCTTTCCATGAATAACATCTCCTTGTAGTTATTTTATTACTGTATTTTAAAAGCGGTGAATGAAAAGGCCGCTTCGCAGTTTTGGTTCAAACCATGTTGATTTCGGAGGCATGAGAAGCCCGGCGTCCGCAACGCCCATCAATTCAGTCATAGAAGTGGGATACATTGCAAATGCGATCCCGCCTGTCTGATCTGCGGCGTCTTTCAGCGCGTCAAGTCCCCGGATTCCGCCGATAAAACGGATGCGGGAATCTGTTCTGGGATCGCTGATGCCCAGAACCGGGGAAAGGATGTGATCCTGTAAAACGGAAACATCCAGATCTTTTACCGGATCGCCGGAGAAAAGGTCTGCTTTTGCGTTTACACGATACCAGTTTCCGTCGGCATACATTCCGAATTCGCCTTTTTTCTGCGGGCGGACTGCTTCTACGCCGGCCAAAGCCACATCGAACCTGCTCTTTATTGTATCAAGAAATTGTTCAAATGTATACCCGTTCATATCCGTAACAACTCGATTGTAGTCGTAGATCGCCAGTTCGTCCGCGGGGAAGAGAACAGAAAGAAAATAATTGTATTCTTTTGTTTCTGAAAAATGGAGATCTTCTGCTCTGCGTTTCAGTCCGACTTTGACAGCAGAAGCTGCGCGGTGATGTCCGTCTGCAATGTACAGATGTGGAATCGCCTCAAAAATCTTAGAAATGTCAACGATCGTTGACATTTTATCTATACGCCACACCTCGTGTCTTATCCCGTCGTCAGAGGTGAAGTCGTAGACTTCAGGTGTTAATCGGACGTTTTTGATGATCTCTCCTAGTTTTTTGTCGGCGCGGTAAGCGAGAAAGATCGGTCCGGTCTGGGCGCTGCATGCGTCGATGTGACGGATTCTGTCCTGCTCTTTTGCTTCCAGTGTATTTTCGTGTTTTAAGATCACATTGTTGCAATAATCGTCGATCGAAGCGCAGCCTACAAGCCCTGTCTGTGTTCTTCCGTTCATTGTAAGCGCGTATAAGTAGTAACAAGGTTCTTTGTCCTGAAGAAAAGAACCTTCATCGATCATACGGTTCAGTGTTTCAGATGCTGTTTTATATACTGCTTCGCTGTATGGATTTGTGCCTTTTGGAAGAAGCGTCTCGGCTCGGTCGATCTGAAGAAAAGACTTCGGTTCGGCAGCCACGATTTCTCTTGCTTCCTCGCTGTTGTATACATCATAAGGAAGGGCGGCTATGGCAGAAGCTAAGTCTGCGCGAGGGCGGATTCCTTTAAATGGTCGGATAATGCTCATAGTAGTACCTCCTAAAAATCATCTGTCAGATAACTATACCACAGGCGAAAGCGGTTTGTCACGGGAGAGTCGACCTGAAGTGCGGTAAAAGTGGATATCTGTATGGATGAACTATCGTAACAGTTCAGCCCGCGCCATTCGTAAAACCGCACTGCGTGCTTATTGTGGCTGGCGCCACTGTTTTACTCATGAATAGGCGCTTAGCACATACAGATATCCACTTGCAAAAACATGCAAGCATGTTTTGTGCTTCTTGGATACTGTATGGCTGAACTGTTAGACAAAAACCGACATTTTACTTGCCCGAATTATAAAAATATAGTAGTATTAATTTTTAAAGGAGAGGAAATTATGTGGTATTGGATTATAGTAGCTTTACTTGTGTCGGGTTGTGCCGCGATGTTGTTTGTATCGTTTTCGGGAATCAAACAGAGCAAAGCGGAGTTGGCGCGGGCAGAAGGAAGAGGAAGAAAAAAACGTCGGGATGAATATGAAGATGAGTATGAGGCGGAAGTCCGCACGCGTTCAAAACGAGAACGAGAGGCGCAAGCGTATGCAAAGGATCAGCGCCCGAAACGTAAGAAACGCCGCTGGAAGATCATTCTGGAAGATATTGACAGTTGGGAAAAATATAGCTTTACATTTTGCGACAGCGTAGGGATCGGCAGAGGAAAGGACGGAAGCATGTATGAGAGATATCTTCCGCTCACTTCTGACGGAAGGATCTCCAAGCTTCATTGTGTAATCATACATAAGAATGACAAATTATATGTAAAAGACGAGGATTCGAGAAACGGTACATATTTAAACGGTGTCCGTATCGACCGGCCGATGGAGATCCAAAGAGACGATATTATCGGAGTCGGGGAGACGCGGCTTGAAGTGCAGAGGATTTTGCGTGAGAGCGATTAAACACAGCATATAGAAAAGAACAGTCCGTTTTGCGGGAAGGCAGACAGTTGCCGCACTGTAAAGCGGGCTGTTTGCCGTATAGGAAGCGGCGCATTTTTGGCAGTCACATTTTCGGGGAATGAACATATAGTACACATATAATATCAGTTCGGGAGTGAGTGCGATGAACGAAAAACTGCCTTATTATATGGCTTATCCGATGCCCTTTTCTTTTGATGACGAGCGGATCGAGAGAATGGATCTTGAATATTTGAAAAGTATGTATCCGAAGATTCCGAAACGGATTCTTCCGTATGTAGAAGAAGAATGCGACCGTATGGAATACGAAAACAGTATGGTGTACGACGCATATCCTGATAAACTGCAGTTGAAGCTGATGTGCACACGGGTGTGTGACAATATCAGACGGCATGAACATATTTGCCGGGAAGAGGATGAGAAGGAGGAAGATTTATCCGAAGATGAAGCAATAACTATGGAGAATCTGAGGGATCTTGTGGAGGTAATGCTGTTTCAGGAGTTATACAAACGCCGTTGTGACCACAGAAGATGTTGTCGCAGATTTTTTAAATAAGCGGAACTGTTTTATGCAAGTTTTGTGAGGCGAAGCGGAACTGTTTGGCAAAAAATATGTTTTAGTTGAAAATTACATGGAATATTTGCTTGAATTTTATGTATATTTTACAGAAATTTTCAAAGAAGCTCTCTTGATTTACTATTAAGATGAAATGTGATAAAATAAATAAGATATAGTAATGTATATTAGGTGGGGAATAAAATAAGGCGGAGAATACATATGAAAAAAAATTTGATTTTTATAGGGATGCCCGCAGTAGGAAAGAGTACGGTCGGCATCGTTGTGGCGAAGCGTCTCGGAATGCAGTTTATCGATACAGATCTGTTGATCCAGGAGCAGGAGAAGAAACTTTTGTGTGAGATTATAGCCGAAGTGGGAGAAGATGGGTTTATTGAGATCGAAAACAGGGTGAATGCAGACGTCGATGCGGAAAACGCGGTCATTTCCCCGGGCGGAAGTGTGGTTTATTGCGAAGAGGCGATGAAACATTATAAAAATATCGGAACGGTCGTATATTTGAAAGCGTCTTATCAGACAATAAAAAAGAGAATCCGCAATCCGAAAAAGCGCGGAGTTGTTCTGCGCGACGGACAGACGTTTCGGCAGCTTTATGAAGAGCGCGTGAAGTTCTTTGAAAAATATGCGGATATTACGATCTGTGAAGACGGATGCGAGATCGAAGATACGATAGAAAATGTCCTGGAAGAAGTAAAAAAACTTGACAATGTACAGTGAACAACACTAGAATGATACGTTGACAAAAGTTGGGATTTAAAAAAAGCCGGATATGTGGTAGAATAAAAACGGCAGACTGAAAAGATATTATAAAGAATATAAGATAGAAAAGAGATATAGAAAAAACGTACGGGAAAGTACAAGTATGATAATAAAATCTAAACAGAGGTGTGATATGGAACAATATATCATAAAAGGCGGAAATCCGCTTGTCGGAGAAGTGGAGATCGGCGGCGCGAAAAATGCGGCGCTTGCAATTTTGGCGGCTGCAATCATGACGGATGAGACTGTTCAGATCGATAATCTTCCTGATGTGAATGATGTGAATGTGATGTTGGAAGCGATCGAGGGAATCGGCGCGATGGTGCAGAGGATCGATCGTCATACAGTAAAGATCAACGGAAGTACGATCGGCGATTTTAATATAGAGTATGATTACATTAAGAAGATCAGAGCGTCTTACTATTTGCTGGGAGCTCTTCTCGGGAAATATAAAAGGGCGGAAGTCGCGCTGCCGGGAGGATGCAATATCGGAAGCAGACCGATCGATCAGCATTTGAAAGGATTTCGGGCTCTTGGAGCGGACGTTGATATTGAACACGGCAAGATTGTCGCAGAGGCGGAGAAACTTCGCGGAACGCATTTGTATTTTGATGTTGTGACAGTCGGGGCAACGATCAATGTGATGATGGCGGCTGCTATGTCCGAAGGTCTTACGATCATGGAAAACGTGGCGAAAGAGCCGCATGTTGTTGATGTGGCAAACTTTTTAAACAGCATGGGCGCGAATATCAGAGGCGCAGGTACTGACGTGATCAAGATTCGCGGCGTGAGATCGCTTCATAAGACGGAGTATTCCATCATACCGGATCAGATCGAAGCGGGAACGTTTATGTTTGCGGCTGCGGCGACAAAAGGAGACGTAACGGTATTGAACGTAATTCCGAAGCATCTTGATGCGACGATCTCTAAATTAGTGGATATCGGATGCGAAGTGGAAGAGTTTGACGATGCGGTTCGCGTTGTCGCAAAGAAGCGTCTGAGGTGTACCCAGGTGAAGACGCTTCCGTATCCGGGATATCCGACGGATATGCAGCCTCAGATCGGGGTGGCGCTCGCTTTGGCAAAAGGAACGAGTACGATCACGGAAAGTATTTTTGAGAATCGTTTCAAATATCTCGGTGAACTGGCCCGTATGGGAGCACAGGTAAAAGTGGAAGGCAATTCTGCGACGATTGAAGGCGTTGAGCGGTTTTCGGCTGCTCGTGTGAGCGCGCCGGATCTTCGCGCGGGAGCAGCGCTTTGCATTGCGGGTCTTGCGGCGGAAGGCATTACGATCGTGGATGATATCGTTTATATTCAGAGAGGATATGAGCGGTTTGAAGAGAAACTTAGAGGGCTCGGCGCTATGATCGAGCGTGTATCCAGTGAAAAAGAGATTCAGAAGTTTAAATTGAAAGTTGGTTAAAAAAAGGCAGAACCGAGAAACGGTTCTGCCTTTTGGCTCTTTCGGCGATGGAAGATATAAAAAGAAAAAGTGCGGTTTCCGGGAAGTGGAAAGGAAACTGCACTTTTGGCGTTTTGGATAGTTTTTATCGGATTTTTCGAGTGGACTCCCGTACTTTTAATTCTACAGGGAGAAGGATCTGCTGTTTTAATACGGAGTTGCTTTTGATCTGACGAATCAACACTTCTGCCGCCAGTTTTCCCATTTCGGCAGAAGGAAGCCGGACGGTTGTCAGGGCAGGCGAAAAATTCTTGGAAAGGGAGATGTCATTAAAGCCGACGACACCGATGTCCTGAGGACATTTTAAGTTCAGCTTTTTAAGCTGAGAAAGGATGGCGCTTGCCAGAGAATCCGAACCGGCGAAGATCACTTCGGTTTCGGGATGCTTTGAGAGCAGTTCCTTTACCTGTGCCGCACATACTTTTGAATCCCAGTCGCAGTTATAGATCAGTTCGGGATCGTAAGGAATATTATTTGCCCGAAGCGTTTCACGGAAGATCATCATGCGGCAGCAGGAGTCGAAGTCGGATGGGGCGGATGAGTTGGAAGCGCCGCCGATGTAGGCGATCTTTTTGTAACCGCATTTGATAATGTGGTCGAAGATCAGTTGGTTTGCATATACGGTGTTGTATCCTATATTGCAGTATCCGTCAATATAGTTGTCGACAAATACGATTTTTTTATTGAGCGTTGTAATAAATTCAAGAGTTTCGGGCGGAATTTCCGTAATGATCAGTCCGTCCAGTTCCGAAAGCTGCTTTTTGAGTCCGGGAGTCATATTATGCAGCTGGGAATAGCTTACGATCAGGGAAATAAACGCATTGTGAGATGCGCAGTAAGATTGGATCCCTCCCAGAATATCATTGAAATAAGGATCGGAGTAACTATAAGTAAGAGACATGATGCAGCCGATGTGGAGCTGACTTTTTTTTCCTGTATACTGATAATGAAGTTCCTCTGCTGTTTTCAGAACGCGTTCTCTTGTTTCCTGACTTGCCCGAAAATCGGGATCGTTAGAAAGAATTTTGGAAACAGTAGTAATGGAAACGTTTGCCGCTTTTGCGACTTCTCTAATTGTAGCCATAATATCCCTCCTTGTTTAGTAAACATAGTATCACAAAAAATAGAGAATGTAAACCTAAATTTTATGTAAATTATCAACAAAAAATAAAGTTTAGTAAACAAAATAGGTTAAAATAACTATAAAAACCAGACAAAAATAAAATAATTTGTTAAAATTACTTGAAAATAAATAAAACAAATATTATTATCTAGATAAACAAAGACAGATTGTTTAGTAAACGGAGGTGCAACATGAAAAAATTTACATTTATAGGAGCAGGATCTTTGGATTTTACAAAAGATCTTGTAAGAGACATTCTTACGTTCGAGGCATTTCGGGATGCGGAACTTATGTTGATGGACATTGATCCGAAACGTCTTGAATATGCGGTAAAAGGAGTACAGAAAATCGTAGATGCCGGAAAATATCCGGCAGTAGTAAAAGGAACGCAGGACCGGAAAGAAGCATTGAAAGATGCGGATGGCGTTCTGATCACGATTTTGCAGGGAGGTGTGGAAGTATGGCGTCATGATATCGAGATTCCGAAGAAATATAATGTAGATATTTGTGTAGGAGATACGCGTGGCCCGTCCGGTATTTTCCGTTTTTTGAGAACGGCTCCGGTGCTTCTCGATATTATAAGAGACTGTGAAGAGGTATGTCCGAACGCGGTAGTTCTCAATTATACGAATCCGATGGCAATGCTCGTAAGTTATCTGCAGTCGATGTCTGACATGAATATTACAGGATTATGTCACAGTGTTCAGGGAACGGCGGAAATGCTTGCAAAATGGATCGGAGCAGAAGAAAAGCAGGTTCGTTATACATGTGCAGGAATCAATCATCAGGCGTTTTATCTTGATTTTGAAGTGGATGGAAAAGATGCTTATCCGGATCTTTATAAAGCAATCGAAAGAGAAGAAGTGGCGGCTGAAGAACCTGTCAGAATCGAAATGTTCAAGAAGCTTGGATATTTTAATACAGAATCGTCGGGACATAATTCGGAATATGTGGCATGGTTTAGAAAACGTCCCGATCTGATCGAAAAATATTGTACTCACGGAACAGGATGGAATCCGGGAGCGTACGGATTTATATTGGATGAGTATTTAGGACGGGAAGATACATGGGAAAAGGAATATACGGACTGGCTTGAAAACGGAGAAGTCGATCTTGAAAGAGGAGAGGAATACGCTTCCAATATTTTCAACGCAGTGTTCGGCGATCACACACCTTACTTCTTTAACGGAAACCTGAAAAACCATGGTTATATTACAAATGTGAAACAAGGCGTATGTGTGGAAGTTCCGACAGTCGCAACAGAAGCGGGAATCGTTCCGATCAAACAGATCACGCTTCCGGATCATCTGGCAGTGCTTGTAAATAATTCGGCGCTGATCGAAGACCTTGCCGTGAAAGCTGCCATTGAAGGCGATCCGAACCTTGTATTCCAGGCTGTTTTGTATGATCCGCTTACAAGCGCGGTCTGCAGCATGGATGAAATCCTGAACATGGTTCAGGAGATGCTTGATAAAAATGCAGAGTATTTGAGTTACTTTAAGTCGTTAAAGATAAATATGGAGGTGCTTCATGAAAAAGAGAATCGTTAGTTTAATATTATGTGGGCTCATGGTATTTTCAGCGGCAGGATGTTCAGGCGGCGGAGAAAATAAAGCAGGAAAAGACGACGTTACACTGACAATGTGGACACATATCAATGAGCCGTGGAATGCGGCATATAAAGATGCGATCAAAGAGTTTGAATCGGAAAATGAAGGCGTTCGGATTAAACTTGAGACGTTCCCATATGATGAGTTTGAATCAAAAGTACAGACCGCTTTGATCGATGGTGAAGGCGGAGCGGATATTTATGAATTGTGGGGAGGCTGGGCATTAGATTTTACTCCTTACGGAACATTGATGGAACTGCCGGAGGAAATGGCAGAAAAAGTGAGAGAAGAAAATTACGAGCCGACATACGGAGCACTTGAGTATGAGGATAAAATGTATGGTATCCCGCTGGAATATAATATCGAGTACGGCGGAATGCTTGTGAACGATACATTGCTCAAGGCGAAGGGGCTTACTGTTCCGAAAACATGGGAAGAACTTCGTAAAACGGCAATCGAAGGAACAGAGCACGACGGCAATATTTTCCAGTGCAAAGGTTTTGATTTTGTGAACTGGGATTCTGTGCCATATTATTTCCTTGCCTTTATCCTTCAGCAGGATGCGGATTACATGACGGCGGACGGAAAATTCGACGTGACGACAGATGCGGCTAAGACAGCGTTTAATGAACTTGCGACAATGGTAACAGAAGATAAAGTTACAGATCTTGAAGGACTGACAGGCGGAGCGGATATGGAAGGTTATCAGCAGTTATATGCCGGACGCAACATGATCGTACCGCGCGGACCGTGGACGATCTCCGAAGGAGAACAGTCATTCGGATTAAAACTCGGCACAGATTTTGATTATGCAGCTATGCCGCAGTATGGAAACAATCAGAAATTTGCTTCGGAAAACGGATGGTCGCTGGCGGTAAGTTCCAGTTGTAAAGAACAGGAAATCGCTTTGAAATTCCTTGAATATCTGTATCAGGATGATGTTATGTTAGAGCATAACATACGCTGCACACAGATTCCGGCAAAGAAAAGTCTGGCTCAGAGCGAAGAGTACAAAAAAGAAGTTCCGTACGCGGACGTTCTTGTAGGAATTCTCGATCAGGGACAGTTTATCGGAAACTTTAACACGGATCGTCTGAAAGAAACAATCAACAATACGTTTGTTTCCTATTGTTCCGGGGAATACGGATCGTTGGACGAGGCGATGGAAGATATGAATACGAAACTGAATGGAATACTGGAATAAAATAAAAAGACTGCCGTAAAACGGCAGTCTGACTCACAAGGGGGTGCGTCATGAAAAATAAAAAATTTGTAGGGACGGTCATGGTACCGGCTATGCTGCATATGTTTGTATTTATCGTTATCCCGATCGTGATAGGTCTTGTGATTTCTTTCTTTAACTATAATCCACTCAGTTCAGACAATAAATTTATAGGACTGGAAAACTTTGTAAGGCTTGTTCAAGACGCGGATTTTCGTAAGGCGCTTTTAAATACGCTGTTATTCGTGCTCATCACGGTTACTTTGAATATCGGCATCGCGCTCGTTGTGGCGCAGATGATCTCATGGTTTAAATCAAATAAGGTGAGAAGTTTTTTCCGTATGGTATTTTTCCTGCCGTGTATTGCGCCTATGGTTGCAACATCCGTTGTATTTGCCCGTTCTATCTTCCCGACGACAACAGGATTTCTGAACGTGGCTCTGAACAAGATCGGGATCGACTCGATCAACTGGCTCGGAGATCCGAAAGTAGTGATGATCTCACTTATTATTTATACGATCTGGGTAGACGTCGGTTATAACGTGATCCTGTTTTCGGCAGGTATTGACGGAATTCCTTCTTATGTGTATGAGGCGGCAGATCTGGACGGAGCGAGCGAATGGGTAAAATTCCGCAAGATTACATGGCCTTTGCTCGGAAGAAGCTTTCAGTTTGTCATTGTACAGACGTTGATCTCACATTTTCAGATGTTTGCGCAGTTTGCAGTGCTCATTTTGAAAGACGGCCCTCAGAATTCAGGACTTGTTCTTTCAAGATATATATACAAGATGGCGTTTGAGTATAAAGACATGGGATATGCATCGGCTGTGTCGCTTGTTCTCTTTGTCATTATTATGACACTGTCATTGATCGAGCAGAAGAAGAGCGCGGTAGACTGGGAGTATTAGGAGGCATATTATGAAAATGTTAAAAGACAAAAAGAACAGAAAACTAAGGATTATTTCATTCGTGATTTTGTTTTTGGCAGCGATCGTGTTTCTTGCGCCGTATTTTTGGATGCTTTCCAATTCCTTTAAATCTACGAAAGAGATTTTGCTGGAGCCTACGAATATGCTGCCGAAGCAGTTTACGCTTGACGGATATGTGAAAGTGATTACAGATTCGCCGTTTTTCAGATGGATGGGAAATTCGCTTTTTGTAACGGTTATTGATACGCTTGTCGTTTTGTTTACGAGCTCTTTGATCGGATTTGTGCTGTCGAAATATAAATTCAAACTGAACAAATTTTTGTTTTATGTAATATTGATCACAATGATGATGCCGACGGCGGCAATGATGATCCCGAACTTTTTGCTTATATCAAAACTGGGATGGTATGATAAGATCATTTCTCTTGTTGTGCCTACGTTTGTAAATGCATTTGGAATTTTCCTGTGCAAACAGTTTATCGACGATATGCCGAAGGAACTTTTCGAGTGTGCGATGCTTGATAATGCGGGGCCGTTTACGATCTATCGAAAGATCGTGCTTCCGGGAATCCGCCCGGCGCTCGGAAGTCTGACGATCTTTACCTTTTTAGGATTGTGGAATGATTACCAGACGCCGTTGATCTATTTGAACAGCTCGGAAAATATGACTCTGCCTCTTGCAATGTCGTATTTTTCAACTCAGCATTTATCGGATCTTTCGGCGACGATGGCTGCCGCTTCCCTTATTATGATTCCTGCGTCGATCGTATTTATTATATTCCAGAAGCAGTTCATCAAAGGAATTACGATGACCGGAATGAAATAACGAAAAATGTGGAAAAGAAAAAGTTAAAAAAGCAAGAAGTATAAAGATAAAATGTAAATGCTAAGAACATAAAAAGAGGAAAACATAAAAAAGAGAATCAGAAGGGGTGATTCTGTATGGAATTGGAAAAATTTGATCCTGTCTGCGCCGCAGTGCTGAAAAAAACAGAAATTGAAAAACCGGCATATCCGGTGATAGATTTCCATATGCATATGGGAAAAATGCTGTTGGGCGAATCGTATGAAACAAAGTATGACACGAAGGAATATGTCCGGGAACTGCAAGATGCCGGCGTTGTATGCGCTGTGAATATGGATGGATATTTCGGAAAAGATCTGGAAAAGATGCAAAAGAAACAAGAAGGATTCGAGGAAATGTTTTTTAATTTTATGCAGCTTGATTTTTCTGCGTATGATGATCCTGATTTTTGCGATAAAACGAAAAAGGTAATAGAAGATTCCTGTATGCGCGGATGCCGGGGGATCAAATTATGGAAAGATCTTTCGCTGTGGGAGCGGGATAAATACGGCAGGCCGATCCGTACAGATGATCCTCGTTTTGATATCATCTATGATACGGCGGCGAAACTGCACATTCCGGTGCTGATGCATGTAGCTGATCCGGCGGCGTTTTTTACTCCGAAAAGTGAAAAAAATGAACGATGGGAAGAGCTTGATGTCTGTCCGGAATGGGATTTTTCAGATCATGAAAAGTATATGAGTTTTGAAGAACTTATGGAAATGCAAGAGAATACGGTACGCAGTCATCCGGAAACGACGTTTGTGATCGCTCATGTCGGAAGTTACGCGGAGAATCTGGAATGGGTAAGCGGGCAGCTGGAAAAATATCCGAATATGTATATAGATGTTGCGGCCCGGCTGGCGGAGCTGGGAAGAGTTCCGTACAGTGCGAAGAAGTTTTTTGTGAAGCATCAGGATCGGATCTTGTTCGGTACGGATTGTACGCCGCTTGGTATGGGATATCATAAGATTTATTATCGTTTCTTCGAGACAAAAGACGAGTATTTTCCGTATCAGCCCGAAGGAGAACTTCCGGGACAGGGAAGATGGGCAATCTACGGAATCGGACTGGAAGATGAGATCTTGAAAAAGATATATTATAAAAATGCATGTAAAGTTCTTTCTCTTGATGAAAACCGCTTTGTAGGAGGTGTGAGATGAGACGGTATTTAAGCGTTGATTGTGGCGGAACAAAGACGGCGTTTCTTTTGTGCCGTGAAACGGGAGAGCTGGAAGCTGCGTGTACGTTAGGCCCCGGCAACTATATGGTGAACGGAATCGATCATGTGCTGTCAGTATTAAAAGACGGTATTTTGCAGATCTGCTGTCAGGCGGCAATCGCGCAAAGTGAGATCACTCACAGTTTTATAGCTATCGCAGGGTTTAAAGATATACCGGCGGATGTGCCGGTGCTTACCCGCCTTGTACGGGAAACGTTTCCGAGGATGTCGATCACTCTCGGGAACGATACGGAAAATGCACTGGCAGGATCTCTTCTCGGAAAACAGGGAATCCATGTGATCGCCGGAACGGGATCGATCGGGCTTGGATTTGACAAGGACAGTTACTATGTGCGAAGCGGCGGATGGCATCATCTTTTCGGAGGGGATGAAGGAAGCGGTTATTGGATCGGATGTCAGTTGATCCGGCATTTTACAATGCAGGCGGACGGAAGAGAAGAAAAAACGATGATGTTTGATTATATTTTGGAAAAATACGGTCTTGCGTGTCCTGAAGAGATATTAAGGCTCGTTATTAATGAGTGGAAGGGAGAACGGGATAAGATCGCATCTATGTCAAAAGATGCATATGAACTTGCGGAACAGGGCGATTCTGCGGCGGCAGGCATTTTTAAAAGCGCGGCGCGCGAACTTGCGAAGATCGTAAAAGGCGTGTACAGAAACGGGAATTTTGATATACCGGTTTATGTGTCTTATTCCGGAGGTGTGTTCAAAGCGATGAAGTATATAAAAGAAACGCTGGAAGAAGAGCTGCGGGACGTATCGTGCGTTTTCACAGAGCCGTGTCTGCTCCCGTCGGCAGGCGGGATTATACTGGCGTGCAGAGCTGCGGGAAACGAAGTGAGTGAACAGATGATAGAAAATCTGCGTACGGCACAGCATATGCGGGTATAAAATTGATATGAAAAAATGAAAGAAAAGTATAAAAAATATATTGGAAATAAAGCCTTTTATATGATGGTCATGGCGATCGCCGTTCCGATCATGATCCAGAACGGACTTACAAATTTTGTGAACCTTTTGGACAATATTATGGTTGGAAGACTGGGAACAGAAGAGATGTCGGGTGTTTCGATCGTCAATCAGATCATATTTGTGTATAATTTATGTATTTTCGGCGGAACAGCAGGTGTGGGAATCTTTACCGCCCAATATTTCGGACAAAAAAATGATGAAGGGATACGCAGTACATTCCGATATAAGATTTGGTTGGCGCTGATAATTACTGTCGGCGCCGCTTTTCTTCTTCTGTTTTTCGGAAAGCAGCTGATTCTTTTGTATCTGATGGGAGAAAACGGAGGAAATGAAAAGCTGGCGCTGGAATATGGGATGACGTATCTTCGGATTATCTTATTGGATCTTCCGGCGTTTATGATCCTGCAGGTTTATGCCAGTACGATGCGTGAGTGCGGGGAAACAGTAGTGCCGATGAAGGCGGGAGCTGCGGCTGTGGCGGTCAATCTTATTTTCAATTATCTGCTGATATACGGAAAGTTCGGATTCCCCCGGCTGGGGGTGGCGGGAGCGGCTGTGGCAACGGTGCTTTCGCGTTATACGGAAACGGCGATCGTCGTAATATGGGCGCATACCCATGAGAAAGAAAATACATATATGACAGGACTTTATAAAACGTTGTCCGTGCCCCGGGATCATGTAAAAAAATATTTTATAAAGGGAACGCCGCTTTTGCTGAACGAAGCGTTATGGTCTTTCGGTATGGCGGTTTTGGCACAAAACTATTCTGTGCGCGGGCTGACGGTGATCGCGGCGATGAACATAGCGAATACGATCAATAACTTATTCAGCGTTGTGTTTGCGGCGATGGGAGAATCCGTGGCGATCATAGTCGGGCAGGCGCTTGGCTTCGGAGATATGAAAAGAGCGAGAGAGATCGACAATAAGATGATTGTATCCTGCGTTCTTATCAGTTTCGCAGTATCGGTTTTTATGTTTCTTTTCGCGCCGTTTTTCCCCCGGATTTATAATACGACGGAAGCTGTGCGAAAGGCGGCTATGGGACTTGTTTTGGCACAGGCGGTGTTTATTCCCCAGAATGCATTTCTCAACGCCGCTTATTTTACCCTTCGGGCAGGCGGGAAAACAGGTGTCACTTTTTTCTTTGACTGTGTATTCTTATGGTGCGTCAACATTCCGATCGTTTTTGTTTTATGCCGATATACCGGACTTGCCCCGTGGGCGGTCTACAGTGCGATGCAGATCGGGGAATGGCTGAAGTGTATTGCGGGCGCGGTAATGGTGAAAAAGGGAGTGTGGCTTGAGAACCTGACCGGTAAAGGGGAAGATGAAAAATATCTTCTGCGGGAAAATGAAGAAAAGCATTGACATTTCCGAGTGTACATTGTAAAGTCTTGTTTGTAACAAAACAGTTTAATAAAAATACTTTCTCTTATTCAGAGCAGTGGAGATACAAAGGATCTGAGAAGCTGCGGCAACCCCTGAACAGGAAGGTGCCAACCTGAGCGAGTCATCGAACAATAAGAGGATTGTTGTGATAGAGAGACAGTCCGCTTTTACGGGCTGTTTTTATTTGCGGCGGCGAGTCAAAGTCCGGGTCATCCGGGGATCTTGACGACTGCTTATGATCCGAAGCAGTCTGCCGCAGGCAGATATCTTTCTTGATCGTAAAGAAATAGAGAAAGTGAACGAAAGGAGAATGGTTATGGAGAGAGAAAAGATTTTATTTACTTCCGAGTCGGTTACGGAAGGACATCCGGACAAGATGTGCGATCAGATTTCGGACGCTATTTTGGATGAACTTATGAAGCAGGATCCGATGAGCCGTGTCGCATGTGAGACATGCTGTACGACAGGCGTCGTTATGGTGATGGGAGAGATCACGACGAAAGCTTATGTAGATATTCCGAAGATCGTACGTGACACGGTTCGTGAAATCGGCTATACAAGAGGAAAATACGGATTTGACGCCGATACATGCGGCGTGATCACAACGATTGACGAACAGTCGTCCGATATTGCGATGGGAGTGGATAAAGCGCTCGAAGCAAAAGAAAATAAAATGTCAGAAGACGATATTGAAGCCATCGGAGCAGGAGATCAGGGAATGATGTTCGGTTATGCGTCTGATGAAACAGAAGAATATATGCCGTATCCGGCGGCGATGGCGCATAAGCTTGCGCGCCGTCTGACAGAAGTAAGAAAGAACGGAACACTGCCGTATCTTCGCCCGGACGGGAAAACACAGGTAACTGTGGAATATGATGAAAACGGCGTTCCAAAGCGTTTGGATGCGGTTGTGCTTTCTACACAGCACGATCCTGAAGTGACGCAGGAGCGGATTCATGAAGATATTAAGAAATATGTATTCGATGAAGTGATTCCGGCAAATATGACAGATGATGAAACAAAGTTTTTCATTAATCCGACAGGACGTTTTGTGATCGGAGGACCTCATGGAGACAGCGGTTTGACAGGACGTAAAATCATTGTTGATACTTACGGAGGAATGGCGCGTCACGGCGGCGGAGCTTTCTCGGGAAAAGATTGTACAAAAGTGGATCGTTCCGCGGCATATGCGGCGCGTTATGCGGCGAAAAATATTGTTGCGGCAGGTCTTGCGAGACGATGCGAGATCCAGCTTTCTTATGCCATCGGCGTAGCGCAGCCGACGTCGGTATCCGTAGATACGTTCGGCACAGGGAAGGTTTCGGATACAAAGCTTGTGGAGATCATCCGTGAGAACTTTGATTTCCGTCCGGCGGGAATTATTAAAATGCTGGATCTGCGCAGACCGATCTATAAGCAGACCGCTGCGTACGGACATTTTGGAAGACTTGACGTTGAACTGCCGTGGGAAAAACTGGACAAAGCAGACGATCTGAAAAAATATCTTGAATCATAAAACAGATTTACCGGCGGGAAAGACCGGTATAGAAAAAGGATAGAAAACTAAGATGACGATTCGGCCGTCTTTTCGATACAGGGTAACGGATATCCATATCGAAGAGGCGGCTGATTTGTTTATAAAAAGTTTCGTTGAAGAAGGGGAGGGGTAACGGTATAATATATAATATCATGCAAAAGTGAGAATCTGTTTTAGGAGGAGCGCCTATGAAGCTTAGGACAAAATTGATCGTGGCATTTATGTCTGTTATGATTTTGCCGATGATCTTTTTGAATGTAGTGATGCATACGTTCGCGTCGCGGGAAGTAGGAGAACTTCAGCAGCTTTATATGATTGTCGTATTCATCACAACGACGCTGCTGATTTATTGGATCTACCGTTCGGTTTCTGTTCCGCTGGCGAAACTGCAGAAGGCGGCAAGAAATATCAAGGAAGGGAATCTTGATTTTGAGATCAGGCAGGAGTCGGATGATGAGATCGGACAACTCTGTCAGGATTTTGAGGAGATGAGGCTTAGGCTGAAGGCGAACGCGGAAGAGAAGGTTGCATTCGACCGGGAGAACAAGGAGCTGATCAGTAATATTTCCCACGATCTGAAAACACCGATCACGGCGATCAAAGGATATGTGGAAGGAATCATGGACGGGGTTGCGGATACCCCCGAAAGGATGGACAGATACATTAAGACAATATATAATAAAGCAAATGAGATGGATCTTTTAATCAACGAACTGACGCTTTATTCCAAGATCGACACGAATCGTATTCCGTATAATTTTACGACGATATCGGCGAAAGGGTATTTTGGAGACTGCGGGGAAGATCTGCATATGGAGCTTGAGTCGAAAGGAATCGAATTTACTTATTGCAATACGATGGAAGAAGACTGCAAGGTGATCGTTGATCCCGAGCAGCTTAGAAGGGTGATCAATAATATCGTATCGAATTCGTTGAAATATATGGACAAGCCGAACGGAAAAGTCACGATGGAAGTAAAAGATGTCGGCGATTTTATACAGGTTGAATTAGGCGACAACGGCAAAGGGATCGCCGCAAAAGACCTGCCGTACATTTTCGATCGCTTTTACAGGACGGATGCTTCCCGCAATTCATCGAAAGGCGGAAGCGGAATCGGTTTGTCGATCGTGAAGAAGATCGTGGAAGAACATGGAGGAAATATATGGGCGACCAGTGAAGAGGGCGCCGGAACAACAATGTATTTTGTAATCAGAAAATATCAGGAGGTATCTATTGATGAGTAAGCGTATTTTGATCGTAGAGGATGAAGAGAGTATTGCGGATCTTGAGAAAGATTATCTTGAACTGAGCAACTTTGAGGTGGAAGTGGCGAATGACGGAGATACAGGTCTGCAAAAAGGACTGGGCGGAGATTTTGACCTGATTATTCTTGATCTGATGCTCCCGGGAGTTGACGGTTTTGAAATATGCCGTCAGATCAGAGATCAGAAGAATACGCCGATTATTATGGTTTCTGCCAAAAAAGACGATATTGATAAAATCAGAGGTCTGGGCCTTGGAGCGGATGATTATATGACGAAGCCGTTTAGCCCGAGTGAGCTTGTGGCCCGCGTGAAAGCGCATCTTGCCAGATATGAACGGCTGATCAACAGCAATGCGGAGGAAAATGAAGTGATCGAGATCCGCGGATTGAAGATCGATACGACGGCGAGACGCGTATGGGTCGGAGGAGAAGAGCGGTCATTTACGACGAAAGAGTTCGATCTTCTTACATTTTTGGCGAGTCATCCGAATCATGTGTATACGAAAGAAGAGCTGTTTCGCGAGATCTGGGATATGGAGTCGATAGGAGATATCGCGACTGTGACAGTGCATATTAAGAAGATTCGGGAGAAAATCGAATATGACACGTCTCATCCACAGTATATCGAGACGATATGGGGAGTGGGATATCGCTTTAAAGTGTAATGGCATGACGAAAACACAGTTTGATTTTATATTTGTCATGAGAGAAAAGGGGTTTCGTTTTTCGGAACTCCTTTTCTATTGTAAATGAGAATAAATGCGTGTATCATATAGAAGTCAAAAGGGAAGCGGCATAATATGGAATATATATGCCGTGTATGGGGAAAACAGATTAAGATCATAGGGTGGTTTTTAGAAATGGAAAAGAAAAAAAAGAGTCCGAGGAGACTGAAGTTCAATACGGTGCAGACGGTTGTTATCGGATTTTTCGGGGTGATACTCGGGGGCGGAATACTTTTGAGCCTTCCGATCTGTAATCAGAAGCCGATCGAGTTTATAGACGCGCTTTTTACGTCTGTCAGCAGCGTATGCGTTACCGGCCTTGTGACGATTGTTCCGGCGGAACAGTTTACATTGCTAGGGAAAATTATTTTACTGCTTTTGATACAGGTCGGCGGACTTGGAGTGATCGCCTGCATGTCTGCGTTTTTCCTTTTATTGGGAAAAAAGATCAATATGAAAGGAAGAATCACGATCCAACAGGCATATGGACTGGATACGCTTTCAGGTCTTGTAAAGTTCGTGATCCGTATTTTAAAAGGAACGTTTTTGGTAGAGGGGATCGGCGCGGTACTTTTTTCGCTCCGGTTTATTCCTGAGTTTGGGTTTATAAAAGGCGTCGGTTACGCAATCTTTCATTCTGTTTCGGCATTTTGCAACGCGGGTATCGATATACTTGGAAGTACGAGCTTTATACAGTATTCAGGGTCGTGGCTTATTAATTTTACGACAATGTTTCTGATCGTTATGGGCGGACTTGGTTTTCCGGTATGGCATGACATTGCGATCAATATAAAAAAGATGACGGAAATCAAGAAAAGACCTTTAAAATGGCTGTTTACAAGACTTTGTCTGCAAAGTAAGATCGTTCTTACGATGACGGGACTTCTAATCCTGTGCGGCGCCGTCGGATTTTTCCTGCTGGAGTTTAACAACCCCGAAACAATGGGAGATATGAATCTTCTTGAGAAGATGACGGCATCTTTATTTCAGTCGGTGACGACAAGAACGGCGGGATTTGCGACAGTTCCGCAAGGAGACTTAAGAGAAAGTTCGAAGCTTTTGGGCTGTATGCTTATGTTCATCGGAGGATCTCCGGCGGGTACGGCAGGCGGCGTTAAGACAACGACGATCGCGATGCTTTTGCTGACGGTTCTCTGTGTACTGAAAAACAAAAGAGATACAGAGTGTTTTGCAAGAAAGATTGATAATAATATCGTCAGATCGGGAATTACGATCACAATGATCACTTTGATCTTCCTGATGTCGGGAATTACCGCACTGACAATCTTTGAACCCGGAATTGATTTCCTTGATCTTACTTATGAAGCGGCGTCCGCAATGGGAACGGTCGGACTGACGGCAGACCTTACTCCGATCCTGAGCAGGGGAAGTCATGTGATCCTTATGATCCTTATGTATGTCGGAAGGATAGGACCGCTTACTATGGCGCTTGCATTATCGGGAAGAAGCGATAAGATTTCTAAGTTCAGAGAACTTCCGGAAGAAAATGTGATGCTCGGCTAAGTGGGAGAGACAACGTAATGCTTGGATAATTGGGAAAGAAAATGCAATGCAGAGCATGAAGATGAGAATATGGACAGAGAAATAAAAAAGTAGAAATACAAAACCGGAAATGTAAAGACAGAAGCATTTAAAAGGAGGGAACATATTATGGATAAACAATTTGCGGTGTTGGGACTTGGAAGTTTCGGGTCAAGCGTTGCGCTTACATTGGAAAATATGGGATGCGATGTGCTCGTCGTAGACGAGTCTTACGAGAAAGTACAGGAAATATCCGACAAAGTTTCTTACGCGGTCAAAGCGGACGTGTCAGAGCCTGACGCGCTGCAGGCTCTCGGAGGACGTAATCTTGACGGAGTGGTAGTTGCCATTTCGGAAAGTTTAGAGGCAAGTATTATGGCGACGATGCTTTGCAAAGAAATGGGAATTCCTCTCGTCGTTGCAAAGGCGAAAGACAAACTTCAGGGCGCGATCCTGCAAAGAGTCGGAGCGGATCGTATCGTGTATCCTGAGATCGAGATGGGAAGCCGCGTGGCAAAAAGCCTCGTGTCGAAAGAATTTGTGGACTGGATCTCTCTTTCAAATGATTACAGTATGGTAGAGATCGTCGTGCCGCAAAACTGGGTAGGAAAGAGTCTTGTCGATCTCGGAGTCAGAGAGCGTCTGGGAATCAATGTCGTCGGTATTATCAAGAACGGAAAGATCGAAGTCGCGATCAATCCGCAGGAGCCGCTTCGGGAAAAAGAAATATTGATCGTGATCGGTTCTAACGATATTCTTGAGAAATTTGACATGAAAAACAGATAGAAAATGCAGGTGAGAAAATGATTACAAGTACATCGAATATACAAGTAAAAGAATTGCTTCGTTTGCAGAAAAAAAGCCGTGAGCGGGAGAAAGAGGGCGTATTTATCGTAGAAGGACCGCGCATGGCGGAAGAGATCCCACGGGAGCGCATTGTAAAACTGTATGTGTCGGAAAGTTTTCAGGCGAAATGCGTCAAAGAAAAAAACGATCGGTTTATTCAAGAGGCGGAAGTGATGTCGGATACGGTATTTGCGCATGTGTCGGACACGAAGACTCCGCAGGGAATCCTTGCCGTCGTACGCCGGATGGAGTATACGGCGGAAGATATTTTAGGGGAGACTCCACATGTGCTCGTTCTTGAAAATATTCAGGATCCGGGCAATCTCGGAACGATTTTCAGGACTGCAGAGGCGGCGGGGGCTACAGGCATTGTTTTGAGCAAAGACTGTGTAGATCTGTATAATCCGAAAGTGATCCGTTCTACGATGGGAGCGATTTTTCGGATTCCGTTTATTTATACGGATGATCTGAAAGGAACGATCGACGAACTGAAACGGGAAGGAATCACGGTTTATGCGGCGCATCTTAAAGGGGAAAACTCCTATGATATGGAAGATTACAAGACGGCATGCGCATTTCTTATCGGAAATGAAGGAAACGGTCTGACAGAAGAAACTGCGGCATGTGCGGATCGGAAAATACTGATCCCGATGGAAGGCGGCGCAGAGTCGCTGAATGCAGCGGTGGCTTCGGCAGTACTTATGTTTGAAGCGGGCAGACAAAGGCGGAACAAGAGAAAATAAGGCGGCGCGAGTCTGTAAATGATGATCAAAGTAAATGAAAACAAATGTGAATAATTGAAAGTAAATAAATACAGATAAAAAATAAATGAAAAGAGAGGATAAGACAATGGATTTAAAAGGAAGACATTTTTTGACACTGAAAGATTTTACACCGGAAGAGATCATTTATCTTTTGGACCTTGCCGCAGAATTAAAAGAAAAGAAGAAAAAAGGGATACTTGTCGATCATCACAGAGGGAAAAATGTGGCGCTGATCTTTGAAAAAGACAGTACGCGTACACGCAGTTCTTTTGAGATAGCGGCACATGATCTCGGAATGGGGACGACTTATATCGGAACGATGGGATCTCAGTTCGGGAAGAAAGAGAGCATCAAAGATACGGCAAGAGTACTTGGAAGAATGTATGAAGGAATCGAGTACAGAGGATTCGGACAGGAGATTGTCGAAGAGCTGGCTCAGTATGCGGGAGTACCTGTATGGAACGGATTGACAAACGAGTATCATCCGACACAGATGCTGGCAGATATGCTGACGATCCGTGAACATTTCGGGAAACTGAAAGGTCTGAAACTTGTATATATGGGAGATGCCCGTTATAATATGGGCAATTCGCTCATGATCGCCTGTGCAAAACTCGGACTTGATTTTGTGGCGTGTACGACAGAAGACTATTTCCCGAATGAGGAGCTTGTAGAGGAGTGCCGCGTATATGCAAAAGAATCAGGTTCTGAAATTACATTGACAAGCGATGTGAAAGAAGGAACAAAAGGCGCTGACGTCATCTATACAGACGTATGGGTATCTATGGGAGAACCTGACGAAGTGTGGGAGAAACGGATCAGAGAGCTGACTCCGTACAAAGTAACAAAAGAAGTGATGGAAAATGCAAAACCGGAAGCAATCTTTCTTCACTGCCTTCCGGCGTTTCATGATCTTGGAACGAAAGTCGGAAGAGAGATCGGCGAGCGTTTCGGAATCACAGATATGGAAGTGACGGACGAGGTATTTGAGTCTGAACAGTCGAAAGTGTTCGATGAGGCGGAAAACCGGATGCATACGATTAAAGCGGTTATGGATGCTACATTGAAGTAAAAAATAAGTAGAAAAGAAGATAAAAACAGAGAAGATACAAAGGCAAAAAGCAAGAAAGATAAAGACAACGAAAAGCTGAGAACGTAAAAAAGATAAAAAGTCGAGAGAATAAAAAGACGAAAACTTGAGAAGGCAAAAAGCCAAGAAAGTAAAATCAGAGAAGGCGAAAAGCAGATAAAATTATGAAAGCAGAGATTTTGAAAATGCTGCGGGAAGCAGACGGGTACATTTCGGGGCAGGAAATCTGTGAGAAGTTCAATGTGTCGCGCACTGCGGTCTGGAAGGTGATCCGCCGGCTTCAGGAAGACGGCTACGAGGTGGAAGCTGTGCGAAACAAAGGGTATCGCATGGTGGAAAGTCCCGACATTTTGACAAAAGAAGAAGTGGAAAGCTGTATGCATACGGAATGGGCGGGAAGAAATGTCGTATGTTATAAAGTGACGGATTCAACGAATCTGCGCATCAAGCAGATGGGAGATGAAGGCGCTTTAGCCGGAACGCTGGCTGTGGCGGAAGAGCAGACGGCGGGAAGAGGGCGCAGAGGACGTTCGTGGGAATCACCTGCCGGAGCGGGGATCTTTATGTCGGTTCTTTTAAGACCGAAGATCACGCCGGATAAAGCGTCTATGCTGACGATCGTGACGGCGTGCAGTACGGCGAAAGGAATAAAAAAATATTTTGAAAATGAGGGAGCTTCCTGTCCGGATATTCAGATTAAGTGGCCGAACGATCTCGTTGTCAACGGGAAAAAACTGGCAGGTATTCTCACGGAGATGAGTACGCAGATCGATTATATCAATTATGTGACCGTCGGGATCGGAATTAATGCAAACACAAAAAAGTTCCCGGAAGAATTAAAAGATCATGCAACATCGCTGTATCTTGAATGCGGACATATGGTGAAACGAGCGTCTGTCATTGCGTCGATCATGAAATGTTTTGAGGAAGATTACCGCCTGTTTCTTGAGACGGAAGATTTATCCGGACTGATGGAAACGTATATGTCGATGCTTGTCAACCGGGATCGGGACGTTCTTGTACTTGATCCAAGCGGAACATATAAGGCAAAGGCACTGGGGATCGATAAAAACGGAGAGTTGATCGTGAGAAGGGAAGACGGAACTTCGGAACATGTCTATGCCGGAGAAGTCTCGGTCAGAGGTGTGTACGGTTATGTATAAATGCATGTGCGGGATAAGAAATGCATGCATAGGATAAGCTGAGAGATATGGATGAGTATAGACGAACTAAATGCAGATTTTAAGTTCGGAAAAAAACAGGAAAAAGAGAGGTAATGTATGGAAGAAGAGGTTGTGCTTTGTGCGGCAAGCGCATATGAACAGAAATTTTATTTGAATCCTCAGTTTGAGTCGCTGCCGGAAGCAGTGCGTCAGGAACTGCAGATCATGTGCGTATTGTATACGGAAGATGTGGGAGGCATTCTCCTTGTCGTATATGATGAAGAAGGAAATCTCGAGTTAAAAGTAGAGCACGAAGAAAATGATTTTGCTTTTGATGAGATAGGAAGTGTGCTGAAGATCAAACAGCTTCAGCAGACGAAAAGAGAATTGTTTGAATCGCTTGAAACATTTTACAGGGTGTTTTATCTCGGAGAGGAGTAGGGTGTGGAATTTTTACAAAAGGTCATCCAACTGTATGCTGAGAGAAAAGAATGGTTTCTGGATTTGTTTGCGGCACATGTGGGGCTGGCTTTAACGGCGGCTGTGAGCGCGGGGATCATAGGACTTCTTTTAGGGATTTTTATTTCGGAACATAAAAAAGCGGCAGGTCCCGTTCTGACGATCGCAAATATCGGTTATACGATTCCGGCGATCTCACTTCTGGGAATGCTGATCCCGGTTTTGGGGATCGGAGATAAGACGGCGATAACCGCTCTTACGATTTACGGCATCATGCCGATGGTGCGAAATACGTATGCGGGAATTACCGGCGTCGGGGAAGAAGTAGTCGCGGCGGCGGAAGGAATGGGGAGCACGCGCTTCCAGATCATGACAAAAATCAAACTTCCACTGGCAGCGGGAGTCATCATAGCAGGCGTAAGAAATATGGTCGTTATGACAATCTCTGTGTCGGCGATCGCGTCGTTTATAGGAGCGGGAGGTCTTGGAGTAGCGATTTACAGAGGTATTACGATCTATGATTCGGCAATGACGTTTTGCGGTAGTTTTCTGATCGCGCTTCTGGCGATCGTAAGCGATCTTTTGCTCGGATTGCTGGAACGGAAAGTGAAAAAGAAAACAGGCATAAAAAACAGATAAAACAGGAAAACATAAATAAAAAAACATAAATAGAAAAATATAAATAGAAAAATATAAACAGAAAATCATAAAAGGACACTATGAATAAGGAGGCAAAAGATGAGATTAAAGAAGATCACGGCGCTTTTTCTGACCGGCGCGCTTATACTTTCGATGGCCGGATGCGCGGGAAACGGAAGCAAAGATAAGAAAGAAGGAAGTGCGGGAAACGAAGCTCAAGAACCGGTTAAGATCGCCACAAAGCCGATGACAGAGCAGTTTATCCTCGGAGAAATGTTGAAAAAGCTTATCGAGGAGAAGGCAGGTTATGAAGTAGAACTTACAAAAGGTATCGGCGGAGGAACGAGCAATATCCAGCCGGCAATGGAAAAGGGAGAGTTTGATCTCTATCCGGAATATACATCCAGCGGATGGATTCTTGTGCTCGGACATAAGGCAGGTGAAGTAAGCGATGATAAGATGCTTGCAAAACTTCAGGAAGAATACGAAGAAAAATTCGATATGACGTGGGTAGGGCTGTATGGTCAGAACAATACGTATGCCGTTGTCGTAAGAGAAGATACGGCAAAGAAATACAATCTTGAGACATGCTCGGATCTGGCGGCGGTTTCGGATCAGCTTGTTTTCGGAGGAAACCCGGATTATATCGAGAGAGCGGACGGTCTTCCGGGGATGTCTGCGGCGTATGGATTTCAGTTTAAAGAGATCAAAGATATTGATATCGGTTTGAAATATCAGGCGCTTAGAAACGGTGATATTGATGTGACGAACGGGTATACGACAGACGCTCAGATCAGTCAGGATGATGTGAGAGCGTTAAAAGACGATAAGTCTTATCAGGTAAATTATTTTTGTTCAACGGTTGTCCGCAAAGATGCGCTTGAAAAATATCCGAAGCTCAAAGAGACGTTAGAGCTGATGGACGGAATTCTTACAGATCAAAAAATGGCGGAACTGAATTATCAGGTTGAGGAAGAAGGACGTGACGAAGCGGAAGTGGCGGAAGAATTTTTAAAAACGTCCGGGTTACTGTAAAATATTTTCCGAAAACCGTGAGAACAGAACCGTTTGAAGAAACTTTCGAGAAGAAACAAAAAAGTACAGGGGAATGAATGCGTATGGAAATGATACGTCTGGAACATGTGACGAAAAGCTTTGGCAGATATAAAGCATTGGATGATGTGAGCATTGTTGTGGAAGAAGGCGAATTTTTGACGGTGATCGGCAGATCGGGATGTGGAAAGACGACGATGCTTCGGATGATAAACGGATTGCAAAAGCCGGATTCGGGAAAAGTATATGCGGCAGGGGAAGACGTAGGAGAGGCAGATTTGATCCGGCTTCGAAGAAAGATCGGCTACGTGATACAAAATAAAGGGCTTTTTCCTCATATGACTGTTGAAAAAAACATTATTTACGTTCCTGTTATAAGCGGACAGAAGGATAAACGGCAAAACCGGAAACTGGCGGAAGAATTGATCGGTCTGGTCGGTTTGGAGCGTGAGATGCTTGACCGTTATCCCGAAGAACTCTCCGGAGGTCAGCAGCAAAGAGTCGGGATCGCAAGGGCGCTTGCGTCCCGCCCGAAACTTCTTCTGATGGACGAGCCATTCGGGGCGCTGGATGAAATTACAAAGCGGGCTATGCAAAATGAACTTCTGGCATTACAGAAAAAATTAGGAATGACAGTCGTGTTTATTACGCATGATATCAGGGAAGCGATGAAATTGGGAGACCGGGTTCTTGTGATGGAGCAGGGAAAGATCGCGCAGTGCGATACGCCGGAAAATGTAAAGAAAAATCCGGCGGATGAATTTGTGAAAGAACTGATCGGATGAAAAAACTATGAAAAAACGTAATCTGACAAAAGGAAATGTGACGGCTGTAATGCTGCTGTTTGCCGTGCCGATGATCCTTGGAAACATCATGCAGCAATGTTACAATCTGGCAGATACATGGATTGTCGGGAGGTTTGTCGGCGCGGAAGCGCTGGCGGCTGTCGGAAGCGCATATACGCTTATGACGTTTTTAAATTCGATCCTGATCGGCATGTGTATGGGGAGCGGAGCGCTTTTTTCAATCTGTTATGGCCGAAGAGCGTTAAGAAAACTAAAAGAATATATTGTTTCATCGTTTGTGCTTATTTTTTCAGTGACAGTGATTTTGACGATTGTTTCATATGTGTGCCTTGATCCGATTCTCACGCTGATGCAGATTCCGGCGGATATTTACGGACTGATGCGCTCTTATATGGGGCTGATCCTCGCCGGATTGATCTTTGTTTTTCTCTATAATTATTTTGCGTTTCTGCTCCGTTCATCGGGAAATTCGGTGATTCCTCTGATTTTTCTCGGCGTCGGAACTGCGCTTAATATCGGACTGGATTTTTTCTTTGTCGCAAAACTCGGGCGCGGAGTGAAAGGGGCGGCTGAGGCAACGGTTCTTGCTCAGGCAGCGGCAGGACTTGGAATCGCATTATACGCTCTTGTGAAAGAACCGGAACTTAACATGAAGAAAATGAAAGAAGAGGGGATCGGTATAAGGGCAGATCTTTTGAAAGAGATCTTTTCTTATTCTGCATCGACGGGAATCCAGCAGTCTGTGATGAATTTCGGGATACTTATGGTTCAGGGACTTGTGAACAGTTTCGGAACATCGGTTATGGCGGCGTTCGCTGCAGGGGTAAAGATTGATACATTGGCATATATGCCGGCACAGGAATTCGGGAATGCATATTCGATATTTATCTCGCAGAATTATGGGGCGGATAAAAAAGAACGGATCAGAAAAGGAACAAAAAGCGCTGCCGTGACTGTCATAATGTTTTGCGCGGCGGCATCTGCGGCAGTCTTTTTCGGAGCAGAGTTTTTGATGGGGATTTTTATTGATCCGCAGAAAACACAGATCATTCAGATCGGAACAGGGTATTTGAAAACAGAGGGAGCGTGTTATTGCGGGATCGGAATCCTGTTTTTGCTCTACGGATATTTCCGGGCAGTGGAAAGACCGAAAGTTTCTCTTCTTCTTACGATCCTCTCACTTGGAACACGGGTTGTCCTTGCCTATGCATGTGCGCCGTTGTTCGGCGTTGGAGCGATCTGGACGGCGATACCGATCGGCTGGGCGATGGCGGATGCGGCAGGAATCATCCTGTTAAGACGCGGCGAGCGTACTAACAGGATGAATGAAATTATGTAATTGTCGTCTGTCAACGTATAAACTGTTTTCTGTAAGCGGTAGGAGTCATGCCGCATATTTTTCGGAAACATTGGGAAAAATAGCTTGAAGAAGAGAAGCCGCACTGTTTTGCAATCGCTGCCTGGTTCAGATCCGTTGAAGTAAGAAGTTCCTGACTTGTGAAGATCCGTTTCTGAGCAAGATAGTTCATAGGCGCGATCCCGTAAATTTCGGTAAATGTATGGGCAAAATAATATTTATTCAGATGGGTCAGCTCCGCAAGTGTGTCAAGAGTGATGTTTTCTCTGAAGTTAGAATCGATGAAGCGCTTTGCGTAACTGCATTCGCGGGTAATCTTTTTTGAGGAAGGAAGCATTTCTACGGGCGATCCGGTATGTCGTGAAAGTTGAATGATGAGAGCTTCGAGAAGATTTTGACAGATCGTCTCGTAGCTTTCTTTTTGTTCGTCCATCTCCCGGAGGATCGTATGAAAGTAGAAGTCGAGATTTTCGGAGAAATCTTCGCACTGTATATTTAAATATTCTTTGTCGTTATAAATAAGAAAGTTTAGTCCCTCCACGCCGAGGACAATGTATTCCAAGGGAGAATTTTTGTCTGAAACTTCCGTGTGGCGGATGCTCGGGTTGATGATGATCAGATTCTGTTTTCGGATCGGAAATGATTCTTCTTCTACAATGAAGCTTCCGCATCCGTTCAGTACGTAAAAAAGCTCGGAAAAATAATGGGTGTGCGGGTAGCTTTCCCAGTCTTGTTCGTACTTTGAATAACTGGAGTAGAGCAGGCGGTACGGCATTTGCGAAAATGTTGTTTCCTGATTAGAAGTGTTGAATGAATGTCGTATATTTCCCATAAATACAGCCTCCGTTGTTTATCTGGAATAGTTTAGAAATTTTGTTTTTAACTAAAAAAGTAAAAAATTAATGTGTTTATTATAGTGAATTCTTAAAAAAAAATCAAGGGAAAATGGATGTATTGTAGAAGCGGCGAAAAAAGAAATTATATATAATGCACAAAAAAATAAATATAAAAAAGTTTTTGTCGGAAAAACGCAAAAAAAGTCGGGGGAAATACAAAAAAGCAATATTTATAAAAAAAAGGACAAGAATGGGTATTGAAAAATTATCGGATTTCGTTTATTCTAAGACCAAGAGAAACAAATCGTTAAATAAAGGAGGACCAACGATTATGAAAAAGAAAAAACTGATCAGTCTGTTACTTGTTGCTTCTATGGCATTCAGCCTTGCAGCTTGTGGTTCATCAGGCGGAGACGACAAAGACGCTGACAAAGGTGGAGACGAAAAAACACTGAAGGTTGCAGCGGTAGAAACAGCTTACGGCGCAGACATGTGGAAAGAAGTTTGCTCAGCATTCGAGAAATCTCACGAAGGCGTTAAGGTTGAACTTACAATCGACAAAAAGCTCGAAGATGTAATCAACCCGCAGATGAAATCCGGCGAGTATCCGGACGTGATCTTAAGAGCTGTAGGAGCTGAATCGGGAATCACAGAGACATTCGTAAAAGACAACAACCTTGTTGATCTGACAGATGTTCTTGATATGACAGTACCGGGCGAAGAAGTAACTGTAGGAGACAAGATCCTTCCGGGATTCGTTGAGAATACAATTACAAATCCGTACGGAGACGGAAAAACATATCTGATGCCGATGTTCTACGGCCCATGCGGACTGTTCTACAATGCAGGACTGTTTGAGGAAAAAGGCTGGGATGTTCCGACTACATGGGATGAGATGTGGGCACTTGGCGACAAAGCGAAAGAAGAAGGAATCGCATTGTTTACATATCCGACAACAGGTTACTTTGACGCATTCTTCTATGCTTTGATGCATGAGACAATGGGAGACGATTTCTCTAAAGCGCTGACATATGAAGATGGTATCTGGGATACAGAAGGCGCTAAACAGGCATTTGACATTGTTGCAAAACTTGCTACATATACAGAAAAAACAACACCGGCTAATGCAAACGACAACGATTTCCGTAAGAACCAACAGCTTGTACTTGACAACAAAGCGCTGTTCATGCCGAACGGAAACTGGGTAATCGGCGAGATGGAAGATGCTCCGAAAGCAGACGGATTCGAGTGGGGATTCACAGCTCTTCCGGCTGTTAAAGAAGGCGGAGAGAGAGCTTCTTACACATTCTTCGAGCAGATCTGGATGCCGGCAGAAGCAAAAGAGCAGGATCTCGGAAAAGAATTTATCGCTTACCTGTACTCTGATGAAGCAGCTAAGATCTTCTTCGATAAAGGCGGAGCAGTTCAGCCGATCGAAGGAATGTCTGATATGATCACAGATGATAATACAAAACTGTATTACTCAATCTACGACACAGGCGCAGTTGCAGTTATGGATGCATTCGCAGCAACAGAGCCGATCGAAGGTCTTACAACACGTTCTACATTCTTTGATCCGGTTAACTCTCTTGTAACTGGAGACAAGACAGAGCAGGATTGGATCGATCAGATCAAAGCTGACAGTGCTAAATTCCATGAAGCGCTGAAATAAATAAAAAATAAATCACCGGAAATTTACCGGTTCTGATGACCGGAAGAATATCACAGGTGTAGGCGGGCGGTGAATCTGTTTTCACCGCCCGTTTTATCCTGACAGGAGATGAATTAATGAAAGCAAGAAAAGGAAAAGGGCTGTTTGTATTTTGCTGTCTTGCCCCGGCAGCGATATTGTTTATCGTATTTATGATCCTGCCTACGATCGATATTTTCCGTATGTCTATGTTTAAATGGGGTGGATATACAGATAATAAGACATTTGTAGGATTGGACAACTTTAAAATACTTTTCAAGAGTGACAAATTTTATCAGGCGTTCCAGAACTCGATTTTGCTGATCGTTCTTGTTACACTTGTAACATTTACATTTGCGCTTGTATTTGCTTATATTTTGTCACGGGAAAAAATTAAAGGAAAAACATTTTTCAGTGTTATTTTCTACATTCCGAACATTTTGTCGGTAGTAGTTATCAGTGCTATTTTCTCGGCAATCTATGATCCGAACCTTGGACTTTTGAACTCTTTTTTGAATCTGTTCAAAGGAGCGGAAAACCCGACGCTTTGGCTTGGAGATCAGAAGATAGTTATTTACAGTATTGTGATTGCACTTGTATGGCAGGCAATCGGTTACTATATGGTTATGTATATGGCAAGTATGGCAAACGTGCCGGAAAGCCTTTATGAGTCGGCGGCTTTGGAAGGCGCGGGAAAGATCAGACAGTTCTTTACGATCACAATTCCGCTGATCTGGACAAACATCAGAACAACACTTACATTCTTCGTTATCAGTACGATCAATATGAGTTTCCTGCTTGTAAAAGCAATGACAAACGGCGGACCGGACGGAGCGTCAAATGTATTCTTAAGTTATATGTATCAGGAAGCGTACACGAACTCTTCCTATGGATATGGTATGGCGATCGGTGTTATGGTATTCCTCTTCTCGTTTGCACTTGCGGGAATTCTGAATGTGGCAACAAAACGTCAGGAAATCGAATTTTAAGGGAAGGAGATCAAGATGGGAAAAACAAAAGTAAAAGAGTCAAAAAAACCATTGACACTTTCAAAAGTGGTAGTATATATCTTATTAATTCTCCTTGCGATCACAATTATCATTCCGGTCGGCTGGGTATTTGTTGCATCTGTTAAGCAGAATTCAGAGTTTTACGGAAGTCCGTGGGTACTTCCGGAGAAGATTTATTTCCAGAACTTTATCGATGCGTGGGAGAAGGCGAGCATGGGAACTTACATGCTCAACTCAGTGATCGTAACAGCGCTTGCATTGCTTTTGCTGATCGTGATCTCTCTTCCGGCGGCATATGTATTGTCCAGATTCAAGTTTAAAACGTCAAAATTCTGGAACGTACTTTTTATGGCAGGCCTGTTCATTAACGTAAGTTACATTGTTGTACCGATCTTCCTTATGCTCAATAACTGGGATAAAACGCTTCGTCAGCTCACAGGAGGTACGTTCTTTTTGAACAACCTGTTTGTGCTGGCTCTTGTGTATGCGTCTACGGCGCTTCCGTTTACGATCTATCTTTTGTCCGGATATTTCAGATCTTTGGCAAAAGATTTTGAAGAAGCCGCTTATGTAGACGGAGCAAGTTACTTTACAACGATGGTAAAGATTATTTTCCCGATGGCAAAACCGAGTATTGTTACGGTAATCTTGTTCAGTTTCCTGTCATTCTGGAATGAATACATTATTTCAATGACACTTCTGACAAAACCGGAACTGAAAACTCTGCCGGTAGGACTTATGAACTTGATGGCGGCGCAGAAATCTGCAGTTCAATACGGTCAGATGTATGCAGGTCTTGTTATCGTTATGCTGCCGACGTTGATTTTGTATATCTGTGTACAGAAGAAACTGACACAGGGTATGACACTCGGCGGATTGAAGGGGTAGGAGGTTGATATTATGGATGAAAGAACAAAACAGGTTTTAGTAGGAATCATTGTTGCTGTTATTTTTATCGCGTCTGTAGCCCTTATCATTATCGGTCAGAAAAATATCGGACCGCAGGGGCTTCTGACAATGCTTGCAGGACTTGCGGGTCTGATCGGACTTCTTGCTTTTTATAATCATAAATATAAATAGCAAAATATAACAGAAAACAGAAAAAGAAAACAGGAAAGAACAAAGAGGGTATAATTCATGGAAAATTCAAAAGGACTTGTGACCATCCCTACAGATCTCGACGTTGTTCCCGAGACTTTGGAACTGATGAAGCGCTGGGGAGCAGATGCGATCAGAGACTGTGACGGTACAGATTTTCCGGAGGCGCTCAAAGACGCAGACGCGGAAATTTATTCTACATATTATACGACAAGAAAAGACAATGAGTGGGCGAAGGCAAATCCGGAAGAGATACAGCAGATGTATCTTATGACGCCGTTTTATACGGCTGATTCCGAGAGTCTGTCGATTGAGATCATGAAAGGTCTTTATCCTGACATGCTCAGTCCGAATACACGGGATGACATTAAGCGTTGGTGGGAGGTTGTAGACCGCACGACAGGAAAAGTCGTTCCGACAGACGAGTGGGATTATAATGAAGAGGAAGGAAAGGTTACGATCAAGGCAGTTCCGTTCCATGAGTATACTGTGAGCTTCCTCGCCTATATCATGTGGGATCCGGTGCATATGTACAATGCCGTAACAAATGACTGGAAAGATGTAGAGCATCAGATCACCTTTGATGTCCGTCAGCCGAAGACACATGAGTATACATTGAAACGTCTGAGAAAATTTATTGAGGATCATCCGTATGTAAACGTACTTCGTTTTACAACATTTTTCCATCAGTTTACACTTGTATTTGACGAGCTTGCCCGTGAGAAATATGTAGACTGGTACGGATATTCGGCGTCGGTAAGTCCGTATATCTTAAAACAGTTTGAAGAAGAAGTGGGATATCCGTTCCGCGCGGAATATATTATCGATCAGGGATATTACAATAATCAGTATCGTGTTCCGAGCAAAGAATTTCAGGATTTTCAGGCGTTCCAGAGAAGAGAAGTTGCCAAGATCGTAAAAGAGATGACAGAGATCACGCACGAATGTGGTAAAAAAGCAATGATGTTCCTCGGAGATCACTGGATCGGAACAGAGCCGTTTATGGAAGAGTTTAAAACACTTGGTATTGACGCTGTTGTAGGAAGCGTAGGAAACGGTTCGACGCTTCGTCTGATCAGTGATATCGAAGGAGTGAAATATACAGAAGGACGTCTGTTGCCGTACTTCTTCCCGGATGTGTTCAACGAGAACGGAGATCCGGTCAAAGAAGCAAAATATAACTGGGTGACAGCAAGAAGAGCAATCCTTAGAAAACCGATCGATCGTATCGGATACGGCGGTTATCTTAAACTTGCGCTTCAGTTCCCGGAATTCCTTGATTATGTAGAGCAGGTATGCAACGAGTTCCGTACGCTTTATGCAAATGTAAAAGGAACGACACCGTACTGCGTGAAGAAAGTCGCAGTGCTTAACTGCTGGGGCAAGATGAGAGCATGGGGATGCCATATGGTACATCATGCACTGTATCAGAAACAGAACTATTCATATGCAGGAATCATCGAGTCGCTGTCAGGAGCGCCGTTTGACGTTGTATTTATCAACTTCCAGGATATTCTGGATAATCCGGCGATCCTTGACGATATCGATGTGATCATCAATGTCGGGGATGCAGATACGGCGCATACAGGAGGAGAATGGTGGGAAAACCCGAAGATCATCGAAGCGATCCGCGGATTCGTTTACAACGGCGGAGGAATTATCGGTGTCGGCGAACCTTCCGGTCATCAGTATCAGGGACATTTCTTCCAGCTTGCTAACGTATTCGGTGTAGAGGAAGAAACGGGCTTCACACTCGGATACGACAAATACAACTGGGATGAGCATGAACACTTCATTTTGGAAGATTCTGAAGAAGTAGATTTCGGAGAAGGCAAGAAGAATATTTATGCTCTTCCGAGTGCAACGATCCTTGTGCAGAAAGAAAAAGAAGTACAGATGGCAGTAAACGAATTCGGAAAAGGACGCGCTGTTTATATCAGCGGACTTCCGTACAGCTTCGAGAACAGCCGTGTACTTTACCGTGCAGTGCTTTGGAGCACACACAGCGAAGATGAGCTGAACAGATGGTTCAGTACAAATTATAATGTAGATGTACATGCTTATCCGAAGAACAACAAATACTGTGTTGTAAATAATACGGATGAGCCGCAGCAGACAACGATCTACCGCGGAGACGGAAGCAGCTTTGAGCTTGCTCTTGAGCCGAACCAGATCATCTGGTATGAGATCGCGTAATGTCTGGATCGTATCGTGCAGGCAGTGTTCTGCCGATTCATTTGCGGTCGTTTTGTTGGGGAACAGACGACAGCAGAAAAGTTTGTGAAAAAGAAAATAGAATGAATGAAAAAATATTACGGTTCATATGTATATATGAGCCGTAATATGATATTGGAGGAAAGCAATGGCGAAACGTGAGAAAAATCCGGCATCGGATAAAACGGGAAACGACACAGGCGTCTCGTTGCTTGTGCTCGGTATTGTGAGCGTTATTTTCGCACTTTGGATTCCGATCGTCGGGATCGTTCTGGGGACTGTATCGCTTGTAAGAGTGCGGAAAAGAAATGATCTGTCAGGAACAGTCATGGCAAAGGCAGGAAAAGTCTTAAGCATCGCGGGAATATGTATAGCCGTTGTAAACTGGATTCTGGCAATCGTCCTTACATTTATGACGTTAGCATAAGCATGATAAGAATAGCATAGGAAAGAGGAGCAGACAGGAGAAATGTTAGCATACACATATGAAGAAAACGGAAAGTTTGTTTTGAAAGAGAAAGAAAAACCAACGCTGCAAAGTGAGGACGACGCGATCGTACGTGTGACTTTGGCAAGTATTTGTTCCAGCGATCTCCATATCAAACACGGCGCCGTTCCGAGAGCAGTTCCGGGGATAACGGTCGGTCATGAGATGGTCGGGATCGTGGAAGAGACAGGAAGGCGTGTGACAAAGGTAAAACCCGAAGATCGTGTCACTGTAAACGTCGAAACATTTTGCGGGGAATGTTTTTTCTGTAAAAATGGGTTTGTGAATAATTGTACGGATCAAAACGGCGGCTGGGCGCTCGGATGCCGGATCGACGGCGGGCAGGCGGAATATGTCCGTGTTCCTTATGCCGAGCAGGGGTTAAATAAGATTCCGGATTCGGTGACGGATGAAGCCGCTCTTTTTGTAGGAGACGTCCTCGCAACCGGGTTTTGGGCGGCGCGGATTTCAGAGATCGGAGAAGAGGATACGGTCGTCATTATCGGAGGAGGACCTACGGGAATTTGTACGCTTTTGTGCGTGATGCTTAAGAATCCCGCAAAGATTATTTTATGTGAAGTAGATCCGGAGAGGATCGCATTTGTAAAGGAACATTATCCGGACGTACTTGTCGTGAATCCGAAAGAGACGGATGCAGAACGATTCGTGAAAGAAAACAGCAGGCATAACGGGGCGGATCGAGTTTTGGAAGTGGCGGGAAGCTCGGATACATTTGAACTTGCATGGAAGGTCGCGCGCCCGAATGCGATTGTCACAGTCGTGGCGCTCTATGAAGAAAACCAGACGCTTCCGCTTCCGCAAATGTACGGGAAAAATCTTATTTTCAAAACAGGAGGCGTAGACGGATGTGACTGCGATGAGATATTGAAACTGATCGAGCAGGGATGTATCGACACAACGCCGCTTATCACACATACATTTCCGCTGGAAGAAATAGAACAGGCATATGATATTTTTGAAAATAGAAAAGATAATGTGATCAAGATCGCAGTCAGTCACATTTAATTGTGATCATCGTAATGTAATCACTTCGGTCTTTGATAGACATTTCATTTAGTCCTTCTTCGTATGCATACCCTGTAAGCGTCAGATTGTGTTTGCGGGCATAATAAAGGATCGAGCGGTAGATTTCGGGAAGTTTTCCCCAGTCACCGATGCAAAAAGCGCGCAGATATGTTCCGGCAGGCAGGATTTCATCATATACGTCAGAAGTTTGCGGGCAGTATGCAAAGAAGGAGTGATAGCTGTTAAAACTGTTTTTTTGGATATCTTCTATGGAAATACAGCTTCCGAAATTGTCATAAAGATGAAATAATTTTTTCAGGCGGAGAGAGAACTCCGCGGCGATGGAAAAATCGTCTTCGTCGTATTCTCCCGAAATAGGGGATGAGAAGATGATCTTTCTCTCGGGCAGCGTACAGCGTTCGATCGTTCCGTGCTGCGAATACATTCCTATTTTTAATCTCTCTGCTTTTTGTTCTAAAAAAGCCTGTGCAGATAAAAGCTGTTCGATGGACTCGTCGATCAGCTTTTTCTTTTTTGTCATCATCTCTGTAAAAGATTCGTCGGAAGGGCGGGATGAGTAATCTTTGATCTCGTCTATGGACAGACCGATCTTGCGCAATGTAAGGATCAGTTCTAACTCTGTAAATTGAAAGCATGTATAGTAGTGGTATCCGTTCTCTCCGATAATTTCGGGGCGGAACAGCCCGATTTCATTGTAATAGTGCAGCGTGCGTTTGTTGACTCCGGTCAGTTTTGCAAATTCCCCGGAAGAATATAAATAATTTTTTCGATTCATAAAAAACTCCTTGACTGTACAGTTACTGTACATTATATGATACATGATGAAAAGAAGAAAATCAATGATAAAGCGCAGAAAGGAGATCGGGATGGAGTTTATATGTGCCGAGGAGAAACAGTGGAAAGAGATAAAAACAATTTATATGGAAGCATTTCCGAAGCGGGAGAGAAAACCATATTTTGCACTGCGGCATTCCGTAAAAACGAAAAAAGCGGTTGTTATGGCAGCAACCGAAGGTGAACAGGTGTTGGGATTTATCGTCCTTATTCCATATAAAGATATGGTAATGGCAGATTATCTGGCAGTGTCATCTAAAGTTCGCAGCAGAGGAACCGGAAGTTATATTATGCAGAATGTGTGCAGGCAGTACAAAGATAAAAAAATTGTTCTTCTGATCGAGCGCCTTGATGATAAGGCAGAGAACAAAGAACAGAGGATTGCCCGCAGAAAATTTTATTTGAAAAACGGATTTACGTCGTCTGATATTTTTATAACGGGAGCAAGCGGGGAAATGGAGATTATGAATTTCGGAGAAAAGGTTTCGGAAGAAGCGTATATAGATCTGCAGAAATATGCGCTTGGAACGGTGATGTTCAGATTGTCCAAGATCAAAGTGGCAGAGAAAACGCCGCATAAGAAAAGAGAGGAGGCTGACCAGGGATGAAAACAATATTTTCAAAAGTAAAGTTAAGGCCGGGTCAGATCGTTCAGTTGTTTTTGCTTGTATTGCTGTCGGCAGTAGGGCAGATGCTTTTACCGTCGTTTTTGGCACAGATGATCAGCCATGGCGTGGCGGAAGGAGAAAACCGTATTGTCTGGATGTATGCCGTGATCATGGCGGGAGTAACATTGTTTTCCTGCGTGATCAGTTTTCTCTCTGTTAAGATTGCATCTTATATTTCTACAGATTTTGCGGCACAGCTTAGAACTCAGGTCTTTTCTAAAGTGCAGGAGTTCTCGGCGGCAGAGATGGATCGGTTCGGAACAGCGAGTCTTGTCACAAGAAGCACTTCGGATATTACGAATGTACAGAACTTTTTGACATTGCTGCTTAGAGTCGGATTGCTTGCGCCTATGATGGCTGCGGCAGGACTAGTGTTTTCCGCAGCTACGGGAGGAGAAGTCAGTTCGGTTCTTCTTGTCGCGATACCGGTTCTTCTGACTGTATTGACGATCATCATGGTACTGGCATCGAAGTATTCGATCCGTCTGAGAAAAAAGCTCGATCAGATCAACAGATTGTTTTTGGAATCGTTGGAAGGAGTACGCGTGATCCGCGCGTTTAATAAGCAGAAGACAGAAAATGCACGTTTTGAAGAGGCAAATGAAGATTATGCGATGACGGCAATGGCAGCAGGGCGGATCACAAGCCTTCTGATACCCGCTATCAGTGTGATCTTCGGAGTGACGACGGCGGCTGTATTGGGCATGGGCGCATATTATGTAAGTACAGGCGCTATGGAAGTAGGTTCTTTAGTGGCAAACAGCCAGTATATCAGTATGGTACTTACATCTGTGATGATGCTGTCTCTTGTCATTATGATGTTTCCTACAAGTTATGCATGTGCGAAACGAATCGCGGAAGTTTTGCAGACAGACAGCTCGATACGGGGTGGAAAGTTTCAGATGGAAAATCGTCCGGTGCGCGGAACGGTTGAGTTTCGTCATGTGACATTCGCTTATCCGGGAGCGGATGAGCCGATCCTGAAAGATATTAGTTTTGAATCCCGTTCGGGAGAAGTTACGGCGATCATCGGAGGAACGGGACGGGGAAAATCAAGTATATTAAAACTGATCCCCAGACTTTATGATCCGATGTTCGGAAAAGTGCTGATCGACGGAGTGAACGCGAAAGAATACCGCACGGAAGATCTTCGTTCTTTGATCGGATACGTACCGCAGAAAAATGTTCTTTTCTCGGGAGATATTGCAGATAATCTTAATTTCGGAAATGAAAACGGAACGGAAGAAGACTGGAAACAGGCGGCAAAGACTGCCTGTGCGGATGAGTTTATCTGTAAGAAGAAAGAAGGATATCACGATTCGGTCGCCCAGGGCGGCACGAACTTATCCGGCGGGCAGCGTCAGCGTATGGCGATAGCGAGAGCGATGATGAAAAAACCGGAAATTTATGTGTTTGACGATAGTTTTTCTGCTTTAGATATGAAGACTGACCGTCAGCTCCGTCAGAATCTGAAGGAAAGCATCGAAGATGCAACGGTCATCATGGTAGCGCAAAGGATTAGCACAGTTCTTGACGCAGACCGGATATTAGTAGTTGACGACGGGCAGATCGTAGGAAACGGAACGCACAGGGAATTGTTGGATACTTGTCCGCTTTATCGGGAAATTGCAGAGATTCAGTTAGGAAAGGAGGCGCTTTGATATGAAAAATACGACAATATTTAAGAGGCTGCTGGGCTATTTAAAAGCGTACAGACTTCGGTTATTTTTTGTACTGCTTTCAGCAGTTATCAGCACTGCCTTTATGGTTCTTGCTCCGTTTCTTGTAGGAAAGGTGACGACGACGTTGTTTGCAAGTATTGCCGATAAAGTTTTTTACTGGGAAACGATCATCTGGCTTTTGGCGGCGTTGGTAGCGTTATATTTTGTATCACAGTTGTTTTCCTTTTTGCAGGGATTCGGTATGGCAAAGATCACTGCAAATGTGATGCAGACGATCCGCAGGGAAATCGATGAGAAAATGCATCGGCTGAAACTGAATTATTATGACGTTCATACACACGGAGATATTCTCAGTGTAATTACAAACGATGTAGATACGATCAACAATACGATCAGTCAGAACTTAACTTCGATCGTAACACAGGTTACGACTGCCATCGGCGTACTTATTATGATGCTGATGATCAGCCCGAAGCTGTCTTTGATCCCGATTGTTATGGTGCCTCTTTCTCTATTGAGCGCCGCAGGAGTGATGAAAGCGAGCGAAAAGTATTATGGAGAACAGCAGGAGCTTCTCGGTAAGCTGAACGGATATGTAGAAGAGATGTATAACGGACAGTCCGTTGTGCAGACGTTTAATTATCAGGAACGTGCGAAAAAGAAATTTTCTCAGTTGAATGACGCGCTTAAAAACAGTTCAAGAAAAGCGGAGACAACAGCAGGGGCGATCAGTCCGATTACAACTCTTGTGAATGATCTTGGGTATGTTCTTTGCGCCGCTTTAGGATGTCTCTGGGCGATCGCCGGAAAGATCGCAGTCGGAAACGTACAGGCTATGTTGGAGTATACATGGCGTTTTGCAGAGCCGTTTTCCGCAATCGCCGGAATGGTAGGAAGTTTCGGAGCGGCAGCGGCAGCAGGAAACCGTATTTTCGGACTGCTTGACGCAGAAGAGGAAATTCCGGATTCAGACCAGTGCATCGTACCTGATGACCGCAGCGGTCGCGTTACATTTGAAAATGTGACGTTCGGATATACGCCGGATCATCTTTTGATGAACGGGATCGATTTGACGGTAGAACCGGGGCAGAAAGTTGCGGTAGTAGGACCTACCGGAGCGGGAAAAACAACGCTGATCAATCTTTTGATGCGCTTTTATGAGGTAAATAACGGATCGATCAAAGTGGACGGAACTAAGATCACGGATATGCCAAGGGAAGAACTGCGCGACAGATTCGGTATGGTTCTTCAGGATACATGGCTGTTTGAAGGAACGATCGGAGAGAATATCGGATATGCCGAGGATAATATGAAGAAAGAGAAAATAGTAGAAGCCGCGAAATCGGCATGCGCCCACAGTTTCATCAAAACACTCCCGGGCGGATACGATATGACGCTTAGTAAAGGAGCGGAGAACATTTCGCAGGGAGAACGCCAGCTTCTGACGATCGCAAGAGCGATCGCTTCCGATCCTGAGATCATGATCTTAGACGAGGCGACAAGTAACGTAGATACCCATACGGAAGTTCTTATTCAAAAAGCGATGGCAGAACTGATGAAAGGACGCACAAGTTTTGTGATCGCCCACAGACTTTCTACGATCCGTGACGCAGATATGATCCTTTATATGGAAGACGGAGATATCAAAGAAGTCGGAAATCATGAAGAACTGATGAAAAAGAACGGGAAATATGCGGCTCTTTATATGAGTCAGTTTGCGTAACCGGATTATAGAAATTTTACAGCGGGGCAAAGGAACTGAAATAGAGGGGAAAGATGCACTATTCGTAAAATACTGGAAATTCGTTGTTTTTTGTAAAAAACGCTTGCAGAAAGTAAAAAAAGAAAGTATATTATCAAATGGGAAAAATAGTGTAACAGAATAATAACCGGAGTCTTGCGTGATCTATTCCACAACTCTCCGGTTATATTTATGTAAAGGTATATTTTGTAAGGAGGGAAAGCATGAAGATGCAGAAGAACAAGAAACTTGTGCAAGCTGCTGCGGTAGGACTTTCAGTCTGTGTGCTAGCAGGAGGCGGTCTGTTCGTATGGAATATGTACGGCAAAAATGCAGAAGAAAATGAAAAGCAGATCGTATCAGATGAAGTTGCGGAAATTGAAAGCTTGAATTCACGCGACAATGTTGTAGATTTGGAGGAGCTTTTCGAGGGAGAAAAGGCGTCGGGAAAAGAAGATGTGACGAGCGAGAAAACGGAGAAGAAAGAAGATTCTTCGACGAAGTCAGGCTCTTCTCAAAAGTCGGATTCTTCTAAGCAATCAGGCGGGGCAAAAAAACCGGAGTCATCAAAAGATACAGATACATCAAAGAAGCCGGATAAGAAACCATCCAAACCGGACGAGAAGCCATCAAAACCGGATGAACAACCGTCAGAACCGGATGACAAGCCGTCTGTGCCGGATGAGAAGCCGTCCGTACCGGATGAGAAACCGTCCGTACCGGATGAGAAACCGTCCGTACCGGATGAACAACCGTCAACCCCGCAGAAACCGGCATTGCCGCAGGTGAATGAACCGGGGTGGATCACAGGTATATATTAAGGAAGGAATATGAGAGGGATGAATCAAAAGAGAAAGAGATTAGGGTTATGGATACTTTTTCTGGCGGCGCTGCTTTTGACGCAGTTCACCGTTCCGGTTAAGGCATCCGAGCCGCAGATACAAGATGTAAACATACAGATGGTTGGAGGGCAGATTCGTACGATCGATCCGATGGGGCTGCGAATGGTTGCCTGCATCAAGAAATCATATATTCAAGAGTTGGAAAAAAGCGGAGCGACGGTAAGTTATGGAATCGTACTGCTTCCGAAAAAGTATTTGACAGAAGGTCAGGCATTGACGCTTGACGGCAAGTACCTTTATAACGGCTCGGTCTATAAGCCGGCAAAAGTACCGGCAGTAAAGAAATTTTCAGAAGACAATGATAGGATTTACTTTACAGCCGTTTTGGCAAATCTGCCGAAAGAAAGATATAAAAATGATTACGCGGCGAGAGCTTATGCAGAAATCACGAGAACTGTGACAGAAGACGACGGAAAGAAAAAAACAACGACAGAAGTTGTATACAGTGAGAGTGAAATCGACCGTCAGGTATATCGGATTGCAGAAGAGGCTGTAAACGGAACTACAGAGACGGAAGAGACAAAACAGTGGCTTCAAGATAACATTCTCGCTCCGGTAGATAAACCGGAAGAACTGCCGGAAGAAGAAAAAAAGATCTCGTTTCGTCTTGGAAAAGTGTCCGGTGTGACACTGTACCATAAGACAACGTCAGAAGCCGGAGTGGAAACTGTAGAAGAAGTATCACAGTTTAATCTTACAGAATTTAAAAAAGAAGATTATCTTGTGAAAGTTGAGATGGAAGATCAGCCTGAGATATTTGCGGTAATTACGGAAGTGATCGCACCGCAGACAGAAACAGGAAAAGTAAGTTTTAAACTTGACAGAAAAGATTATACTACTTCTCAGGCAGGACAAACGATCGAAGGCGCGGTTGTAGAGTTTGGTACGAAGTCTAACGATAAAGTATCTACAAAATATATTACGATGCAGTCGCTGATCGATCAAATGAAGGCAAATCCAGGCGGAACTTATACTCTGGAGCATGATATAGACGCAAGTATGGTTCAGGGAGATGATTACCTTGTTCCGACATTTAGCGGTACGTTTAACGGAAATGGATATAAGATCAAAGGTCTGACAACAACTCTGTTCGGAACGGTTTCTGGAGGTAAGGTACAAAATGTTAAACTTGAAAATGTTTCCATTACAAAAGTAAACAGTTATAAAGATGCAGGTGGTGGAACAATAGCGAATAAAGCTCAGAAAGATGCTGTGATCGAGAACGTACATGTAAGTGGAAGTTTGAAAAGTACAAACAGCCGAGAACTTCTCGGAGGTCTTGTAGGGCGTATGGATTATGCGAAAGTAAGTAAATGCTCTGCTAATCTGGAGATTACAGGATCTTTCAATACGACGGGCGGACTAATCGGTCAAATGTCCAATCAAAATGAAGGTCCTAATATTGTAGAAAATTCATATGCTGTTGGATCAATTCGAGGAAATAGAACGAATGGGGCGCTTGGCGGACTGATCGGATGGCATAACTGTAAAACAAACTTTTCAGTAACAAATTGTTATGCCGCTATCAATATGGAACTGACTGGAACCAACAGACAGCCAGGAGGATTCATCGGATATATAGGAGAGGCTGATGCGACAGGTGTACTAAAGAGCAATGTTTCATACAGTACCGGAAATGCAGGATATAAGTTTGATGGATCAACTGAAACTATCAAATATACTACGGCACAGATTGAAAATCTTTATAGTTTAAGAGAAAGCAGACTGAAAAGAGAGAGTAGTCGTACCGGAAATACGAATCTGACTCAGATCACAGATGTTACAGTGGATAAACTTTCACAAAAAGAGTTTTACACGAACATGGGCTGGAGTGAAGACGTTTGGGATTTTGCTCCTCTGAAAGAAGGAAAAACTCCAATCCTTAGAAACAATGACTCAAATATGACGACAATGCTCCAGACAAAGGAAATCGCATCGGCAGCCGACCTGAAGAATATTAAAAATGATTTGTCAGGTGTGTATGTTCTGACTACAGATATCGATATATCGGAATCAGCGTCGGGAACAGCGGTTATCCCGGGAATATTTAAAGGAACATTAAAAGGAAACGGCCATCAGATCATCGGTCAGAAGATTCCGTTGTTCGATACGTTAGATGGAGCGACGATTGAAAACGTGAAGCTTGTACAAGGCGAGATCAATCAGAAGGGAACAGATAAAGTTGCGGCTCTGGCAAAAACTTCACAGGCAGACACTCTTATCAAAGACGTATATGTCAGAGATATGAGCGTTACGGGACAAAGTAATGTAGCAGGTCTTGTTGCAAGTATGAATAAGACAACTGTAGAAGAATGTTCTGTCAACGCCACAGTAAACGGAAAACGTGCAGGTGGATTTGCGGCAGAGATTTTAGGAGATTCAGTCGTTAAAAACAGTTATGCAAGAAGAACGGCGGATAAAGAGACATTCGCAGCAACTGAAGGCGACCTGCAGGGCGGATTTGCGGCTGTCATTAAAAAGTCAGAGCTGATCAATAACTTCAGTGAGCTTACATTAAGTCAAAAGGCAGAGGAAAAACCGGAAGAGATACCGAAAAAATCATCTGAAAAAGCGGCGAAAACGGCATGTATGGTCGGTAATTTCGTTGCAGAAAGCGGAGTAGGATCAGAAGCGGTTACAAAAGCAGAGCACAATATTTCCTTTGGTCCGAAGGAATATTCTTTTGCAGGAAACAGTACGGCGGAAAATGTTTTAACGAACTATACAGAGAACTACGAGTATACAGGAAGCGTTTCAAATGATGAGGGAACTCAAACTCCTGAACATACAGGAAAAATCGATAAAGCGACAGCAGCGCAGATTACAAATAAAACCTTCTATATAGATACACTTAAATGGGATGAGAAGATCTGGTATCTGGATGATGTGGCAGGTGGAAAAAGACCTCGTTTAAAGGCAGAAGGTGATGTTTACGGAGCTGAGGAAGAAGATACTTCAAAAGGAGAGGGCTCGGAAGGAGATTCAAACAACGCGCCTTCGGAAGAAGTAGTTTACATACAGGCGCCGGTACAGGATGAAGAAACGGAAGAGCCGCAGATGGCAGGAGAGACTCCGACAGAAGTGATCAGTTTTATCGCGCAGAAAAATGCAGAAGAGATTGCGGCTATGGACAGTCTGGAATCTGTAAAGGATTATCAGGCAGATCGAAAACTGATTTATGAAAACTTGCGGTTGTTTATGCCGTTCTATACATATGAACAGATCGTCAAAGACGGAAATAAGGTTGATCCGTCGCATGTATTAAATAAAAAGACGGTGCTTGCGGTCTATCCGATGGATGACCGTGGCAACAGAATTGTGGCATTATCCGATAAGACAGTTCAGGATATAAAAAAGATCCGTATTCAGTTTACAGATGAAACAACACCGTTGATCTATAATATTACATATATTGATACAAGGGAAAATATTGCTTCGTACAAAGTAGCGCAGATCCCTGTTCACTTTAACTTTAGAAACTATGTTGTCAGTACGACAACAACGCAGTTTAATAAACTATTGACTGCGGCAAAGGGATATGATTTTGACGGAGATATTGAAACGAGAGTTTCTCAAAAAGACAGCGCTTCTGTATTGTCGGTATACCGGAAAAATTATAACAATGTTGTCAAATCAGAGATGGAGCAGGTGCTTATTTCCATGGCGGCATCAAATCCGCAGTATCCGGTAAATACTACAAATAAAGCAGCAGAACTGATGGTAGAGGAAAATCTTATCGCAAATGGATATCTGAAGGACTTCCTCTATGCGTATAACTATATAGACCGTTGGTACGATTTTCAGATCGGCGGTATTAATATAAGAGACGTTGTGCTTTTTGACAACTCGATCTTAAAATCGGGCAAATCTCCGCGCAATCTTGTGGCAGAGATCGTACAGCTTAGCAGCAGCGGGGGACGTCAGGGAAATAGTACGCCGTCCTTCTACATCAACCGGATCTCACAGTATACGGGAATTTCAAACGTCGCTTCTTTCGTAGAATATTTTATGACTGCATACGCAGGATACACGGATGTAAACGACTGGATCATTGATAATTTCCAGGGCGGATTCATCGTAGAAGCAAGAGCGAATAATCCGAAGATCGATTCCAGATTATGGAGAATACTGAAAAACAATACGGTACAGAGAAACAACGAGCTGATCCTTCCGGTATTGTCTTATAAGACATCGAAGAACTTGTATCTGGCATCGTTCCCGACATCTCTTGTATATGGAAACTTGCAGATTTACAACGGATATCAGAATACAGATGAGTGGAGACAGCAGAAGAAGCAGCAGGTGATCAATCAGATCAATGATTTCAAGACAAGCTATGATAACTTCGTGGACGTTGCAGAAAACGGAGCACAGTCAATTAATAAAAGTAAATTCCTGATCGTCGATTCCTCTGCAAATAAAGATCACAGTCAGGATGTATTTCAGGAATTTTACAAACCGCTGCAGACGATGTGGAAGAGCAACAACGGAGCGGTAGCCGTAATATTCGGAAATCCGAATTATGATTACATTTATTATAACAGCTCTAACTTTATCGGAGATCTGACCGTCTTAAACCATGAGATGGGTCATGTGACAGATATGTGGATCTGGATGGAGAATAAAGGAAAACGTCCGGGACGTAACGGAGAGGACTATTCTAACGGATATGCGAACCAGGCAAACGTCGATTACAACATGAACTTTATGAAGACGTATGCAAGAGACGGCTCGATGGTGACAAACCTGACTCCGGACAGAATCAATACACAGGAAGAATTTAAAAGCTATTACAAAGAAGTGTTCGAGACGATCTATACGTTGGATTATCTTCAGGGCAAAGCGTACCTGGAGTTGACGCCCGCACAGCAGTCGGCGATCACATCGCAGCACAGATATGGAACGACGAACAATTACCAGAGTCGGAATCAGTCAAACAGTACATGGAGAACGATCGGCGCCGCCGAGCTTGAGAATATGAATCTTAAGACGTTGGACGATCTTTGGGATAATCAGCTGACGATCAGACCGGGACATCGGTTCGATCTTAGAAGTATGAACGATGTCGGCGTGAATAATCTCGGGGCATATCAGATCGACAGAGTGTGCTATGCAAGCTGGTACGTGCCTTACGTTGACGGAGGAACGCCGAATGCCCAGACATTTAGAAGAAACGGATACGAACTCGGCGGACTGTACGGATACAGCGACGGTCTTGTAGAGTATTTAAGTAACCGTACACAGACAGGAGATCTTGCATATTTCAAAAAGAAAATGCAGGATGAGAATTTCTCCTTTGAAACATACAGAAAGAATAAAAATAAAGAGATCGAAGAAAAGATCAAAAAGCAGAAAGAACAGGGCAACGCATATTTTGACGAGGAAGCGCTGATCGAATATTTGAAACAAAATATGATCAATTACGGAAATGGTATTAACTCCGGCGTTTCAACCGGAAACAATACGCTCAACAATATTAAAGAATCAAGAGAAAACGTATTCCGTTATCTGCAAAGAATTACGGATGAGTTCAGAAGTCCGGTTTACGCAGATACGGCAGAGTCAAGACATGCGGTAACGATTTCCACAGGGCAGGAGCTGATCGAGAAGATAAACGAGAACCCGAACGGATTTTATGTTCTTGAAAAGGACATTTCTATGGCGGACATTAATCTGACAGGAGAAGTTTATATTGACAAGACGTTTATCGGAAAACTGCAGGGGAACGGTCATAAGATTACAGACGCGCAAGGACCGCTCTTTGCAAAGATCGCCAACTCTTACGTTTCCGATCTTACGATCGTAAATAAAGAAGGCGAGACAAAGGACTGGTTCGGAAAGACAAAACAGTATACGATCATTGTCAATGAGCAGAAAAAAGAAACCGTTCAGGAAATTAAGACTTTAGAAGAATTAAAAACAGTCGGACAGAACAAATATACAAAATATGTGCTGAAAAACGATATTGACGCGTCATCCGTAACGACAGAGACGGCGGTTGTCAAAGGCATCTTCAAAGGAGAGTTCGACGGAGGCGGATTCACGATCAAAGGACTGAAAAAACCATTGTTTGAAAAAGTTCAGGAAGGAACAGTCCGCAACTTGAAGATCGAAAATGCAGAGATCAACAGTACAGAAGAAAGCAGCAAAAACGCAGTTATCACAAAAGAATCAAACCACGCTGTCTTTGAAAGCCTGAACCTGGCGGATATCAAAGTCAGCGGAGTGAGCTACAATGCGGTAGTGACAGGATATGATTATACAAGCTCTGTTTTCTCGAAAATACAGATCCGCAATGCGCAGATTACAGGTACGAAAAATTATAACGCCGTTTTGGCAGGCCGCGCATCCGGGTCGCAGATTCAGGATGTCTCTGTAATCGGAAGCAGTGTTGCACTTAGCGGAACAGACTGCGGCGGATTCATCGGAGAAGGCAAAAACGTGACGATCAGTCGCGTGTACAGCGATGCGGATATGACCGTTAATACATACACAGACGATAAGAACCGTACGCAGAGCGCCGGATTCATCGGCAATCTTACAGGCAAGAGCAGCGTAGAATATGTATTTGCGGCAGGAAAAGTAGACAATAAAACAAGCGAACAGCTTTATAACTTCATCGGTACGCCGGACGCGCTGAAAACGATGGTGAAAAACAGTTTTGTTATCCAAAACGCAGGCGGAGTATCGAATATCACAGACGGCGTAGGACAGGAGATCTTGCGTGAAGTAACGTCTCAAGAGGCGGCAACGTCAGATTTCTACAAAACATCAATGACTCTGAACGAAGAGACATGGAACTTGAGTTTAGTTCCGATGAAAGGTTATCCGGAACTGAAAGGAATGGAGAAGCGAGAGGTCATCTCCGTAAAAACGGCGGAGGACTTCATGAAGATGAAAGACTTCCCGACTCAGGAATACCGTCTGAAAGCAGACATCGATCTGTCAGGAACAGAACAGACAGGAAGCGTGATACCGGAATTTTCCGGTGTGCTCGACGGAGAGAATCATAAGATCACCGGTCTGAAAGCGCCGCTGTTCGGTCAGTTAAGCGGTACGGTGTCGAATGTAGCCATTGATGCAGGTGCGATTGAAATCGGAAACAGCGTAGATACGACTGTCGGTATATTTGCGAATACGATGACAAACGCAACTGTTGAAAAAGTCATGATCGCAAACGGAAGCATCAGCAGTACAGCAGGAAAAGCGGCGGGATTCGCAGGAACTGTGACAGACTCAACTGTGAAAAATATTTTCATTCAAGGAAGAGTAAATGCAGTTTCGACAGCGTCCGGTTTCGCAGAAACGTCCCACCATTCGGTTATGGAAAATATCTATGCAAACATAGACGTAAACGGGGCAGACGGCGCAGGATTCCTTGTGAACAGTACAGGTGAAAATAGTTACAAAAATATCTGTTCAATAGGAAACGTCGCAGAAAACATGTATAAACTGGCAAAAACAGACATCACGTTTACAAATGCTTATGAGTTGTCGGCAGCAGACGGAATCAGCTCTGCGGCAGAAGCAAACGGCGTGAAAACGATCGGAAAAGAAGTGTGGACGAAAGCGTTCTATACAGAAACACTTAAGCTAGATATATCCGTATGGGATGTAGAGAATGCAGAGACGAACGGATATCCGTTGTTGAAAGAGTTCAATGTGAACTTATCTCCGATGACTGTGGAAATTCAAAAACCGCAGGATATCCGGAAGCTGAACAAACTGCCGGAAGGAAGATTTACGATCACGGCAGATCTGGATTTCACAGAGTACGGCGCGGCAGAAATTACAGAAAACATTGCGGAAAACAGCATAGAAAACAACGCAGATATAAACGCGGCTGACAGCGTGGAAAACAGCGCGGAAAATCATGCGGAAGAAACAGCGCAGGCAGGAACGTGCCTTGTGACAGAGACGTTTACAGGAAGTATAAACGGAGGCGGCCACAAAGTAAGCGGCATGAAGAGCGCGATGTTCAAACAGCTTTCAGGAAAAGTAGAAAACCTTGAATTTAGAAATATTCTTGTGGATAATGAAACAGCAGGAGCAAATGTGCTTGCGGAAACGACGCACAATGCAAATGTGAAAAACGTACATTTCAACGGAATTACACTGCGAGGCGCAGGGTACACAGGTATGATTGGAAAAGATACAGGATCGACATTTAGTCAGATCAGTGTACAGAACGCAGACGTGACGACAAGAGCCGATTATGCAGGTGTGTTCGCGGCAAATGCGGCAGGAACTCAAATTTTCGATGTGCTGATCACAGATACAGAAGTGGCAACGTCGAACGCTTATGTGGGAGGATTCATAGGAAACGCTGAGAGAATCACCGCACAGAAAGTATTCGCAGATGCAGAGCTGGATATTCCGTATACTGTTTCCCCGCAAAATACGGCGGCGTTTATCGGTCAGGCATCGGAAGACAGCAAGATTCAATATAGTACGGCGGCAGGCGGCGTCTATCCGGAAGATCCGTCGTCAACAAGATATAAGCTGACGCATATGGATAACAGCTCTAATCTGAATGAACTAAAGGCATTTACAAATTGCTTTATTAACACAGATACGCCGGGATACGACAGCATAGCAAACGATCCGAAAGGTGTGACGCACGAAGCGCTTTGCGGTACAGAGTTCTATACAAATGAGATGCGCTTGTCTCAGGACGTATGGGATCTGTCGGATGTGGCAGGAACAGGAACGCCAAGCTTGAAGACGATGCCGGAAGAAGACGTGAGAGCGCCGGAGACAGCGCCGACGCCGGAAGAAGAAATACCTATGCAGGAAACAGCTCCGGAAGGATATACAGAGATCCGAACGGCAGAAGAACTGCTCGCGATCCGAGACAGTTCGGATAAATATATTTTAATGAGCTCGATTTCACTTTACGATGCAGAGCCGCAGGACGGCTCATTTCTCGGCGACTTCAAAGGAGAACTGAACGGAAACGGACTGACGATCCGAGAAGTTTACGGAGCGCCGTTGTTTAACACATTGTCAGGAAAAGTTGAAAATCTGAAACTGACAGACGTTAAAGTAGAAGCTTGGAGTCAGAACCAAGGAGCAAATGCATTTGCGAAAACATTAAGCGGCGCGACAGTTTCAAAAGTAGCGCTCAAAAACATCCTCGTCGCAGGAGGTAATAATACAGGAGCGCTTGCAGGAACAGCACAGAATTCAACCGTAAGCGAAGTGTGGGCGGAAGGATTAAATGTCAATCCGTATGGACCGATACATGGACAGAATGATGCGATGGTTGGCGGCTTGATTGCCAAATTGAAAGGTGGATGCCATATCAGCGACAGCTATGTCGGCGGCGAGATAACTGTAAATGGCGAGACACAGGGCGGTGTATTCGGATATAATAGTAATATGGATAATGGACCTGAAAATACAGTGAAACAAGTTGTTTCTAACATGAAGACAAAAGCAATTTCCGGTCAGACAGACGGAGCAGGATTCATAGGAATGATTGGATATGATTATTCGTGGAGCACATGGATGAAAAACAGCATTGCAATCGGTGAAGCGGGAGTAAGCAGTGATCATGGAAGTGTCGGTCAGGCTTATCGTTTTGCGACAAAAGGGAACTCAGAATCGCCGATAAGATTTGGTTTGCAGAACTGTTATGAAGCGAATGTCAGTGGAAGAAGCAGTGTAGTTTCAGGTTACTTGGATGAGACGGGTAGGTATAAAGAAACATCGTTCTATCAGGATACTCTGAAATTCGACAGCTCAAAATGGAACTTTACATCTGTTGAGAAAAAAGGCCATCCGACATTAAGCTGGGTAGCAGACGCAGAACCGCTTCCGCCATTGCCGGAAGGTTCGGCAGTAACGACACATAAACAGTTGAAGACAGAAGTGCCGCAAGGATATACGGCAATCCGTACTCCGGCAGACTTTATGAAGATCGCAGAGAATCCGAGCGGAAAATACATTTTGATGAATAATATTTCACTGGAGCAGGTAAAACTCGCAGAAGGTCAGACGTCCTATATTATGAAGCGCTTTGAAGGAGAACTGGATGGCAATAATCAGGTGATCCACGGGTTAAGAGCATCGCTGTTTGATTCCATCAGCGGAACGTCAAGCAAAAAAGCAGTCGTGAAAAATCTGCGTGTGCAGAATGTATTTGTGAATGCAGGGTACAAGGATATTTTTGATTGGCAAGGAAAACCAGTACTTGCAGAGGCAAACGGACTCGCACGTGAAGTTAGCAACGGAAGGTTAGAAACTATATATATGAACTGCGTGAAGCTAAACGGCGGAGGAAATACAGGCGCTTTGGGTGGTTTGGTAAATGAAACCTATATCGGAAAAGTTTGGTTGGAAGGAATTGATATCAACAGTGGACTTAGCGAAGAAGAACTTGGAAGATTTAATCTTGTCGGAGGAGCAGTCGGAAGTTTATCAGGTTATAATTCCAAATTTGAAGATTCCTACGTAGAAGGTAAGATTATTATGGATAATAATCAGCAGGGTGGAGTTGCCGGACAAGTAAAAGCGGCAGTTGTGAGAAATGTGATAAGTAATGTGGAAGCGAGATCCAATAAACCGGATTCGTGGACAGAAAAAAGCGGATTTGTAGGAGATGTTAATACAAGTCTCCAATATGATAATCGTTGGTATCTTGACAGATGTATTTCCATAGGAAATTCAGGAAACAATTATAAGTTTTTAGGCAAAGATCTTAAGGCTGTTACAAAAAATAATTTGAATTTATGTTATGAAGTTACAGGAAAAACAGGAAGGTCTAACGTTACAGATGCAACGAGTCAAAGCGGTACACTGCTGACAATAGATAATATCAATAATGTAGAGTTGTATCGTGATACGCTTTCTTTTAATGACAATACGGCACAGGCAGATCCGAATGCATGGGATTTCAGTTCTGTTGCGGAAAAAGGCTATCCGACGTTAACATGGCTCTTGACATATGACGGCGCAGCGGCTACTATGGTAGAGCAGACACCTGTACAAGACCAGGAGCAGGAAGCAGCGCAGGATGAAAATCTTGCTGAAGCGGAAGTAAACTTACCGGAGCAGGATGAATATTTAAAAGAAGACTAAAAGATATATAGAAAAGAAGATGAGGAGGTATGGAAGTGAAAGAAAAATACGAAACTCCGATGATGGAGATGATCGAATTCAACAGAGAAGAAGTAGTTACTATGTCGGGTAATGGAGGTACTGAACCCCAACAAGGTGATAATTTTACAGATGATAGTATAATGGGAAGTTGGGGAGAGTAATTAGTCTGATATGAAACATTAAGAGATCCCCGGCAGGCGTTGTCAGCAGGCGCGCCTGCCGGGGGCTTTTCTGCCTTTTACTGTCTTTTGTCAGGGAAAAGCGTTTGAGAAAATAGTTGACAAAAGCAGTAACTTTGATACAATTTGACTATGGGAATGAAGTTCTCCCTTAGTGATGAAACTAAAACCGCTGATTTGGCTGATGACTTCTGCATTTTGACGCAGGAATTATCAGCTTTTTTATTCTATAGGAAATTTGCATTTTCCATAGAATAAAACTCTTCCGAAGAATGCACACGCCGCAATAAGGAAGTTTACCGCTTTGCGGCGTTTCGGAGGTGGCAAAGCGTCAAAGTGTTCATGAGTGAGGAGAGGCGGTGGCGAAGTGGACTTCTTTATTTTATTCCGGTTTGTCAGAGAAGGAGGATGGGTTATGCTGATCAGTATTGCCATGATGTTTTTAGTCGGTATGTCTATGGGGTGGATCTGTAAAAAGATTCATCTGCCGAGTTTGTTCGGAATGATTGTAACGGGAATTGTACTTGGGCCATATGTGTTGGACGTGATCGACGCTTCTATTTTGAATATTTCATCGGATCTAAGAAGGATCGCTCTTATTATTATTTTAATGAGAGCGGGATTGTCATTAGATCTTAATGATCTGAAAAAGGTGGGACGTCCTGCTGTTTTAATGTGTTTTGTTCCGGCATGTTTTGAAATAGGAGGAATGGTCTTATTAGCGCCTAAGCTGCTTGGAATTTCGATTTTGGATGCCGCTATTATGGGAACGGTCATTGCCGCGGTTTCTCCGGCAGTTATTGTGCCGAAAATGTTGAAACTGATGGAGGAAGGATACGGTGTAAAGAAGAGCATCCCTCAGATGATTCTTGCAGGAGCATCGGTTGACGATGTGTTTGTGATCGTAATGTTTACGGCATTTACAGGATTAGCGCAGGGCGATCAAGTTTCGGCAGTGGACTTTATCAATATTCCGATTTCGATTGCAGTCGGAGCTTTAGCAGGATTTCTTATCGGATTTCTCTCTGCAGAATATTTTAAAAAGATTCATATAAGAGATACTTCAAAAGTTATTATTCTTGTGTGTGTTTCCTTTTTGTTAGTTACATTTGAAGATGAATTTGCATCTGTCATTCCATTCGCATCTTTAATCGCGGTTATGACAATGGGAATTGCTTTGCAGCAGAAGAGAAAAAACGTGGCGAAGCGATTGTCGGCAAAATTCAATAAACTTTGGGTCGGCGCAGAAGTGATGCTTTTCGTACTTGTCGGAGCAACTGTGGATATCCGGTATGCAGTGTCGGCGGGAGTTGTATCTATTGTTTTGATTTTTGCGGTTTTGGTATTTCGGATGTTGGGAGTATTCTTATGTTTGCTGAAAACGAAGCTTACAATGAAAGAACGGATGTTTTGCGTGATCGCGTATATGCCGAAAGCCACTGTTCAGGCAGCTATCGGCGGCGTACCGCTTGCGATGGGATTGTCCTGCGGTAATATTGTGCTGACGGTTGCGGTAACTGCGATTTTGATTACAGCACCGCTGGGGGCATTTCTGATTGAAGCGACTTATAAAAAATGGTTAGGACGACAGACAGAGATCCTAAGTAGATGATATAAAGGAAATAACAGTTCAATACATACCTCTGCAGCTTGCGGCATACATTGTAAAAACGATGTTTACAGGGGAATATTTTGAAAGATTATATCGAAGAAAGAGCCGTTGAGATTGCAGCTTATATTATAGATAATAATGCAACGGTGCGGCAGACAGCAAAACAGTTTGGGATCAGTAAAAGTACGGTACATAAAGATGTAACCGAACGACTCATACAGATCAACCCGGCTTTAGCAAAAGAGGCGCGAAAGGTATTGGATACGAATAAGTCAGAACGTCATATTCGGGGAGGGATGGCTACGCGGGAAAAATATTTGCACAAAATGTTATCTGAATAGAAGTGAAAGTTCTTTACAAATCGAGTCAGAGCCGAATATACTAGAAAGATACAGTAAGGTACGAATTAGCAGTAAGAGATAAACGCGAAGGTTTATATTTAGGCGGAGGTGACGAATGAGGATCGTAATAGTTGACAGCGAAGAGACATCCAGAGAAGTCATTAAACAAGCTATAAACACAGTGGTTGAGACACATAAAATAAAATCAGGGTGCAAAATTGTCGGGGAAGCGGCAGACGGACGGAAAGGGTGCGAGATAATCGTGAAAGAACGCCCGGATCTTATTATCATGGATCTTGAACTGCCGGGGAAAAACGGTTTGCCACTTTTGAAAAAGATACGGTCTGAGCAAATTCACAGCAGAGTGCTTGTAATTACAAAAGATAATGATTTTGACAGGACAAGACAGGCAATTAGTTTTGGAGTGGACGAATATTTGCTGAAACCGGTGAAAAAAGTGCAAATTGCAAAAGCGCTGCAGATGATTGAGGACAAGTTGGCGGGAGAACTTGTGATAGAAACAGCTCTTTCCGTAGAAAATATTTTTATGGCATGTTTAAACGGACAGATCCACAGAGATGAGATTGTTGACGGAATTACACACGAAAAGTATGGATTTACGCTTGCCGATCGCGGAAACCTGTTTGTGGTATGGCTTGGAAACGGCTATATGGAGCAGAGGGAGATGACGCAAAAAATATTAGAAAAACTTGGACAGAATCAAGAATTTTCGGTTTGTGTGCTTCCTATTGATGAATGGCATCTTTTTACTGTGATCATATATGGACCGGAGAAAAAAACAATACGGTATCCTTTTTTCAAAAATGAGGTAGTGTCACGATTAAGCGGAATGATCCGAGGGGAACTGGTCTGTTTGTGGGAGGATGTGCAGCATTTAGAAATGTTGAATGTATCACTTAAAAATCTACGGATGATACGGGAGTGGAATCTTTTCTTTGACAGAGGAGATCTGATCAGACGCGAGGATGTAGAATCTATGGAAATCGTTCCTCTTAAATATCCGGCAGAACTGGAGAACAGGCTGCGCCGGTCGGCAGTTATTTCCAATCGAAAAGAAATCATAAAGTGTTATTATACGTTGTATGATCTGTGTAAACGCGACCCGCATAGTCCGAGTCAGATAAAAGAAGTTTTGATTCGTTTTAACATGGCTGTTTTGAACGCATATAAGCTGAAAAGAGAAATTCATTCGGAACTGCAGGTGCAAAAAAGCATGCAGGATATTGCGAAGGCGATGAGTTGGGGAGAAATTCGCGCCGCGGTAGAATTATTTTTCAGGACACTGAATTTTCAGGCAGAGGAAGAAAACGAAAATGCCAATTTAAGTCCGCTGATTCAAAAAGCGCTGCAGATGGTAAAAAAGGAATACGATCAGGGGATTACCTTGGAAGAAATGGCAGATAAATTATTTGTATCAGAAGAATATTTGAGCAGTCAGTTTAAAAAAGAAATCGGGGTAGGCTTTAAAGAAATGGTTCGTACATTACAAATAGAACGAATCAAAGAACTGCTTACCAACACGAAACTGAAATTGAATCAGATTGCGGAATTGGCAGGATATTCAGATGCAAAATACATGAGCAGAGTATTCAAAGATGAAGTGGGCGTACTGCCAAGTGAATTCCGTAAATCGGCGCATTGCTGATACGATAAATGCATTAAAAAAGTACTCTTTTATAAAGAAATTCACCCTTTTAACTTTGGAAAAATATGATAATATGAGGTCTGGAAATTACAGATGATTGTTTTTAGGGAAAAATAGAAAGAAAATATTCTAAAAATATAAAAACAATTAAATTTCGCATAAATATTCAAAGGAGAGGTGAAAAATGAGTGAAATGAAGATTACATTCAAGCATCCTGATGAGATTCTTGATTTTGTAAACACGGTCTCCAAGTATGAATTTGACATGGATATGAAAAAAGGACATGTAGTCGTAGATGCAAAGTCATTACTTGGAATTATGCATCTTGGTATTAATAATGAAATTGCTTTGCAGATGTACACAGATGACTGTGAAGAACTTTGCAGAGAAATTGCAAAATATGCAGCATAAGAAATTTTATGTTTAAAGAGATGTGTATGAAAGGTTGTCCGAATCTTGAAATTACAATCTTGCAAATAAAACATGAATAGAACTTGAATTAAAACCGAATTAAAACCGAAACGATGGAAACTACAAAATAGTTGAGAATAATAAATTCCTGACGTATAATAAAATACGTTGGGAATTTTTGTTGCACTTGTAAAAACGGAAACGCCCAACTATAATGAGTACATAAAAAGCGGTTATCATGCCGTGTTAAACAGGAGGACAATCTTGAAGAATGAACTTGTGATCGTGCTTGATTTCGGCGGACAGTATAACCAGCTTGTTGCCAGGCGCGTAAGAGAATGTAATGTATACTGCGAGATCTATTCTTACAAAACAGATATTGAAAAGATCAAAGCAATGAATCCGAAGGGAATCATCCTGACAGGAGGACCGAATAGCTGCTATCTGCCGGATTCACCTACCTATACAGAGGAATTATTTAAACTGGGCATTCCGGTACTTGGCTTGTGCTACGGTGCACAGCTTATGATGCATGTTCTTGGCGGGGAAGTGAAGAAAGCAGATGTGAGAGAATATGGAAAAACAGAGGTTTTGATTGATAAAACTTCTTCAAAGATTTTTGATAATGTTTCACCATCTACAATTTGCTGGATGAGTCATTTCGATTACATTTCCCGAATTGCTCCGGGATTTGAAATATCCGCACACACGGCAGACTGTCCTGTAGCTGCCGCAGAAAATGCAGAAGAGAAGCTTTATGCAATTCAGTTTCATCCGGAAGTGCTTCATACGGTAGAAGGAACGAAGATGATCAATAATTTCGTGAAAAATGTGTGCGGCTGTACCGGAGATTGGAAGATGGATGCGTTTGTAGAAAGCACGATTGAAGCAATCCGCGCAAAAGTCGGAGACGGAAAAGTGCTGTGCGCTCTTTCGGGAGGCGTAGATTCTTCTGTTGCTGCAGTTATGTTGTCAAAAGCAATCGGAAAGCAGCTTACTTGCGTATTTGTCGATCATGGTTTGCTGAGAAAAGATGAAGGCGATGAAGTTGAAGCCGTTTTCGGACCGGAAGGACCGTATGACCTCAATTTTATTCGTGTCAATGCTCAGGAAAGATTTTATGCAAAATTAAAAGGTGTGGAAGAGCCGGAAGAAAAACGTAAAATTATCGGTGAAGAATTTATACGTGTATTTGAAGAAGAAGCAAAGAAGATAGGTGCAGTTGATTTTCTTGTGCAAGGAACAATCTATCCGGATGTAGTAGAAAGCGGTCTTGGAGGCGAGTCTGCGGTTATTAAGTCGCATCATAATGTAGGCGGCTTGCCGGATTATGTTGATTTTAAAGAAATTATAGAACCGTTGCGAGATCTTTTCAAAGATGAAGTGAGAAAAGCCGGATTAGAATTAGGAATTCCGGAATATCTTGTGTTCCGTCAGCCATTCCCCGGTCCGGGACTTGGTATCCGCATCATCGGAGAAGTGAACGCTGAAAAAGTGAAAATCGTGCAGGATGCGGATGCCATCTACCGTGAGGAAATCGCAAATGCAGGATTAGATAGAAGTATCGGCCAGTATTTCGCGGGGCTTACAAACATGAGAAGCGTCGGTGTTATGGGCGATGAGAGAACTTATGATTATGCTATTGCACTCAGAGCGGTGAATACAGTTGATTTTATGACTGCGGAAGCAGCAGAGATTCCGTATGAAGTGCTTAATAAGGTAATGAGCAGAATTATCAATGAAGTTAGAGGCGTGAATAGAGTTATGTATGATCTGACAAGTAAGCCGCCGGGAACGATTGAGTTCGAATAACGGACAGAACCCCGGAAATGCTGATAAAATGGGCATTTCCGGGGTTGTTTTATGGTTTTTGGCCCTAAAATGGCTCTAATTCTAGTAAGAAAAAATGCTATAACTTTTTTGAGTTGAGTAACATAGGCTTCAGAGATACCTAACTGAAATGCAATGTCTTTTTGTTTCATTCCCTCTGCCAATGTTCATGTGCGGTAAAGTATCACACAAGAAATTGAAAGATAGACACCCCTCTATTTCGTAAAAATTTGGGGGAATTTAATTTTAGTAACCAGGCAGGATTTCCTGCCAGGAAACGATTGTATCTTAAAATGATTTTTGCTATGATATAAATAATAAATTTGTAACGCATTTTGCAACAATCAACAGAAAGCTTCTACTTTCACAGTACCCTATAAAAGGAAGAAACGGAGGAATGGGAATGATAGTGACAACGACAGTGTCTGTAGAAGGAAGAAGAATTACGGAATATAAGGGAATTGTATTTGGAGAAGTCATATCTGGCGTAAATTTCGTGCGCGATGTTGCGGCTTCTTTCAGCAACTTTTTCGGCGGAAGATCAGGAAGCTATGAGGAAGAGCTTGTTTAGGCGAGACAGAACGCCCTGAAGGAGATGGAACAGCGTGCGGCAGATTTGGGGGCCAATGCGGTTGTAGGCGTTGATATCGATTATGAGGTGCTCGGTGCAGGTAACGGAATGCTTATGGTAACGGCAAGCGGAACGGCAGTGGTTGCCGAATAGCTTCGGGTGTGAACAGAAAGGGTGAGAGGGAAATTTGATGGACAGATTTATAAGGGAAATCGCAATTACAGAGATAGATGGCGTATCCATAGGACATGCGCAGGATAATGAAGCAAAGACAGGCGCAAGCGTATTGTACTTTAAACGGGGCGCACAGGCAGGCTGCGACATCAGCGGGGGAGGTCCGGCGTCGAGAGAAACGCCGCTTACAGACAGCATGACGGCAGATAATCCGCTGAACGCTGTCGTGTTGTCAGGAGGAAGCGCATATGGTCTGGCGGCTTCGGACGGTGTGATGCGCTGTCTGGAGGAGCAGGGGATTGGATACGACACGGGATTTTCCAAAATACCTCTTGTATGTCAGTCCTGCATTTTTGACTTGGGATACGGAAGAAGCGATATCCGTCCGGATGCGGATATGGGATATGAGGCCTGTAGAAAGGCGATGGAAGGCTGCGATGTATCGATGGGAAATGTCGGAGCAGGAACGGGAGCCAGCGTAGGAAAGCTGTTTGGAATGGAACGGGCGACAAAGTCCGGTCTGGGTATCTATGCGCTTCAGGCAGGGGAGCTGAAAATAGCGGCTGTCGTAGTCGTTAATGCATTCGGAGATGTTTTTGATCCGGAGAACGGACAAAAGATAGCAGGCCTTATGGATGCGGAAAGAACGAAATTTGTGGATTTGGAAGAGGCGTTTGTAGAAATGATGACGACGCCTCAGGATTTATTTCATACAAATACGACGATCGGCTGCATCGTGTGCAATGCACGTTTTGATAAGGCAAAGCTGAATAAAATTGCTTCTATGGCAAGAAATGCGTATGCGAGATGCATCAATCCGGTTGGAACTATGGCTGACGGAGACAGCATCTATGCCTGCAGTGTGGGAGAGGTAGAAAGCGATGTAAATGTAGCCGGAACACTGGCGGCAAGGGCGATGCAGCAGGCGATAAAAAGAGCTGTGACAGCGTCCGCAGTGGATGATAGAGAATATTTGAAATATTGCTTGCGAAACTAAAGGAAAATCAGTAAAATAAAAATGTTGGAAATAATCTGACCAGTTAAAAGGAGAGACAAATGAAGCAGGATATGATTGTTATTTTGGATCTGGGAAGTACAGAGAATACGGTACTCGCCCGGGAGATTCGTGAACTTGGCGTATACAGCGAGATTCATCCTCATGATATTACAGAGGAAGAAATAAAGGCTCTTGACAATGTAAAAGGAATTATTTTAAATGGCGGAGAAAACCGTGTGGTAGATGGAAAAGAAGTGGAAGTAAGACCAGAGCTTTATACATGGGGCTATCCGGTAATTTCCGTAGACTATCCTGCATCCAGATGCGACGTTCGTTTTGACAGCCTGCCGGATCAGGAGACGTTGAAAAAGTTCGTATTTGATGAATGTAAGGCAGAAGCAAACTGGAACATGAAGAACTTTATTGAAGATCAGGTAGAGCTGATCTGCAGACAGGTAGGAGACAGAAAGGTTCTTTTGGCGCTGTCAGGCGGCGTAGATTCTTCCGTAGTTGCAGCGATGCTGATTAAGGCGATAGGACAGCAGCTCGTCTGCGTACATGTAAATCATGGTCTGATGCGGAAAAATGAATCTGAAAGCGTTGTAGAGGTATTCCGCAACCAGCTTCATGCAAATCTGATTTATGTAGACGCTACAGAGCGTTTCCTTGGAAAGCTGGAAAATGTATCTGATCCGGAAGAGAAGAGAAAGATTATCGGCGGAGAATTTATCCGTGTTTTCGAGGAAGAAGCGAGAAAACTGGAAGGAATCGATTTCCTTGGACAGGGAACGATTTATCCGGACATTATCGAGAGCGGAACCAAGACTGCAAAGATGGTAAAATCTCACCACAATGTGGGAGGACTTCCGGAAGATTTGCAGTTTGAATTGGTAGAGCCGTTAAAGCAGCTCTTCAAGGACGAAGTTCGTGCCTGCGGTATTGAGCTTGGCCTGCCTGCTGAAATGGTTTACCGTCAGCCGTTCCCGGGTCCGGGACTTGGTGTTCGCTGCCTCGGCGCTATCACAAGAGATCGCCTGGAAGCTGTCCGTGAGTCAGATGCTATCCTGCGCGAGGAGTTCGCAAAGGCAGGACTGGACAAGAAAGTATGGCAGTATTTTACGGTAGTACCCGATTTCAAGTCTGTGGGAATGAAGAATCATGCAAGATGCTTTGAGTACATGGTAATCATCCGTGCAATCAATACCATCGACGCGATGACAGCCAGCATCGAGCACGTAGACTGGGAGATTCTCGACAGAATCACTAACAGAATCCTGGCAGAGGTCGAGAACGTAAACCGCGTGTGCTATGATATGAGCCCGAAGCCCCCGGCGACGATTGAATTCGAATAAGTTGGAGTATCAAAGAAACCCAGTATTTATGCGGGGTTGCGGCACTTCAAGAAGTCTTTTGATAACAAATTGATAACAGTTGCATAAGAGCCATTATTCTTGTAATCCAATGGTTTTGCGGTTAAAGAATGATTGACAGGTGGTTGTGCAACAAATAAATCCATATTATAAACTAAGCCCTTAGCTGTGGGTATGAAACTCATGGCTAAGGGTTTTTTGTCGTCTTTATTTATCTGGTTTGAGTTGGTCTTTGAACATTTCAACCAAAGCGTCACTAAGTTCCTGTGAGGGTACTTTTGCCCATCTCTGTGTGGTATCGAACTTCGGATAGTGGTAACGCCAGTTATCGTATTCTTCCCTGCTGATTTCTTCGGAAGATAACTTGTCCGCCTGCTCTTTCCAAGCATAGAGCATTTTTAGTAGTTCGTGGGCGTTTTTTCCTTTTTCCTTGTTGACTTTCAGACAGATTTCTCCGTCTGCTTCGCTGACAGTCAGACCATACAGATCTTCAAGGGTAAACAAAGTGTGCATCAGTCCGATATAGCTGTCAATGTCAGGTACATCGAGGGCATGAGGGGAAACATCAAGTGCCTGTGCCAATGCAGCAGTAAGTTCCGCCTTCGGTTTTCTTGTTCCTGTTTCATATTGAGCTAAACGTACATCAGCACTTCGTTCAGGAAAACCGACAATCGTACCAAGATATTTTTGTGTCATTCCACGCAGAATGCGGAAAAAATGTATTCTTTCTCCAATAGCCATCATCATCGCTCCTTGTATATGTAGTGTAATCAGTATAGCAGATATGTTTAGGAGAAGTCAAGATAATACAAAACAAAAAAGTTTAATATTTTTCAAAAAACCGCTTGACACAAGCAAATATGCTTAGTATAATGAATTCGAAATTAAGCAAATAAGTTTAGAAAAGAAGGAGGGCAATCTATGGATAACAAATTTATTCGTGCCGGAGAAGTGGCACAGGAACTAAGCGTATCAAAGCCTTATGCCTATAAGTTAATTCGACAGTTGAATGAGGAATTGAAAGAAAAGGGCTTTATTACGATTGCGGGGCGTGTGAACCGCCAGTATTTCTATGAAAGGCTCTACGGAGCAGGAAAGGAGGAAAAATAATGCCGGTATTTAAGAATGAGGACAATGGAACATGGTATGTGATGGCAAGGTATGTGAACTGGAAAGGCGAGCGTAGGCAGAAATGTAAACGTGGTTTTGCTACCAAGAAAGAAGCACAGGAATGGGAGCGGATGTTCCAGTTACAGAATGCTTCTGACCTTGATATGAGTTTTGAAGCCTTTACCGAATTGTATATCCGGGATGTGAAAACACGTCTGAAGGAGAACACATGGCTGACAAAGGAGCATATCATCCGCACGAAGATACTTCCGTATTTCGGAAAGTTAAGGATTAGCGAGATTTCCACAAAAGAGATTATCACATGGCAGAATGAACTGCTTGCCTATCGGGATGAGAAGAAAAAGCCATACTCACAGACCTATCTAAAAACGCTGCACAATCAACTGTCAGCCATATTTAATCATGCGGTACGTTACTATGAGCTGCGTTCCAATCCTGCCGCAAAAGTAGGAAATATGGGAAGTGAGGAACACAAGGAAATGCTGTTTTGGACAAAAGAAGAATACAAGAAATTCTCTTTTGAAATGATGGACAAACCAGTTTCCTTTTACGCTTTTGAAATGCTCTATTGGTGCGGTATCCGAGAAGGAGAACTTCTTGCACTGACCGCAGCCGATTTCGATTTTGAGAAAGAAACCGTCAGAATCAATAAATCTTATCAGCGGCTACACGGAGAAGATGTGATTACCACACCGAAAACAAAGAAAAGCAACCGCATGATCAAAATGCCGAAGTTTCTTTGTGAGGAAATGCAGGAATATCTGAGTATGCTTTACGGATTAAAGAAGAAAGACCGTATCTTTACAGTCACAAAAAGTTATCTCCATCACGAGATGGACAGAGGGGCAAATGCCGCAGGGGTAAAGCGTATCCGCATTCACGATCTCCGTCACAGTCATATAAGTTTGCTCATTGATATGGGCTTTTCAGCGGTGGCGATTGCAGACCGTGTGGGGCATGAAAGCATTGACATCACTTACCAGTACGCTCATCTGTTCCCGTCAAAACAGACGGAAATGGCAGATAGATTAGATGATTTAGGGAAAGGAGAGGTTGAAAATGTCAGCTAAGAACAGGGATAACAAAAATCGTTGGAGAAACATTACGGTAGGGTTTCGGGTATCTCCCGAAGAAAATGAACTTATTAACAAGGCGGTTGCCTTATCGGGATTGCCAAAACAGGAATACTGTTACCGCCGCTGTTTGAATCAGGATGTGGTGGTACAGGGCAATCCGAGAGTGTATAAGGCACTCAAACTAGAACTTGATTCTGTCCTTACAGAGTTAAAAAGGATTGAAGCGGGAAACAGCGTGGATGAGGAACTGATGAATGTAATTGAACTGATTTCCATTATTCTTGGCGGTCTGAAAGGAGAGGATGAGAATGGAAAATAAAAAAGAAATGACTGCCCCGAATGTATCTGTTGGCGCAGATACGGAGCAGCCGATTCAAAAAATCGCTGAAAATAGTATATACGAGTATGAAGAAAATATCAAGAGTTTTGAGGAAATGCAAAGAGAAATGCAGTTGAGTTTAGACCCCTCTTATCTCAAAGCAGTTTCCATGAATGAACTGTTTGACACCCAGTATCAGAGCAAGCCGCCGTTAATTGACGGTCTGCTCTACCCCGGCACTTATATTTTTGCAGGTTCTCCTAAATTGGGAAAGAGTTTTCTGATGGCACAGCTTGCCTACCATGTCAGCACAGGCACACCACTTTGGAATTATACCACCCGAAAAGGAACGGTATTGTATCTTGCCCTTGAAGATGATTACCGTCGCTTGCAGGAACGTTTGTACCGGATGTTTGGAACAGAGAGTGCAGACAACCTTTTCTTCTCTGTTTCGGCTGGTCAGCTGGGAAAAGGATTGGATGAACAGCTTGCAAGGTTTGTGGCAGAGCATACGGACACGAAATTGATTATCATTGATACCCTTCAGAAAGTGCGTGAAGTTGGCGGAGATAATTATAGTTATGCAAACGATTATCAGATTATGGCAAGATTGAAAAGTTTTGCAGACACCCACGGTCTTTGTATCCTGCTTGTACACCACACAAGGAAACAGACGGCGGATGATAAGTTTGATATGATTTCGGGGACAAGTGGACTGCTTGGTGCGGCAGACGGAGCGTTTCTCCTTCAGAAAGAAAAACGGACAGGCAATGCAGCAACTTTGGAAGTATCAGGCAGGGATCAGCAAGACCAAAAACTATACCTTGTCCGTAATACGGAAACTTTGTTGTGGGAGCTGCAAAGGGCAGAAACCGAATTGTGGAAAGAGCCGCCTGAACCTTTACTGGATGAGATTGCCGAACTTGTTATGAAGGACATTTCTTCTTGGGAAGGTTCAGCAACGGAACTGGTTTCTCTGATAAAGGTAGAAATTCAGCCCCACGTTATTACAAGAAAACTGAACATTCTTTCAGGGAGATTGTATGCAGAACATGGCATTTATTATAAGAACAACCGTACCCATGATGGAAGAAAAATACGGTTTTGGAAAGACGATACGGAAACAGCGTGACAGTTGGTGACAGTTGTGACGGTATTTTTGACAACGGGGGCAGTATTAAAATAACCGTCACAACTGTCACATACCGTCACAGAGAGGATGGGATACGATGAGAAATGTGCAAATATCACAGGAATTATTTATGCAGCTGCTCCGCTTTCATTTGATTGAAGATGAGAGTTGCGAGAAAGAAATTAAGAAGGAGTTGGAGAAAAAATTGGACAAGATGGTCATGCGTGACCTGTTTGGAAAATCAAAAACTGCACCGACAAAGGAAGAACGGGAACGGGCAAGAAAAGAATATCTGGACAGACGTGGAACTGACAAAAGCAGAGGAAAAAACTCTGATCTGGCTTGCCGGATGGGAAGAAAGTACCGTAGATAATCTGCTGTCAGTCATAGAAAAAGCAGCCCGGATACGGGCAGAGAAAAAGGGCGGATACGCCCATAAATCTAAGCATGAGTCCGAGAAGTAATCGGATTTTGTTAAACAAAAACAAGCCCTCGGCGTTTGAGAGCGAAATACACCCATCGCACAAACTTCGTTTATGCTCGGCGTATTTCGCCCTTGCAGGGGGCAAGCCGCCGATAGGCGGATAAGTTCGTAAACAGGTGCCTATGCACCTACTCACAGTAAAGCCGGCGCAAGCCGAGAAAGGAGGATGCTTATAGGCAGACATTCATTTATCAGACAAAGTAAGCTGTCCGATGTGGCAGGGCGTATTGATTATATTTCCAATCCCAAAAGGCAGGAACATCTCTATGCTACCTATCAGACGGAAGGGGCAACACCTGAGTTTTGGAAAAATCTTGCAAGAGAAAATCAGTTGGATTTTAAGGCGAGAGGAACGGCAGGGAAATGTATCGAAGGGCGTGAGTTTATTATTGCACTTCCCGAAAGTTTTGTTCAGTATAGGGCAGATGATGTGGTAAGACTTTTTACGGAAACTTTCCATAAAAGATATGGCGTGGAGTGCAGCGCAGCCCTTCATCACAACAAGACAAAGACGAATTATCATATTCATCTGGTATTCAGTGAACGGAAAATGTTGGAGCAGCCCGAAGTGAAGATTGCCACCCGAAATATGTTTTATGATGAGCAGGGAAAGCATAGACGCACGAAAAAAGAGATTTTAGACGTGCAGGGAAATATCCGAGCTGGGTGCAGTATTATCCCTAAAGGGGAAGTATATGAAAGTCATATCTTCACAAAAAAAGAGGAATGGTTTAAGAACAAAGCCTTTACCAAAGAAGTTAAAGAACTGTTTACCGATACGATTAACTGTTATGTAAAAGAAGAATCAGAAAAACTTTCTGTATTCCAACAGGGCGGTGTTTATCTGGCAATGAAGAAAATCGGAAAGAACAATCCGAAAGCGGAGGAGATAAAGGCAGACAATGCGGCAAGGCAGGAATGGAATCGGACAGTTGATGTGGCATTGGTTGAGGGTGTTCCTGAAGAAGATATTTTGAAGATTAAGCAGGAAAAAATCACAGACGAAACGCTGCAATCTATCAGGACACACGGTTGGCTGCCGGATATGTTCCGTCAGATTATCCGAGGAGCAAAAGACTTTTTACAGGAGGTGATTTTCAAATTTAAGCTGCCGCCAAGAACTGTGCCAAAGATTGACTTGCAGGAATGGAAGGATATGCAGAAGCTCATGTATGAATTACAGGGACAGTCAAGGGAGATAAAACGCACACAACAGGATATTTCTTCTTTGAAAAAGCAACTGTCAGAGTTACGAGGACTATTTAAAGGCAAAGAACGAAAATCTCTGGAAGGGAAAATTGAGCTGTTAGAGGATTTGGAAAAGCGTTTGCACAGGAGTATGGGGCGGATCGTAAAACGGGAAGGTTATCCCAATGTGCAATCCTTTCAGAAGGTTTATAACAAGGCAGAAGAACTGATTATGGAATACAATGAAGAACTGAGAGCGTGGAAAAATCAGACGAAACCGAAGAAAGAGAATCCGTTAGAACAGCCCCAAAAAGCGAGTGTACTGGAAAAATTGCACCGCTATCAGCAGGAAGGCAGGCAGCAACCGAAACGGTCAGTTAAGAAAAAATCTATGGATAGAGAACGATAAGAAAGGTGGAAACGATTATGAAGAAAACAATATTTGAAGAAATGGGCGGCATTTATATCAGACACGGGGATTATCTTATCCCCTGTCTTACCTTGCCGGAGGAAGAAGAACAGAGATTTATCGGTGTATGGGGACAAAGGCATAAACGCTATTTGAAAGAACATAAGAGAGCGGCTTATATTACTCTGCTTACAAGTGGCAGGCTGAATAGTTATCTTGCAGATATAGAAGAACAGGCACAAGAACGCTTTGAAAGGATTGTAGAGCAGATGAAACAGGCGCAGGGGGCAGGGGATTACAGAATAGTTAAAGGCAGATGATACCTTAAAATGGATAGGGAGAATGAGTAATATACAAACGTGTGCGAGGGAGATTGTGGATAATGAGATGATTTATCAATAAGAAAAGGTGTATGGTGGAAAGCAAGTCTGAAAACAAAATGATAATATTAGCTCGTATAGGCAGGATAATATGGATAAATCAAATAATCAAAAGAACTATAAACACGATAACGAATAATATCTAAACAAAATTGATTAGGCGTTGTCAGATTCGAATAACAGACAGAAAACCTCGGATGCCCATTTTACAAGGGTTTCCGAGGTTTCTTTATGCCTGTTGGATCTATTTTTTTGACGGAGTATTATTTATGCGTTAATACCGAAAAACTTCTCCATATCCTCTTCCACGGTGCCAATTCCTGCAATGCCGAAGTTCTCGACCAAGACCTTTGCAACATTCGGGCTGAGAAATGCCGGAAGTGTAGGGCCAAGGTGGATATTCTTCACACCAAGATATAAAAGAGCCAGAAGAACGATAACAGCTTTTTGCTCGTACCATGCGATATTATAGATAATTGGCAGATCGTTAATATCGTCAAGCCCAAAGACCTCTTTGAGTTTCAAGGCGATTACAGCAAGGGAATAGGAATCATTGCATTGACCTGCATCCAGAATACGCGGGATGCCATTGATATCGCCTAAAGACAACTTGTTATATTTATATTTTGCACAACCGGCAGTAAGGATGACAGCGTCCTTCGGCAGAGCCTTAGCAAATTCTGTATAGTAGTCGCGGCTCTTTGCTCGACCATCACAGCCCGCCATAACCACAAACTTTTTGATTGCACCGCTTTTTACAGCTTCTACAACTTTATCTGCCAAAGCCAGAACCTGCGCATGGGCAAATCCGCCGATGATTTCACCGGTTTCGATTTCACTCGGAGCGACACATTTTTTTGCATGCTCAATAATCGCAGAAAAATTTTTTTGTTCGCCAATTTCTCCCGGAATATGTGTACATCCCGGATATCCCGCAGCGCCGGTAGTGTAAAGTCTGTTTTTGTAACTATCCTTAGGAGGAACAATGCAGTTGGTTGTCATTAGAATAGGACCGTTAAAGGATTCAAATTCTTCTTTTTGTTTCCACCAAGCATTCCCATAATTACCAACAAAGTTAGGATATTTTTTGAAAGCGGGATAATAATGAGCTGGCAACATCTCGGAATGCGTATACACATCCACTCCAGTTCCCTGTGTCTGTTCTAACAGCATTTCCAAATCGCGCAGGTCGTGGCCGGATACCAGAATGCCGGGGTTCTTTCTGACACCGATATTTACCTTTGTAATTTCGGGGTTTCCATAGCTGTCTGTGTTAGCCTTATCCAGCATTGCCATACCGGATACTCCGTATTTTCCTGTTTCCATTGTTAGAGCAATCAGATCTTCTACACTAAGGTTGTCATTCAGCGTGGCAGCCAGTGCTTTCTGAAGAAATGCGTCAACTTCATCGTTGTCCTTCAACAGCACATTTGCGTGCTTCGAGTAAGCGGAAAGTCCCTTCAAACCGTAGGTGATTAACTCGCGCAGAGAGCGAATATCCTCGTTTTCGGTAGAAAGAACACCGACAGTTCTGGCTTTTTCTTCCCAGTTTTCAGATCCGTTCCATTTTGCGGCTTCAGGCAGAACAGTCAGATTGGTAACTTGCTTTAGCAGAACTTCCTTTTCGGTCAGTGTAGCACGGATTCTTGATTCAATGCTCTCTTTATCAAAATTTGCGTTGGTAATGGTAGTGAACAGATTCAGAGTAATCAAGTGATTGATTTTGGCAGATACCTGCTTACCTTCCTGACGCAATGCAGTCGTAATAGCCGAAATTCCTTTTGTGACATAGACCAACAGATCCTGCATGGCCGCTACATCAGGTTTCTTTCCGCATACGCCGGACATGGTGCAGCCCTTGCACCCGGCGGTTTCCTGACACTGATAGCAAAACATTTTTTGTTCCATAATATACCTCCTAAAAACTATTAAAATTTGAAATAATGTGGTTTCTTCTCAATCAAAAAAGCATATAGACGCGTTTGAATTAATCTTCCCAGGCGATTGCAGACACAGGACACGAGTCGATGGCCTCCTGTACAGCACCTTGATTTTCAGCGTTTGCTGGTTGATACGCTTCCGCCTTTCCCTGCTCGTTCATACGGAAAACTTCGTCGCAGATCCCACAGCAAAGCCCACAGCCAATGCAGAGATCCTTATCTACTTTTGTTGCTTTCATAAAATCACCTTCCTTTGTCAATTTTGCGTTTGATTAAAATACAACTACTAAAAGCATCTTGAACGCTTCCTGCCCATATACCGCATGGGGATGGCCTGCTGGCATGACAATAGATTCTCCTTCGTGCAGCAGATATTCAACGCCATCAATCGTGATTTTTCCGATACCATCCAAGCAGGTGACGAAGGCGTCCCCACCCGATTCATGGGTGCTGATCTCTTCGCCCTTTGCGAATGAGAACAGGGTAATACTTACTGCCTGGTTTTGTGTCAAAGTTTTGCTGACAACCTGCCCCTCCTGATAAGAAATTTGTTCTCTCAGCGTCAGTACTTCTGATTGAGCAATGTTTTTCATTTTTTTACTCATAGTATCTCTCCTTTTATTCCAAAATTTTACCATCCAACGAAATCGTAACAATCTGCCAAGGAATGAATTTTCCGCTTGCCTGCAACGCTTTTTTGGCAGCTAATTCCAGTCCGCCGCAGCAGGGAACTTCCATGCGTACAACCGTCACACTTTGAATGTTGTTGTTTTGAATGATCTGCGTCAGCTTTTCGCTGTAGTCTATGCTGTCAAGCTTTGGACAGCCGATAATCGTAATTTTCCCACGCATGAAATCCTCGTGCATTCTGGCATAGGCGTATGCACTGCAATCCGCTGCAATTAACAATTTTGCGCCGTCAAAATATAGTGCATTAGTCGGTACCAGTTTGATTTGGCATGGCCATTGTCCCAACTGTGATTCTGTCTGTACCCGGGCAGAAGGAGTTGTTTCTTGTGAATGTTGAATACGCTGCATTCGACTGCCGGGGCAGCCTGTATGGGGAACAGCGGCATGATTGCTTTTCGCTTTTTTCCTCATATCTTCCTGCACAGCTTTTTCATCATAGGCGGCAGCTTCTCTCTCCACAAAGGAAATTGCACCTGTCGGGCAGGTTGGCAGACAATCTCCCAAACCATCACAATAATCATCTCGCAGAAGCGTTGCTTTGCCGTTTACCATGCCGATTGCACCCTCGTGACAAGCTTCGGCACACGCACCACATCCGTTACATTTTTCTTCATCTATTTGGATAATTCTTCGAATCATTTTATACCATCCTTTCTCTTGTCTTTCTGGGCATAGTATATTATAATTAAAAATAAAAATCTGTTGTTATAACAACGAAAGGGCAAAAAATATGAAATTATCCGATATGCAGCTATTCCGTGGGTTAGAAGAAGATGACATCTCCTCGCTTTTAAGCTGTTTGAATAGTGTAAAACGCAATTATAAAAAAGGAGAAGTAATTCTTTCAGAAGGGAGTATTATAGAGAATATCGGCATTGTGCTGTCAGGCATGGCAATGATATCTTGTAACGATATTTGGGGGAATACCGGCATTTTAGGAAGTGTTGCGCCTGGTTCTGTATTTGCTGAGGTATATGCCTGTATTCCGGGACAGCCGATGCTGGTTACAGTGTCTGCCGTGGAAGATACCTCTGTGTTGTTTATGAATGTGGGACGTGTTCTGACTACCTGCACAAACGCCTGCCCTTTTCATACAAACCTTGCACGAAATCTACTGACTGTCTGTGCTCATAAAAGTCTGCAACTTTCACAAAGGATTTTGCACACCAGTTCCAAATCCATACGAGGACGATTGATGTCTTATTTTTCAGAATGCGCAAAACATGCCGGAAGTAATTCTTTTCTGATTCCATATAACCGTCAGCAGTTAGCAGATTACTTGAATGTTGACCGCAGTACTATGTGCAACGAGCTTTCTAAAATGCAGAAAGATGGCATGATTGAATACAAAAAAAATCGTATTTTGCTCAAAGACTGAGATTTAAGGAATGGTATGAATTTGAATAGGGATTGATTTTTTAAGCAAAATCGCTTATGATCTGAAATAGAATATAGTGCTATTATCCACAGTTACAGAGCAAGTGTTATCAACACCGATAACAAAATGATAACATTAGCCTGTATAGGCAGGATAATATGGATAAATCAAATAATCAAAAGAACTGTAAACACGACAGAGAATAATCTCTAAACAAAATTGATTAGTAATTGTCGAGTTTGAATAATATATTAGAGCCAAGAAATGCCTATTTTGCGGGCTTTCTTGGCTCTCTATGTCTAGTGACAATCAAATGACAATAATTTTGAAATTCTTCATCCGACATACGTTCATTTGAACGATGTTCAAACAGGAATTTTAGATATTATCCATTGCTCTTTTCTCCACGTCGCCGGCAGGATTAGAAACCGAATCTACAATAATCTTAATAATCCCATATTTCCAACGCCGTATAAGCGTGACTGTAATGATACCCTAATTTTTCTGCCAGTGCGGCGGATGCTTTGTTATGTGCATCCCAACTGGGATATAAGTTCCGCTTTAAGCATTCTAAGATCAGTTTTGCGGCGCATATGCAGGCAAAGCCGTTTCTCCGGTATTCTTTTCGTGTGTCAATTTCGATTTCGATGCCGTTTTGATATCTGGAGTAGGATGAAGCACCGGATATGATCAGCCCGTCTTTGGATATTACAACGCCTATTCCGAGACGGCGGTATTTTTCGTAAGTTGAAAATTGTGATACGAGATCTTTGCTCCATGCTTCTGATTTGCATAATTTGTAAAAGTGCGAGTCGATCATGGAAAGTGTATATTGTTTTGGCAGGGAAGCGACGATTTTTTCTAAATGATGTTTATTGAAAATAGGAGGTTCCTTTTTTGTTGCGTAGCGAGAAATTATTTTTGCTTTTTTACCGTAAAATTGAGTGAGCATGTTTTCCCAAAGTTTATTTTGAGGAACGGCGATCATAAAGTTTTGAGTACAGTGGGGCGGTCTATAAGCGATCAGTTCCGGGCATGGTTCGCCTGCGAAAAAGGTGAAATCCCCGATCACGGCCATAGCCGCAGTAGGGGCGGTGAGGTCGTTTGCATATATTTTCCCCATGATTCCCTGCAGGCATGACCAGATAAGGGTTTCTTCCCAGTGTCCAAATAAAGGTGAAATTTTGTTTGTGTCTTTTATTTCGTATATCATTGTTTCCTCTTGTTTCTCATTATTATAAGGAGCGGATCATTATAAGGTGTGGGCAGACTGTCAGGTGGAACAGTGGTATTAGGAGCTGTTTGCTGGAACGGTGGCTTTTCACAATACTGAAATGTGTCGTTTAGTGTTTCCGGTAATTATGTAGTGGCAGGTTTGAGTATAGTTTAATATGTTTGGTGTAAATAAGCAAACAGGAACGGAGGAAGAGAGTTCTTTTCCTTGAATTTCCTCAGGCAGTATACTACAATTTAAAAAGAAGATCTGCTGCTGTGTTATATGACGGCAGAGAGTGCAGGAGTGTATGACATGAGAGATTTTGAGCAAAGTATTATAATAAATGAAAAAATAAAGCTTGAAGAAAGATTCGAGTTCCGAACTATATTCTCTGAGGAAGCTGTGCAGGCTGCGTCTGTCGAAAGAGTATGTTTCCCTCCTAACGAGGCGTGTACCGAAGAGATGATGAAGCGGCGGGCTCTTAAGATTCGGGAATTGTTTTTTGTGGCGGTTGACAGAAAAAGCGGTGAAGTGGCAGGTTTTTTGAATGGTCTGGCAACGGACGGGGATTGTTTGAAAGATGAATTTTTCAGGAATGCAGACTTGCATGATCCGACAGGTGATAACGTGATGATACTCGGTCTTGCAGTTTTGCCGAAGTACCGGGGAATCGGAGTGGCATCAGAACTGATGCGGCGGTATTCCGGGATACAAAGGCAGCAGGGGAGATGTGCGTTGATCCTGACATGTCTTGACGCAAAAGTCGAGATGTACAAAAAGATGGGCTTTGAAGATGAAGGGATATCGGATTCATCTTGGGGCGGAGAACAATGGCATCAAATGCGGAAGGGATTATAAAATAAATGAATTAAAATGGTAACAGTTCAGCCCGCTCTATTCGTAAAACCGCACTGCGTGCTTATCGTGGCTGATGCCACTGTTTTACTCATAGACGGACGCTGTATGGCTGAACTATTTACCTAAAATGCGGAAAATACCGCAAAATCAGATCGGGGAGATAAAATGTATATTGCAGATTTTCATATCCATTCCCGCTATTCTTATGCGACGAGCAAGACATGTACGCTGGAATATCTTGATTTATGGGCAAGGAGAAAAGGAATTCATATTGTTGGGACAGGTGATTTTACACATCCGGCATGGCGGGCGGAGTTAAAAAAAAAGCTGGCTCCTGCGGAAGATGGATTATATATATTGAAAGAAGAATACAGACTTTATGATGAAGCGGACGGGAAAAAAATCGACGCATACGGGCGTGGACAAAAAGAGATGATTCCGCGTTTTATTATAAGTGGGGAAATCAGTTCGGTGTATAAAAAAGAAGGACGTTCCCGGAAGGTGCACAGTCTACTTCTCCTTCCGGATTTTGAGGCGGCAGAGCGGATCGCGGATCGTCTTTCACAGATTGGAAATATCTGTTCGGACGGTCGGCCGACACTTCGGATTGACTGTCGGGACCTTCTTGAACTGGCGCTTGACGAGTGTGGGAATTCGATTTATATTCCGGCTCATATATGGACGCCGCATTTTTCGGTATTCGGAGAGTTTTCGGGATTTGAAACGCCCGATGAGTGTTTCGGCGATATGACTTCCTATGTATATGCTATGGAGACGGGACTTTCGTCAGATCCGTTGATGAACCGAAGAGTATCTGTATTGGATGATTATCGGCTTATTTCTAATTCGGACGCTCATTCTCCGGGAAATTTAGGTCGGGAAGCGACTCTTTTTGATGTGGAACTTTCTTACAGAGGCATTGCAGAGGCGATTCGGACGGGAAACGGTTTGTGCGGAACGATTGAATTTTTCCCTCAGGAAGGAAAGTATCATTTGGATGGACATCGAAAATGCGGAGTTTGTTTTACTCCTGAGGAGACGAAAGTACATGGAGGAGTATGTCCTGTATGCGGGCGCGCGGTGACGGTAGGAGTGGCTCACAGAATCGAGGAGATGGCAGACAGATCGGAAGAGGAGGCGAAGTCTGCGGCGGGGAAAGAACCGTTTGAGAGTCTGATCCCGCTTAAGGAAGTGATTGCCATGGCAAATGGATCTGCTGTGAAAGGGAAACGTACAGAACGAGAGTATATGCGGCTTCTTGTGCAGCTTGGCCCTGAATTTGAAGTGCTGCGAAAGATACCTGTAGAACAGATCAGCCGGACGGCAGGGGAACAGACGGGATGTCTGGTTGACAAACTTCGGAAAGGGAAGATAAAATGGAACTCCGGATTTGACGGAGAGTATGGAACAATCGATCCGGGTGTGATACAATAAATAGAAAGTTTTGTTTCAGAACAATAAAGGAGAAAATGTATGAAACTGGGAGAAAAACAAGTTCTGACTGTTGTGAAGATCGTTGATTTCGGCGTATATCTGGGCAACGACGAAGAGAGGGTGCTTCTGCCTAAAAAGCAGGTGCCGCAAGGGATAGAAGTCGGAGATCCGATAGAGGTGTTTTTATATAAAGATTCATCAGATCGTATGATAGCAACTACGAATGAACCGAAGCTTACGATCGGAAAGACGGCTGTGCTTGAAGTGACGGATGTTGGAAGGATCGGAGCATTTTTGGATTGGGGATTGGAAAAAGAACTTCTGCTTCCGTTCAAAGAACAGACGGAAAGAGTAGAAAAAGGCGATCGATGTCTCGTTAGTCTTTATATAGATAAGAGCGGCAGACTGTGTGCGACGATGAAAGTGTATCAGCTTCTTCGTACTGATTCACCGTACAAAAAAGACGATATGGTCAGCGGAACAGTGTATGAATTAAGTCGGGATTTCGGTGTGTTTGTCGCTGTGGACGATCAGTATTCGGCGATGATCCCGAAGCGGGAAGTTTACGGGAAGATGTATATCGGTCAGCGCATTGAAGCGAGGGTGACGGCTGTGAAGCCGGACGGAAAGCTTGATCTGAGCATACGCGGGAAGATACCGGAACAGATGGATGCGGATGCGGATAAGGTGTTTGGACGTATTGAAAAGAATGGCGGCATGCTTCCGTTTACAGATAAGGCGGATCCGGAGAGGATTAAGTCGGAGATGGGGATGAGTAAAGCGGCGTTTAAACGTGCGGTCGGAAGACTTCTGAAACAAGGAAAGATACAGATCGACAACGAGGTGGGAAAGATTTTTGCGGTAAACAAGAACAGATAGACCTTTTGTGGGTCGGCTTACGAGGTGAAAGATGAGTTTTGCACATTTGCATGTCCATACAGAATACAGTCTTCTGGATGGTTCTAACAAGATAAAAGAATATGTTGCAAGAGTGAAAGAGCTTGGGATGAACAGTGCGGCGATCACCGATCACGGAGTAATGTACGGAGTGATTGATTTTTACAGAGAGGCGAAAAGTCAGGGAATTAATCCGATCTTGGGGTGTGAAGTTTATGTCGCGCCGAATTCCCGTTTTGACAGAGAAGTGACCGGAGGAGAAGACAGGTATTATCACCTTGTACTTCTTGCGGAAAATAACGAAGGTTATGCTAATCTTATGAAAATCGTATCAAAAGGCTTTGTCGAGGGATACTATTACAAACCCCGTGTAGATAAAGAACTTCTCAGAAAATATCACAGCGGCATTATCGCGCTGAGCGCCTGCCTGGCAGGCGAGGTGTCGAGATATCTGATGAAAGGCTTATATGACGAAGCGAAGAAAGCTGCGTTGGAGTACAGAGATATCTTTGGAAAAGATCATTTTTATTTAGAACTGCAGGATCACGGTCTGCCTGATCAGGGTCTTGTAAATCAACAGCTTTTGAAAATGTCCCGGGAAACGGGGATCGAACTTGTGGCGACGAATGATGTGCATTATACTTATGCGAAAGACGAAAAAGCGCATGATATCCTTTTGTGTATCCAGACAGGGAAAAGGCTGGCGGATGAGAACAGGATGAGATATGAAGGCGGACAGTATTACATCAAGTCTGAAGAAGAGATGAAAAGTCTTTTTCCGTATGCGCTTCAGGCGCTTGAAAATACGCAGAAGATTGCGGACCGCTGTTTAGTGGAGATTGAGTTCGGGGTAACAAAGCTTCCCAAATATGACGTCCCGGACGGATATACATCGTGGGAATACTTACGGAAACTGTGTTACGAAGGACTTGAGAAACGCTATGCAGAACGGGCGGATGAACTTCGGGAACGGCTTGATTATGAATTGGGCACGATCAAAAATATGGGGTATGTAGACTATTTCCTGATCGTGTGGGATTTTATAAAATATGCGAAAGATCATGGGATCGCAGTCGGACCGGGCCGGGGGTCTGCAGCGGGAAGTATTGTTTCCTACTGCCTGGGAATTACGACGATCGATCCGATCAGATATCAGCTTTTGTTCGAGCGTTTTTTGAATCCCGAACGTGTTTCCATGCCCGATATCGACGTTGACTTTTGTTATGAACGCAGACAGGAAGTGATCGATTATGTTGTGGGAAAATACGGAAAAGACAGAGTGGTTCAGATCGTGACATTCGGAACGCTGGCGGCAAGAGGTGTGATTCGAGATGTGGGGCGTGTGATGGATATGCCGTATGCTTTTGTCGATTCGATTGCGAAGATGATACCGCAGGAGCCGAAGATGACGATTGAAAAAGCGTTGAAGGTAAATCCTGAACTGCGCAAGATGTGTGAAGATGATGAGGAAGTAAAATATCTTATCGAGATGGCGAAAAGACTGGAAGGACTTCCGAGACATAGTTCTATGCATGCGGCCGGAGTCGTGATCAGTCAGAAGTCTGTTGACGAATATGTGCCGTTGTCGAGAGCGGCGGACGGCTCGGTGACGACCCAGTTTACGATGACGACACTGGAACAGCTCGGACTTTTGAAAATGGATTTTCTGGGACTTCGTACGTTGACGGTTATACAAAATGCAGTTCTTATGGCGAGAAAAAAAGATCCTTCGGTAAATATGGACACGCTGGATTATGATGATAAAAAAGTGCTTGAATATATCGGGACCGGAAAAACAGACGGCATCTTCCAGTTGGAAAGCGCGGGAATGAAAAGCTTTATGAAAGAGCTGAAACCGAACAGTCTGGAAGATATGATCGCCGGAATCTCTTTATATCGCCCCGGTCCGATGGATTTTATTCCGCAGTACATCAAAGGGAAAAACGACGCCTCTTCAATTTCATATGACTGCCCGCAGTTAGAGCCGATCCTGAATTCGACATACGGCTGTATCGTTTATCAGGAACAGGTTATGCAGATCGTTCGCGACCTTGCGGGATATTCCCTCGGAAGAAGCGATCTTTTGAGGCGCGCCATGTCAAAGAAAAAAGGCGAAGAGATGAAACGGGAACGGCAGATTTTCCTGTACGGTGACGAGGCTTCCGGTATTCCGGGATGTGTAAAAAACGGAATTGACGAGCAGGTTGCGAATAAGATTTATGATGAGATGCTTGACTTTGCAAACTATGCGTTTAATAAGTCGCATGCGGCCGCATATGCGGTTGTGGCATATCAGACTGCGTGGCTGAAATATTATTATCCTGTTGAATATATGGCGGCTCTTATGACATCGGTGATAGACAATCCGTCGAAAGTAGCTGAATATATTTATGCAAGCCGGCAGATGGGCATTCAGATCCTTCCTCCTGACATTAATAACGGAGAAGCGGATTTTTCGGTTGACGAAGGGAATATAAGATACGGGCTGTCTGCGATCAAAAGTGTCGGGAGACCGGTTGTTAGGGCGATGCTCGAAGAACGCAGGACATTTGGTCCATATAAAAATCTTGAAGATTTTATTACCCGTGTTTCATCGAAAGAAGGACTGAACAAGAGAACTATTGAAAATCTGATCAAAGCAGGGGCGTTGGATACTTTAGGCGGAACCCGAAAACAATTCATGAGTATTTATATTCAGATCATGGATCATGTGAATCAGGAGAAAAAATATTCCATGTCCGGTCAAATGAGTTTGTTTGATCTTGTGGGAGAAGAAGAAAAGGCGGATTTTCAGATCAGAATGCCTGATGTAGGCGAGTATTCAAAAGAAAATAAGCTTGCGTTTGAAAAAGAGGTGCTCGGCGTTTATATAAGCGGTCATCCGCTTGAGGAGCACGAGGAGAGATGGCGGCGGATGATTTCGGCTACAACGGCAGATTTTCAGTTTGACGAGGAGCTGAATAGAACGAAGGTGCATGACGGAGAAAAGTCGGTTGTCGGAGGGATGATCGTTGACAAGACGGTCAAGTACACAAAGACGAATCAGGTGATGGCGTTCCTTACGCTGGAAGATTTGCTCGGCACTGTGGAAGTTGTTATTTTTCCGAGAGATTACGAGAAAAATCGTCAATGGCTTGAAATAAACGAGAAAGTGTTTATCAGCGGAAGGGTTTCGGAAGAAGACGAGAAGGCAAGTAAGCTGATCTGTGAGAAAGTGATCCCCTTTGAGAGGACAAAACGAGAATTGTGGATTCAATTTCCGGATAAAGAGACGTTTCTTGATGAAGAACAGATCGTTTACGGATACCTGGCAGATTCGGAAGGCGAAGACGAGGTTATTATATATTGCGCAAAAGAACGGGCAGTGAAACGACTGCCGAAAAACCGGAATATTCAGATCAATGAGCAGGTTTTAAGCAGGTTAATGAACCATTTTGGTGAAAGTCGGGTAAAAGTGGTTGAAAAAGCTATTGAAAACCACTTCTAAATAATGTAGAATAATTTTCGACTATTGTTAAAAAAATTACAATGAATAAATATTATTAATAGCGACACTTTGCAGAAAGGTGGAAAAATCATGGCAGAGAATCAAAAAGAAAAGTACTTAGAGGAGATTGAAGATCAGATCCGTACAATCGGAGTTCTTACAAGCGGCGGTGATGCGCCGGGTATGAACGCGGCTATTCGTGCAGTCGTAAGAACGGCGCTTTCAAGAGGACTGAAAGTGCGTGGTATCAGAAGAGGATTTCACGGACTTTTGAAGGAGGAGATCATTGATCTTTCAGCGCGCGATGTGTCTGAGAAGATCCAGCGCGGAGGTACGTTCCTTCAGACGGCGCGTTGTAAATCTATGCGTACGGAAGAAGGACAGCAGAAAGCGGCTGCAATCTGTAAAAAATACGGTATCGACGGACTTGTAGTTATCGGAGGAGACGGTTCTTTTGCCGGAGCTCAGAAACTTGCGAACCTCGGCGTAAATACGATCGGCATTCCGGGAACGATCGATCTTGATATTGCCTGCACAGATTACACGATCGGATTTGATACTGCTGTAAATACGGCGATGGAAGCGATCGATAAAGTACGTGATACTTCGACGTCTCATGAAAGATGCAGCATCATCGAAGTTATGGGGCGTGACGCGGGATATCTTGCTTTGTGGTGCGGTATTGCCAATGGAGCAGAACGTATCCTTATGCCGGAAGAGCATGACTTTGACGAGCAGGAGATCATTGATGATATTTTGAAAAATAAAAAACGCGGTAAGAAAAATTACATTATCATCAATGCGGAAGGTATCGGCGATTCGATCAACATGGCAAAGAGAATCGAGGCGGCGACGGGTATTGAGACGAGAGCGACTATTCTCGGACATATGCAGCGTGGAGGAAGCCCGACATGTAAAGACAGAGTATATGCTTCGATCATGGGATCTATGGCAGTTGATCTTCTTTGTCAGGGAAAAACAAACCGTGTAGTAGGATATAAGAACGGCGAGTATGTAGACTATGATATCGAAGAAGCTCTGGCTATGAAAAAAACAGTATCCGAGTATCAGTACGAAGTGGCAAAAACACTTGCACTGTAAGAAAAAACAGACATATATTTCTAAAAACATGCCGGTATAAATTTATACCGGCTGTTTGCACGATGGAGGGAATCATGCAAATGGACTGCAAAAAGACCGCGCCTGTCGGAGTTTTTGATTCCGGAGTGGGCGGACTTACGGTTGCGAGGGAGATTTCCCGGCAGCTTCCGAATGAAAATATCGTATACTTTGGAGACACGGCAAGAGTTCCGTACGGAAGTAAGTCGCAGAATACAATCATCCGTTTTTCAGAGCAGATTATACGCTTTTTGAAAACAAAGCAGGTAAAAGCGATCGTTATTGCCTGTAATACGGCGAGCGCTTTGGCGCTGGATGCCGTGAGAGATGAATTTGATATCCCTATCATGGGTGTTGTGATCCCGGGCGCAAGAGCGGCTGTAGAGACAACCCGGAATCAGAAAGTCGGAGTTATAGGAACGGATGCGACTGTACAGAGCGGAATGTACACGAAAGTCATCCAAAGCATGGCTCCGGATATTGAAGTGATCGAAAAGGCATGTCCGCTGTTTGTTCCGCTGGTGGAAGAAGGGTTTAAGGAACATGTTGTTACAGAAGAAGTGATCGAATATTATTTGGAGTCAATGCGGCACACACAGATTGACGCTATGATTTTGGGGTGCACCCACTACCCTCTTCTTAGATCTAAGATCCGCGATTATCTCGGAGAGGAGATCAAGATTGTGAATCCGGCATATGAAACGGCTATGGATCTGAAAAAGCTTTTGTATGAAAAAGAAATGGCAAATGACGGGACAGATGCACAGCACAGTGTATACTCCTTTTATGTAAGTGATGCGGCGGAAAAATTCCGCAGATTCGCAAATACAGTAATGCCGTTTGACGTGCCGACAACGAATGTAGTGAATATTGAGGAGTATTAGATTGATGACAAAAGATGTATTAGTCAGCATTTCGGGGAAACATATCGATATTATGGACGATCCTGCAAGGGGATATGAAGTCGGAGAAGATGGGATTGAAGTTGTGACTCCGGCAAATTATTACTGCCGGAATGGAAAACATTATATTCTCTATGATGAAGTTCTTGAAGGAATGGCAGGCACGATTAAAAATAAGATCAAGATCACGGGAACGGACTGTCTTGAAATTATGAAAAGCGGAGTTACTTCCTCTCATATGGTATTTGAAAAAAATAAAAAAAATCTGACATATTATAAGACACCTTATGGTCAGATGCTGGTAGGCGTAAATACAAAAAATATGGAGATCAGCGTAGACGAAGATCAGATCGGCGTTAAAGTCGCTTATGAATTAGATGTAAATCACGAACCTATGGCAGACTGTCGCATTAATATGAGCATTGTGCCGCGAAACAGTAAAGGGGTCTCCATGCAGCTGGATATCCGGTAGGAAAGAAAAATAACAAAAAACAGACGCAGCAGAAAAGGAATATTCCTTCGTGACGTCTGTTTTTTTGCTTTTTAATTATTTTTTGAAAAATCCTTTTTTCTTTTCAGGCTGTTCGATAGAACCGCCGCGTACGCTTTTGATCTCTGTTATGTAGAGTCCGCTTACAACCGCTTTGACTTCTTTTTTCACCGGAAGAACTTCAAACACTTTGTTCTCGCACATAAGAGTCATGATCTTTGCGCCGATCTTTGCTTTTACGACCGGAACTTTTGTACGGCGAAGATACTTCGGCGTATTGTCTACGACCATCTGCGGAAGTCCCGCTTCTTTTAATCTTAGTTTCTTTTTATCGATGATGAGCATGCTGACAACTTGTGCCGCCGCTGCCATCTGCTCCTGCTGTTCCGCCTGTTTTTTCTCGGCCTTCTTTCCGAAAATGTAAAGACCGACGAGCACCCCGATCAATATCACGAGAATGACGATCATCACAATGGTGAATGTACTCATGACAACTCCTCCTAAATCCTACTGTATAATGTTATTTTCCGCATTTACGCAAATATCATTGTAACATTGTTTTTTGTGTAGTGCAAGTAAAAAGGGGTTTACTTTTGAGTAGGTGAACGAGTATACTGTTATAGTACATGAAAGTACATAAAAAGGAGTTATATTATTTATGGCAGAAATGATTTGGAACGCAGCGGTGAGTGTCTATAATTTTATTATGGATAATATTGTTCTGATCAATATTTTCCTTGCGCTGGTCATCGTCTTTTTTCAGCGCAGATCCCCGCAGACTGTTTGGACATGGCTGCTTTTGCTTTATTTTATACCGATCCTCGGATTTGTTATGTATTTGATCATCGGACAGGATTTCCACAAGAGCAGGATGTTTAAAGCAAAAGAGATCGAAGGTGAACTAAAATATGCAGTCCGGCGGCAGGAGGAGACGATTTATTATAAACGGCTTCGCATGGCGAATCCGGAGATGTCAAGGTTTAAAGATCTGATTCTTTATAATCTGGAAGCCGGGGAAGCGGTTCTGACAGATAATAACGATATTCGCGTTTATACGGACGGAAAAGAGAAGTTCCGTGCGCTTATAGAAGAGATGAAGCAGGCGAAGAGATATATCCACATGCAGTATTACATTATCCGCAACGATGAATTGTGGCAGGAAGTAGAGAAGGTACTTATTCAAAAAGCGAGAGAAGGCGTGGAAGTTCGTGTCCTTTTTGACAGTATGGGATGCAGAACGATGAAAAACCGTGACTGGGAGCGCCTCGAAAAAGAAGGAATTCAAGTTGCGGAATTCTTCCCGGCGCTGCTTGGGCAGCTGCAGCTTCGTGTGAATTACCGGAATCACAGAAAAATCGTTGTTATTGACGGAAGAGTCGGTTTTGTAGGAGGATTTAACGTCGGAAGAGAGTATCTCGGACGGGATAAGAAATTCGGTTATTGGCGGGATACCCATCTGTGTATCGAAGGCGCGGCGGTAACGTCGCTGGCAGTCCGGTTTGTTCTCGATTGGAATTATGCGGCGAAAGAAAACTTGTTTTTAGAAGATTCATTGTTTGAAATTCCGCAATATACGAGAAACGGAAGAGATCCGGTGCAGATCATATCAAGCGGACCGGACTCGAAAACGAAGATGATCCACGACAATTACTTACGACTTATTCATAGGGCACAGGATCATGTCTATATCCAGACGCCGTACTTTATACCGGACGATTCGATCTTGGACGCTTTGAAAATCGCCGCAAAATCAGGCGTTGATGTGCGGATCATGATACCGTGCAAGCCGGATCATCCGTTTGTTTACTGGGCGACTTACTCTTATATCGGAGAGATGGTTGCCGCCGGAGCAAAATGCTATGTGTACAACAACGGATTTCTTCACGCTAAGACATTGAGTATCGACGGCATGGTCGCATGTGTCGGAACGGCAAATATGGACTTTCGGAGTTTTGGGTTGAATTTTGAGGTGAACGCAGTGATTTACAGCGAGCGTACAGTACAAAGATTGGAACGTGCGTTTGAAAACGATATGACGCTGTGTACGCAGGTGACAAGGAAAGTATATGATGAAAGAGGACTTGTCATAAAAGCGAAAGAACAGTTTTCGCGCTTGCTTTCCCCGCTTTTGTAAAAGGATGATAAAGGAAAGATCAGGCGTATATAGATGGAACTCGTACGTGAAAATCAAAAAAACGTACGGCAAATATGCATGCAGTAAAAATAAATATAAATAAAAGACGCGTATAAAACGCGGACAAAAAAGGAGATTATTATGAAAAAAAGAATTGTATCAATGATGCTTGCGGCAATGGTGGCTCTTTCCGTTGTAGGATGCGGAAGTAAAACATTGTCAAACGACTATGTAACGGTAAAGCAGTATAAAGGTCTTGAAGTTGCACAGGTAGAAAAGGTTGAAGTGACAGATGAGCAGGTTGAGCAGTCTGTTCAGGCAAACTTAAATGCGGCGGCAGAAAAAGAGCCGATCAAAGATCGTGCGGCGGAAAAAGGCGATTGGGTAAACATTGACTATACAGGATATATCGATGATGTGGCATTTGAAGGGGGAACAGCGACGGGATCCGATCTGGAGCTCGGAAGCGGAAGCTTTATCGGAGCAGAGGGCGGTTATGCCGGATTTGAAGATCAGATCATCGGACACAGTACAGGAGAAGAATTCGATATAGAAGTGAAGTTTTCGGATTCTTATCCGGGAACAGATGTGGCAGGAAAAGTTGCACGTTTCCACATCGTATTGAATGAAATTTACAAACAAAACATTCCGGAATTGACAGACGAGTGGGTGGCAAGCAACAGCAAGACGGCAAAAACAGCGGACGAATACCGCAAAGAAGTCCGTAAACAGATTGAAAGCAGCGCGGAGACAGCAAATGAGACAACATTAAAATCAGAGATCCAGGAAGCGCTTCTCGAAGAGATCGATGTGAAAAAATATCCGAAAGACGCTGTGGAAGAACAGAAAAAGCAGATGACAGATTACTATACACAGATGGCAGGATTATACGGAATTGAATTGTCTGAGTTCATCACGACATATCTGCAGATGACAGAAGATGAGTTTAATTCAAAAGTAAAAGAAAGCGCACAGCAGACAGCGGCGTTTGACGAGGCAATTAAACTGATCGCGGAAAAGCAGAAACTTGAGCCGTCAGAAAAAGAATACAAAGAAAAATTCAAAGAATATGCAGAGCAGGCGGGAGCCGATGTGGATGCTTATGTAGAACAGGTTGGAGAAGATGTGCTGAAAGCTGCGATTTTAAGAGACGCTGTGCTTGATTACCTTGTGGATAATTGTGTTCAGGTAGAAAATTCAGACAGTGATGCCGACAGTAATTCAAATAACAAGGAAGACAGCAGTAAATAAGATCTGTGCCGGATGCCGGTAAATGAGATATGTGAAGGCAGGACATGCGCTGCCTGAACCGGATGTGGATCGGGCAGTGTAAAAGCAAAAGAAAGTATTCAGGGAAAAGGAGACAGAGGCAATGAAAATGGAAAACGAACGGCTCTGTATTGAGATTTCAGAGCATGGGGCTGAGGTTACCCGTATATATGATAAAAAGAAAGAGACGGAACTTCTGTGGGAGGGAAATCCCACGTATTGGAAAAGACATTCCCCGATCCTTTTCCCGAACGTAGGAAAAACCTATAAAAATAAAGTAAAGATTAACGGAATATCTTATCCGACGTCAGGACACGGATTCGCAAGGGATAACGATTTTAAATGCATCTGTACAAAGCCCGATAAGGCAGCGTTTTTGTTCTCATCAGGGGAAGAAACAAAAGAAGTATATCCCTTTGATTTTGAACTGATCGTTACATATATTCTCAAAGAAAACAGCCTGATCGTGAAATGGGAAGTGCACAATACCGGAGACGACGATATGTATTTTACGATCGGTGGGCATCCGGCTTTCCGTTTTCAAAAAGCGGATGAGAAAAAGACGGATTATAAGTTGAGATTTCCGGATAAAAAGGCACTTGAATATATTCTGGTAGATCTCTCCGAATGTGTAGCCGATCCCGGCACAGTGTACAAGCTGGAGCTGGAAGATGGATTCTGCGCTTTGAATGAGGAAATGTTTGAACACGACGCACTGATTTTTGACGGCGGTCAGTTTGACGAAGTATGGCTCTGTCACAAAGGTGGAGAACCATATGTAGGCATGAAATGTAAAGGATTTCCGAATTTCGGCATTTGGTCTGTGAAAGACGCTCCTTTCGTCTGTCTTGAACCGTGGATGGGACGGTGCGACGATGTCGGCTTTGACAAAGAACTTTCGGAAAAACCATATATCAATAAAGTGAAGCCGGGAGAGAGCTTTGAACAAAGTTATGAAATATTGACGGCAGAATGTTGATCGGCCGATCAGATAAAATCGAAAATATATATTGAATATATTTTTGGAAAATACCGATGAAAAGATTCGGTACAGCGGGAGGAAGAAGACAATGCTTCTTACGATTGATATAGGAAATACAAATATTACAATGGGTGTGTTCGAGGAAGAGTTCCTGCTCGGTATGTTCCGTATGACGACAAAACGGGCGAGGACATCAGACGAATACGGATTCACCATATGCGGAATACTGGAGCACAGAGGAATCGACTCAAAGCAGATCGATTCGGTGATCGTTGCGTCGGTTGTCCCCGACATTATGCACTCTTTTACAAGCGGTATTATCAAATATTTAGGAACGGAACCGATGATCGTATCTTCTCAGACAGATACAGGAGTTCGTGTTGTGACTGAAAATCCGACGCGGACAGGACCGGACAGAATCGTCAATGCGGCAGCGGGGTATGCTATTGCAGGAGGACCTGCGATCGTGGTTGATTTCGGAACGGCTACGACGTATGATTTGATAGGTCCTGAATGTACGCTTGAAGCATGTGTGATCGCCCCGGGCATTGAAACGGCAGGACGTTCTCTGTGGGACGGAGCGGCGATGCTTCCGGCGATTCAGATCCGAAGACCGGAATCCGTGCTTGCATCGGAGACGATTAGCGGAATGCAGGCAGGACTTGTATACGGAGCGATCGGACAGACGGAATATATAGTAAAAAAAATGAAAGAAGAGTCGGGATATAAAAATGCCTATGTGATTGCCACAGGCGGGCTGGGTAAAATTATCGCCGATGAAACAGAATGCATAGATCTGTATGATCCACAGCTTACACTGAACGGCTTGCGAATGATTCATGAGAAAGTGCAGAAAAAAAGATGAAGAAGCTGAAAATAGGAAATGTAGAATTGGAAAACCGATACCTATTAGGACCTATGGCAGGGGTGACAGACCTGCCTTTTCGTTTGCTGTGCAAGGAACAGGGAGCGGGTCTTTTAGGGATGGAAATGGTTAGTGCAAAAGCAATTTTGTATCAAAATAAAAATACAGAGAAACTCATGGAAATACATCCAGAAGAGCAGCCGGTATCTTTGCAGTTGTTTGGTTCTGATCCGAAGATTATGAGCGAGATGGCGAAAAGAATTGAAGAACGTCCTTTTGCGATTCTCGATATCAATATGGGGTGTCCGGTACCGAAAGTTGTAAAAAACGGGGAGGGGTCTGCTTTGATGAAAAACCCCTCTCTTGTTTATGAGATTGTAAACGCGATCGTTAAAGCAATAGAGAAGCCCGTTACGGTAAAAATCCGAAAAGGGTTCGACGATGCGCATGTAAATGCAGTCGAAGTCGCAAGAGCGGCGGAAGAAGCGGGAGCGTCGGCGGTTGCGGTTCACGGAAGGACGAGAGAGCAGTATTATAGCGGAGAGGCGGACTGGGACATTATCAGGCAGGTGAAAGAGGCGGTTTCCATTCCTGTAATCGGAAACGGCGATGTCACTACACCGGAAAAAGCAGAAGAACTTGTTCAAACGACAGGATGCGACGGAATTATGATCGCAAGAGGCGCACAGGGAAACCCGTGGATCTTTTCGGAAATGATCGGCAAGGAAAAAAACGGAGTAACTCCGCCCAGACCTGATAAAGAGGCAATACGGAATATGATCCTCAGGCATTCAAAGCTTCAGATTCAGTATCGCGGAGAATTTGCGGGAATGCGGGAGATGCGCAAACATGTAGCCTGGTACACGAAAGGACTGACAGGAGCGGCAGATCTCCGGCGCAGAGTAAATGAGACAGAGACATTAGATGAACTGATGATGTTATTGGAAGAACTATGAAAATCTGCACAAAAAATATCCTTTAATATGTGAAGCGGCAAGATAAAAATAGTAAAAATGCCAAAAAGCAAAAACGACCTTACAAAAATGTTACGGTAATCTATACAAAATAAACAAAGTTTTGTATAATTTATATATTACGCATAGTAACATGGAGAAAAAGGTCGTTTTTCTTTATTTCGTTTCATGGAATATGCGTGAAAATTCAGAACGAAGGAGTGCTCCGGAACTATAGGGGCGAAAAAGTTTATGAAAAATCTCAAGTGGAAGAAAGCAGGTTCGGCAGTTCTTGCTACAGCTTTGGCAGGAAGCATGGTGTTGCCGGCAACAGCCTACGCACAGGGTGAGATCGTTCAACTGGAAGGGGGAACTTCGACGCAGACAAACACAGCGCCGGAGCAGGTGTTCCTTAACAAATACAGCGGAACGGTCAGAACGCAGAACTTCAACGATAACTGGAAGTTCTATTTAGGAGACGCAAGCGGAGCGCAGACTCCGGCATTTGACGACTCCTCATGGGATCAGGTGAACCTGCCGCATGATTACAGTATCGACCAGAAATATAACCGTTCAATGGATGGAGAGAGTGGATATCTTCCGGGCGGTACAGGATGGTACAGGAAAAGCTTTACTGTAGATAAGAGCCTTGAGGGCAAACGTATCAGTATCGACTTCGGCGGCGTGTACATGAATGCAACTATTTATGTAAACGGTAAAAAGCTCGGTACACATCCGTATGGATACACACCATTCTCTTTCGATATTACAGATAATGTGAAGTTCGGAAAAGAAAACGTGATTGCCGTTAAAGTAGATCACCAGACACCGTCAAGCCGTTTTTACTCAGGAAGCGGTATTTACAGAGACGTAGACTTTGTTGTAACCGATACAGTTCATGTAGATAAGAACGGAACAAAGATTGAGACACCGGATCTGAAAGAGCATGTAGATGGAAACAATGTTGCGGTGAAAGTAAAAACAACTGTTGTAAATGAATCCGAGAGGGATGCATCTGTAAAAGTAAAACATACGATCTATCCGAAAAACGGAACGGCAGAGCAGGCAGTTGCTACGTTTGAGTCACAAGAGGCAGTTGCTGTAGAAAAAGGTAAGTCAAAAGACGTATCTGCAGATTTTACAGCATCAGGCGTACAGCTTTGGAGTACAACAACTCCAAATCTCTATACTGTGAAAACAGAAGTCCTTATGGACGGTGCTACAGTTGATACATACGAGACAGATTATGGTTTCCGCTACTTTGCATTTGATAAAAACAATGGATTCACTCTGAATGGTCAGAAGATGAAACTTCAGGGAGTATGTATGCATCATGATCAGGGCGCGCTTGGTTCGGTTGCAAATGACCGCTCTACAGAGCGTCAGGTAGAGATCCTGAAAATGATGGGATGTAACTCTATCCGTGTGACACATAATCCGGCGTCAGACGAATTGATCGATGCATGTAATAAGCATGGAATCTTAGTGATCGACGAGGCATTTGACGGATGGGTAGCTCCGAAAAACGGCAATTCAAACGATTATGCAAAATGGTTTAATAAAGAAATTGAATCTGATAATGAAATCATGGGCGCTGCGGACAATATGACATGGGCGCAGTTTGATCTTACAGCAATGATCGAGCGTGGACAGAATGATCCGGCGATTATTATGTGGTCGCTCGGTAACGAGATGTGGGAAGGAACAGGCGGATATAGTGCTGCTTATAAGACTGCTCAGGACAATCTTGTGAAATGGGCACAGGCGGCGGATACTACACGACCGGTAACAACCGGAGATAATAAGCTAAAAGGCGAAGAGGAAGGCTCAATTACTCTCGCTAATGGCTTACAGGAAGCGTCGGGAATCCATGGAATGAATTATGCAAGCGGCGCGGAGTATGACAAAATTCACAAAAAATATTCAGAATGGCCGTTATATGGTTCGGAAACGGCATCAGCAGTTAACAGCCGAGGAATTTATAAAGGCATGAATAGTCAGCATAATTATGGAAATCATGATTTGACGTCTTATGATACATCGGCAGTAGGCTGGGGAGCTACGGCAAGCAGCGCTTGGTATGAAGTAATTAAAAGAGATTTCCTTGCCGGTGAATATGTATGGACAGGATTTGACTATATCGGAGAACCGACTCCGTGGAATGATCCATATGGAAGTTTAGGACAAGGTGGCACATGGCCGCTTCCGAAAAATTCTTATTTTGGAATTGTTGATACGGCAGGACTTCCGAAGGACAGCTATTACTTCTACCAGAGTCAGTGGAATGACAGTGTGAATACACTGCATATTCTTCCGGCATGGAATGAAGATGTTGTGTACAAAAAAGAAGGAAATAAAGTTCCGGTAGTTGTATACAGCGATGCAAAAAAAGTAGAATTGTTCTTCACTCCGGCAAATGGCGGTGAGAAGAGATCGCTTGGCGAAAAGGAATTTGCACAAAAAACGACGACTGCAGGATATACATATCAGATGTATGAAGGCGAAGGAAAGAGCAGTAAAGAACATGAGAATTTGTACATGACATGGATGGTTCCATATGAAGCCGGAACAATTACTGCAAAAGCGTGGGATAAAGACGGTCAAGAAATAACAGAAAATATCCAAGGACGCACATCGGTAACTACGACAGGAGCGGCGGCGAAACTTCAAGTAAAAGCCGACAGAGAAACGATTAAAGCAAACGGTGAAGATCTTTCTTATCTTACAGTGAATGTTACAGATGAAAACGGAAATATTGTGCCGAATGCGGAAAATAAGGTGACATTTGAAGTGAGCGGCGATGGTGTGCTTGCAGGTATAGATAACGGAAGACCTATAGATCATCAGTCCTACAGAGATGACAATAGAAAAGCATTCAGCGGACAGCTTGTAGGTATCGTTCGTTCCACAAAATCGGCAGGAACAATCACTGTGAAAGTCAAAGCGGATGGAATGGAAGATCAGACGGTGCAGATTAAAACAGAGGCATCATCAGATGGAACAACTGAAGAAAAAGCAATCAGCAGCGTTGAGATGTCCAAAAACTACTATGTAAAAGTGGGTAATCGTCCACAGCTTCCGGCAGAACTGGATGTTATTCTTAATGATAAGTCAGAAGCAAAAGGAAAGGTAACATGGGAGGACGTTGCAGAAGATCAGGTCAATCAGTCAGGTACATTCAGCGTGACAGGAACAATTACAGTTGAAGGTGTCGATAAAGCAGAAACGGTTTCCGTTAATGTAAATATGATTGATACAGTAGCAGCGTTGTTAAATTATTCAACAACAACAAGTGTTGGAGTAGAACCGATTCTTCCGACATCAAGACCTGCTGTCATGGAAGATGGAACAATACTTACGGCATCATTCCCGGTGACATGGGAAAAACCAAAAGACGGTTATAATACAGCCGGAATTGTACAAGTAAAAGGAACGGCTGATGTGTTCGGGGAATCAATGGATGTTACGGCATCTGTGAGAGTTCAGGAAGCGGAAGTTACAGTTGGTGCTAATATCGCAAAAGATGCACTGACTTTGAAACAGGACCTCACAGTTACTTCAGATACACTTGAAGCAATCCGCGACGGCAGCCGAGAAGTTTCCAGCAATACAAGCGGTGGAGCAAATACGACGCTTTGGAGTAATTATGATAATTCTAATCAAAACAGAGATGATAAAGATGCAGAGATTACGTTTGAATATGCAACAAAGATGAACTTTAATCAGATCAAGATTTTCTTTAGACAGGATAGTTACTCAGCAACATATCCGGATGCGAAGACAACACAGATTTTCGTATCAGATACAGGTGCAGCAGATACGTGGACATTAGTTGATACTACAGAGACTATTGCACAACAAGATAATAACGGAGTAAAAGAGTATAAATATGATTTTGCGCCGACAAGCGGTGTGTTTGTTAAGATTCGTGTGGTGAATTCTAATGCAACCGGTAAACCGGCAGGATTTACATGTACAGCGATTGCTGAGGCGGAATTGTATAAAGCAGAAACCGCAGATTTTGCAACAAACACAACAGCGGAACTGCAGAGCCTGACTGTAGATGGTAAAGCGGCTCCGGCAGAAGCGCTTACAGCAGGATCATGGAATGTTTCGGCAAAAGAAGTGAAAGAAATCGCAGCAGTAGGAAAAGACAATGCGGCTGTAACAATACTTCCGGCAAAGAATAATGCTGTAAAAATATTGATCGAATCAGAAGATCATAAAACACAGAATACATTTGTGATCAACCTCGGCGTGGCAGATCCGGCAGATGACAGCAAGGATTACACAGGAGTTATCACTCCGTCGGCGGGAAGCACTCAGCCTAATAACGGAACTGATATTGACAAAGCATTTGATAAAAAGAATGATACGTTCTGGCATTCAAGTTGGAATCCGTCAACAACAAACGAAAACCTTTATGTAACTATGGAACTTGCAGAGGCACAGAAGATTGATGCAATCCGTTATTTGCCGAAGGGTGGTAATCTTACAGGAGGAGATCAGAACGGTCGTGTGAAGACATATACTGTAGAAGTAAGCATGACAGGTGCTGATGATTCATGGACAAAGGTAGAGATTACTCCTTCAACACAAGAGTGGGCAAACGGAACAGATTGGAAAATCGCTCAGTTTGTACAGCCGGTTGAGGCGAAGTTTATCCGCTTTACAGGTGTTGAAACTTATGGTGACGGAGGTCAGGAGAACAAGTTTATGAGCGCGGCTGAGATTCGTGTGAAATTAGCAGAGGACGAACCGGTAGTACCGGAGCCAAAGCCGACAGAACTTGTAATCCAGAATCAGCCGACGAAGACAACTTATACAGAAGGTGAAAAATTCGATCCGACAGGACTTAAAGTCGGAGTTAAATATGATAATGGTGAAGTGAAAGATGTAGCAGAATATAACGCTGAAACAGCAGGACAGTTCACATTTGATCCGGCATTGAATACAGCGCTTACTACAAATAATACGAAGGTAACTGTTACATATAAAGGTAAAACAGCAGACATTATCATTCAGGTTAATCCAAAAGAGGAAGAGCCGAAAGTAACAGGAATTGAAGTTAAGACATTACCGAAGACAAAATATACAGAAGGCGATAAATTCGATCCGACAGGACTTGTGCTTACAGTGAAATATGACAAAGGCGAAGATAAAGAAGTAGCTTACGGCGATGCAACAAAAGCAGACTTCACATTCAGCCCAAGCCTTGACACAGCACTGAAAACAAGTGATGAGAAAGTAACAGTAACATATGCAGGCAAGACGGCAGAAATCGGTATTGAAGTGAAAGCTGACACACCGGTAGAGCCGGAAAAACCGACGGTAGACAAAATTGCCGTTAAAAAAGTGCCAGCTAAGACAACTTACAAAGTAGGGGAGAAATTCGACCCGGCAGGACTTGTGCTTACAGTGAAATATAACAAAGGCGAGGACAAAGAAGTAGCTTACAGTGATGCAACAAAGGCAGACTTCGCATTTAATCCGTCACTTGATACAGCGCTTACAGAAGGTGTGAGCAAAGTTGATGTAACATATGCGGGCAAGACGGTAGAAATCGGTATTGAAGTGAAAGCTGACACACCGGTAGAGCCGGAAAAACCGACG